>Ga0181524_10000935_pt1 | contig 34689 bp, 27 predicted proteins | sample PEATcosm2014_Bin_34_FD_119761 | JGI IMG/M metagenome (GOLD analysis project Ga0181524, IMG submission 119761) | Peatland microbial communities from MTU Mesocosm Facility, Houghton, MI, USA - PEATcosm2014_Bin05_60_metaG | ecosystem: Environmental > Terrestrial > Soil > Wetlands > Peat | place... | reverse complement strand
GGGCGATCCTCACGCAGAACACGAACTGGGGCAACGTCGAACGCGCGATCGCGAACCTCAAGGCCGCCGGCGTCCTGCACCCGCGCCGCCTGGCGGAACTGCCGCCGGCCCGGCTCGCCGAGCTCATTCGCCCTTCCGGCTACTTCCGCGTCAAGGCGAAACGGCTGCGCGAGTTCGCGCGCTGGCTGCGGCAGAAACCACTGAGAGCGGGAAGCGTGCGGATGCGGACGGAGCGGCTGCGGCGGGAACTTCTCGGCGTCCACGGCATCGGCCCGGAGACGGCCGACTCGATCCTGCTCTACGCGCTCCACCGCAGAAAGTTCGTCGTGGACGCGTACACGCGCCGGTTCCTCGCGCGCCACGGGCTGATCACGCCGGGCGCGACGTACGCGGAGGTCCAGTCGCTCTTCGAGCGGAACCTGCCGCCGTCGCGGCGACTGTACAACGAGTATCACGCGCTCATCGTGCGCCTCGGCAAGGAATTCTGCCGCACGAAGCCGCGCTGCGACCGCTGCCCGCTGCAGCCTCTCCTCGGCGCGGCGTCCAGCAACATATTACCACTAAGGCACCAAGACACTAAGACGGCGAAAAAGGGGGCAAATTGAGTATTTTCGTTCTCCGGTCATGTCGTCATTCTTGGTGCCTTCGTGTCTTGGTGGTGAGAACGGAACTTTGAACGACAAGCCGAAACTGCGGCCGATCAAGGCGATCCCGTTCCGCTCCGGCGGCGAGCGGCTCGTCTGCCTGCGCGACGGCTCGGGCGCGTCGAAGAAAACCGTTCTCCTTCCGCCGCGCGCGTTCATGATCGCCGCGCTCTTCGACGGAGAGCACACCCTCGACGAAATCCGCGCCGAGTACGCCGCGCGCTTCGGCGAGCCGGTCCTGGCCGAGACGATCCAGGACATCCTGCGCCAGCTTCAGGAGGCGAGGCTGGTCGAAGACGAATTGCCGTAACTTCACCGCGGCGACACGAATCCCACTTGACTGCAACCGCATTTGCCGATAAAAAGGCTTCCTGAAGCGCCGTGCGCCGGCTCGGAGGGTACGACTGTGACCTTGATGCGAAGATTGCTGCTCGCGCGCCATGTCCTGGGCGCCGTCACCGACAGCACGATTTTGGCTAAACTGGCCAGCCTGTGCGCGGTCATCGTCATCGTAGCCGGCCTCGTCGCAGCGGTCCTCTATTCTCGCACCGCCCTCTTCGCGCTGATGCTCTCGCTCGCGGTCTGCGCTTTTCTGCTCTGGACCATCGCGCCGGCCATCCGCGACCTCGACGAGAAGATCGTGCAGCTTGTCCGGCTGGAGATCGGCGGCCACGGGCTGATCATTGACTTCGAAAAGCCCGACGGGCGCGCCTTCCTCTCGGGCGACGTGAAGCTGGAGAACGCGACCGGATGCGACATCAGGCTGAAGAGTTACGTGTTTGAGCAGGTCGGGATTGATTCGCCGGGCGCCGCTCCGCTAACGCTCCAGGCGCCGGAATCCACGTGCGACGATGTCGTTCCGCGCGACGCGTCGCGCTTCATCAAACTGGAAAGGCACGAGTTTTTCGGCGGCCGCGAGAGCCTCGGCGAGGCCGCCTGCGTGCCGATGAAGCTGACCGTCTCGGTCCGTTTCGAGGTCGAGGGCGAACACATCACCGGGCCCGCAAGCCGCACCTTGCAATGCTACGCGTTCGTCCGGTCCGCCCCGCGCGAGAAAATGCTGCTGCAGCTGTAGCCGCTCGCAGTGTGCCCGCAAGGGCATACGAGGCAGCGCCTGACGGCGCCACTGCAAGCCGTCACTTCGCCCCTCGTTCCCTGAGGAATATCACGATCTCGTTGTTGGCGAACTCCCGCGCCAGGCTCAGCGGAGTCTGGCCCTTGCCGTCCACCGCATTAATGTCGCCGCCGTAGTGCAGCAGACTTTTCAGCACGCCCATCTCGCCTTCCTTGCAGGCGCTGTGGAGCGCCGTCCAGCCGTCGCTCAGTGCGGCGCGGGTATTTGCGCCGGCGGCCAGGAGCATATCCGCAATATCGTAACCCCCGCGAGAAACCGCCAGCAGCAGCGGAGTCCACTTCGCATGGTTGGCCGCATTGACGTCGGCGCCTTTGTCGAGGAGCAGGCGGACGATCGCTTTGTGGCCGCGCCCGGCCGCCGCGCACAGCGCCGTGTTGCCCTCGGCGCCGCGGCCGTTGATGTCCGCCCCATGACTGAGAAGCGAAGTTACGGTATGCAGGTCGCCCTCGCCGGCGGCCCGCACGAGAATCCAGCTCTTCTCGTTGCCGCGTCGCACGGCCTTGGCGTCGCTGCGCCCGAGAAGCCGGTCCAGCAGCGACAGGAAGACCACCGCCACAACGATCGCCGCGCAGGCCATAGCAACCTCTTTCGACTGCCGAACCCCTCGTTCGCAACCGAGCCGATTCGCGACCGCGTTTCAGTATACTACGGCCCGCCCCCGGATTCCAGATTTTTCGGCCTGCGCGGCGTCGCCCGAAGAAGCCTGACGCGCCGTGCGCCCTTTCCGCCGTCCGCTCCTTGAAAACGCCCCGGCGCATGTTATCATGTCCGCGACACGGGTTCAGCGCGGTGGATGACCATGCTTTGTCCGGTGTGCCGCACGCAGATGCTGACGCTGGAGTTCGCGCAGATCGAGATTGATTACTGCCGCGAGTGCGGCGGCGCGTGGCTGGATTCCGGCGAGGCCGCGCTGATCGGCGCGCGGGCCGGGACCTTGCAAACCGGCCTGCGGGCCGCGCTCGATGCGGGGTCGGCCGGCGCGGGCAAGCCGAACCGCAAGCGCCGCTGCCCGGTCTGCCGAAAGCCCATGTCGCGGCACTCGCCGCCGGAACTCGCGCCGGCCGGCGCGGATCGCTGCCGGCATCGGCACGGCCTGTGGTTCGACGGCGGGGAATTGAGGAAGCTGATCGAGATTCCCGGCGCGGCGCAGGACGATGCCCTGGTCCGATTTCTGGCGCAGTTGGAACGGCAGCGGCAAAAGGAGCATCCTTCGATCGCTTGAGTTCCGCGGAAGCGAGCGAGCCATGTGGGAAGAAATCCGCGCCAACCGCCGCCGGTCCATGACTCTCATAGCACTATCCGTCATCATGCTGCTGGCGATTGGGTACGCCGGCGGGGACCTCTACCAATGGAAGAGGGACAAGACGGCTGCGGCGATGCGGGCGTGGGGAACCGCCGACCCCTTCGAGGCCTACATACCCCGCTCGGGGTTCATCGGCCTGACCTGCACTGCGCTCCTGGCGCTCGTCGTGGTGCCCCTGGCATGGCATTGGGGATCGGGACTGCTCCTGCAGAGCGCCGACGCGCACGAGATTGAACAAGTTGAGTCGCCCATCCTCTTCGACATCGTCGCCGAGATGACCCTCGCCGCCGGACTGCCGAAGCCGCCGAAGGTGTACATCATAGACTGCGATGCGCCCAACTCCTTTTCCGTGGGAACTCCCGAGGACTCCGCCATCGCCGTGACCACCGGTCTGCTCATGCGCCTCAACCGGGATGAGCTGCAGGGCGTGATCGGGCACGAGATCGCCCACATCCGCAACGAAGACGCGCGCTTCATGACCCTGGCCACCGCGCTGCTGGGGATGATCTCGCTGTGCTCCCTCGCGTTCCTGGGCACGGGCGGCTGGGGCAGCGGGCAGCGGCGGCCCGCCGGCGGGAGCGTCGGTCCGGGCGACATTCTCCGCATCGTGACGCTGCCCTTCCTCATCCTGTCGCCGATAACGGCGCAGATGCTGTACCTCGCCTGCTCGCGCCGCCGCCAGTATCTGGCCGACGCGTGCTCCGCCTCGTACACGCGCTACCCCGAAGGACTCGCCTCCGCCCTGGAGAAGATTGCGCAGGACCGCGACGGCATGGGCGAGGCGAGCGACGAACTGGCGCCGATGTTCATCGTCAACCCGCTGGCGGTGGACGGCGGCGAAGGGCTCTTCAGCACGCATCCGCCCACCGCCGATCGCATCCGGATCCTCCGCTCAATGTCCGGCGGCGCCGGCCTGGCGGACTACGAAAATGCGTATGCGCAGCGGCACGTCGAGCCGCTCCTGAGCGTCGCCAGCCTGACGCAGGCGGCGCACGTCGCCGTGCGGGCCCCGAGCGCCGAGGCGGAAAAGCCCGAGATGGACCGCGCCCGCGACGCGGTGGACATCATCCATCGCCTGCAAGGCGCGCTCTTCATCCCGTGCGCGTGCGGGCTGAAGATCAAAGTCCCGTACGGCTACAGTGCGCCGACGATCACCTGCCCGATCTGCGCGCGCGTCATTCCCATCCCCATCGCCGCAAATGCTGCACCGGCTGCTCAGCCGGCGGCCGTCCCCGGCGGCCCGGCGACATTCCACTACTCGCCCGGCCATTGGCAGTCCTTCCGATGCGCCTGCGGCGCCACCATCCAACTGAGCCCGGACCTGCACGCCAAGAGAGTTTACTGCCCCAAGTGCAACGCCGTGACGGAAATCGTGTCGTCCTGAAGCGCTCGCTCTCTCGGGCATGCCGCAGGCCGGAAGCGCCGCAGCGTTACGACCGGGACCAGACGACCTTGCCGTTCTCGTCGGCCAGGTGCAGCTTCGACCCGTCCTCGACCACGCGCAGCACGGCGCGGTCCTTGCCGTGCTCGTCGGCCAGGTGCAGTGTCGAGCCACCCGCATCGGTGGAAGGCGCGGCGCGCTCCTTGCCGTTCCCATCGGGCGGCTTCAGCGCCGGCCCGTCGTTGAATACGCCCAGCGCGGCGCGGAACCGGGTCTTGTCCCCCAGGAATATCGCCTCAGCGAGTGACGGGCTCTTCTTGCCCTGGAAGACCTCTGCCAGCTTGTCGGCCAGCCGGGCGGCTCTCATCCTGTCCAGGCTTTCTCTCGCGCGCTTCTTCGCCGGTTTCCTTCCGACACGCTTCAGGGCCGCCCGGACTTTGCCCAAGGCATGCAGCTCGGCGATCTTCTTGTCGAGAGCCGCTCTACGGGCGATAAGTTGCGGAAGTGTCCTCTGGCGTCGAAGAAGCTCCTTCGTCAGCTCCTCGACCGACATCTTCGCAAACTTCGCCCTCGGCATGGCCGTCCTCTCGACCAGGGAGATTGCCGGAACCCTTCGCGGCCTCGGCGACTGTGCAAAGATACTACGCCGCGCGCAACGCCGGCGGGAAATGGTGTTGCGCTGAAACGCGCGCGCAACTTGAGGCATACCCCAAGTCGGGAGCGCTGAAGGCGGGCGTCCGCGCGGGTTGATTTGCCACGGTCTTGAGGGCGCGCAGCGTCTCCGTCTTCGCGGACCAGGAATGCGTGTCCTGCGGATAGGAACGCAGACTGCGCGCGTCCAGCCAAATGCCCATGCGCTCGAAGATGCCCCACACTCGCATCGTGAAAAGTCTTCGCACCCCGCCGCACGAACTTCCGCTCCGCATCGTACTCATGACCGCACCTTTACCTTTCCATTGTCACCGACATGGATCAAAGCAAGGCGCGTGCCCACGCGCGGGAAAAAAGGCCGATTCTTCCGGCAGCGGAGGCGTTTCGCAGGCAAACCGTGGATTTTACAGGGCCGGACTGAAATCGCCGCCCCAAAATCACTCAAACGCCAGCCCGACAGCCGGCATCGCCTCAGCCGGGCTGTAACAGGCGTAGCGAATCTGACCGGCGAATGTTCCAAAAAATGCCGGGAATGATCTAAAAAGCGCCAGACCGATCGAATGTTATCGTTCGTGTGAGGCGGCAGTTCGCGGAAGGGAATGGTATACAGATGCGCCTTCACTTCGCCGACTGGTGAAGGGGCGCCCGCCGATGCATTGCGTCAAGAATCTTCTTCCCGCTGATGGCGTATAGATGAAAATCGTGGCTGGCGATGAGGATGTCGTCAACGCCGCCGCCATCCAGGTCGGCGACGACGGGATCGGCTTCAATCAAGCCCTGGGCGACCTTCATATGCCAAAGCGGGTTGCCCGTGACCAGGTCCAGGACGAAGACGTCACCGCCGGTCGTACCGACGACCACTTGTCGTTTCCCGTCGCGGGCAAAATCGGCGACGGCCGGCGCGGCGATGACGGGGCGGCCTTCCGGCGAGCGCCACAGTTCCTTGCGACTCGGCCAATCGAAGGCGACTACGCCGGCGGAACCCATGGGAGCCAGGATGACGCTCCGCCCGTCCACCGGCGCAACCACGGCGCGCCCGCCGACTTTGCCGCCGCCGGCCACGTCGGGCGACCAAAGCTCTTTGCCGTCGCTTCCATCCAACACGTACAGTTGGCCCGCCACCGTAGTCACCAGCACCTGCGGCGCGCCCTTGCCGTCCAGGGCGGCGATATTCGGCGGCGACCAACTGGCGTACTGGGCGCCGGCGGTTTTCCAGATCAGCTTGCCGTCTTTGCCCCGCAGCGCGTAGACATGACCGTCCAACGAGGTGGCGACGACGTCGGCCGACCCGTCGCCGACGAGGTCGCCGGCGGCTATGCCGCCCATGTTCGGCTGTTCTGTCGGCTGATACCAAAGAGTGGCGCCTGAACGCCCGTCAATCATCGCGATCCGCCGGGCGTCCCAGCAACTGACAGCGACATCGCAGACGCCGATGCCGCGGAAGTCGGCTACGGCCGGCGCGCAGGACATCCAGCCGGTCAGGTCCGTGCGCAGCGACCGGATCATCTTCCCGTCCGAGGCGCGATGAATGGCCAGATAGATGCCGTCGGCAGCCGGCGGATGCCCGAAGGCAACCACGCAGGCCACGCCGTCGGCATCCATCTTCGCCAGGGTCGGCGGACGATTGGGCGCGAACCATTCCCGGTCCGACCCGCGCTCGATGCCGCACGCGCCGTCGAGCCAACGCATATTCACGTCGTTGCCCCAGGGGCCGATCTGCACAACGACCGGCTTGCCGTCCTCACCCGCAGCCACGAGCGGCGCGGCTTGAAGCGGGGCGGCCGCTTCCGCCTCCCAGAGCAGCCGCGGCCCGTGGACCAGCGTAATCAGGCCCGCGTGGCGGTGGAGAAGAACGTCGTACGTTCCCGCCTCGTCCTGGCTCGGAACGAGCGCCCACGGACTCACGTCCTGCCGCAGCCGCAGCGTCCAGCGGGTCTTGCCGGATGAATCCAGACAGACCAGGCCTTTGTCCAGCACGGTGACGTAAATATTCTCCCGGGCGTCGTCCACAAGCACGCCGTTGGGCCTGCCTTCCATCTGCCAGAGCACCTTTCCGCTCCTGGCATCCACGGCGGCCAGCGCCTGGTCGAGCGCAACCAGCAGCGCGCCATCGGCGGTACGGAGGAGCGTACTTCCTTCACCTCTGGGCTGATTGGCATACAGGCCGGAGGGTCCCCGCCAGATGATAGCGCCGTCATCCGGGCGCACGGCCAGCATCGGCTGCGAGGGATCAGCAAATTGGAAAACCAGGTCGTCAGTGCCGCGGCCTTCGGCATCGGCCAAGGCAGGCCCGCCGACGAGCGGGCCGCTCAGCGTGCCGCCGGCTCGCACGGCGCCGGTGGTCGCGTCAACTGCCTGCCAGGCCCTGTCGTTCCACAGCAGGATCCGAGGGACGCCCTTGCGGTCGAGATCGGCGAAGAAGGCGTTCTGGTCGGCGCCCAGGTCCCGGCGCCACACGATGTCCCCTGTCGCCGGCTTTATCACAACCCCGACCAATTTGCCGTGGCCGGTCCCCGGTTCGTTCGGGTTCCCGGGCCGGCAAAGTCCTGCCAGGTAGATTTCGCCGCCGGTCGTCCACGCCGTCAGCATGGGCGGGAGATCCAGCGCCGCGTCGGACAAGACGATTTCCTGCCGCTGCGTCCCGGTGCGCCCGTCGAGCAGGCGAACGCGGCCGTCGCGACCGGCGACGGCGACCTGCGCGACGTCGCCCGCGCGGGGCACTGCGATGATCGCGAGACTTTGGGCCTGGCCGAAGTTCACGGCAGGCCCCTGCCACTCCCACAACGTCTTCGCCGGCCAACGGGCCTCAATCGCGAGCACGCTGGGACCGTCCTTCTCGTACTCGACGCCCGATACGATTATTCTGCCGACATCTCCGCCCAGGTCGAGTTGCTGGAACGACCGCATGTTGCCGGCCGGCGTCGGGATGCTCTCCACGAGCTCGCCGCTGGCTGCGGACAGGAAAACGATCTGACCGATTTCGTTATGCACGATGGCTGAGAGGTCGCCGGCCTTCGGCCCGGGAACGATCACCACCCCGCTCTGAATCGCCGGCGAAGTGTAGGGCTGATCCCACCGGAAGCCGCGTTCGAGCGAGAACCGGTCCTCGGTCCGCTGGTCGCGATTGATCCGGACCGTGTGAAGCGCGTCAAAGCATTCGTCCGCGCGGGCGCGCAGGTCGTAGACGCCCGTGTCAACGGAAAGCTCTTTGATGGGCGCTGCATAGTCCACGTCGTTGAATTCGATCGTCGTGCCCGGCGGCCACGCCTGCACGCCCAGCGTGCCCCGGTAAGGCACGAGCGACACGCGCGGCAGGGATTTGAAACCACCCCGCAGCACGGCGACCTCGCGCTGTTCGTCCGCGAAGCCGTCTTTGTGGATGCGCACCTGGTAAATGCCCGCGCGGAGTTTCATCTGGAGAGGCATTTCACCCGGTTGGACGGTCCGGCCGGCGATTTCTATCCGGGCGTCGGCGGGCGACACGTCCAGGCTCAGTGTCCCGGGCAAGCGCCACCAATAGACCAGGCCGGCCACGATCATGACCAGCACCGCCGCCGCCGCGCCCACGAGGGGTTTATGCGCCCGGCCCCAGCGCCAGGCCATCTCCCGCAACGTCGGCGTGCGGATCGGGAGCGGCTTTCCGTCGAGGTAAAGCTGCAGGTATTCCGCCAGCCGCGCGGCCGACTCGATGCGGTCGCCGGCGTTCCGTTCCGTGGCCCGCGCGACGATCGCCTCCAGGTCCCGGTCGAAGTTCGAATCCATCTGCCGAAGGCGCGGCACGTCCTTTTCGTGCACCAAGGTCGTCAACTGCAGTTCGTCCGCCGCCTCCTCGAAGAGCCGGTGGCGCGTCAGCAGTTCCCAGAGCGTCACCCCCAGTCCTCGCACGTCCGCCTGGGGGCCCACTTTCAGCAGGGCCGCCGCCAGTTGCTCCGGCGCCGCGTAGCGAAGCTTGCCGACGAACCCTCCCTTCTCCGTCAGCGAGCGCGACAGGTTCTGCCCCTTCACCAGCCCGAAGTCCATCAACACCACCCGCGAGCCGTCCGGCGTCAGCATCAGGTTCGCCGGGCTGATGTCGCGGTGCACGATCCCCTGGTCATGCACCGCCTGAAGCGCCAGCGCCGCATCCCGGATCAGCGCCACCACCTTTCGCACATAGCCGCCCGAATCGTCGCTCACCTCCGGCAGAGGAGGCAAGGGCGGCAACGGGAGCTTCGGCACGGCAGGCGGCTCCTGGCCCGCGGCGGGCTTCGCCTCGCCCGCGCCGGAAGCCGCGCAGCGCGATTCCACCTCTTGGCGCCGCCGCCCGCTCGCCGAGATCACCGCTCGCGCAAACGTGCTGTTCCCCAGTTTCGACGACTCCGGCGCCAATCCCGACCGCGACAGTTCGCTCCACACCTGGTCCAGGTCGCAGCCCGGGACGTACTCCATCGTATAGTACACCTGGCCGTCCGGGAATATGCCGCTGTCGAGGAGCTTGACGATGTTCGGGTGATCGCACCGGGAGAGCGCGCGCATCTCCCGCCGGAACCGCGCCAGCGCCACCTCGTCTCCCGCCAGGTCGGCCGGAAGCGTCTTCAACGCCACCAGGCGGCCCAGCGACAACTGGCGCGCGAGATACACCACGCCCATTCCGCCCCGGCCGATCTCCGCCAGGATCTCGTAGTCCCCCAACTGCCGGCGCACCGGTCCGGCCGGCTCCGTCAGCGCCTCGACGGAAGGCGTCGCGGCGCGGCTCTGCTCCGCCAGTTGCTGAAGCTTCGACTCCGTGACCTCTTTCCCGGCCAGGGTGGAGAGCAGGGCCGCCAGCTCGGTCACCGTGTCCTTCGTCCGCTCCGTCCGCCCCGTCGTGTAGCTCAGGTACTCCACCTGCCGGCCGCCGCGCTCTCCGTTGAGCAGCAGCACTTCGTCGGCGACTTCGCTCTCCCGAAAGATCATCAGCGGATCCAGCCGCAGCGGCACGCGCAATCCCGGCCACAGCACCGCCGCGCGGTTCGGCGCCAGCCCCGCCGCCTCGCCCGCATCCAGCGCCAGCGGCGCCATCCGCTCGCCCTGCGCGCCGGTCAGCTCCCGCATCCCCAGCTCGAACCGGTCCTCCGACACCGCCCGCAACTCCGTCAGATACGCCAGCCGCGCCCCGGCCGGGCCCAGCGGAGAGAATATCCCCTCCGCGAGAATCTCGTTCACCGCCGGGAAGAGCAGCGGCCCCATGTCATTGGCGTAAAACGATTCGAATCGCCCCGCACCGTGCCCGACGACCCCGTTGCGGTACTGCACCAGCGCCTCGAACAGTTGAAGGATCGTGCAACTCTTGTCGCCTGAAGGCTGGCCGTCCGGCCCGTTCTTGATCCGGCGGTACAGGGCAACGAGGGCGGAGGGATCGCGCTGCGGGCGGTTCAACTGGTCCCACATCTGCCCCAGCGGATGCGACGCCGCATCCGGCAGGGCGCCGTAATGCCGCGCGGTCTCCCGCAGGATCGCCATCCACTGCCCCAGCGACGGAAACGCCAGTTGCAGAAGAAGCTGATCCAGCCTGGCGACGCGCTGACCGCCCCGGCGTATCCCTTGCACATAACACGCCGTCAACGGGCAGGCTGAGAGCTTGATGAGCACTTCGAACAGGTAGTAGCAGTTATCGTGCCGGCTTCGCGCGTCCTTGGCGTTGTACGCCCGGCTGTACAATTGCGCCACGGGCAGCGGAAGACGCAACAGGTACTCGCGATGGAACTGCGTCTCCATTTCCGCTCTCTAAGTGGGCCCCTGCGTGTCCTCGCTGCGCGCCACAGATTCCCGAATCCCGCGCAGTCCATATTCTAAGCTTCAGCCGCCGGTCTCACAAATCGGATCGCCGGCATCCTCTGGCGGGACGCGCGCCTGCCGTTCACACGGCGGCTGGATTCCGGTCGCCCTGCAGGCGCCTTCCGTCCCAGCCGCCGTGACATCCGTTCGCGAATGGGCTCACTTGCAATAAGTGACCGTGACGGGTCCGACGCTGCCTCCTATGCAGGTTTCGCCCTGGCCGGACACCTCAGACTTGCCGCCCAACACTTGCTTGATTCTCTTGCTGACTGCGGCCTTCTCTTTCGCGTTGAGCTTCTTGCCCTTAAGTACCGCGACGATCATCGTATCACCCACGTGGCGATCCTTTCACAGAAAAAATAGTCGCACCGAACACCGATTCACGACTGCGCCACTGCCGAGGCATGTTCTTTCACGTACGAATCGTACGAGACCGAATCTTCTTTGCGCGCGACCTGGCCTCCTTTCTGTTGCTTCGCTTCACGCGTGTCCGAAGCGGCGCCATCCAGGGCGATCACTCCGCTTTGGTGCAGATCCATAAGTCCCAGGAGCACGGACGTTCCGCACTCGACGCGAGTTCGATTCCCTCTCAACGCCTTAACCGAGGCAACGGCCCCGAGAAGGGACTCTACGCTGTACGAACCGTTCGCCACCTTCAACACGGCGGCCAAAGCTCCATTAACTACAATGCATGCGCCGGTGTGCCGGCTGAAGACAGCGCACACAGGTTTCCTCGCGGGCCCGGCGAAACTGAACGTCACGCCCGGACGCGGTCGCGGGCGGAACGAAAGGGCATTCCGCGGAAATCGCCGCGTACCGAAGATGTCTTCGAACTTATTTTGTTGGAACCGCGCCATATACAACACGGCGTGAACACCTAACACCCCGTCGAGAAAAGCATCCCACTGCGGGTAAGCGCGCCTAAGCGCCGCATCGGCATTGGTCCACATCTCCTTCACGCGCGCCGGCCTCATTCCGCTCCGGCATGAGAAACTGAACAGCGGCACAAGGGAATCTTCATGGACCCTCCTAAGCCGCGTCACTCCAAATTGGGAAGGAAAGCGATGGATCGGCGAATCGGCCGTTACATGGAAGCGCCCCAGCGCCGTGGAAGCGATATGTTTGTGTTCACCAATAAGCAAGGCCAGCGTCTGACGGGCCTCGCCTGCGCGCTCCCCTGGAAAGCCCAAAAAGTTCTGGAGATGCACGGCGATCCCGGCTCTTGCCGCTGCGCGGATGATGGTCCTGTTCAATCGGGCCGTGGTCCCCTTCCGCATGCGGTCCAGCATGCGCTGGTTCGCCGACTCGTTCCCGAACATGAGCTGGCGGCAACCGCCAAGATACATCGAACGCAGCAGGCGCGGTGAAAACGCCTTCTCGAACCGACATTCCGTGAGCCAGAAGACCGGCGTTCCTTGCCCTCTGAGGCAATTCGCCAGTTCCTCACAACGCGACGGCGGCACACAATCGTCGGCGAAGAAGATCCACTTAGCTGCGTGCTGAGAAACCAAAGTCGCTATATCCTGTTGAATGCGTTCTATGCTCCGCTGCCGGAAGTCCCGCATGAAGCTCAGGGAGACATTACAGAATGCGCACTTGCGATAATAGCACCCTCGCGCGTTGGACAATGCGAACATGGGTTCAGGCGTCAGGTAGTCTTGAAGATTAAGTCCTGCGTAGTCGGGAGTTGGAAGCGCATCAACTTTCATTCGCTGACATTCGCCCTGGTCGAGGCAAGCCCTCCGAGCGGCGGGAATTCCAGGCGAGAGGTACACATTGCCGGGCATTGCGATCCGCGGCCGGCGTCCTTCCAGGAGCGTCACCAATGCGCGCAGGCCGGCTTCGCCTTCACCAAAGACATAACTGTCCACCTGCTCGAAGGCTCGCGAATGACGCCGTATTGCCTCCTCGGAGGAGGCGATGGCCGCTCCACCTAACACAACGTGCGTTTCAGGCTTCCGCCTCTTGATCATTTCAGCTAACTGGAGTCCGGGCACCAGTTGGTCGTAGAACGTAATTGAAATACCGACTAAAGGCGGCACTTCCGGCAGACAGGTTGTCAACGCCGACCGCATCGGTTCAATAAAAGGACTGTTGTCATGCGGCATGTCCAAGGCTGCATCCAATGTCACGACAAACGGGTATCTGATCTCATTGAAGATGACTTCCAAAGGGAAATACGCCGCCGTGACCATCTGCAGCGCGTTCCGGATGGCGTTCTTCGCCCAAAGATACTCATCCTTGCGGTAGAAACGCTCCCGAGAGCGCATGACGCGCTTGGCCTCTTCAATATGGGCGATGGTCCACTCGCTTGCGGCCAAGGCGGCGGTGACACACATGCACCGTCGCGCCTTGTCATGGGCGGACAGCGCGCCGAGGCCCTCTTCATGAGATGCCGCGGCGCCGATGCGCGCGCGTACCCTGTCGAGGTAATCGGACGTGAGCATCAGGTCAATGCATTTGATACCTAAGTCGTACTGAGCCACCTCGTGTCCTGATTCACGAAGAAAAGCCGTCAGGCTCGGCAGGCTCAAAGGCGCTTGAGTGAGAGACCCCAGCGGCGGGGAAAGTATAGCGATCCTCATTCTAGATCCTCAATCGCCATGCGATCTCCGCGCAAACAGTTTAAGCAGCGACTTGACCTCAAACGGGCGCATGTCCGGATAAGCGCCCAACATCCGGGCGCAGATACCGGTGATCGTCGGCGTGGCGAAGCTCGTTCCGGTTGAGGTGGTGTAACGGCCGCCCGGGGCCGCGACAACGACTGCGGTGCCATGAGCGGCATACTCGATGGTCTGGCCGGGTATGAAACGGAAGACGAACGGCGAGGGAAAAGCGCGGTTGTCCACACCGATGCAGGAAGAGAACTCCGCGGGAAAACCGTTGTCCACCAGCGGCATGTTTCTCTTGGCCGCGACGAGGACCTGATTCCGGTAATACGCCGTTTCGCAAAGGGCGTGCAAGGCGGCGGCGAATTCGCCCGTCGCGGCCAAGCTCATATTGATGAGGTGCGACCCGCGTTTCACGGCGAAACGAAGCCCCTCGATCAGCGCCGCGCCGGACCCCTGGTTGTCCGGTCCCAGGACGCGAATGTCCACCAGCCGCGCGTTCGGAGCGATGCGCGCGATGATGCTGGCGACCGCCGTCCCGTGGCCGTAGCCGTCATTGTTCTTTCGCCGCGCCGGGCGGACCGTGGGCTTCCTGCGCCCGCCCTCCACGCGAAACGCGGCGACGATCAGCCCTCGAAGCGCCGGGTGGCTCGCGTCAATCCCGCTGTCGAGGATGGCCACTTCAACCGGCTCGAGCTTGCCGCCGCCGAGCGCTTCGGGCCGAACCTGGACTGCCGCCGTCAATCCCCGCGATCTCGCCACTTATCCTCCGCCGCTGGAAAGAGTAATACGTTCGACAGACCTCAGAATCTGCGCCACGCACCTTAATGCCTCGGGGCGCTTCCGCGACAGCCGCGCGATGGACCCCGCGATCTCCCGCTCGATCGCTCCGATTTCCCCAAGCGCTTTCAGCGGCGCCCGCGCGCCGCGGCCCGCGCCGGCCGCAGACAATCGCCTGCACTGGTCCACCACGACTCCGGCGATCGAGGCGAGACCCGCATAGAGCCGCGCATCGTCCGCGCCGAAGCGCTTCCCCTTCCTGAAGCTGACGCAGGTGATGACCCCGATGAGCGTGTCGCCGATGAGCATCGGCGCCGCGATCACCGCTTCGGGCGCGCCCGCGGGGCCGCCGCGCCGCCGGGTCTGCCGGATATCCTTGTACGTCGGCGCGCCGATCTGAACCTCGTGCGTGGCCGCCGCCAAGCCCGTGATCCCCTTGCCCAAAGGCACGCGCTGGCCCATGAGCGTTTTTTCGGAGACGCGGTCGCCCACGGTCATGGCGAAGAGCAGCGAACGGGATTTCTCGTCGAGCACCAGCAACGATCCCTCGTCCGCGCCGACCACCTGAATGCCCAGTTCCACCAGCAGACGCAGAATGCCGCCTTCCGGCGAGGCCGGAAGAAGTCCGAGATAGGTCTGAAGGATGGATTCCGCACTACTCATGTCTGACCCGTCCACTAGCGCCGTCGCCCGCTTCGGCCGCCGTCAGGCGATTGACGGCGATCTCCAGCAGCACCAGCGCGGATTCGGGAAACTGCACGAGGAAGGCGCGAAAGCGCGGGTAGACCAGCGAGAGCAGCACCGTCTGCGTTTCGGCCTTGACGGTGGCGGTGCGGCCCTGGCGCGAGAACATTCCGTATTCGCCCAGCAGGTCGCCGGCCGCCAGCCGCCGCACCGGTTCCGGCCGGCCGGGAAGCCAGACTCCCATGGCGCCGGACGCAATCACATAGACGCTCGTGCTCGCTTCGCCGCGCTCGAAAAGCACTTCGCCTTCCGCGAGCCGCTCCGTTTCGACCATTTCCGCCAACACGCTCAGGTCGCCGGCAGGGACCCGCGCAAAGGCAGGACATTTGCCGAGCGCCTGGATGCGTTCGGCCACGCTGAGGACCGTTGTTTTCATGTCTGTCGCAGGATCTTGCGGAAAACGTCGGACCCCGCCTCCAATTCCGGGAAGGAACCCTTCGCGACCAAACGGCCTCCGTCCATGACCTGGATGATGTCGGCATGCCGCATCAACTCCACGTCATGACTCACCGTGATGACGATCCGGTCCGTCTTCCAGGCGCGCAGGAGCGCCAGGACCGCCGAACAACTGGCCGGGTCCAGGGCGGAGGTCGGCTCGTCGAGGACGAGCACGGGAGTGCGCCGAAGAAGCGAGCGGCATAAGGCAACGAGCTGCCGCTGCCCGCCCGAGAGGTTGCCGCCGAGGCGGCCGATGCCGAAATCGAGCCCGAGGCGCGTGAATGCCTGCCGCAGCCCGTCCTGCTCGACGAAGTTCAGGACCGCCTCGTCCGCCAGGCGGCGGGTCCGGACGTTCTGCGACTGCACCACGCCGAAGATGAGGTTCTCGCGCCAGGTCAGGTGCGGATGGATCGCTCCGATGTCAAACCCTTTGCAGGCGTCGCCGAGCAGTTCCTTAAGGATGGCGATCGTCCCGGCGCGCTCGTTCTTGAAGTCCGGGTCGCCCCAGTCCCTGGAACCTTCGGCGCCCGCGAACTCGGACGGGCAACTCGTCAAAGCGATCACGCAGAAGGCCAGGGCTTCCACCGGAGACAGGGCGGCGCCGTCGGCAAGCGCGACATTGGATGACCGCAGTTGCCAGACGCCCTCGTCAATCGCCGACGGGGCCAGTTGACAGTAGACGTGGAAGTTGGGGATCTGGAGCAGATGGCGGTTTTGCTGCAGGACCGCGCGCCCGGCGCGGACGAGTTCGTCGCCCAGCGGGGTTCCGGGCAGCGCCTTCAAGCCGCCGGCGCGCGTCTTGCGGAGCAGGATCTGCGCGGCCTTTTCGCGGTCGCACCGCCCGTTCAACAGGTGCTCGAGCACCCAGTGTTTCGCGTCCGCGCGGCCCTCCTCGAACGGCAGGATCACGGCGCCGCATTCCTTCCGCAGCCGCTCGCGAAGCCGGTTCCGGGTCTCCGCGATTCTTCCGCCCAACTCCGCGCAGTCGCGTTCCTTTTCAGGAAGCATGTCGAGGGCTTTAAGCCGGCAGACCTTTGCGAGGCCCGCGCTCTCCACCACTTCGAGATCCGCCTCGGTCAGATCGGGCGAGGTTTGCCCGGCGGGCGCGGGTCTGCCGAACAGCAGGTTCTCCCCGATCGCGGCATCCAGCAGCGCCACCGACTGAGGCATGATGGATAACACGTCGGCGAGCTGCCGGTCGGAAAGCGATTGAAGCGGCCGGTCGCCGTAAAAGATCTCGCCCTCCTGCGGCCGGGCCCGCCGGAGCAACAGCCTGAGAAAGGTGGACTTGCCCGAGCCGGCCGCGCCCACCAGCGCCGTCCACTGGCCGGGGATGAACGTGGCGCTGACCTCCGACAGGCCGACCTGTTGCGTGCCATCGGCGGCTGCGTACCGGTAGGTGACGCGTTCGGCGCGGATCGGTTCCGCGCGGGTGCTTTCCTCGCCGGCGCGCGTCTGCGCCTGAACGGCCGGCGGAGGCGACGCGAGCGCCTCGTACTCCAGCAGCCGCTTCATGCTGGTCCGGGCGAGCTGGAACTGGAGGTTGAGGAAGACCAGCGAGGAAGCGCTGTTGAACAGGCGCGGCAACGCCCAGATCACCACCGGGACCAGCGCCAGCGACGAGTTCCCGCCGCCGCTGCGTCCCAGGCGCAGCGCGACGAAGATCATGGCGATGAAGGCCAGCAGGTACCACGCCGTGCTGCCCACGCTCAGCGCCGCGTTGAGGCCCACGTAGCGCATGTACGTTTGCGTGCGGTCTTCCTGGACTTCCTCAAAATGCCGGCGGACTTTCCGATGGAGGTCGCCGACCTGGATCTCCGGAGACGCTCGCAGGCAATCCTCGAAGTGCGATTTGACCCGGTCGGAGTAGCGCAGGTAGTTGGCGTCCATGTCCTTGACGCGCTTCGTCATGTGGAAGGTCCACAGCGCGCCCGCGACGCAGCCGCCGAAAGCCACCGCCGCCAGGCGCCAGTCCTTCTGCACAAAGTAGCCCAGGCTGCTGACGATGAGGGCCGCCGAGGCCACGGCGAGCATCAGGTTCGGCCGGTTTTCGGTCGTCCGGTACATGTCCACCGCCAGGCGATTGACCGTCTCGGACGGCGAATGGCGGGCGAAGAACGCGTCGTCCTGCCGCAGCAGGTGCGCGAGGATCTCAGCCTCCAGGTCGTCCTCGCTTCGGACTCTCAACCGGCCCGTCACGCGCACTTTCCAGTAGTCTATTGCGCTCGCGGCGACGGCGACCAGGATGAAAAGTCCCAGGACCAGCAACGGCAGGGATGCCGGCTTGAGGCCTAGCGACGCGGCATAATCGGAGAGGGCCGTCAGCGCTTTGTCCGCATGCTCGCCCGACTCGGCGGACGCCGCCGCCGGGTTGGACGCCAGCGACAGCGTCAGGAGGTCGAGCAAATCCTGCTGGACGTATAAGAGCGCGGCGGCAATCGCGGCGGCGAGCGCCAGTTGAATCAGAATGCCCCGATACCGCGGGTGCCATATTCTGAACCAGGAAGCAAGCCCGTTGTCCAATGGGTTTCCTCAACAACCGGCATGGCATCGGCCCACCGAAGCGCCCGCAAGTCACGCCGGAGGATTTTTCGCCTGTCCGCCACGACGGACCACGATCTGCTGATGTTCCTCCGGCCGGATGTGATAGATCTCGATGGGCTCCGGGTACTGGTTGCGGTCCTGGATGACTTCATCCGGCTCGCGGACCTCCTTGCGGCCGGCGTAGAGCAAGCGGCGATAGCAGTCGCGCGTCACGGCCAGGCCGCGCCTGCGGCAGACCTGCCCGGCCACCACGCGGCTGGCCACGTTGATCGCGTCGGAAATGTTGGAATAGCGGGGCGGATCGGGATCCTCGGACAACTTCATGCGCCAGACGCGCCCGATGTGAAGCCCGGTGCGCAGCGCCGCGCTGGCGCGAAAGCCCAGGTTCAGCATCAGCGGGCGCGTCTCCGCTTCGAAGCGCCCGTGCAAAGTCAGCGCGAAGTCGTACATGGTGCGGACCGGCGTCCGCCCGCGGCTGAACGCCAGGAAGCCGTCCCCGGCGTAGCCCTCCACGGAAATGTCCGGGTGCGCCTGGCCGGGCGCATTGAAGAGCCGGTAAAGCGCCACGGAGAGGCGCTGAAGCCGGTCGTCATCGCCCACGCACTGATAGACGACCTGGGTGTAACCGGAGAGGTCGGCAAAGAGGATGCCGACTTCGCCGAGACTTTCCAGCTCGGGCCGGCTCCCGCCCGCACCCGCCGAAGCGCCGCGCGATCCTCGTTTCATCGGACCTTTCCCGTTCCTGTTGCCGTTCGCCCTGCGCCATTCTACACGCAGCCGTAATCCTGTCAATCGGGCCGGCGCGTTTTCGGAGAGCCACGATAGCCGCCTCTCGCCGCAGGACGAAACATTTCAGTTGCTTTTTCATTCGACGGGTGTAGAATCCTGCCGAGGCGGCGGCGCGAACCGATGGAAGGAGAATCCGTCCATGAGCGGTCCGGAACAGAAGGGCAGCGGACGCCGAGTCGAGCAGCAGGCGGTGCGGACGACGATTGTCGGCGGGCGACCGCCGGGCGCGGGCAAGCCGCTAGGCGGCGTGCCGCGCGGGGTCGAGGTGCTGATCAAAAAGGCGGCGGTGGACCCGCAGTTCCGCCAATTGCTCGTGGAGCAGCGCGCCGAGGCGGCGGAGACGATCGGGCTGGAACTGCGCCCCTCGGAAATCGCGATGCTCGCGGGCATCCCGCAGGCGCAGCTCGAAGCCGTCATCAGTCAGACCCGTGTTGACGCGAAGCTCCGGCCGATCCTCATGGGCGCGGCCGCGGCGGTGATGCTCGTCGCATTGGGAGCGGAACTGGTCGTGGGCGAAGGTTGCGATCAAGCGAAGGGTTCCAGGCCTGACAAGCCGCCGTCAGCAGCGGAGTCAGCGACCGAAAACACTACGGCGACCACAGCTCCGAATCCCGCCACTACGCCGGGCGCTGCGGCGGATACCGATGCCGTGAACAATCCGAAGCGCCCGACCAACTTCGGCGGCGTTCGGCCGGACCGGCCGCCGCCGGCGACTCCACCCGACACGGACGCCGCGGTGACGCCGCAAATTCCACCCAGGCCGCCGATGGTGGTTACAGGCATGCGTCCGGACCAACCGTAAGGAAACCGCATGCCCGACATCACGCTCGTCAACCTGAACATGCTCTTCATGCGCTACGGCGAGGAGATCGAGCGCGAGCTGCACGTGCCGCTCGGCTGCCTGTATCTCACCCGCGCGCTGGAGGACGCCGGCTTCGAGGTGGATTTCCGCGACTACCAGACCTGCGCGACCGACGATCCGTTCGACCTCGCCGCCTTCCTCGAATTCCTGGAGGATCCCGCGCCGGTCATCGGCCTCTCCTGCATGGCGAACCTGCTGCCGTTCACCATCCTGGCGATGCAGGCGCTGAAGAAGCGTTATCCCGGCCGCACGCTCGTCCTCGGAGGCGTCGGGTCGAAGTCGGTCGAGGAGAAAGTGCTCGCGCGCTTTCCCTGGATTGACATCATCTGCCGCGGCGAAGGCGAGCTGACCGGGCCGGCCCTGCTGCGCGCGCTGAAGTCCGGCGGCGATCTCGGCGGCATCGCCGGCATCTCCTATCGCGACGGCGCGGGAAAAATCCGCCACAATCCCGACCGCGCGCGCATCCGCGACCTCGACAGCATCCCGTTCCCGGCCTTCGACAAGATCGAGCTGAAACGCTACGCCGGTTACGGACTGATGACCAGCCGCGGCTGCCCGTATCCGTGCACGTTCTGCTCGGTGGCGCCGGTGTGGAACCTGGAGAGCTACTCGCGCAGCCCGCGGAACATCGTGGCGGAGATGAAGCTTCTCCACGAGCGCGCCGGCGCGGACCTGTTCCTCTTCCAGGACGAGTTCTTCGTCTCCGGCAAACGGCAGGTGATGGCGTTCTGCGACGAGCTCTCGCGCACGGGGCTGAAGCTGGAATGGAAGGCCTTCGGCCGCGTGAACCTGGTGGACGAGGAGATGATGCGCGCGATGGCCGCGTGCGGCTGCCTGGAACTGCGGTTCGGCATCGAGTCCGGCTCGGACCGCGTGCTGGAGATCATCCGCAAGGGCTTCACCGCCGCGCAGGCGCTTGAGGTCGTGCCGATGGCGATCCCCATCTTCCCGCGCGTGGACACGTTCTACGTCTGGGGATTCCCGTTCGAGACGATCGAGGACTTCCGGCAGTCGCTCTTCCAGATGGTCTCGTTCCGCATGATGGGCGCGCGCATCCTGCCGAGCCTGCTCTCGCTGCTGCCCCAGACGGAGGTGTACCGCGAGTGGGCGGCGAAGGCGAAGCTCGAATTTTCGCCCGGGCTGCTGCCGGAGTTCGTCTGCACCGGCCACGAGACTTACGTGGACGGCGGCATCCGCATCCCGGAGCGGTACCGGCGGTATTTCCAGCTCATCACGGACAACCCGGACATCTTCTCCGGGTTCTTCCACATTGACCTGGAAGGAAACGTCCTGCCGAAACTGCGGCTCCTGCGCGAGTTCGGGTTTTATGCGAGCCCGGCCGGGACGCCGGAGGCCGAAAAGGCGGAGAGCTGCGGCGCGCACTCGCCCCGAGTCCAGCCGCACGAACTGGCCACCCGCGTGTAACCGCAGGCTCCGTCCCGCTTTTTCCCGGCGACCGCAGGTCCATCATTGATCAGAGCAGCCGTTGGAGAATCGTGACGATCCAGCACCCGCAGCGACGCATTCAACACACGCACACCGCCGAGAACATCTCGCCCACAGCGTCGGCCGACGCATCCGATTGGCCGCCCGCAAGTGGAATTCGTATCAGGCTTGCTTCCCTGTCATGCGGGTGACGTCCACGCGGAAGACGCACGTCTTGGCGACGGCATCATCGGGAAAGACGAACGTTCCCGAGGCGTAGTGCCGCATCAGCACGGCGAGCGCCCGGCGCTTCTCCGCAGGATCCTCGATAAAGGTCGCCCGGCCGAAGCCAATGACGCTGCGGTACCTCGTCCGGCAATTGCAGCCGGTATCCCCGACGACGATCTCCACGTCCGTGTCCACTTGGAAACACACGCGGTTGTTCCTGCGCAGGATGTCGAGCTTCTGCCCTTCGGTCGCGGAGTGGAAGTACAGCGTCCGGTTTTCGTATCCGAAGTTCATCGGGACGACGTAGGGCTGCTCGTCGTCACACAGTCCGAGACGGCAGACCGTCGCCCTCGACAGGACGTCTTCCATCACGGCAGGGTCCGTGATCTCTCGTTCACTTCTGCGCATGGTCATCTCCCGCCAAACTTAAGCATTTTCCACATCCCGATATTGACGAATCCCAGGCGATGGTAGATCGCGCCCGCCTCGGGATTGTGAAAGAACAGGCAGGCCGATTTGCCGCGCCGCTCCAGGTCGTGGACGAGATAATAAACGCAAGCGCTGGCGTAGCCTTTTCGGCGGTGCCGCTCGTCGGTTCCCACCAGGATGACCATCGCGGCCGTGTCCGTCTCCGCCACGACGGACGCGCAGGAGACGAGCCTCCCCGACTCCGCATCGCGGATGATGGCCACGCGCGTCTTCCCGGAGGCAATCTCCTCGGCCAGGGTCTCAACGCCCATGCTTCCCCCGGCGAATTCCCGAATTGACTGGATCAGGGCATAGATCTCCGCAGCGTCGGAGGCCGAGGCCCGGACCACCATCGGCAGTCTGTCCAGAGGAACGCGGGGCTGTACCTCGCGGCACGCACACAGAAACATGTCCAACGCATTGCGCGGCGGCAGCGACAACCGCGGCTGAATCCTGTCGAGAATCTGTTTCTTGCCCGAAACCATCCATCCGCCAACGGGCCGCAGGCAGGCGTTCACCGCCGCCGTCATGGGCCCGAGGTCGCCGGACAGGTCGCGAGTATAGGGAATGAGGTTGGTGCGGTACCGCGTCAGTACGGCGGAAATCGCGCCGTCCGATTCCTGGATGTAGTAGTCCACCGCCGGGGAGTTGAAGCCGAAGTTCACAATGTCCCCCGCGATGAACAGGTTGACCTCCGGTTCGAGCCGGAGATAATCCAGCAGTCGCGCGCGGTCGCCCTCGACGGCGCGCCTCATCCTTGTTCCTCCTTTCGCCGAACGCGATGCTTCAGTGTCTCACTCACGGCGATGGATTTCACAGCCTCAATGCCCCGCGCATTCGTGACTGGCCGGGTTCCGCAAGACGTCGTGGCATCGCTGACGGACCTCCTTGGCCACCTCCGCCATCCGTTCGTCCAGCGCCATCGCGATCCCCGTCTGCTGCCGCAGCACCTTCACCGCCTGCCGGCACTCACCCACCAAGTCGTCCTGGCTGCCGCCAATTTGCACCAGCGTATGGGTGAACTCCTTGCATGCTCCCAAGGCCTGCGGAGTCACGTCCGTCAAATGCGCCTCCCGGAACGCGTCCACCAATTTCTGCGTCTCATCCGGGGTCCTGATGTTCCCCCTGGACGCGTTGTACCGGTCGTCAATCACCTTGGTCAGCCGCTCCAGTTTCCCGATCTGCCCGGCCAGCTCGGGATGCCGCTGCCGGTAATCGGCCAGGTACTTGGACATGTCGTGGCCGAAAACCACGTACGTCTCGATCCGGCTGCGGATGTATCGCACGAAGATCATGACGTCGGTGAGCGTCTTCTCGACCACCGCCTTTCGCTGCGCCTGTTGATGCCGCTCGTAAATCGGCGTGAGAGTGTCCCGACACCCGCAGGTGGCAATTCCGTTGTAGTGCGAGTGCTGCCCTTCCACGTCCAGGATGTACTGGCACGGCCCGACCCCCAGCGTCGCCCGCACCAGGTCCACCACCGTGTAGGCTTCCAGCGGCGTGTTATCCAACCGGGTGATCGGATAGATCAGCGTCGGTCCCTCGAACGACGGGCGGCCGTCGAGTTTATACGGCTGCAGGTACCCTTGGCCGTTCCTGGCGATCCAGCACGGATAGAAGTACTGGTTGAGCACCGTCGCCCACGTCTGGCGATTGGGTGGAAGCGTGCCATGGCCGCCGAACCATCCGTACTTGGAGAACTTCCCGTCCGGGCGCTCCATGATCATCTCCCAACTGTCTGCCAGCCGGTCCGCCCGGTGCCAGTCCACTCGCCACACGGCCGGATAGGGCTGCTTCCACGCCAGCGGAATCACCTTGTCCGTATCCTTCTTGCCGATGTCCCTCACGTGCCATATCTGCGGCGCCGTCATCACCGCCACCCACACGTTCCCCTTGGCCCCATATTGGATCTCCGCGCCGTCAATCCTCTTGGCCGCCGCCTGGCCGCTCAGCGTGACGGCCACGTCCTCGTCCCGCTCAGTCCATACGCTCATCAGCAGCGCGTCGTTCCCCTCCAGCATCTCCAGCAGAAAGTTCTCGCTCGGCAGCTCCGCCCGCGAGACCGGCAGCTCCGTCGCATCCAGCATAATGTCATCTGCAAAGAAGTCCGGCAGCACCGCGAAGCGGCAGGCCGCCTCCACGCGCAGGGCGCGAGCGCCTTCCTTCGGTTCCGTCTTGACGAAAAGCTGGCCCATCCTGAGCTCATACCCCACGTCGAGCGGCTTGCCGTCCGCCTGGTACGCCGCGTCAATCTTCACGACTCCCGAGTTGTTTTCCACAATTTTGACCGACGAGAGTTGTATCTTGCCGGGATCCGTCGGCCCCTGGCCGACCGGGACCAGCACCGCTCGTTCCTTCCAGCCCTCGCCTCCTGCCGAATACAGCTCAGCCCCGTGCGCACCTCGCCTCAGCACCACCGCCACGTGGTTGTTCTGGAAGACCACGTCGCCGGTGAACTCGCGCGTGACCTGGTCCTCGGGCAATCGCGTCCAGCCGCTCCTTCGCGACAGCACCGCCGGGGAAAGAGGATTGGCGGAAGTTGCGCCGGTGTCGAACAGCCGCACTCCTGCATCCGCCGCCGCCACCTGCGCCTTCTCCTGCGCCAACGCCGGCCCCGCCGCGCCGGCCAGCACAACAAGCGCGGTCAGGACCACCCGGTCGGTCCAGCTACTCCGAGCCATCGTCTCTCCTCATGTATGGGGCTTCCTTGCGAAGCCTGCACTGAGCCAGCTTTTTAACCCTGTTTGCAAAAACCGCCGCCGCCCCCTGCGCAATCGTCCGATGGTAGCAGGGATTTTCGAGATTCGCAAATCCGCTCTGGTGGAACGGCAGCAGGCTCGCGGACGGTCTTCGGCTTGTGGAATTGTCCAAGAAGTGTAGAATACCGCCAAAATGGGTTACGATGTCGGAGTATGCTGCTCTCCGCATTGAGAGCCACTTCGTTCGTCACAGTCCTTTCGGGAGATAACGCACGAATTCGCGCACACGGGTAAAACTGGCCCTGAACCATCAAGAGCCTGACCGGCCGCCTATAGACCTGGGGGCCACGGCGGTCACCGGCGCGCACGTGAGTATCGTGAGCGCACTGCGGCGCCGCCTGGGCCTGAGCAAGGCCGGCGAGCGGGTCAAGGTGGTTGATCCCTTTCAGATGCTCGGCGAAGTGGCCGGCGATCTCAAGGCCGCGCTGGGCTGCGACTTCGCGGGTCTGGGGATGCGCAGGAACCGCTTCGGTTTCGAGAACCGGGACTGGAAGCCCTGGGTGACTTTCGACGGGACCCGGGTTCTCGTGCCCGGCAAGTTCAATATTGTTCCGGAGCCGAACGGGGACCTGCTGCTCTATCCAGAGGGAGACGCCAGTGTGCCCCCGAGCGGCCGCATGCCCAAAGGCGGGTTCTACTTCGACGACATCGTCCGCCAACCACCCATTGATGACGCCACACTCAAGGTCGAGGACAACCTGGAGGAGTTCGGGCCCGTTGCCGACGAAGACTTGGAGCACCTGCGCGCGACCTCCGCAGAGCTCTATCGCAACACGCCCTATGCGCTGGTGGGCAGCTTTGGCGGGACGGCATTTGGCGATATTGCCCTGGTGCCGGGCCCGTCTCTCAAGAACCCGAAGGGAATCCGGGACGTGGCGGAATGGTACATCAGCACCCTCACGCGCCGCGAACATGTCCGGGAGATTTTCGACCGTCAATGCGACATCGCGCTCAAGAACCTGGCGCTCATTCACCAGGCCGTCGGGGACCAGGTGGCGGTCATTTTCGTCAGCGGCACCGACTTCGGCACGCAGAATGCCCCCTTCATCTCGCCGGACGCCTACCGCGACCTCTTCCAGCCCTTCCACCAGAAGGTCAACAACTGGGTCCACCGCCATACGACCTGGAAGAGTTTCTGCCACTCCTGCGGCTCCATTGAGCCGCTGATCCCTGATCTCATCGCCGGGGGATTCGACATTCTCAATCCGGTGCAATGCTCAGCCGCCAACATGGAGCCGGAGCGCCTGAAGAAGCGATACGGAGAAAAACTGGTCTTCTGGGGCGGTCTGGTGAACACGCAGAAGACCCTTCCCTTTGGCACGGTGGCTGAAGTGGCGCAGGAAGTCGAATCTCGACTCAAGATATTCAGCCCTGGCGGAGGCTACGTGGCCAACCCGGTCCACAACATCCAAGCCGGTTGCCCCGTGGAAAACGTGATCGAACTATTCCGCCTTACCAGGGACATCCAGTAATGAACGGTGAAACGGAAATTCACCATCTTCAGGAACCTGCCCCGACACGCCCTCCGTTCTATCACGAGTTCAGAGAGCTCGGCCTCGGCGCCGCAGTCCAGGCGACCCGAACAGCGGCCTTCTTTCGCCATGCGAATTCTGCTTGACAAGCGAGATTCTGGCTGTCAGAATCCGACACGTTTGGGCTGACCGCTGCGAGCACGCAGCGTACTGCGCGCGATGTGTGGATGCCGGCCATCTGGTAAATCCCGGGTGAAACCGGTTCCAGCCTGTCGTTTCGCACTTTTCACAGAGAGGAACGGGGAGATAATATGAAACTGCTCATTACCGGCGCAACCGGCTTCCTGGGCGCAGGATTGGTCACGGCGCTCGAATCGAAACACGAGTTGCGCCTGATGGACGTGGTCAAGCGCGACACACGCCACGAACTGGTGGTCGGCGACGTCAGCGACCTTCAGGTCTGCCGTCGCGCGGTTGACGGCAGGGACGCGCTGGTGATCGCGCACATGGCGCCGAATCGGCCGGAGGTGTACGGCACGCCGACGATACCGTTTGACGTGAACGTGAAGGGAACCGCGAACCTGTTCGCCGCCGCCGCCGAAAAGGGGATTCGCCGGGTGGTCCTGATCTCCAGCGTCGGGGTGCTCGATCGGCAGCACCACGCGGGGGAGTTGTTGCGTTCGGACATGCCGGCCCAGCCGACCAGCATGTACAGCCTGACGAAGACTTGCCAGGAGGTCATTGCCGAATACTACCATCGCACGCAGGGCATTGCCGTGGCGATGCTGCGGCCGGCGTATATTACCGATGCGGACACGCTGGTGGACAAATATGGCACCAAGCGGCCGAGCGTGAACTGGCAGTTCATTGACCGGCGCGACATCGGCGACGCCGCAGACTGCGCCCTGCGCCTGCCGGACCTGGGTTGCGAGGCGTTCTGGGTGCTCGGTCATCGCGACTGCGTGAACCACGCCGATATGACGACCACATATCGCCGCCTGGGCTGGAAACCTGCGCACGATTTCAGCCAATACCCGGACGACGCCTGACCATCGCCGCAACAACAATTGGAGATTAATTGATGGCAGCAGATTCCGCAGCCGTTTCAGGCGAACAGCCCGCAAAGAAGGCGTTCACAGCCAAGGCGCTCACGATCCACCTCTACAGCGTCGGGGCCATGACCGATATCTTGTTGTACATCCCGTTCGGCTTCCTCGTTATGCAGTTCTTCCCGCTGGAGTACAAGCTCAGCCCCATCTTGATCGGCTGGGCGCAAGCCTTGCCCCGGCTGATAGATGGCTTCCTGGATCCGGTTTGGGCCAACTGGTCCGACGCGTGCCAGAGCCGCATGGGCCGGCGGCGCCCCTTCATCCTCGCCTCGACCTTGATCGGCGCGTTCGTCATCGCCGGGATGTGGTGGGCTTCCCCGCACTGGTCGCAGGCAGCGCTCTTCACCTGGGTGCTCGTCGCGAACCTCTTAATCTTCTCCCTTTACGGCATTTTCGACACGACCCATCAGGCGCTCGGCTTCGAGCTTTCCGACGATTTCAATCAGCGCGCGCGCGTTCAGGCCATCCGGGGCTTCTACATGTCCCTCCCTGGGATGATCCCCCTTTACATGATTGCCATGTGGCTTGTCCACCCTGAGAGTAATACCATCTCGATTGTCGAGTGGCTTACCCAGCATAACAGTAAAGGCTGGTTCGATATTCCGATCATGGTGCTCAGCCCGCTTGCCCGGTGGTTTGGCGGGCATGCGAGCTGGTTCGGCAACTCGATCAACGGGATCCGCTGGGTCGGGGCCGGGATGGCACTGCTTGCACTCGTCGCCGGGCTCGTGGTGGTGTTCGCCTGCCGCGAGCGGTTTAAGTGGGCGGCGCGGAGCAAGCGAGGCAATATCTGGCACTCGCTCAAGGCGACACTCCGCGTCCGCGCGTTCGTCGTGGTCCTCCTCCTCCAGTTCGCCCAGACTCTCGGCGGCATGCTCTGGCAGCAGATCAGCTTCTTCATTCTCATCTTCAGCCTTTGCGCCGGCATGAAGGACCCCAAGATGGCTGTCGGGTTCTTGGGCGTACCAGGCAATTTTGTGGGCCTCGGCTGGGGGTTCGTCATGGTACTCATCTCCGCGCCCCTCTGCAAGCTCATCGGCAAGCGCGCCGGCATCATTTTCAGCTACGGCATCGGCGTGCTCAACGCCCTCCTGCTTCCGTTCTTCATGCGTCCGGGCCAATATTGGCTTTACATGGGCTTCACGCTGGCATTCATTCCCCTGCAAGGCATCGGCGGAATTTTCTTGAACGCGATCATGCCGGACATCTGCGATATTGACGAGCTGCAATCCGGTGAACGCCACGAGGCGCTCTTTATCGCGGTGCTGAACTGGATGAGCAAGGTCCAGAATTCCATCATCACCGTCATCGCCGGGTACCTCCTTGTCTGGATCGGGTTCGACGTGAAACTGGACATCCAGCCGCCGGGAGTCGTGGAGAGCATGCGCTTCTGGGGGTTCGGGATGCTGATCCTCGGCGCGCTGCTGGCGTTCGTCGTCTCCTTCTGGATGCCGATCACCGCCAAGAGAATGGGCGAGGTCCGCGCCAAGCTCGACGAGCGCCACCGCCTCGCCGCCGCAGCTGCTTCCGAGGCCGGTTCAACTAAGGAACCGGACGAAGGAACAGTCCCGGATAAAGCCTGACCGTCGTGTGAATGGCCGCCATCGCGGAGATTCCGGGCAAGCAGGAAGGTTGAGCGCGCGCGAGACGTGACGCCGCTTGACGAGCGGCGGAGTAATCTCCACCCGGCTTGCTCCCGCGCGCAAAGGCATGTCGTCGCGGCGCGTCACTCGTTCACTCCGTTCTGGCCGGCGACCGGAGCTGCCGCCCGACCAGTATGCAGTACGGTGTGAAGCCCAGCTTGATGTAGGTGGCGTGCGCGGCGGTATTCCAGAGCTGCGTTCCGACCGACACAACCCGGCAGCCGAGCGCATGCCCCTGCCGCATCGCGCGCGAGACCAATGCCGCGGCGAGACCCTGGCGGCGGCAGGATTCCCGCGTGCCCAGCGCAAAGATGTTCATGGCCGGCGAGCCGAGGCGGTCGAGGTGCGGCAGGACCACCCAGGCGATGCTGCCGACGCTCTCCCCGTTCATCTTCGCGCGGGTCGCCCTGGGTTCGTAACCGATCCAGGATTCGTGCATCGGCTCGTGATTCGGCCGGGCTGCGCCGTCTTCAAACTCAACGGCGATCCGCGCTGGCGCTTCATCGGGCGCGTCCTGCATCCGCGCGACCATGAAGATGGATTCCTGGGTGTTCTTGAATCCGGCCGCTTCCAGAACGAGGTGAACGTGCGGAAGGGAGACCGGACACATCGGCTCTCCGCCGAACCACAGACCGCGATAGAACGGATAGCCGGCCTGCGGGTGCATCGCCTCCATCTCCTGAAACCCGGCGCGCCGAAGCCAGGCGGCAGCTTCCTGCACCAGCGCGGCGCCTGTGCGCAGGCTCTCGCGCGGGAAGATCAGCATTCGGATCCGCGCCACCTTCGCGTTCAGGTCGTTCCACGGTTCGGTTCCGGGCGCAACGCAGGCATGAACCCAGCCAAGGACACGCCCGGCGCGCATCGCAATGAAAAGGCCCGCCGGATCAAAGTAGGATTTCTTCTCGACCAGTTGAATGAACCGCTCCGCCGTCAGCGGCGCGATGTGCGGCTCGAACGCGGTCTCGTCGTTATAGACCCGCGCCATTCCTTCCAGGAACTGCCGGTCATAGGTCTCGATGGAGAAGTCCGCCAACCCGTTCTCCTTGTTATTTGTCTGCGGGCCGCCCCAGGCGCATGGGCACGCCCATCATCGAATACATCGAACGCGTCGGATGCAAACCGCGCGTGAAAGCCCTGGCGAACACCTGCGCACAGAAGGGGCCGTCCCCTCGCGCATGAGCGGCAAACGGCCGGCCAACGGGCAATCCGTCGAACTCGGATGCGCTGATGCAGCGGACGCCTTGCGGAGCGATCTCCACTTCGCGCGAGAGCCGTTGGCCGCCCCATCCACATGCCGAGAGCGCCACCCGCACCGGCCGTTTCGTCGGGTTGAACAGGTGATAGACCTGCGACCATTCGACGGGGACATCGTCCGCGCCGCCAGCCCGGCCGATGCCCAGCCAATACTCGCATTCATCCTCCAGCGGGCCCGGGTACAGATTGACGCCGGACATGGCGCCCGGACAACAGCGGCTGAACATCTCGAACTCCGCGCACGTCACATCGGGGATTACCGGACGATCCGCTCGCACGGTCAGCGCGAAAGGCCGGTTGATCGAGGTGTGTTCGCCGAGCCATGGCGGCCTGTGAAGCCACTGGCAGACCGACTGCTGCGGCGGAACGGTGTACGGCGCCGATTCGCTCGTCCGGCCGTCCGGCCCGTGGAAGCTGAGCGTGACGCGGGCGTCGCGGCGGACGTGGGGGTTGTAGACAAAGAGCAGGTTCCAGGTCAGGTCGCTGCTCTCCCAGACCCTGTCGCTATCCCTGGCGCGCGGGAGAATGCCCCGTTCGACGACGGCCCCGCCCGGGTAATGCCAGAGCTTCGAAAGCCGGCGCCGCGCCGGATAACCTATAACACTGCGCGTGCCGATGACCGGCGTCCATCCGCGCCATCGCGCGCGCCGCGTGAGCTGAGGAATGACCGGCCCGGTGGCGTCGAGCCGGATCACATAGTCGCCCTCGATCTTCATCAGCGGTTCGCGACCGGGCCCGGCAAGCTGGGGGCTGCGTTCCCACAGGTTCATCTGCTTGACCCGACTTGCCGGGACGACGACCGTTTCCTCCGCCCCTCGGGCTCGTCCGCGCGGAAAGTAGCGCACGCGGACGCTGACCTCTGCGTTCCCGGGATTCAGGATCGAAAGAGTCTCGATCTCATACCAACTCGGATCCTTTCCCTGGTAACAGTCCGGGAAAACCCAAGTCGTCTCATCCTGCAAGGGACCCGGGTACGGAGCGACCGCGACCAGGGCGTCCGGCACTTCCTCCCAGAAAGTGAAGTCCTGGTGCAGCGCCTGGGGAAGCACCGGGACGTTCGACTGAAGCGCTATCCAGAAAGACTGCTTGTGAGGCACCTCCGGCAAAGCGGCCAGTTCCAGCGCGCCGATCGCCGAAGGTTCGACCGTCATGCTGACTTCGCTCGGCGGCCGGTCCACGTGGTAGAACCGCACCTGCACGCGGGCTTTCGTCCGTTGGGGGTTGTAGACGAACAACCCGGAGGAGCATTCCCGCGGCCTGCCGGAAGCGGCGCGATGCTCGGCCGGCTGATCGTCCCAGATGAATCCGTCCCCGACGAACCAGTGCTTGCCGCCCCTGCCGTATTGAGTCTCTGCCATGGCGTTCTCCCGAGGGAAGCCTCCTCAGAAAGTCAGGCCGGCTTCCCGATGTCCTGAAGCGTGCCGGCGATGCACAACAGCGTGTTGCGCTTCGACCGATCGTCGGGTATCTTCATCGCCTCCAGCTCGGCCCGCAGCCGTTCGAGATCCCGCGCGTAGTCCGCGCGCGCCGCAGGCGCCATGCGGTTCAGCAGATAGACCGGCGGGCCCGGCGCGGCCGGGTTCTCGGGCCACACGAGCGGTTCGAGCGACAGCGGGCCGTCTCCCAGGCGAAAGCTCGAACGAGAGAAGTACGCCTCCTCCGCGCGCGCAAACCAGTCGGAAAGGCCGTCCAGTTGGCTCCCGCTCACGCCGTACACCGAGGCGAGCGCCTCGGCCAGCGCGGCTTCGGCCGACACTTGGGGCGAGGAAAGAATGCGGGCGCCCGTCCGCCACGACAGTTCTTCAACCGGGTTCGCGAACGGACGATAGAAGTACTCGCAGGCGCGCCCGCCGTCCTCATACAGGCGCTTGAGCGCGCGCGCGGAAGAAAGACCGCACGGCGCGAACCACCGGAGACGATCCCAATGCATCGGCGGCTCAACGAAAACGCCGCCCACGGAACCGAACGCGCAGGCGATCGCCCGAACCAGCGAAGCGCGGTCCCGGCCGGGCACACGGGCCGACCGTTCCTCGACCTCAACCATGTAGTCCACCGCTTTCGAGATGCGGCGGAGGTGCGGCAGGTCTTCCGCGTTCTCCAGACGCATCCCCCAGCCCGCCTGGCCCACAACCCAGTCGGGCCGGCCGGCGCGGACGTACTCGGCGCACTTGATCAGCAGAGCCGCATGATACTCGGCCGGGCTGAGCGGCCGGCATCGCTCGCATTCGCAACGCCCCTCGTCCGCCGATTGCATGCTGAGGCCGTCAAGGCCCCACGCGGGATCCATCACAAAGTCCAGCACCTGTCGCTGCCAATCCCAGGCCGCCGGGCTGGACCCGCACATGACGCGGCGAGGGCCGGCGGAGACGCCGGGCGCCTTGGCGATGATTTCGTCGAATCCCCACGAGTAGATGCCTGTACCGGCGAGGACCTTCACCCCTCGCGCATGGGCGGCCTCCACGAAGGCGTGCAGCCGCGCGGCGCGGGAATCGTCCACGACGTTCTTCAACGGCGCCGGCCATGACCGGCCCACGAACAATCCCCAGACGAGATTGTATTCGATTCCGAGTTCAGACTGGACTTCAAGAAAGCGCATCTGGTCGGCGAAAAGCCGATCGTCCCAGCGAATGCTGGGCCACTCCTCATTGGGAATCGGCTCAGAAGCCAGGTCTCGAATCCAGCCGACCGTGACGCGATAGGTGAACGGCGGTGAACTCACGGAGGCGATCTCCTGTCGTTTTCGGGCCCGCTCGACGGCCTGCCGCCGGAAACGGTCGCAGCTCTTCCATCTCTCGAAGTTAATGCCCCAGTGCGGCCTCGGGATACGCGGCGCGTCATACGGGGCTGCCGCGCGGGTGCAGTTGAGTCGTTGCGCCGCCGTCCACGTAGATCGTCTGCCCGACGATGTATTCGGCCTGCGCGCTGGCCAGGAAGGCCACGCACGCGGCGATCTCCGCCGGAACTCCCGTCCGCCCCAGCGGCACGTTGGGGTTCGCGAGGTGGTTCGCCGGGATCTCTTTCTTGAAGACCACACCGCGCGTCCCGATCGGCCCGGGCGCGACGCCGTTCACGCGGATGCCGTGCTGGGCCAGCTCAATGGCCGCCGCGCGCATGAACCCGTCAATTCCCGACTTCGTGGTGTCGTAAGCGACCATGCGGTAATGCGCGCGCAGCCCGCCGACGGTGGAGATGAAGATGATGCAGCCGGACTTGCGCGGGATCATCGTCTCGCACGCCTTCTTCGTCAGGAGAAAGGATCTGTCGAGGTTGGTCGCCATGAACGTCCGCCACAAGGCCCAGTCGAGCATCTGCAGCGGGCCGCCGTCCTTCCGGGCGGCATTGTGGACGAGCAGGTCGAGCGATTCGCACGCGCCGTAGAGCCGCTTGAACAGCGCCTCGATCTGCTCCGGCTGCGAGAGGTCCGCGACGAAATGCGCGGCCTCGCCGCCTCCGGCGCGCACCAACTCGGCCGTTTCTTGAAGGGCCTTCTCGGTCCGCCCGCAGAGGAACACGCGCATCCCCTCGACGCCCAGGCGCAGGCAAATGCCGCGCCCGATGCCGCTGCCGCCGCCGGTCACGAGCGCGCTCTTGCCTTTGAGGTCCGGGTAACAGGGCCCCTGCGGAGGGCGAATGACGTCGGACATGCGCGGCCTCTCCTATGGAAACGCAGCCGAGCCGTCGGGAAGGCGCGCGAGCGTCCACTGCGGAAGGGAGTTGGCGCAGGGATATTTCGCCGCCTTGGCCTCGTCCAGGTCTATGCCGAGGCCCGGCCGGTCATTGGGATAGGCGTATCCGTCGCGCACCTCGGGACAGCCGGGGAAAACCTCGCGCTCGGCGTCGGTGAACCCGGACCATTCCTGGACGCCGAAGTTCGGCGCGCTGATGCCGAGGTGAACGTTGGCTGCGTGGCCGACCGGCGAGACATCCGGAGGCCCATGCCACGCGGTGCGGATTCCGAACGCCTCGCAGAGCGCGGCCAGTTTCCGCGCCGGGGTGATTCCGCCGATGGCGCTGACGTGGCAGCGGATGAAGTCAATCAGGCGGCCCTCGATGAGCGGCATCCACTCGCAGGGGTTGGTGAAGAGTTCGCCCATCGCCAGCGGCATGACGCACTGTTGCCGTATCGCGCGGAACCACTCGATCTGCTCCGGCGGCAAAGCGTCTTCCAGGAAGAAAAGCCGGTACGGTTCCAGGGCCTTCGCGAGGCGAACCGCCTCGAACGGGGGCAGGCGTTCGTGGATGTCGTGCACCAGCTCGACCTCGAAGCCGAGCTTGCTCCGGAGATGTTCGAACAGCCGGGGGATGCTTCGGGCGGAGGCGTCCGGATCGTAATAAGCGCCGGCCAGCGCGCCTTCGGGCTTCCGGCGCGCCGGCGCCGCGCCCTGGTAGCCGCTCAACTGGCAGCGGATGACGTGATATCCCTGCTCGATGAAGGCGCGCGCGCTTTCCTCGACTTGCGCCGCGTCGCGGCCGTCGGCATGGCGATAGACCGTCACCCCTTCGCGGCATTTCCCGCCCAGCAGTTCATACAGCGGCATCCCCGCGAGCTTGGCCTTGATATCCCACAGCGCCATGTCCACGCCCGACAGGGCGTTGTTCAGCACCGGCCCGTTGCGCCAGTACGAGCTGACCCACGCCGTCCGCCAGATATCCTC
>Ga0181524_10000933_pt1 | contig 34738 bp, 28 predicted proteins | sample PEATcosm2014_Bin_34_FD_119761 | JGI IMG/M metagenome (GOLD analysis project Ga0181524, IMG submission 119761) | Peatland microbial communities from MTU Mesocosm Facility, Houghton, MI, USA - PEATcosm2014_Bin05_60_metaG | ecosystem: Environmental > Terrestrial > Soil > Wetlands > Peat | place... | reverse complement strand
TAGAGAGCACGTCCGGGGACTCGGCCACCAGCCGTTGCACGCGAAGCCGATGGCGGAGTGCCATCCGTGCCGGGATGACCAGGCGGAAGGTGAGCACCAGGGCGGCCGCGACCGCGTACAGCGCCACCCAGTAGCCGACCGCCACCGGGTCGTTGACGAAGTCGGTGCCCACCGCCAGCTGGTGGGCGAAGGTGAGCGCGATGGCCAGATAGACGGCGAGGTGGATCAGGTGCCAGGTCTGGTGCGAGACGTGCTGCCGCGCCGCTCTCACCGACGTGACCGCCACCAGGATGAAGAGGCCGAAGCCCACATAGGTCATCAGCATGTAGGGGTAGGTGGTGAGGAAGACCCAGGTCTGGGCGAGGAAGGAGCGGCCGTCGGTGATCGCGTACCCGGCGGTGGTCAGGACGACGTGGGCGGAGAGCAGGTAGAGGGTGGCGAAGCCGAGCCATCGGTGCCAACCGGCGAGACGGTCGATCCCGAAGAGGTCGTCCAGCCACGGGCTCCGCGACATCAGCACCACCTGGACCAGTGCGCTGTAGGTGCCGAGCAGAGCGGTGATCTGGCCGGCCCCGGTGAGCACCGCCGCGGGATGGGTGAGGTCCGGAAACTGGCCGTGGCGGACCCACATGGCCACGATCAGGACGGCGTTGCCGAGCGCGATCAGAGCGGCGTCGCGGGGCAGGAACCCCCAGCGGCGCGGCACGCGCTGGCCCCGCCGGGCGGTTGCGGGAGGAACGGTCAGGTCAGTGGCCCCAGTTGCGCCGGTGCCGGAGGACTGCGAGGACATCTGCCGAAAGGGTCACGCATCCCTGCTTACGAAACCCTGACGAGCCGCGTTCAGGGGCGCCGGGGAGGTCACCCGAGGTCGAGCAGCACCTTGCCCGTCGTCCCCCCCTGGACGGCGTCCTGGGCGGCGGCGCACTCCTCGAGCGGGAAGCGGTGGGCCGGCAGCTCGCTGAGCGCTCCGGCGTCGAGCGCCGCGCTGACCTCCCGCACGCCGCGGAGCAGGTCCGCGGCCGGCACCCCGTAGAGGAGCACGAAGCGGAGCACCACGTTGGCGTTCATGCAGGCCCGGACCGGCAGCGCCGGATCGGCTCCGTCGGCCGCATAGACCGCCACCACGGTGCCCGGCCCCGCGAGGCCGAGATCGAGGCTGAGGTTGGCCGCCAGGTTCACCTCGACCACCCGGTCGACCCGTTCGCTGTAGGCGCGGATCCGCCCCAGGGCGTCCGGCTCCCGGTAGTTCACCACCAGCTCGGCGCCGGCGGCGCGGGCGAGCTCCGCCTTCTCGGCGCCGCTCACCGTGGTGACCACCCGGGCTCCGCGGTGCCGGGCCAGCTCGATGGCGAAGTGGCCGACCGCGCCGGCTCCCCCCGCCACCAGCACGGTGCGGCCGTCCAGGTCACCGTCGGCGAACAGGCACCGGTGGGCGGTCAGCGCCGGCACCCCGAGGCTCGCCCCCAGCTCCAGCGACGCGCCGTCCGGTAGCGCCACGGCCCGCTGCTCCGAGACGACGGTCCATTCGGCCGCGGTGCCCCACTGGCTTCCGGCCGCGGCCATCCAGACCCACACCCGCTGGCCCACCCTGCTGTCGTCGACACCCGGCCCCACCGCGTCGATGGTCCCCGACCCGTCGTGATGGGGGATCTGGAAGCGGTCGAGAGGCCGCGGCGTGGCGCCACTTCGCGATTTCCAATCGGTGGGGTTGATCCCCGAGAAGCTGACCCGCACCCGGACCTCGCCCGGCCCCGGCTCCGGGCGGGGGAGATCGACGACCTGCAGCACCTCGCCAGCCGCGCCCTGGCGGTCGTACATCACGGCCCTCATCACCGATCCCTCCGTGCCGTTCCCTCCCGGGGCAGCCTAGGCGGGTGCGAACCCGATCCGCCTCAGCATGATCGCATTGCGGTCGAGAGCGTCTCCCGCGGCACCGGCGCCGAAGCCCGCCCAGCTCACGTTGGCGGCAAGCTGGCGGTGGAGGGCCGCCATCTCCGCGGTGGTCTCGGCCCGGCCCGGGTCCACCGGGCCGTCGTGGTCGATCATGCTGCTGGCGATCCCCAGCACGCCGCCGCCGGCGTCGAACAGCTCGATCATGCGGGCCTGGCAGGGCCAGTCCACCAGCGATCCGGTGGTCACCTCCCACAACCCCTCGCCCCTACCGCGCGGGTCGGGGCGTGGGCGGATGGCGTGACCATGGGTGTGTCCATTGAGCCAGAGGACGACGTTGTCGAAGCGGAGCAGGGTGGACAGCAACCGGCCGTCCGCCTCCGGCGTCGAACCGTGCCGGTGCCGGCGGATGCTGGTGGCCGCCTGCGACCCGTGGTGGGAGATGACCACCGCGATCCGGTCCTCGGCCTGGGTCCGCACCGGCCGCCCGTCGTGAGCGCGGAACGAGGAGTGGACCTCCATCAGCCGCTCCTCGAGCCAGAGGAACTGGGCATCGTCCATGCAGAGGTCGGCCGACCCGGCCGGGCAGGCGGTGTCCAGCACGATGAAGCGGACGGCGGCGGTGTCGTGGACGTAGAAGGCGGTCCGCTCTCGCCGGTTCCGATCGTCGAAGCCGTGCCGTCCCCCTCCGCCCACCCCGTCGTGGGCGGTGACGAACTCTCCCAGAGTGCAGTGGCGCCGCTCGAGGTCGGGGGTGACGTCGATGCAAGGACCTCCGAAGAGCGCCTCCGGGTGGGTCACGAACGTCTCATGGGCGGCGCCGCGCTCGAAGCCCTCGGGCAGCGCGACCGGCTTGCGTCCGGCGACCAGGGCCGCCAGCAGCTCCGGCGTCATCACCCCGACGCCCTGGCAGAGCGAGTCGTGGTTGCCGTGGCAGCCGAGCCAGGGGAGCCGCAGGCCAGGGGCCTCGAACGGCCGGGTGGCGCGCTCCAGCAGGCCCGGGAGAACGGGGAAGCCGTGGTCGCGCTGGAAGAGGTCGGCCCCGGCCGGCCGGCCGTCGGGCACCCAGAAGATGTCGTCCGGCCACGCGGGCGACTGCACCCCCTCGTACCAGGGGGCGCCCGAGTTGGGCTGGACCAGCCCGCCGTCGAGGAGCCGGATGAGGCTGCGCACCTCGTTGTGCTGCCCGTTGTCGATCGCGTCGCCCCCGGTGAGGACCAGCTCCAGGGGAGCACCGCTGACCGGCCCCGCCAGCTCTCCATTCAGGGTGCGGGTGAGCGCATCGAGGGCATGCGGCGTCAGCGCCTCCTGGGGGCGCTGGACCGGGACCAGCTCGGCAAAGCGCGGGTCGCCGTACTCGCGATTGAGGAACTCGAAGCGCGCCGGCGATTGGACGTCGCCGACATGCAGGTCGGTCATGTGGGCCACGCAGGCGATGGGCCGCCGGCCCCGTGGCGGGGTCGCGGCGCGGGCCGGGTCGAGCAGCTCGGTGCGGACCAGGTGATCCTCCCCGGCTCCCCTCGCCAGCGCCCGGTAGGGGGAGCGTCTGCCGGCATTCACGACCGCGCCGGTGGTGAGGGTCTGACGGTCGGTCAGGGCCACGGCCTGCCCCTCACCGGCGCTCCGCGCCGCCGTCGCGGGTGATCAGCACCGGGTCCTGGCGCAGCGCGATGCGGACCCGCGAACCCCCGGGATGGGCGGCAGCGTCGGCGGTCGGGATCTGGACCAGCACCCGGGTGTCACCGAGGTCGACGGTCAGCCGGCTCACCGCACCGAGGAAGGAGACGGCGATCACGGTTCCCGACAGCGGCCCGTTGGAGCTCTCGGCCGCGGCTGCGACGGAGACCGCCTCCGGCCGCACCAGGGCGACCGCGGGCCCATCCGGCGTGTCGGGCGCTATCAGGGGCAGGCGGACGCCGCGGACGTCGACCGCCCCGCCGGTCACCACCCCGGCGAGCCGGTTGGTCAGCCCGACGAACTCGGCGACGAAGGCCGTCGCGGGCTGAGAGTAGATGCTGGTGGGCGGCCCCATCTGCTCCAGCCGGCCGGCGCGCATGACCCCGACCCGGTCCGCGATGGCGAGGGCCTCCTCCTGGTCGTGGGTGACGAAGAGGGTGGTGATCCCGACCTCGCGCTGGACGCGGCGGATCTCGTCGCGGAGCTGGCTGCGGACCCGGGCGTCGAGCGCGGAGAGGGGTTCGTCGAGGAGCAGCACCGAGGGTCGGATGGCGAGGGCGCGTGCCAGCGCCACGCGCTGCTGCTGGCCTCCTGAGAGCTGGTGCGCGTACCGGTCGGCCTGGGTGGCCAGGCCGACCAGCTCCAGCATCTCGCCGGCGCGGCGCCGGCGCTCCGCCGCGCCGACCTTGCGCATCCGCAGCCCGAAGGCGACGTTCTCGCGTGCGGTCATGTGCGGGAAGAGCGAGTAGGCCTGGAAGACCATGCCGGTGTCACGCCGGTTGGGCGGCAGGTGGGTGACGTCCCGGCCGTCGATCACGACCCGCCCTCCGTCCGCGTCCTCCAGCCCGGCGACCAGGCGGAGCGCCGTGGTCTTGCCGCACCCGGAGGGACCCAGCAGGGCGACCAGCTCGCCGGCCCGGATGGAGAGGCTGAGCCCGTCGAGCGCGACCGTGGACCCGTACTGCCGGCGCAGCTCCTCGAGACGCACCTCGGCGGCGGTGCGCGTCCCACCCGAGACGGCGCCGATCGGTCGCGTGTCGAGCGCGCTCATCTCAGGCCCTCGCTGCGCCCCGGCGGCGTGACAGGGACCGCGCGAGGAAGGAGAGGACGAGCAGGAAGACGAAGACGAACACCAGCGAGAGCACGGCCAGGGCGATGGAGACGCTGGCGTTCCCGGTGCCCAGGATGGAGATCGCCACCTGCAGGTTCTCGAAGTTGAGCAGGTTGGCGACGGTGAACTCGCCGAGCACGACGGCCACGCAGAGCAGGCAGGCGTTCGAGACAGCGCTCGACATGTTGGGCACGACGATCCTCCACATCACCGTGCCCCAGCCCGCACCCAGGCTGCGCGCCGCCTCGGACAGGGTGCGGATGTCGACCGCGGAAAGCCCGGCGTCGAGGGCGCGATAGCAGTAGGGGAGGACCAGGATGAGGTATGCGAACGCCAGGGTGAGGATGGAGTCGCTGACGTTGATCTCGATCCATCGGTAGATGGGCGCGAAGCCGACCACCAGGACGATCGCCGGGATGGTGAGCGGGGTCAGGCAGATCAGCTCGACGGGGCGCACCATCCGGGGCATGCGCAGGCGGATCCAGATCATGGTGGGGAGGAGCAGCGCCAGCATCCCCACCGAGGTGATCACAGCCAGCTCCAGCGAGGCCGTGATGGCGTCGACCAGCTCCGGATCGGAGCCGATGCTGGTGAAGGCGCTCACCGTGCGTGGGCTGCTGATGCCGACCCCGCGGGTGGCGAACTCCACCATGGCGGCGATCGGCAAGAGGAAGAAGAGGCCGAGCACGACGTAGACGGCAGTCTTGAAGGCGGCCAGGCGCCGGCGGCGGCGGCGGTTCATGACCGGCGAGCCCTCACGACCGTCATCGCGGAAGCCAGCGCGCCGAACGGCGCTGCAGCCACGAGTAGCCGACCGTGATCACGGCCACCACCACCACCATGCCGAGCGCCAGCGCGGCGGCGAGGTTGGCCTGGTCCAGCCCGACCTCGCTGCTCAGTGCCCGGCTGATCTGCAGCGGCACGATGACTCCGCCGATGTCCAGCAGGGCGGCCGCGGTCGCATACGCGGAGAAGGCGTTGGCGAAGAGCAGCAGCCACGCTCCCAGGAACGCCGGCAGGAGCAGCGGCCCGGCCACATGCCGCCAGTAGTGCCAGGTGGCCCCGCCCAGGGTCTCGGTGGCCTCCCGCCATTGCGGGCGGACGCCGTCGAGCGCCGGCATGAAGACGATCACCATGAGCGGGATCTGGAAGTAGGTGTAGATCAGGGTGAGGCCGGTCAGCGAGAAGAGCCAGACCCCGTTGGGATAGAAGTCGATGCCGTGCTGGCGGAGCCAGATGACGATGAAGCCCTCGGTGCCGATGGTGGCGATGAAGGCGAAGGCGAGCGTGACGCCACCAAACTGGGAGAGCACCCCGCAGAGCGCGGTCACCAGCCGGCGCATGATCCCGTCGGGCGATCCGGTTGCCACCGCGTAGGCGAGGACGGCGCCGACCACGGCCCCGATGCTGGCGCTCACCGCCGACAGCACCAGGCTGTTGACGAAGGCGCTGACGATGTACGGCTGGCTCAGCTGAGCCAGATTGGAGAAGGTCGGTCCGTGAGTGCCACTGAAAGCCCCCACCGCCACCAGGACGGTGGGGAGGAGCAGGAAGGCTCCCGCGTAGACGAGGAACGGCGCGGCGCCGAGCCAGGTCGAGGAGAGGCGGAGGCGCCCCCCGAGGGGGCGCCTCACCAACTCTGCTTCGGTGCTGGCGACAGCCGTCAACTGCCGACGGCCGCGGACCAGTTGCTGGCCAGGTAGCTGGCAGCCGCCGCCGCCTGGCTCTCATCCAGGGTCACCGGGTCCCCGCTGACAGCGGGCAGGGCCGCGGCGTAGGTCTGGTTGAGGGTGCCGTTGGCCTGCATCGCGCTCATCTCCACGGGGCGGGCGCCGCCCTGGAGCCAGAGGTTCTGCCCGGTCGCGGAGTAGAGGTACTCCTCCCACAGCCGTGCGGCCGCGGGGTGGGGTGCGGTCTTGGTGATCGCCTGGGCGTAGTAGCCACCGAGCACGGCGTCGGACGGCACGAACACCTTCCAGCTCGGAAGGTTGACCACGCTCGCCGAGTTGAGGTAGTCCCAGTCGAACACGACCGGGGTGGTCCCGTTGTCGATGGTGGCCGCGGTGGCGGTGACCGGCACGAAGTTCCCGTCCGCGTTGAGCTGCTTGAAGAAGCTCACACCCGGTCCGATGTTGCTCAGGGTGCCGCCGTTGGCGAGCGACGCCATCATCACCCCGTTGAGCGCCGCGTTGGCCTCGGTGGGGTCACCGTTGAGTGCCACGGCGCTCTTGAAGGCGGAGGTGAGCAGGTCGGAGACCGAGGTCACCGTGTACTTGCTGGAGTCGTAGCCGATCGACATGTAACCGCCGTAGTCCTGGTACCAGAGGCCGCCGGCATCCTTCTGATCGGCCGGGATGTCGGACCACTCGGCAACCTTGTACGGGGCGAAGAGGCTGGTGTTCGCCCAGGCCACCGCCATCCCGATGTCGAGGACGTCGGGCGCGTTGCTGGTGCCGGCCTCGGACTTGACCGCGTTGACCTCATCCTGGCTACTGCCCTGCGGGTTGGCCTGGTTGACCTTGATGCCGTACTTGGCTTCGAAGTCCTTGATGATGGTGCCGTAGTTGGCCCAGTTGAGGGGTAGCGCGATGACGTTGAGCTGGCCCTCCGCCTTGGCCGCGCTCACCAGCGCGCTCATTCCCCCATTGGCGGACGCCGAGGTCGCGGTTGACCACGAGGCGCCGCTGGATGACGTCGATCCGCACGCGGCGATCACCGCCATGGCTCCCATGCCGAGCGCGAGGCGCGTCCCTCTTGCTGCCGTCCTGTTCATGTGCCTCCTTCCCCTTTGCCAATGCTGGTGTTTCCCTCGGGATCATGGCGGGCGGCGTTTCGGGTCCGCAAGCGCGCGGAAGCGTTGCAGCGCAGCGCTATCCAGCTCTTCGCCAACCGTTAGCGGTTTGACAATCTGGTTATGCGCCGTCGGGACGTTTGCGGTGGACGGCGGGACGGCGCCCCCGGCGTCTGAGCCCCGCCGGTCGGCACGGTTGGAACTCGCGGGATGGCGCCGAGCCCGCCCCCTGTCCAACGCCCCGGCCGTCGAGGCCAGCGTGGGCTCTGTTCACGCGGGGCGAGGAAAGCCGAGGATGGGGCAGGAGGAAGAATCCATCTCCACGCTTGTTGCCCACGCCATCAGGTACGGGGCTTCCCGGGAGAGCGCCAGCGCATGACCGCCAGGCTGACCGCCGCCAGCCCGCGGGTGGAGCTGGGCCCGGTGACGGACGCCGGCGACCCCGCGGGTTATGAGGCGGTGGTGATCGGCAGAGCCATCCACCTGGGCTCCTGGCTCAGCCCGACCAGGGCCGTCTCCGCTCAGTGGAACGAGCTCTCCACGACGCGGGTGTGGATGCTCAGCAGCGGTCCGCTGGAGACGGCGACCACCTGCTCCCGAGGGCGGGCCGCTCTGACGGGGGCCGCGCCCGCTCGACCCCTCGGAGCTCTGGGAGACGGCATCCGAGCCTGAGGTGCCGCTCCGGCCAATTCGATTGCTTGAGGCATATACTATCTTGGTTAATCTCACCCGAGCGGGTGGCCCTCTCAAAGTAGGAGACCGAGGAGCGTGCTGACCGGCGGGGCAGACGAGTGGAACGTGGTCACATCCGGCGTCCCGGCCGAGATCCGCTCCCTGGCCGAGGCCCTGCGGCTGGCCATGATCCATCTCGGCCGCCAGGTCCGCCGGCACGACCCCGCGGAGCTGAGCATCGCCCAGGTTTCGGGGCTCGCCAGCGTGGTGCACCACGGCCCGCTCGGGGTGGGACGCCTCGCCGAGCTCGAGAGCCTGCCCTCCTCGGCGGCGACCCGCCTCACCGACAAGCTCGAGGCGGCCGGCCTGGTGGTGCGCCGGGCCACGCCCGGAGACCGGCGCGGTGTCCAGGTTGCGGCCACCGAGGCGGGCGTCGCCCTGCTCGCCCGCTACGCCCAGGCCGGCCACGCCTGGCTGGCCGACCGCCTCGTGCTGCTCAGTGAGTCCGACCGCAGGGTGCTCGAGCGCGCCGTGGTCGTGCTGCGCACCCTCGCATCCGATCACCCCGGCGCTGCTCCCACCGCGGGAGAGGGATCGCGCCCCACGGAGGAATTGAAGGCATGATCGACGCAGTTCCCACCGGCACTCCGAGGGTCGGGCGCCACTACAAGTGGGTGGTCCTCTCCAACACCACCGTCGGAGTGCTGCTCTCGTCGATGACCGGGACCAGCCTGATCATCGCCCTGCCCGTCATCTTCCGCGGCATCCAGCTTAACCCGCTGGTCCCGGCGAATTCGTCGTATCTGCTCTGGATCATGATGGGTTACATGCTGGTCTCGGCCTCCGTGGTGGTGACCGTCGGCCGCATCGGCGACATCTTCGGGCGGGTGAGGATGTACAACCTCGGCTTCGCCTGGTTCACCCTCAGCGCGGTCCTGCTCTCCCTGGTGTGGAGCACCGGTGCCAACGGAGCTCTGGAGCTGGTCATCCTGCGGATGGTGCAGGCCGTCGGTGGCGCTCTCCTGATGGCCAACTCTGCCGCCATCATCACCGACGCCTTCCCCTCGGATCAGCTGGGGTTCGCGCTCGGCATCAACATGGTGGCGGCCATCGTCGGTTCCTTCCTCGGGATCGTCGTGGGCGGGTTGCTGTCTCAGCTCGGGTGGCGCTGGGTGTTCCTTGCCAACGTCCCGATCGGGGCCTTCGGGACCGTCTGGGCCTACATGATGCTGAAGGACATCGGGGTTCGCATCAGGGCCCGGATCGACTGGGCGGGCAACCTCGCCTTCGCCGGCGGGCTGGCCATGCTCCTGGTGGGCGTGACCTACGGCATCGAGCCCTACGGCACCTCTCAGTCGGGCTGGGGCAACCCCTTCGTGCTGGGGATGATGGCGGGGGGCGTGGCCCTGCTGGCCGCCTTCGTCGTCATCGAGATGCACGTCGAGGACCCGATGTTCCGGCTCTCGCTGTTCCGCATCCGGGCCTTCGCCTTCGGCAATCTGGCCGGCTTCCTGGGATCGATCGGCCGCGGCGGCCTGATGTTCATGCTGATGATCTGGTTCCAGGGGATCTGGCTGCCCCAGCACGGCTACAGCTTCGCCGACACCCCGCTCTGGGCGGGCATCTACATGATTCCCTTCACGCTCGGATTCGTGATCGCCGGTCCGATCTCCGGGAAGCTGTCCGATCGCTACGGGGCGCGCCCCTTCGCGACCGGGGGGATGCTGCTGGCGGCGGCGACGTACGCGGTGATGATGACCTTCCCCGCCAACTTCAACTACTGGCCGTTCGGCGCGGTGATGCTGGTCTCAGGGATCGCCGGCGGCCTGTTCGCCGCCCCCAACACGGCGTCGATCATGAACTCGGTGCCCGCCCGCCATCGCGGAGCGGCGTCGGGGATGAGGGTGACCTTCCAGACCACCGGGATGCCGCTCTCCATGGGGCTCTTCTTCACCCTCCTGGTGGCGGGGCTCAACGCCAAGGTTCCCGCCGCGATGCTCCGCGGGCTGACCGCCAACGGGATCCCGGGGCCCACCGCGACAGCGCTCTCGCACGTGCCACCCCTCGGCTACGTCTTCGCCGCGTTCCTCGGCTACAACCCGCTCAAGACCCTGCTCGGGCCGAGCGTGCTCGCCCACCTCTCCGCGGCCCAGGCGGCCCACCTCACCAGCCGGGCGTTCTTCCCCCAGCTGATCGGCCCGGCCTTCGTGGGCAGCCTCGGGATCATCCTCGGCTTCGCCGTCTTCATGAGCCTGGTGGCCGCCGTCGCCTCCGCCTTCCGGGGCGCCAGGTTCGTCCACGTGGACGAGGAGTCGACGGCCCAACGGCACGTGGCGCGGGGGATGAGGCACGTGCCGATCGGCAAGTAGACGGGCACGGGGTGATGCGATGCGCACCGATGCACGGGTGAGCCATGGCAGCCGCTGAGCTCCGGGCCCCGATCCCGAAGGCCGAGCTGCACCTGCACATCGAGGGCACGCTCGAGCCGGAGCTGGCCTTCGAGATCGCGGCCCGCAACCGGCTGTCCCTCCCCTGCGCTGACGCCGCTGCGCTGCGACGCCGCTACCGGTTCCACAACCTCCAGTCGTTCCTCGACGTCTACTACGCGACCATGGCCGTGCTGCGGACCGAGCAGGACTTCGCGGACCTGGCCGCCGCCTACCTGGAGCACGCCCGCTCCCAGGGCGTCCGCCATGCGGAGATCTTCTTCGACCCCCAGGCGCACTCCGAGCGCGGCGTCGGCATGGCGACCGTGGTGGAGGGGCTCTGGTCGGTGCTCGGGAGCAGCGAGCAGCGCTACGGCATCTCGACCGCGCTGATCGCCTGCTTCCTGAGGGATCGGAGCGCCGGCGCGGCGATGGAGGCGCTGCTCGCGGCGATGCCCTACCGGGATCGGATCGTGGCGGTCGGGCTGGACTCCGCCGAGGTGGGCCACCCCCCGTCGAAGTTCGCCGACGTCTTCGACCGGGCTCGCGCCGAGGGCTTCCGATGCGTCGCCCACGCCGGCGAGGAGGGACCGGCCGGCTACATCTGGGAGGCCCTCGACATGCTCAGGGCGGTCCGGATCGACCACGGGATCCGCTGCCTGGACGACCCGGAACTGGTTGCCCGGCTGCGCGACCAGCAGGTTCCGCTCACCGTCTGCCCGCTCTCCAACGTCCGGCTCGCCGCCGTCGACCGGATCGAGCACCACCGCCTCCCCGAGATGATCGAAGCCGGGCTTCTGGTCACCGTCAACTCCGACGACCCCGCCTACTTCGGCGGCTACATCGACGACAACTACCAGCTCATCCGGGACGGTCTCGGCATCGATGACCGGCAGCTCGTGAGGCTGGCCGAGAACTCCTTCCGGGCCGCGTTCCTCGCCCCGCAGGCGCGGGACCGCCACCTGGCGGAGTTGGCGGAGTTCTCTGCCATCGTCGCCTGAGCCCGGATGCGGGGCCGGCATCGCCGGGCGGGAAGCCCGGAGGTCGCCGCGGAACGTCTGGAGACCACGTCGGCGTCAGGTCACACGCGTCACGACCCGATCACGCCTCGACGCATTCCTGGCGACGACGCGAATGACCCGCTCGGAGCGCCGATAGACTGGCGCCGTGAGCAGTGTCACCGCCGAAGCGGCCGCCGGAGCGGACCTTCTGGAGTGGGCGGATTCGGAGTGCCACGCGATCGCAACCTCGACCGCTGAGACCCTCGCGACCCGCATGTGGCGGGTCCGCATGGCGCTGGAGGCGCGCCGGCGCCACGAGCCGGACCCCGTCGCCAGGCAGCGCCTCTCGGAGCGGATGGCGGCCATCCAGGAGGCCGAGGCGGATCTCACCTCGGTGTCGGCGATCCTTGCCACCATGGGCGGCCCGATCACCTGGCGGGACACCTCCAGACGGGTGGGCGAGCCCGCCTTCTGAGGCATGGGGCCAGTGCACTAGCCGGGTCGGGGCTCCCTGAGCAGCTCGCCCGTCAGCGCCGCCAGCAGCGCGGCCCGCTCCGGCATTCCGTCGATCTCGACCCACTCCCCCTCGGCATGAGCGTTGCCGCCCACCGCCCCGAGGCCGTCCAGGGTCGGTATGCCGAGGGCGGCGGTGAACTGACCGTCCGACCCGCCGGGGGCGAGCACTCCCCGGAGTGGGGAGAGGCCGAGGGTCGCCGCCAGCCGCTCCGCCCTCTCGAACAGTCTGCTCGAGATCTCCCTGGTCATGGGCAGCCTCTCGATGCCGCCGCTCACCGCCACCTCGGTCCCCTCCAGGTGAGGGCGCAGCCCCAGCATCGCCTCCCGGACCCTTTCGAGCTCGGCGAGCGTTGCCGCTCGCGAATCCACCCGGAGCTCCGCGTGGGCCGGCACGGTGTTGCTGGTGGTCCCGGCGAAGGCCAGGGTGGGGGTGACGGTGGTCCCGGCCGCGGGGTCGGCGAGCCCGGCGACGTCCAGGATCTGGCGCGCCATCTCGAGGGTGGCATTGGCCCCGCGCGCGGGCTCCGACGCGTGAGCCGCGCGTCCGGCGATCCGCACGGTGTACTGGGCGGTGCCCTTGCGGGCGACCTTGAGCGCACCGTCATAGGCGCCCTCCAGGACCAGGACCGCCTCCAGCCCGGCGGCGGACTCCTCGATGAGCACCCGAGAGCCGGGGGAGCCCACCTCCTCATCGGTGGTGACCAGCAGCCTGACGCCTGTGGCGGTTCCCATCGTGGCGAGGGCGAAGAGCGCCTGGACGAGACCCGCCTTCATGTCCACGACCCCGGGCCCGGTGGCCCGATCGCCCTCGATCCGGAAAGGCCAGCGCTCCAGCGTGCCGAGCGGCCAGACGGTGTCGAGATGGCAGAGGAGAAGCACCCTTGGCCGTCCCGACTCCCAGACCAGGTGGGCGGTGCCGCCGGCCTCGATCAGCCGGCCCCGGCTCCCCACCAGGCGTCCCAGCATCGCATCGACGGTGTCGAGCGCCGATCTCAGCAGGGGGGCATCGCCGCTCGGCGATTCCCGGTTCACCAGCGCCTCCAGGCAGCCGAGCATCTCCGCTCGGCGGCCGCGCAGGCCGTCGAGGAGCGCCTTAAGGGGGGTGCCCGGCGAGCTCTCGGTCACGCCGGCCAGTCTGATCCCTCCGGGCCGAAGACGTACCAGCCGGGGGCCACGGCGGCCAGGGGTCTCAGACCCCGGGCGAAGAGCGAGGTCATGGCCTGGCGGAGGGCCCGACGCCAGCTGGCGGCGAGCTCCGCGTCCTCGCCGCGAAGCGAGGCGATGTCGCCGGGGATGCGCAGAAGCGCGCGGTCGGAGCCGGCCCTCGCGGGCACAGCCGCCGGATCGAGGCCGGCGAGCGAGGGCCGTCCGCCGGCGCCGATGTCGAGGACCACCGGGTCGCCGCTCTCGCGAAGGGCGTCGATCCCCGGGACGCGCAGCCGCCCTGAGAGGGCCCGGGTGGCCCGCGGTCCGGTGAGCCTCCACACGGCGAGCAGGCGATCCGTCGCGTCGTCGCGGTTGACCGCGTCACGGAGCGGCCCGTAGAAGTCAACCAGGTACTCGCCCGCGTCCGCTCCCAGCTTGGTGAGGTTGAAATGCGCGTTGCGCGCGACCAGCGGATCGAAGGTCCAGGTGACCTCCTCGATGCCGGCGGCCATCGCCCAGGCTCGCTGGTGGAGCTTGAGGGCATGGCCCGCGCCGCGCTGCTGGAGGGCCGGAAGGACCCCGGTGATGTGCGAATGGAGGCAGGGCTGCCCGTCGTGAAGGCCGCGAAAGGCGACGCTGGCGCCCACCATCCGGCCGGCGTTCCACGCCGCCAGGATGCAGTTGCCACTGTGGTCGAGGGCCCGGAGCAGATCGACGGCGACCGCGGCCGCCGGGCGGTGCCACACGGCATCGATGACCCTGGTGAGCTCCTCGAGCTGGTCGAGCACGTGCACCTCGCCGACGACCACCCCGGCCGCCTCCGCGGCGGCCCCGGCCAGGCCGGCGGCGGCGTCGATCAGCTCAACCGGATCCTTGCTCGGCGGCGTCGGAACCGCGGGGGAGCTGTCCAGGACATCCCCCCGGGGGGGCCCGACGTCGGGTTCGCTCATGGCCGCCGTATCACGGTGCGCCGGGTGGTCAGGCTGTCCACCACGTCTCTTCTCACCTCGACGCCCAGCCCCGGCCCGGTGGGGACCCGCAGACGGCCGTTCTCGAGGACGAACGGCTCGGTGATGTCCTGGTGGAAGTAGCGGTCGGATGCCGAGGTGTCGCCGGGGAGGGTGAAATCGGGGAGTGCAGCCAGGGCGAGGTTGGCAGCCCGCCCGATCCCCGTCTCCAGCATGCCGCCGCACCAGACCGGGACGCCACGGGTGGCGCAGACATCGTGCACGCGTCGGGCCTCGAGGTACCCGCCGACCCGCCCGGGCTTGATGTTGACGATGCCGCACGCCCCCATCTCGATCGCCTCCGCCGCCACCGCGGCCGAGGTGATCGACTCGTCGAGGCAGATCGGGGTGGTCAGCCGCCGGGCCAGCTTGGCGTGGCCGAGCAGCTCCTCCTCCGGCAGCGGCTGCTCGATCAGCACCAGGTTGAATTCGTCGAGCCGGGCGAGGTGGTCCGCGTCGTCGAGCGTGTAGGCCGCGTTGGCGTCGACCTGGAGGAGGAGGTCAGGCCCGCACCCCTCGCGCACCGCCCGCACCCGCTCGATGTCCAGGCCGGGCTCGATCTTGAGCTTGATCCGGCGGTACCCCTGGTCCAGGTAGCCGGCCACGGTCTCGAGCAGCTCCTGGGTGGTGGCGGCGATGCCCACGGAGACGCCGCAGTCCACCTCGCTGCGCACCGCTCCGAGGTACGCGGCCAGGGATCGGCCGGCTGCCCGCAGCTCGAGGTCCAGCCACGCCATCTCCAGCGCGGCCTTGGCCATCCGGTGGCCCCGGACCGGGGCCAGCGCGCTCTCCAGCTCGGCGGCGCCGACCCGGTCCCGGGCCAGGATGCGGGGGAGAAGGTGGTGCTCGATCACCTGCTGAGCTCCCTCGGTGTACTCGGACGAGTAGCCGGGCTCCTGCATCGCGACGCACTCGCCCCAGCCCTCGCCGGCGTCGCCGAGGAGGTGGACCAGGAGGACGTCGCGCTCCGTCTGCACCCCGAAGGAGGTGCGGAATGGCGCCACCAGCGGCATGGCGATCCGGACCAGCTCGACGGCCTCGACGCGCGGGACCGCCCGGGCACCACGCCCGGCCGGCGCCGGGAAGACGGGGGTTGCTGGCTGGTTCATCGCGTCGCGAGTCTATCCGCGCCGCCGCCGGCCCGCTGCCGGATCACCCGGTCGCGCCGGCCGCCGACCTCCGCGCCCATGCCGCACATTCGGAGGCGAGCTGGTCCAGGCCGACCGGTCCGAGGTCGAGCGCGGCGGAGTGGAAGGCCATCAGAGCAAAGGCGGGACCGAGGCGGCGCCGCGCCTCGTCGCGAGCCGCGAGCCAGGCACGCTCGCCGACCTTGTAGGCGATGGCCTGACCCGGACGCCCAAGGTAGCGGTCGAGCTCGCTGGCCAGGAAGCTGCGTGGAGAGCGGGTCCGGCTGAAGAGGAACTCCCGGCCCAGGTCGGGGGTCCACATCTCCCCGGGGTGGAATCGCTCCTCGGCGGGGATCCGGAGCTCGAGGTGCATGCCGATGTCCACCACCACCCGGACGGCCCGCAGCAGCTGGGCATGCAGGAAGCCGAGCCGGTGCTCGGGGCTCTCGAAGTAGCCGAGCTCGTCCATCAGCCGCTCCGCATACAGCGCCCACCCCTCGCCGTGGCCGCTGATCCAGACGGTGCGCTGGAATCGCGTGAGCTGGTCCTTCCGGTAGCGCACCTGACCGATCTGGAGGTGGTGGCCGGGGACCCCCTCGTGATAGCAGGTGGAGATCTCACCCCAGAGGGGGAAGACGGTCCTGCCCTGGGTCGGATACCAGGTGCGGCCGGGCCGGCTGAAGTCCTCCGACGGACCGGTGTAGTAGGGCGCCGCGGCGCCGCCGGGTGGGGCGATCATGGCCTCGACCTTCCTCACCGGTGCCGGGATGTCGAAGTGGGGTCCGTCGAGAGAGGCGACGGTCCGGTCCATCAGGTCCTGGAGGAATCCGCGCAGCGCGTCCTCTCCGTGGACCGCCCGAGCCGGGTCCGACTCGAGGAGGTCGACGACCTCAGCCAGAGACGCGCCGGGGACGATTCGAGTGGCCTCCTCGGCCATCGCCTGCTCGATGCGGCGCAGCTCCTCCCAGCCCCAGGCATAGGTCTCCGGAAGGTCGATGCTCGCGCCGAGATGCTGGCGGGCGCAGAGGGCGTAACGGTTCGGACCGACCGGGTCACGCTCCGCGGCGACCGCCGCGAGCTCCTCGCGCAGCCAGTCGCTGGCTGTCCCGTAGGCCTCGCCGGCTCGCCGCGCCGCTCCATCCAGCCGGCGTCGCAGGGCGCCGTCACCCCCGGGATACTTCGCCACCAGGTCCGCGAAGAAGGACGGCCGGCCGCCTTGGCCGGCCCAGGTGGCCCCCTGCTCGGCACAGGCGAGCACCTGCCGGCGTGCCGGCGGCAGGCCGCGCTGCGTCGACTCCCCGAGCGATGCGCGCAGTCCCAGGACGCTCCCGGGCACGCGCTCCAACCGCGTGGCAATCGTCTCCCAGTCCGACTCGCGCTCGCGCGGCATGAGATCGAAGACCTGCCGGATCGACTGCCATGGACTGCCCAGGACGCACAGCGTCCTCTGGGTCTCGCCCGAGTCGTCGAGGGCCAGCCTCGACTCCAGCCATTCGGTGAGCACCGCCGCGGTCACCGCATCGCGGTCATTCTCGACACCCAGTGACCGCAGCTCGCGCAACGTCGATCGGTCCAAATCGCTGCGGGACGCCATGCCGCCGGGCGAGTGGTCGGTCAGCTCGGCGTCGTGGCCGAGCAGGCCCCGCTGGGTCGCCATCGCCGGGTCGAGCGCCATCAGGCGCTCGAGATACGTGTCGCTCAGCTCGTGGATCGGGCTGCTCACGGTTCAAGGGTACGCCGGCTGCGTTGGCACCCCCTGCCGTGGGCGCTTGACGTAGACAGACCTGTCTGTTAGCCTATCGCGGACCATCACCCTCGCGAAGGAGACACTGCACCGTGAAGATCGCCGTTCTGGGCACAGGCATGGTCGGTCAGACCCTGGCCGGCCGGCTGGACGAGCTTGACCACGACGTGACCGTCGGCACGCGTGATCCGGAGGCGACCCGCGCTCGCGCCACGCCTGGCGAGTCGGGGACCCCGCCGTTCAGCGTCTGGCAGGCGGAGCACCCCCGGGTCACGCTGTCGACCTTCGCCACCGCCACCGAGCATGCCGACCTGATCATCAATGCGACCGCCGGAGTGGCGTCGCTCGGTGCTCTGGCGGCCGCCGGCGCCGAGAACCTCGAGGGCAAGGTCGTCCTCGACCTGGCCAACACATTGGACTTTTCCCATGGCTTCCCGCCGTCGCTGTCGGTGGCGAACACCGACAGCCTCGCCGAGCAGATTCAGCGAGCCCACCCCACGGCGAAGGTCGTCAAGTCCTTGAACACCATGAGCTGCAAGGTGATGGTGAACCCGGCCGGCGTTCCCGGCGACCACCTGGTGTTCGTCTGTGGCGACGACACCGCCGCGAAGGTGGCCGTGGAAGGGCTGCTGCGCCAGCTCGGCTGGGCTCAGGGCGCCATCCTCGACCTGGGCGGTCTGGGGGCGGCCCGCGGCACGGAGATGATCCTGCCGCTGTGGTTGTCCGTCATGCAGAAGCTGGGCACTGCGGACTTCAACTTCGCCATCGCCCGAGCGTGACCGGATAGAGTCGCCAGCATGGCTCCGGCCGGCATCCACCGGTTGACCGTCACTCCTCCCGGCGGGGCGAGGGAGCGCATTCTTCAGACCGCGTTCCGCCTCTTCTACGCTCACGGCGTGCGGGGTGTGGGCGTCGACACGATCATCGCGGAGTCCGGGGTGGCCAAGGCCACGTTCTACAGGCATTTCCCGAGCAAGGACGACCTCGCCGTTGCCTACCTGAGCCGGGTCGACGAGCTGTGGCGGGGGCGGCTGGAAGCCGCGGCCGGGGCGGCCGGTGCCGAACCCCGCGCACGGCTGGTGGGCATGTTCGACGCTCTGGTGGAGGTCTGCCATCAGGGCGGCTATCACGGTTGCGCGTTCATCAACACCGCGGCCGAATCGGCGATGGGAAGCGCGGTCCATGCGCGCACCGTCGAGCACAAGGCGAGCGTGCGGGCATGGGTCCGCGACACTGCCGAGCGAGCCGGTGCCGATAGCCCCGACGCACTTGCGCGAGCCCTCACCCTGCTCCTCGATGGCGCGCTCGCCGAGGGCGTGCTCGCCGCCGAACCCTCGGCAGCTCAGGCCGCCAAGGACGCGGCCACCGCGCTCGTCGAGATCCACTGTCGCGGCGAATCGCCGACCCTCTGAGCTCCGCTTCGGGGCGGAGCTCGCTGCGGGGACACGTCCAAGCAGAGCATTTCATGGTGGACGGCACCCTGCTCGACTCCGCCGATCGACCCCGACCCGGCTGTCGACAAGGCTCGTCGATGGGCGTCAGAATGGCGTCCGTGGCCAAGAAGGCGTCGTCCGGGGACGGGCCCGCCGCCGGCCCGTCCACCAAGGGATCCTCCAAGGACAGGGCCGCGGCCGGCCCGTCCACCAAGGGATCCTCCAAGGGCAGGGCCGCCGCCGGCCCGTCCACCAAGGGAGCCCCAAAGGATGGGGCCGCCGTCGGCCTGTCCACCAAGGTGTACGAGAAGGAGCTGCGGCGGCTGCAGGTGGAGCTGGTCAAGCTCCAGGAATGGGTGCGGGCCAGCGGCGCCCGTGTGGCGGTGATCTTCGAGGGTCGGGACGGCGCGGGCAAGGGCGGAACCATCAGCCGCATCACGCAGTACCTGAACCCGAGGGTGGTCAGGGTGGCGGCGCTTCCGGCGCCGTCCGACCGGGAGCGCTCCCAGTGGTACTTCCAGCGTTACGTCGGGCAGCTGCCGTCCGCCGGCGAGATGGTCCTCTTTGACCGCTCCTGGTACAACCGGGCCGGGGTCGAGTACGTGATGGGCTTCTGCACCGCCGACGAGCACCGGCTGTTCCTGCAGCAGTGCCCCATCTTCGAGAGGCTGCTGATCTCGTCGGGGATCATCCTCATCAAGTACTGGTTCTCGGTGAGCGACCAGGAGCAGGAGCGTCGCTTCCAGCTCCGCCTCAGCGACCCCCTGAAGCAGTGGAAGCTGAGCCAGATGGACCTGGACTCGCGATCGCGCTGGGTGGAGTACTCGCGCGCCAAGGACATCATGTTCGCCCACACCGACACGCGCGAGTCGCCCTGGTTCGTGGTGGAGGCCGACGACAAGCAGAGGGCGCGCCTGAACTGCCTCTCACATCTGCTGTCGATGGTGCCCTACAAGGACGTCCTGCAACCCCCCATCAAGCTGCCCCCGCGCCAGTCGGACGATGGCTACGTCCGCCCGAGCCGCGACATCTACACCTACGTGCCCGACCACAGCGGAGGGCTCGGCGAGGGGTAGCTTCCGGAGGTTGGCATCCCGTGGGTGGCCGGAGATTGGGTGACTGCTAGACTGGCCTGGAGCCTCTCTTCGCCGGCGATCGGTGGAAGTTGATGTCCGCTACCGGGGACTGTCGAGCCAGTCGGGGCGCTGTCCACCGTCCACCATGGCGACGATCTGCTCCGGCGTTTCCTGGACCCAGAGGTCGTCGGCAAGATCCTGGATCACCAGCACGGTCACGCGCCGGGTTGCCCGGTGATCCTCCTCGACGTCGTCCGGGTACAGGTAGACGATCCGATGCCAATCCAGCCAGAGCAGGTTGCCGTTGCCGTCGGAGGTGAGCTTGATGAAGGGGGTCAAAGCGGGAGTGAGCGTACAGCTTTCGGCGCCAGCGCGGGAAGGGGGGGATTGTGGATCGAGCTCGCCGGTCGGTCGCCGGAGGTCAGCGCTTGGCGATTGCTGCGCGCACGGCGGGCACGACCTCGTGCGCCCAGAGGTCCGGTTGGGTCACCGTCAGTTGCCAGCGACGAATGGACCGCGCGTGCCAGGGTTGGTCATGCCGTGGGCGCGGCAAGGTAGTCCACCACCACCTCTCCATAGCCGAGGGTGAAGTCGTGGACCACCGCTTCCGAGTACACGACCTCGCGGATCGGGATGCCGGCCAGGAAGGGGTCGTATGGTGAGGCTCCGAACTCCAGGTGGCCCTTGCCCACCCGCAACTCGGTGATCACGTCGGGTGTGATCACGGTGGAGTTGAGCTTTAGGACGTCGGGTGGCGCGTCCTGCTGCACGGAGGGGATGAGCTTGACGAAGTAGATCGGGCTGGGCGGGCGCTCTGGGACGGGGGCCATCCTCTGCTCGACCTCGAGTCCCACGGTGATGATCCTCTTCCCGTAGCGGGTCACAGCAGCACTGATGCTCGTGCCGGTGTCTCGGAAGAGGACCTCTTCGACCTCCTTCTTTGGCCAGCCATAGACCTCTCGACCTCCCACGATCGGGTTGGCCCGGTCGAGGTACAGCACAACGGCAAAGGACCCTGCGGTCATCCCCTCACCCACCACCGGGACCAGCAGCCCCGCCTCGTTGTAGGGCATGTCGAAATCGGCGAGCTCGAAGTGACCGATGTAGAGCACCGAGGGCTGATCGGGGTCGACCTCGAGTGGAGCGGGCACCAACGGCTCCAGAACCTCCGGATCGGTGCGGAACAGGACGTTCACGGCTCGGCAGCCCCGGTATCGATACGGGGGCGGGACGCTCATGGGCGATACGACAGGCATGGTGAATGCACTGGCCAGGGCTGGTCCGTGGGGCCTCCCGTCGGTCGGTCGGGCTGTCACCTCAGTCGTCACGAGGTCTCCTCCACTCCTGGCGGCGGGGCAGCCGACCCATGGGGCTCTGGCACCTCGCCGTGCTCGTAGACGGTCACCCTGCCCTCCTCCGGAGCCTGCCCCAGGTCGCGGAGCCGCTCGCGGATATCCCGGATCGTCCGCTCGTTCTCCTCCAGCTCGGAGGCCTGGCGCCGGATCGTCTGCTCCATCTCCCACTTGGTGGTGTCCGTCGTCGAGCCCCGCGGATGCAGGGTGGTCCAGGTGCCCTCCCACATCACCTGCCGCTCGGCGAGCTCTCCAGCCAGGCTCTCGGCCTGGCGTTCGTGGTGCTCGAGCTCAGACTCGAGGCGAAGCGCGATCTCCGCTTCGAACTGCTCGCGGAGGGCGAGCTCCCAGGGGCGGAAGAACTCCTCGGCCAGTTGCACCGCCAGTTGCTGCACCTCCGGGGCGATGAGGCCGGCATCGGCTGCCGAGCCGGTCGAGGCCACCAGCGCTGACGACGGCGGAACCTCGCCGGGCGGAGCGGGCTCGGCCCCGACGCCATCCTCCTCGATGGGAGCCGGCCGCGGAACGCCCTGAGCGACGGGCGCCGCCTCGGGGGCGGGGCGCGGAGGCTCGATCTCGTCGGCGGTCATGGCAGCTCTCCACCATCGGCGGTCGCGGTGGGGGCGCTCGGTGCGCTCTTCTCCGCGGGCTGCTGCACGGTCACGCTCGCATCCTCGGACCCCCGCCCCAGCTCCCGGAGACGAGCCCGGATCTCCTCCATCTGCCGCCGGCTCTCAGCCAGCTCCGCGCTCTGCCGCTTGATGATCTGACCCATCTCCCACGTGGAGTAGCTGTACATGCCCCAGTGACGGCGTATGGGCGTCTGCGTGGGGTCGTGCCACTGGCGGCGGGCGGTCAGCTCCTCGGCCAGATCTCGCCCCGACTGCTCTCGATGCTTCAGCTCGACGGCGAGGCGCCGCTCCAGCTCGGCGCGAAGCTGCCCCTGGAGGGCAGCCTGCCAGCGCTGAAAGAGCTGGGTGGCGAGCTCAGCCGCGAATTGTCTGACCTCGGGCGCGGCCAGCAGCGCGCTCCCGGACCCATCCGCCGCGACCAGGGCGGTGGAGGACCCTGGCCCCGTGGGGGGCTGCTCCTCGAGGTCGCTTGCCGGGGCGGCCTCGGCCGGCCTGCCGCCCTCCGCGCTCCGATAAGCCGGAGCGCCCCGGAGTGCTTCCTCAGGGGGCGTGAGATCCAGAGGCAGGTCCGCGGTGGGCATGTGCCGTCTCCCATTTGAACGGAGGACTCACGCGAGGATGGTCCCATGCCCGCCGCTCGGCAGGCCAGGGGACCCGGTTCCAGGCGGCGCGGGCCGAGAAGCCCCAACTCAGCCGCCAGGGTCAGCATCGCCAACCGTCGTTCGACAATGCCAAACGGGAGCCCCGGTTCGATCCGGAGCCGGTGGTACGATGCCGGCATCGACCACCCCATCCAATCGATCGAGCGCGCCGATCAGATCTTGCGCGTTCTCTCCGGTCCGAGCCGGCGCGTCGGGCTGGCCGAACTCTCCGGGGAGCTGGGCCTACCCAAGGGGACCGTCTTCGGGATCCTCCGGACGTTGCAGCTGCTTCGCCTGGTGGAGAAGGACCCGGAGTCCCGCAAGTACCAGCTGGGCCCCCGGCTCCTCCGTCTGGGGATGAGCTACCTGGATGCCAGCGAGCTCCGCAGGGGTGCTCTCCGCTGGTCGGATGAGCTCGCGAAGCGGAGCAACGAGACCGTGCGACTGGGCGTCCTCGACGACCGCCAGGTCCTCGTCCTGCACCACGTCTTCCGGCAGGCCGGCGCGCAGGAGGCGTTCCCGACGGGCGCGGTGCTGCCCCTCCACGCCACCGCGATGGGCAAGGTGTTGCTCGCCGCCAGCCGGGAGTCGCACCAGCCGGTCGTCGCCTCCAGGCTGCAGGCCTTCACGGCCAGGACCGTCACAGATCCGGAGAGATTGGCCGCGGAGCTCGGCGAGGTCCGGGAGCGTGGCTGGGCCGCGAGCCTCGAGGAGCTGGTCGAGGGGGTCGGGTCGCTGGCCGCGGCGGTGACGGACCGCCGTGGGGCGACCGTCGCCGCCCTCTCCCTCTCTGCCCCCATGACCCGGCTCTGCAGGGACGGCGAGCCGCGGAGCGGCATGGTCCTCTCCGTCCGCGAGTTCGCCGGGGCGATCTCACGCGAGTTCGGAGCACCGCCTTGGGAGCTGGCCTGGCGGTCGCGGTTCCAAGCCGACCTGGGGCAGCGCCTGGAGGCAGAGCTGGAGCGCCGTGAGCACGCCGCCCGCGATCTCCGTGAGGACCTCCACGGCAGGCGCGCGGTGCAGGGCGGTGCGTGGTCCAGCCAGCACCCCCGTGGATTGACCACGGACACCGCGCGGTGGGAGATGGAGCTGACCATCCGGCGCCAGCGCCGCGAGCTGGCGGAGATGGAGCGTGAGCTCGGCGAGCTGCGTGAGCGGCTGCTGGGCTCGGGGCTCCAGCCCCCCCTGCCCAAGGTGACGGTGGTGACCGGGGTGCTGGCTGGCCCGGCCGCCGAGGAGATGGTGAGCACCGTCGATGGCGGCGCCGCCCCGGTCGTCCCCGGTCGCGTGGCGCCTGCCCCCGCTGAGGCGGTGGCCGAGCGCCTCGGAGGGCGAGCCTCGGCGGCACCCGAAGCTCCCCGGGCTGCACGGGTCGCCCCATCAGCCGTCGACGGGCGCGCCCCCATCTCTCCTGCGATCCGCCTGTTCGCCGAGGAGTTCGCTGCCCAGCTCCTCCAGCGTTCGCAGGCCGCCCTCCGGCAGCAGTTCCGGGGGGCGCTGGGACAGTGCCTGCAAGTGGAGATCGAGCCTCGCATTGACGACGCCTGCGAGGACGCTCCGGCGCAGGGATACCCCATGGTCCCCAGGCGCGACACACAGTTCGCCGCTCTCGCGGCGGGGCGGTAGCCCCGCTCGCCGAGGTGCGAGCCGACAGACCTGCCCGGTTTGGCTACCCGAGGTCGACCACCTCCCGACAGTCTCGATGCGACTGTCCATCAGCTCATCAGCTCAGCTGCAGCCGGACGTCGACCCGCAGTTGTGGCACTTGTAGCAGGAGCCGGAGCGGACCATCAGCGAGCCGCACAGACTGCACGACGGTGCATCGGCCTGATTCTGGAAGGTGCTGGTGGGTGAGACCGGCTCCAGCCCCAGCGGCATCACCACCTGGGCGGCGTTGGCCGGACCCTCGAGCACCGGGGTGGTGAGCTCGGCCTCGTCGGGGTCGCGCCGGATGATGCCGATCTCGGCCTGCTTCTCCTCGCTCAGGAAGCGCGAACCCAGCCACCGGAAGATGTAATCGACGATCGACTTGGCGATCGGGATCTCCGGGTTGCGGGTGAAGCCCTGGGGTTCGAAGCGCATGTGGGCGAACTTGTTGACCAGGAAGTCGAGCGGGACCCCGTACTGAAGCGCGAAGCTGACCGCGATCGCGAAGGAGTCGGTGAGCCCGGAGACGGTCGACCCCTCCTTGGCCATCTTCACGAAGATCTCGCCCGGGGTGCCGTCCTCGTAGAGGCCGACCGTGATGTAGCCCTCGTGGCCGCCGATCTCGAAGCGGTGGGTCAGCGCCTGGCGCTCGGCGGGCAGCTTGCGGCGCAGTGGCCGCTCCACGATCCGGACCTTCTCACCGGTCGTCTTGTCCATCGAGGTGGCCAGCGGTTGAGACCGCTTGCTGCCGTCCCGGTAGATGGCCAGCGCCTTGAGGCCCATCTTCCAGCCGTCGATGTACGCCTTCTCCACATCCTCGACGGTGGAGTCGGTGGGCATGTTGACGGTCTTTGAGATTGCCCCCGAGACGAAGGGCTGGACTGCCGCCATCATCCGGACGTGCCCCTGCCAGGCGATCGACCGCTTACCGTTGCGGGGGGTGAAGGCGCAATCGAAGACGGGGAGGTCGTCGTCACGCAGCTTGGGCGCGCCCTCGATGGTGTCGTTCTCGTCGATGTAGGCGACGATGTCGGCGATCTCACCATCACCGTAGCCGAGATGCTTGAGGGCGGCGGGGACGGTGTTGTTGACCATCTTGAGCATGCCGCCGCCGACCAGCTTCTTGTACTTGACCAGGGCGATGTCGGGCTCCACCCCGGTGGTGTCGCAGTCAAGCATGAAGCTGATGGTCCCGGTAGGAGCGATGACCGTGATCTGGCCGTTGCGGTAGCCGTGACGGGCACCCAGCTCGTGGGCCTCGTCCCAGGTCGCCCGGGAGGCGGCCAGCAGGTCGGCGTCGACGTGGGTGGCCGGGATCGCGTAGGCGGCCTCGCGGTGCTTGGCCATCACCCGGAGCATCGGCTGCCGGTTGACCGCGTAGCCCTCGAAGGGGCCCACCTCGTGGGCGATGCGCGCCGACTGGGCGTACCCCTCACCGGTGAGGATGGCGGTGAGGCACGCCGCCAGGTCGCGTCCCTTCGGCGAGTCGTAGGGGATGCCACGAGCCATCAGCAGGGCGCCCAGGTTGGCGTAGCCGAGACCCAGCGGCCGGAAGGCCTCGCTGTTCTTGCCGATCTTCTCGGTGGGGTAGTCGGCGTTGCTGACCAGGATCTCCTGGGCGGTGATGGTGAGCTGGACCGCGTGGCGGTATTCGTCGATGGCGAAGCTGCCGTCCTCGTTGAGGAAGCGGAGCAGGTTGATCGACGCCAGGTTGCACGCCGAATCATCCAGGTACATGTATTCGCTGCAGTTGGCGACGATGAGGCCATTCACGATGTAGGAGTGATGCAGCGGCTCGGTGAGATTGTAGACGGTGTCCGATCCGCCGGGGACACAGGCCACCAGTCGGGTCGTCGCCTTGGTCTGGTAGCGGGTGACGGTGCCGATGAGCTCCTCGAGCCGTCTCTGCTTGCGTGGGGTGGAGAACCCCACGAACTCGGCGAAACGGGCCGTGTCGGCGCCCGTGATGCGCAGATCGAAGCCCGGGCGGACTGCGTAGGTGGCCAGCTCGCCGCTCTTCCGGCGGTACTGGAAGAGCTTGGGGCTCCAAGTGGTCACGTCGTAGATCCGGGAGCGTACACCGAAGCCCTCGAGAAGCTGCTGGACCTCGATGAGCAGTGCGCGGCTGTGGCTGCCGAGACCGACGTAGCGGTTGGCCTTGCCACCTTCGACCGCTGAAACGCAACCGTCGGCACCGAAGAGGCCACGGAGGAACGCCGCCTGGACCTCCGTCGGAGCGGTGAAGATCGCCTCGGGAACCTTCTTCTCATGAGCCGGCGCGTCGGAGATGCCGATGCCCGTGAGAAGGGCGCGCACAGCGCTACTTCCGAGCCTGAGTTGAGTGGTGCCGTTTGCCATCTCGGCGCGCGACCGGCCGCCGAACAGCTCCTGGAGCAACTCCGCGTGCCGATCGGTCACTCCGTCCCTGACGTCGTCGCCCCCGTAGACCCAGATGGCCTGGTCCCGGGTCAGGCAGCCATCCCCAATCAGGTGACCAGTGAGCTCGCCGAGAGCCGTGCTCCATCGCTCGGGCACCGCCTGGTGCACCTTGGTCCCACCCCGGTTCCACGAGGTCGCCAATGCCTCGACCTTCACGGGCAGCGCCCACGAGGAATCGGTTGCCGGGGTGGTTGTGTCGTTGAGGAGGACTTGGTCCTGGCCGACGATGTCCTCGGCCGCGACCCAGCCTCGGTTGGTGGTCCAGAAGCGGTGGTTGGGAGTGCAGCGAAGCTCCTGGCCGTTGGAGAAGAGGAGGCGGACGAGGGGCTTGACGCCGGTCTGCATCACGGCGACCGGGCGAGTTGCCACCACTCCCGTGCCCGGCTTCGCAGCCGTTGCGCGGTGAGTGTAGACGCGGATGTCGTCCCTATTCGCCACACGGCGGTAGAGGTCCGCGATCGGGAGCAAGCCAGCCGTGGTGTGGATCCTGGTCTCTCCCGGGAAGCAGGGATTGCTGGCGTTGATCCGGCCACTGTTCGACGAGGTGTGCCAGTCGTTGATGGTGGTGTCGTACTGGACCCCCGGATCGCCGCACTGCCACGCGGATTCGGCCATCAGGCGCAGCAGGTAGCGCGCCTTGACGGTGTGGAGGATCCGGGAGGGATCCGTGACCGCGCGGAGGTGCCAGTCGCGATCCTCCTCGACGGCGCGCATGAACTCGTCGGTGACCCGGACCGAGTTGTTGGAATTCTGGAAGAAGACGGAGGCGTAGGCCTCGCCGGTGAACGACGCATCGTACCCTGCGTCGATCAGCGCCCACGCCTTGCGCTCCTCGGTCACCTTGCAGGTGATGAAGGACTCGATGTCCGGGTGATCGGCGTTGAGGATCACCATCTTGGCGGCGCGCCGGGTGGTCCCCCCCGACTTGATGACCCCGGCGAAGGCGTCGAAACCCTTCATGAAGGAGACCGGGCCGCTGGCGGTGCCGCCCCCGGCCAGCTGCTCCTCGGAGGAGCGGATGGCGGAGAGGTTGGTGCCGGTCCCGCTGCCGTACTTGAAGAGCATTCCCTCGGTCTTGGCCAGGGTGAGGATCGACTCCATGGAGTCGTCGACGCTGTTAATGAAGCAAGCCGAAGCCTGGTTCCGGCTCCCGGGGACCCCGATGTTGAACCAGACCGGGCTGTTGAAGCTCATCTTCTGGTGGAGGATCAGGTGGCAGAGCTCGTCGGAGAACGCCTCGGCATCCGCGTCCGTCCGGAAGTAGCCGCCCTTGCGGCCCCACCCGGTGATGGTGTCCACCACCCGTGAGATCAGCTGGCGGACGCTCACCTCGCGGCGGGGCGTCCCCTGGGGTCCGCGAAAGTACTTCGAGACCACCACGTTGGTCGCCATCTGCGACCAGAAGGCCGGCACCTCGCAGTCGCGCTGCTCGAAGACGATCTCGCCCTTCTCGTTGCTGATGCTGGCGGTGCGCTGCTCCCAGCGCACCTGGTCGTAGGGGTGGACCCCGGGCGTGGTGAAGCGGCGCTCGACCTGCAGGCCGCTCGCGCTCATCTCGATCTTCCCGTTGCCGTTGCGGTGCGAGCCGCGGCGGCCTTCACCACCTGCCGGAGCCGAAGCCGCCGACGGGTCCGACGGCGGTGGCGAAGCGGAAGCACTCACTGCTGATTCCCTTCTGCTGAGATGTCTGGCGCGGCGCTGGGGCACTCGTCCCGAAAGGACGGCTCCAGGCGGGCGGGCCCGGCCACACCGAGTACTCTGTCCCCCACAGTATCCCACATGTTGGGGTCCGCCCGGGCTGGAGCCCCCACATCTTGGTACTGGGCGCCCGTGGAGTCAAGGGGTTGGTGACCGCTCGGTGCGATCTCGATCAGCCGTCGATTGGCCGGGCTCATCCGCAGATCATGGCCCTATAGGCTGGCGGGAGGTCGACCTCGATCAGGCCCCGGCGCCGCCCCGCCAGGAGCAGGAACTCGCCCCGCGGAGCCCGCTCGAGCTGGCGCCGCTGCTCCTCGGTGAGGCCGAAGGCCCGCTCCATCGAGGCCACCTCGACCGCCCGATGGCCGCCGCAGAGGATCAGCGCGCAGTTGCTCGCGACCACCGTGCCCTCGTCGCTGCGGAGCAGGTCCTGGACGTTCTGGGTCGCCACCACCAGCGAGCTGCCGTGCTTCCGGCAGCGCCGGGCGAGCAGGGCCAGGAGCTGGCGCAGCGAGGGGTGGGAGGTGAGCATCCCCACCTCGTCGAGGATGATGTGGCGCCGCCGCGGCGCCCGCCGGACCAGCTCCCAGAGGAGGCGTCCGAGCAGCAGGGTGGTCACCGGGATGAGCTCCTCCCGGACCTCCCGATGGCCGACGCCCAGGAGGGGCCGGGTCCACGCCGCCGACGTGGGGCGGTCGAGAAAGCCCGCCAGCCCGCCGTCCAGGAACCTTCTCAGCACCTGCCCCACGCGGGGAGCGCTCTGGTCCAATTCACCCAGGCACTGCCGGAGCCGGGCGCGCTCTCCGGCGTCGCGTGCCGCCAGCTGGGCCGCGCGCGCGGCCGCCTCGACGGCGGCCCGCTCGACCTCGCTCATCGCCTGGCAGAGGAGGGCACAGACGTCGACCACGATCGCCGCCGCGCCGTCGTCGTCCTCGCCCAGGTCGAACGGGTTGATCCGTGCCTCGGTCACCAGGTCCAGCCACTCCCCGCCCAGACCTTCCACGAGCCGCCGGTATTCGCCCTCGGGGTCGACGACGATGGCGCCGACCCCGCGGCGGTGGGCCTCGATCAGGAGGCCGCCGATCAGGAAGCTCTTGCCCTGTCCCGACGCGGCGAAGATCCCGATGTTGGCATTGGCATGCTGCGCATCGTCGAAGGGGGCGATGCTCACCGGCAGGCCGCTCGCGGCCATCCGTCCGATCCGGTACCCGCCGGGATCGTCGATGCTCGCCTGCAGCCAGGGTGCGCAGCTCGCTGCGGCGCACGAGTCCACCAGCTTGCCGGGCCCCGGTGGCGAACTGAGGCCCCAGCCGGCGAGCCAGCCCTCGACGTGCTCGAAATGGCCGGCCCGGCAGGTGGCGAGGGTGGCGCCGAAGGCCGCGCGCAGCCGGCTCCAGGCCAGGTCGAGCGAGTCCAGGTCGTCGCCCAGGGCGACCGCCGTCAGCCAGAGACGGAGAGGGCGTCCGGCATTGCGCGCCAGCCGGTCGCGGAGGCGCCGGGCGGCCTCGAGCCCCGTCTCCACCTGGGCGTCGGGGACCAGTCCACGTTCGCGCTCGAGCAGCTGGTGGGCTCCCAGGTGGCGCATCCGCCGGCTGAGCAGCCCGGTCGCCAGGCGGCTCGAGGTGGGCACCAGGTGGAGGGCGATGTCGCATTCGACCGGGGCGCGGACCAGGGCAGCCAGCCAGCCGGTGTCGACGCTGCCCCCGGGGAGGTGGTCGAGGATCGCCGCCCGGGCCAGGCGATCACCCACCCAGGCCTGGCGCACCTGGTCGACCCAGGCGACGCGGCCCAGATCGAGACCACCGTCCTGGAGATGCCGGCCCAGCTCGGCGCCCACCAGTCGCCGGGTGGGGATGCCCGCGGCGGCCAGGCCGGCGGCGACCCTGCCCAGCTCGCGCTCCAGCTCGCGCGCGGAGGGGTGCCGGACGGTGGCGACCACCCGGCGGTGGTAGGCGGGAGCGCCCTCCAGCCGCCGACGCCAGTGGAGGTCGACGGCGTGGTCGAGCCCCGGCATGCTCCCTCCCGCCACCTCCGCGTGGAAGCGATGGCGGCGCACCCGCACCGTGAGGACCAGCTCGGTGGCGAGGCCCTGCAGCAGGGACTCGACGGCGTCGACGGCGGCCTCCCGGCGCCACGTCTCCCAGCCGAGCAGGTCCACCTCGTCGCAGAGGAGGATGCCGACCAGGAGGCCGTCCGAGCCGACCAGCCGGTCGTCGTCGACCCTGACGGACAACCGCGGCCCGTCTCCGGCCCCTCGCCGTGGCACGCGAGGCTACCCGGCGCGGCGCCGGAGGATGCTGGGCAGAAGCGGTGGCCGCTGGCTGCGTACGCGGGCGGCCACGCGCGCATCGACGGTGCCGGCCAGGGCGCGCAGCGCCGCCGCCGTGCGCCCCCGGGCCTCCAGGCCCAGCAGCCGGTGCTCCATCTCGGCAAGCTCCAACGCGGGGTCGTCGGGGACCGCGGCGATCACGACTCCTCCCAGGTCGCCCATGGCCTCGGCGATCAGCGGCTCCGCGCGGTGCCGGTTGACCACGTAGCGGAGCCGGTGGCGGAGGCCCAGCCGGCGGAGCGCCTGGGTGCTCCGGTAGGCGTCCTGGATCCCACCGGCGGTGGGCGTGAGCACCACGAAGACGTCCTGGGCGCCCTCCAGCGCCCACCGGGTCAGGGCGCTCAGGTCCCCGGCCACATCCAGGACGATGGTGTCGCAGCCCCGTGCCTCCAACTCGGCGACGGCGGCTGCCAGACGCCGGACCACCTCGGGGCGGTCGGTCGAACCGCTCGGGAGGAGGCAAGCCGGCCCGGGCATGACCTGGGGGCCGCTCTCGTGGACGGCCAGCAGCCGTCCCACCGCCGGTCCCACGAGGTCGGCCTCGGCGAGGTCCCAGTCGGTGAGGGCCGGCACCCCGAGTCGAAGCCCGGCGCGCGGGCTGGTCAGGTCGAGATCGACGAGGGCCACCCGGGGCGGGGCGGCGGCTCCGCGGCCGGCCCGGCACCGCCCCCGGTCCGCCAGCAGGCCGGCCACCTCGACGGCCAGCGTGGTCTTGCCGGTGCCGCCGCCGAGCGAGAAGAAGGTAAGCCGGCGGGCAGTGCGCAGTGACGTCCCGGGCGCCGGCACGGGGTCTCGCGGGGAGCCCCACCCCTGAGGGCCAGCGGGCGTGGCCGCCAGCCAGGCGGGAGCCTCGATCAGTCCCGCGTCGGCAAGGTGGAGGGCGGGTGGGCCCGCCGAACGCCGGGCCACGGCCGGCCGGGGATCCCCGCCGGCGACGCTCTCGACACCCCGGTCCCCTCCCGACCGCGGCACCGCGGCTGTCTCACCGCCCCCGACCCTCAGTACCGGCTCGGGCAGCAGGACCAGCGGGAGCCGCGAGCCCAGCTCGCACGCTCCGGCCTCCGCGGCGGGCGCGGCGGTCCACCCGCGCGGCGCCTGGCGTGGCGCGGCGGGCCCCGTCGCCCCGGCGAGGAGAGAGATCTGCGCATCGCTCCGGCCCGCCCTCCCCGATCCGTCCACGATGGTCAGCAGGCCGTGCCGCGGTCTGGTCCAGAAGCGCGCCGCCGCCGCCGCCCAGGAGATCAGCGTCCGCCCCTCCCAGCGGGCCAGCGCCGCGATCAGCCCGGCCGTCGCCGCGGCCACCGCCAGCGGGACGGCGGCGACCCGCGGAAGCGGGGAACGGAGGTCGAGGTAGGCGAGCACCGCGCCGGTGACGACGACCCCGAGCTGGGCCGGGGTGAGCCCCCATGCCAGCGGCTCCGGGACATCGAAGCCGTCGGCGAAGTCGATCTCGGCCACGCTTGGTCCTCCTCCCTCGGTCCTCCTCCCCCGCGTCGCCCCACCCTCTCGGAGCGGCGAGGATCAGGCTACCCGCCACCCCCGGACATCGCCCGGACATCGCGGAGGCGCCGGGGTGAAGCGGGGCGCACCGCGCCGGTCTCCTGGCGCCGGCACACCACGAACGCCAGCACCGCGGCGGCGATCAGCGTCCAGGGAGTGAGCAGGCCCAGCGGGACCGCGGCCCCGGTGGCGATGTCGAGGTAGCCCGCCAGGCTGATCGCCACCCAGACGGCGATCACGGTGCTGGTCAGGGATCCGAACTCGGCCCGGCGGGCGGCGAGCGCAGTGAGCGACCAGGCCGCCGCGGGGACCAGCAGGGCGAGGTCGTCCCAGTAGGCGTGTGGCGAGGCCAGCAGGGAGAGCACGGCGGCCCCCGCCAGGGCCGCCTCCAGCCGCGCCGGGCGGCTGCGGACCATGGACCCCAGCACCGCCGCGACCGCGACGGCGGCCAGCTCCGCCACTCCCGCCACGAGGTGCGCGGCGGTGCCGTTGCCGGCGATCGCGCCCCCGATGCCGACCAGGCTCACCATGTTGGCGAGCTGCCAGCGGGTGGTCGAGTGGATGGCGGCGCCGACGAACCCGCCGACCCCGCCGGGGCCGGCCACCAGGAGCGAGAGCGCGACCGCCGCGACCAGCCCGGCAACGGCTCCGCCGATCAGGCGGCGGTCGCGCCACCCCAGCACGAACGCGGCCAGCCCCAGCGCCAGGTGGGGCTTGGCGATCAGCGAGCTCACCGCCAGGACCGCGCCGGCGGTCGCCGGTCTGTGGCGCCGCAGGCTCCAGTAGGCGATCGCGAGGCCGAGGGCAGAGACGCCGTCCCACTGCCCGAGCAGCAGGGTCGCCCACGTTCCCAGGCAGGCGAGGGCGGCCAGGCCGATCGCTGCCAGCGTGAGCCCGGGAAGCTCGCGCCATCCCGGCGACCCGCGGATCGCCACCACCACCGAGATCACCAGCAGGGCGAACTGGAGGATCGACCAGAGCCGGTAGGCGCCCTGGAGGCTGAGCAGGCTGACCGGGAGCGCCAGGGCAGCCGCCAGCGGCGGGTTGACGAAGGGGAGGTTCCCCTCCCGGTCCGGGGCGATCAGGCTGGCGTGGAGCGGGGCCTGGAGCGCCTCGTCGTACATCGCGGCCCCGTGCCCCTCCCGGAGCAGGGTGGCACCGACGTAGGTGGACGTGAAGTCGCTGCGGCCGATCTGGAAGGCGCCGATCCCCAGCCAGAGGCCCAGGTAGGCCACCACGATGGCCGCGCATGCGGCACCGGCCAGCAGGGTCCGCACTCGCATCGATGTCACCGTGACCCCAACCTTACGGAGGGGCGGGAGGCTGCGCCCACCGGCGTTGCCGGAGCGCGACACGGCGAGATTGGCTCGTCGGCACCGGCCCCGGTCTCCGATGGCCCTGCCGCTCCGTCACAACTCTCCCGACGCGATGTCACAATCCTGTCGGCATCGTGTCGTCGCCCGATCACCGGCGGCCGTCCCCGCGGCTGATAGCGTCAGGCGCGTGACCCAGGCCCCCGTGACCCAGGCCCCCCTTACTCTCAGCGCGGCCGCAGCGCGACGGCGCGGCCTCTCGATCCATGAGCGGCGGCTGCTGCTCATGGGGTTCGACGCCATCGCGGTCTCGCTGGCGTTCATCCTCGCCTTCAACCTGCGGACGTCGGAGGTCCGCCATGCCGGGTTCTACGTCCCGCGGCTCGGCACGGTGATCGCGCTCGGGCTGTGGGTGATCTCGGCGACCATCGTCGACGCCTGGAACGTCCGGGCGGCGGTCTCCATGCGTCAGACCGTCCCCCGCGTCTCGACGGCACTCGGCCTGTCGCTGATCGGGCTTCTCGTCGTCTTCCTGGTGGTCCCCTATCAGATAACCCGGCCCACCATGATCCTGTGGGCGCCCCTGGCCTGGATCCTGGTGATGGGCGAGCGACTCCTCTACGGACGGCTGGTTGCGGTCTCCTCACCGCCGGCCCAGATCGCGCTGGTGGCCGACCGCGACGCCCTGGCCCGGGTGTGGCCGGAGGTCAAGGGTCACCTCGCCGGCGTTTACCACGTGGCCGCCGTGGTCAACCCCCGCCGCGGCGACTGCACCCAGAAGCTCTGCGAGGTGGTGCAGGCGAGCAACGTCGGGGAGGTCGTCCTGGGGCTGCGTGACGACATCGACCGCGACCTCTTCCGCGGCCTGCTCGCCTGCCACGACGCCGGCGTCAGGGTGAGATCGCTGGCCGACCTCTACGAGGAGCTCACCGGGCGCCTGCTCCTCGACCAGCTCGGCCACACCTGGCTCGTCGGGCTGCCGATGCGGAGCCAGACCTCGCACCTCTACGCCGCCCTCAAGCGGGCTCTGGACGTGATGGTCGCGATCCCCGCCCTGATCCTGCTCGGGGTGGTCATCGTGTCCCTCTCCGCATTCATCAAGCTGGACGGCGGGCCGGTGCTCCACCGTCAGACCCGGGTGGGCAAGCACGGCCAGCCCTTCACGGTGGTGAAGCTGCGCACCATGCGCGAGCGCCCCGGTGAGCCGACCACCTGGACCGAGGCGGGTGACCGGAGGGTGACCCTGGTCGGACGCGTCATCAGGAGGCTCCATCTCGACGAGCTGCCCCAGGCATGGGCGGTCCTCCGCGGCCAGATGTCATTGATCGGACCGCGCCCCGAGCAGCCCCAGTACGTCGACCGCCTGCGCTCGGAGATCGACTTCTACAACACCCGCCTCACGGTTCGCCCCGGTCTGACCGGATGGGCCCAGGTCAACTGCGGCTATGGGAGCAGCGTCGACGACGCGCGGGTCAAGCTGAGCTACGACCTCTACTACGTCAAGCACCAGTCGGTCAGCCTCGACCTGATCATCCTGGCCCGGACGGTCATGTCCGTCCTCTCCCTGAGC
>Ga0181524_10000932_pt1 | contig 34738 bp, 35 predicted proteins | sample PEATcosm2014_Bin_34_FD_119761 | JGI IMG/M metagenome (GOLD analysis project Ga0181524, IMG submission 119761) | Peatland microbial communities from MTU Mesocosm Facility, Houghton, MI, USA - PEATcosm2014_Bin05_60_metaG | ecosystem: Environmental > Terrestrial > Soil > Wetlands > Peat | place... | reverse complement strand
GACGGACGGACGGCCGATCGACCGAGAGGTCGATGCCGACGAGCAGGAGGGTGACCTGGGTCGCGAAGAACAGCCCGAACGGGATCGCGAGCGCGTACTCGCTCGGCCCCACGGTCAGGAGGATCCCCACCGAAACGGAGGCGATGGCGCTCGCGATCGCCGCCACCGCGTAGATGAGGCCGTTCGCCCGTCCGAGGGCATGTCGCTCCACGAGACGGGGTACGACGGTGTTGTACGCCGGCCGGAACAGCGTCGAGGTCGACGCCACGGCGGCCCAGGCCGGGTAGGCGAACAGCGTCCATTCCGGAAGGTAGAAGCCGTGCGGTCCGCTGATCGGGACCCGGGCCCCGGGACGGACGATCAGGTCGGCCGCGAGCAGGGCCGTCGCCAGCAGGGCGCACAGGTTGGCGCCCCGCATCAGGGCGCCCCGGTCGTACCGGTCGGCGATCGCGCCGGAGAAGACCGCGGTCAGGAGGGTGGGGATCGTCGAGGAGAGGCCGAGGAACGCGAGCGCGAGCGCGCCGTACGTCGTGCGCTCGGGGGCCGGGTAGGCGAGCGCCACGCTGAACAGCAGGATCACCTGGACCGCCGCCGGCGCCGCGAACTGGAACGCTCCGACGAGGAGGAACGGGCGGAACGAGCGCTCCCGGAACAGGTCGGCGTACCGACCGGAGCCCGGCTCCGCCATGCCGCGGCCCGAGCCTCTTCTTCCGCGATAAGGGTATCGAACCTCACGGTCGCGCGCCGCCGCTCGGGCGAAACGCGCTTGTACCCTCCGCTCGTGCGTCGCCGCGGAGAGCCACCGTGCGTCTCCTCTTCCACGACCGGGTGACCGGGCTCCGTCGTCTGCGCCTCGAGACGCCGAGCGACCTCTGGCGGATCGCCCGGCTGGTCCGGCCCGGCGACCTGGTCGGAGCCTCGACGACCCGACGGGACCCGGAGGCCCCGATGGACGTTGCGGGCGCCGAGCGCACCCGGCGGCGCATCTTCCTGACCGTGCGGACGACCCAGGTCGAGTTCCACGGCTTCTCGAAGCACGTGCGGATCACCGGGCCGATCGTCGAGGGACCGTTCGACATCGGTCGGCACCACACGCTCGACCTCTCGGAAGGGGACGACGTCACGCTGGCCCGGGGAGAGCTCACGCCGGGGGAGCGGGCGATCCTGGAGGAGGGGCTCGTCGGGAAGGGAGATCCGACCATCCTCGTGGCCGCGGTCGACTGGGGGGACTCGTCGCTCGTCCGGCTGCGGGGCCGGGCCGTCGAACCGGTCGTCGACCTGCGGCGCTCGATCGCGGGGAAGCGGTACGCGGGAGGCCAGGGAGAGCGGGACCGGTCGGCGTACATCGAGGAGCTCGAGGCGCTCCTGGTCCGCGAGGGGGCGAGCGCCCACGCCGTCCTGATCGTCGGCCCCGGATTCCTCAAGGAGGAGCTAGCGCGCCGGATCCAGGAGAAGGCTCCCGAGATCGCGCGCCGCCTGCGCGTCTATCCGACGGCGGAGTCGGGCCGCGTCGGGGTGGACGAGCTTCTGAAGTCGGGACGGGCGAGCGAGGTGCTCCGGGGGACCGTGGCCGCGGAGGAGGCCGAGGTCGTCGAGCGGCTCGTGCGCGCGCTGGCCGGGGGCACCCGGGCGGCGGTCGGACGGGAGGAGGTCGCGGAGGCGGTCGACGCGGGCGCGACCGAGACGATCCTGGTGTCGGAGGAGCTGTTGCCGGACCCCGAGGTGATCCCGATCCTCGACCGCTCGCGCGGGTCGAAGACCCGGATCTTCGTGGTCCGATCGGAGGGAGAGGCCGGCGGACGGCTCGCCGCCTTCGGGGGGATCGGCGCGATCCTGCGGTACGACTGGACGAGCTCTCGGCGCCCTAGGGGATCGACTGGAGCGACTCGCGCAGGTCCTCGAGGCGGCGCTTCAGGTCCTTGAGGGCGTAGCGGAGCGCCTCGCGCGCGGAGAGCGAGCCGTCCGTCTCGAACCGGAGGAAGAACCGCTCCTCGTCCGGCACGACCCGGACCGAGCCGTGGTCGCAGGTCGTCTCGCACGCCCCGCAGAGGATGCACTTCGCCTCGTCGGTGACGGTGAGCTTCGCGTTCTCGAACTCGAGGATGTTCACCGGGCACGACGCGGCGGTGCGCTTGAGGCAGGCGTCGGTGCACGATTCCTTCCGGGCGATCTTGACATGCGGGCGGGGCGAGATCCCGACCCCGTGGGCGACCTGCCACTTCGCGTGGTCGCGCGCGCTCCCGACGACCGCGGTCGCGTAGGCGAGCAGCGCTTGGCGGGCGCCGAGACGGACGATCGGGATGTCCGGCTCGAGGATCGCGAGCGTCGTGTCGCCCAGGGGAACGACGTCCCGCGCGTAGACGGTGCACGGCCCCTTCTTGTCGACGGAGAACATCACCTGGCAGTGGGGACACCCGGTCCCGCCGCAGTCGCACTCCGACTTGCGCCGGAACTGTCCCGGGTCGCTCGGGATCGGCAGGAGGCCGAGCCGCAGCGCGACCCCCTCGTCGAACATGCTGGTCGAGGAGTCGTAGTCCTTCCCGGAGGCTTCGTCGCGGATCGGGCCGAGGTGGAACTCGACGTCCTCGATCGCGAGCTTCGGCACGTCCGAGAGGAGCGCTCGACGGATCGCGTTCACCTGCGAGGCGGACGCCCCCTCGATCTCGAGCGTCGTGCTCCGGGGCTTGAGCTCGGCGATCGTGACCGGCATCGCTACACCCGTCGGCCGCGGCGGCCGCCCTTCGGCTTCGTGCCGTCGTGCGGCACCGGGGTGACGTCCTCGATCCGCTGGATCTTCACGCCCGCGCGGGCGAGGGCCCGGATCGCCGCCTGGGCGCCGGGACCCGGCGACCGGGAGCGGTTGCCTCCGGGGGCGCGCACCCGGACGTGGAGCGTGTCGTAGCCCTTCTCCTTGATCGCGGCGGCGACCTGATCGGCCGCCTTCATCGCAGCGTACGGGCTGGACTCGTCCCGGGCCGCCTTCACGACCATTCCGCCGGTCGCCTTGGCCAGCGTCTCGGCGCCAGTGATGTCCGTGACCGTGATGTGGATGTTGTTGTAGCTCGCGAAAATGTGCGCGATCCCGATCCGGGCCATCGCTCAGCCCTCCGCGGGTGGGGGGGCGGCGGCCGCCGCGGGTTCCGCCGGCGCGCTCCGGGTCGCGAGCCGCTCGCGGAGCGCCAGGCGCATCGCGTGATCGTCGTTCGCGAGCGGACTGGTCGGGCAGTACGCGAGCCGCGCCTCCTCGGCCGGGGGGACGAGGTAGCCGGGCCGGGTCACGCGGTGGTCGCCGATCGAGAAGTGTCCGTGCACGATCCACTGGCGCGCGCCGTACGCCGTGGGGGCCAGGCCGTGCGAGAAGACGATCCACTCGAGCCGGCGCCGCAGGAGGTCCTCGGTGGCCAGGGCCAGCACGTCGTCCAGGGTGGGCGAGCCCACGGGAAGCAGACCCAACCGGACGAGGCGTCCCAGGAGCCGCTCGGTCTCGCGCCGGGCCTGCTCCTCCCCGGCGCGCAACCGCGCCTGGAGGTCGCGCGCCTGACGGCGGAACCCGCGCAGGACCGACTGCGCCTTCCACAGCTCGCGCTTGTTCTTGAGGCCGTACCGGTCGAGGAGCTTGCGCTCCTCCTCCATGCGGGTCGCCTCCCACGGGTGCTTCGGCGTGTCGTAGGTCCGCCGCAGGAACTTGGGATCGCCCATCGGAGGATGATCACTCCTTCTTCGCCGCGGGGGCCGCGGCGGGGGCCGGGGCCGCCGCCGGGGCGGCCGCCGCGGGCGCTTCCTTGCCGGACGCGGCCGCGGCTTCCCGGGCCGCCTTCTTGATCACGCCGGCGGCCATTCCGGTCCGGCCGTTCGACCGGGTCCGCTGGCCGCGGACCTTCTGGCCGCGCTCGTGGCGGACGCCACGGTAGCTGCGGACCATCTTCATGACGTTGATGTCGTCGCGGCGACGCGTCTCGAGGTCCGGACCGATGAGGTGAGGGGACTCGCCCAGGAACGGTTCGTTGGGGTGGTTCGTCATCCACCGAGGGACCTTGGACGGGAGCGCGCCGAGGGTCGCCTCGAGCGCTTCGACCGTCGCCTCGGGAAGGTTGCCGATCATCTCGGCCGCGTTGACCTGAGAAAGGCGGCAGGTCACCTCTGCGATCCGCAGCCCGACGCCCCGGACCCCCGTCAGGGCGAGTCCCACGGGTCGGGTCCCGTCGAGGTCGCTGTTGGCGACGCGCACGATGTAGCGGAAATTGGGGTTGGCGGCGATGACCTTCGCGGCCTTGCCGGACGCGCCGGGGCGGCCCTTCCCCTTCGCTTCCTTGGGCTCCTTGCCCTCCTTGCCCTCTTTGGGCTTCGCCCCCTTCTCGCGCCGAGCCCCCTTCTCGGCCGGAGCCTCGGTCGCGCTCACGCTCGCGGGCGCGGCCGTCTCCTTCGGAGCCTCCTTGGGCTCCTTCGACTCTTTGGGCGCGACGCTCACTCCCCTGTTCGAGGTGCCTCCGGAACTCGGGTCCGAGCGCGAGCGACCGCCCGCGGTTCGTCCCGTCCTTTCGGAGGGAGGCCGAGGAGAGGAGTGTCCTTCTTAACGGCTTCGGACGCCGGACCGACCGGAGTCCCGACGTCCAGCACCCGGTAGCCCGAACCGCGCCCGACGACCCGGACCCCGGGCCCCCAGTGGGTGCGGATCCACTCCTGGTAGAACCGGATCCCCTGGCTCCCCTTGCCGACGAGGAGGAGCCGGCCCCCCGGGGCGAGGTACTGCGGGGTCGCGGCGAGCAGCTCCAGCACGGTCTCGCGACCGGCGCGGAACGGGGGGTTGGTGGCGATGAGGTCGAACCGTTCGTTCGCCACCGGCTCGAACAGACGACCGACCCGCACCTCGGCGTTCCGGATGCCGTTCCTTCCCAGGTTCTCCGACGCGAGCCGGGCGGCTCGGCGGTTGACGTCGGTGAGGACGATCGAGCCATGGGGGGACGACTTCGCGGCCGCCACGCCGACCGCCCCCCAGCCGCAGCCGAGGTCGAGGACGCGCGCCCCGTCGGCGACCGCGAGGTGCTGGATCAGGAGCCCGGTGCCCGGGTCGAGCCCGTGGGCGGCGAAGACGCCGGCGTCCACGGCGAACGACAGGAGCTCGCCGCGGTAGAGGAACCTCAACTCGCGTCGCGCCGAGCGGGAGCGCGGGTGCTCCGCGAAGTACTGTTCCGATGCGGGAGGGCCCGCCTCCTCGTCGGTCACGTGGACTTCCGACGGAAGAACGACTCCTTGCGCCCGGTGCTCGCGGGCGCGGAGGGACCGAGCGCCTCCTTCAGGAGGTCGCGCTCTCGGGACGATAGGGAGCGGGGGATCGCGACGTGGACGGTGACGATCTCGTCGCCCCGGCGGGAACCGCCGGGGGGAGGGAATCCCCGTCCGCGCATCCGGAACTGGGTCTCGGGTTGCGTGCCGGCCGGGATCTTGAGGATCGCCTGGCCGTCGACGGTCGGGACCGTCGCCTCCCCGCCGAACAGCGCGGTGGCGAGCGGCACCGTGGCCTCCGCGTACGCGTCCTCGCCGTCGCGGCGGACGTCCGAGGACGGGGCGAAGAGGACCTGGACGAACAGGTCGCCGGTCCGCCCTCCGGAACGGCCCGCCAGCCCGTGGCCGGCGACCCGCAGGACCGCGCCGTCCTCGACCCCCGGGGGAACGCTCACCTGGATCCGCTCGACCGACTCCTTCCGTCCGTTCCCGCCGCAGGCCGCGCACCGCTCGAGGATCCGCTTCCCCGCCCCGCGGCAGCGCGGACACGCCCCGATCGAGATCAGCTGCGTGTACCCTCGGCTCTGCACGCGGCGGACCTGTCCCTGGCCGTTGCACTCGGAGCAGACCTCGAGGGCGGTTCCGTCGCGGGCCCCGGTGCCACGGCAGGAGGGACAGTCGACGACGCGGGGAACCTCGACCATCGGATGGGCTCCCTCCACGGCGGCGGCGAGCGGCAGGCGGACCGTCATCTCGAGGTCGCTGCCCCGTCGACCGCCGCCGCCCCCGACCCCGCCGAACGGCCCGCCGAAGGAGCCGAAGAGCTGGGCGAAGAGCGGAGAGGCTCCGAGGAGGTCCTCGAGGTCCTGGGCATGGGTGAAGTTCTGCCAGGAGAACCCGCCCGGACCGAAGTCGGACTCGACCCCGGAGAACCCGAGCTGGTCGTACCGCCTGCGCTTCTCGTCGTTGGCAAGGACCTCGTACGCCTCGGAGATCTCCTTGAACTTCTCCTCGGCCGCCTTCGGATCCTCCTTCGCGACGTCGGGGTGGTACTGCCGGGCGAGCCGCCGGTAGGCGGACTTGACATCGTCGGTCGTCGCGGTCCGGGGGACTCCGAGGACCTCGTAGTAATCCTTCTTCGCCATCGGTCGGTCGGTGGAGTCGACGCCCTACCGTACTCTAGGTCGGTCGCTATTTACCGATTGAGAGGGACCGACGCGACCCGGTCCCCAGCGTGCCTCCGCCCGCGTGCCGACGCGGGCTCGGAGGCGGCGGGCCGCATTCCCTTCGGCGGCGGCGATCTCGACGGTCCCGAAGCTCGAGCCCAGCGCGCCGAGTCGACCGCGTCCGATCTCCTCGTAGCTCGTCGTCCAGGGCACCTCGAGCCGTCGGCGGCCGACCGTGAGGGCGACCCGGGCCGTGCCGGGTTCGACCCAGGCCGTGGGAACGTTCGTGATCAGGTTCCCGAACCGGTCGACATGCAGCACCTCTCCCCTCGCCCCCGCGGGGCGCCGTTCGGCCTCGGGGATGCGGTACTCGGTCGGTCGTACGCGGGGGCCCAGTCGGTCCGGTCGGACCCCTTCCGCGAGCCGGGCGGCGGCGGGCGCGAAGAGGTCGCGGCCGTCGAACGTCGTCCCGACGCGGGGGGAGGAGGCCCCGACCCGTGCCCGAACGAGCCGGAAGGCGCGGGGCGAGCCGAGCGCCAGGGCGAGGGGGAACAGGAGGCCGTTGTCCGGCCCGACCAGGCGTGACCCGTCGGCGCAGGCGATCGCGAGGGGGGCGCGCCGTCCTCCGACCCCGGGATCGACGATCGCGAGGTGGACCGTCCCCGCGGGGAATCCCCCCGCCATCGCCCGGAGGAGGAACGCCCCTTCCCTCACCCCGTGCGCGGGGAGCGCGTGCGTGAGCTCGACGATACGCCCGGGATCGACCGAGCGCGACAGGACCGCCTTCACCTGGGCGGAGTACGCCGGGCCGAGGTCGCTGGTCAGGGTGACGAGACGGCGACGCCGTCCCGGCCGGGCCGCGACCACCGGGGAACCGCCGACGGCGGTCTACGACTTCATGATCGCGACCAGGAAGATCCCGACCGCGACGAGCGCGCCGACCACGGCCGCGACGATCACGAGGAACGCCTCCCAGATGAGCGCCTCGAGGTGCCCGCCGTTGTTCGAGTCGAGGGCCCCCGTGTGGTAGAAGTACCCGACGAGAACGCCGACCACGAGGCCGGCCACGAGGAGGCCGACGCCGACCGTCCGGCTCTTCCCGCTGCCGAAGTACGCGGTGAAGATCCCGGCGAGGATCAGGAACAGGGCGAAGACGAGGAGTAGGATCGTGAGGAATTGCCAGCCACCGACGCTCACTGCGGTCCCCATCAGCTCGAACATTTTCGTTCCTCAGAACTTGATTCCCGTGAGGGTCTTGGTGTCGATCACACCGGCGACCGACCGGATCTTGTCGACGACCAGCTGGCCGAGCGCGTTGAAATCCTCAGCCTCGACCTTGGCGATGAGGTCGTACTCCCCGAACAGCGGGTGGAGCTCGACGATCCCCTTGACCCGCAGGAGTTCGGTGTAGACTTCATGCTCCTTGGCCGGGGCCGTGCTGATCAGGACGAATCCAATCGCCACGCGCGGCACACACCCTTCGAAAGGCCGCGAGAAGTGCCTCTCCTAATAAGCGTGTCGCGACGCGCGTCCTCGCCGGTGGCCGGGCCTCGGTCCGGCCGACCCCGCCCGCGAGTCGAATCGACCTCCCTTAAGCCACGGCTTTCTAGTGCTCGCCGGTCTCCATGGGAGTCCCGTTCCGGACCTGGCCCGGCCGTCTCGTCGCGCGACCGTGGCTCCTCGCGTTCGCCCCGATCAACGCGGCCACCGCCGGGTTCGGGGTGGTCCTGCCCCTCCTGATCCTCATCGTCCTCCACGGGACCTGGGAGGACGTCGCCGTCGCCGCGACGTTGTATAACTCCACGCTGATCCTATCGTCGATCGTCTGGGGCCACTTCGCCGACCGGTTCCCGTACCGGCGCGCCTTCCTGGTGGTGAACTACGCGGGTTTCGCCGGTCTGTACGCCCTGCTCGTCCACGTCGGATCGTTGCCGGCGCTGTACGCCGTCTACGGGGCGATCGGAGCGATCGCGCCGGCGGGGGCGAGCGCCTCGAACCTGCTCATCCTCGAGAAGTTCACGGAGGCGGAGCGGGCCACGGCGTTCGCGTCGTTCCAGGAGGTAAGCATGATCGGGTCGTTGATCGGCCTGCTCGTCGGCTACTTCTGGACCGCGGGAAGCGACGGGCTGCTCACCCTCCTCTGGGTCTTCTCCGCGCTCGCGCTGGTTAGCGCGGTCGCGGTCTGGTGGGGGATCTCCGAGGCGACCCGACGGCTCAAGACCGCCAGCGTCGCTCGACACCCCGAGAGCCTCGCCTCCCGGATGCACCCGGCCGGACCGGCGCACACCCCGATCCCGTTCTTCCCCCGCCGACTGCGCCTGCGGCCCGCCCCGGTGGGTCGGCTCCGGCTATGGGCCGCCGAGGAGCTTCACCACGAGCTCCCGCTCATCATGATCGCGTCGTTCCTGTTCAACCTCTCGGCGAACCTGTTCAACATCTCCTACACCCCGTACCTCTACTCGATCGGCCTCACGGCGGCCGCGATCTTCCTCGTCAACCTCTCCAACAACTTCGCGCAGACGCTGATCTTCCCCCTGACCGGCGGGTTCGCGAACCGGCTCGGAGCGGACCGGATCGTCCGGACCGCGACGTTCCTCCGCGGGATCGGCTACCTGGCGACCGCCGGCTTCACGTTCGCTCTGCTCACCCGGACCGTCGGCTTCGGGGCGAACGTCGCGGTGTACGCGCTCCTCGGGGGCGCGGTCGCGGTCTACACGACCGCCAGCTCGCTCATCCTGTTCCGCGGGGTCGCCGGGCGCGACGCGGGAAGCCTGCTCGGCGTGAACAGCGCCCTCGGAGGCGTGGCGGCCGTGGCCGGGGCCGGGATCGCGGGGATCCTCGCGGTGGTCGGGAGCTTCCGGCTCGTCTTCCTGGCCTCCGGCATCGTGCTCCTGGCCTCGTTGCCGCTCTGGACCGCCGCCACCCTCGCCTACCGCCGCCGGCGGTCGGGTACCGCGGCCCCGGCGGCACCCGCCCGTCGCCTGCCGCCCGATCCGGGCGTCCCGCCGACCGTCTCCGCGAAAGCTCCTTAACCGCCCCCGGTTGGGACCGGCGGTCACGGGATTATGGGAACGCCGCCGGAGGTCCACCGAGGGCTCGAGGACGTCGTCGCGCTCGCGTCGAGGATCTGCTTCATCGACGGGAAGCGGGGCCGGCTACTCTACTCGGGGTACGACATCCGCGACCTGGCGGCCCATTCGACGTTCGAGGAGGTCGCGCACCTCCTGTGGTACGGCCGTCTTCCGACCGAGTCGCAGCTCGCCGGGCTGAAGCGCCGTTTCTCCGACCTCCGCATCCTGCCCGACGGCCTCGCCGAACTGATCGACATGCTGCCGGCGTCCGCGGACCCGATGGACATCCTCCGCACGGCGGTGAGCGCGCTCGCGCTGTTCGAGCCCTCGGAGACCCGTCCCGGAGAGAGCTCGATCGAGGGCGCGCAGCGGCTCACCGCCGTCTTCCCGACGATCCTCGGCCAGTTCCAGCGCCGCCGGATGGGACGGGCGCCCCCGGCGCCCCGCCCCGAGCTCTCCCAGGCCTCCTACCTCCTCTACTGCCTGCTCGACCGGGAGCCGACCGAGCTCGAGAGCCGGGTGACCGAGGTGGCGCTGATCCTCCACGCCGACCACGAGCTGAACGCCTCGACGTTCGCGGCCCGGGTCACCGCGTCGACCCTCAGCGACCTGTACAGCGCGATCACGAGCGCGATCGGGACGCTGAAGGGGCCCCTCCACGGCGGAGCCAACGAGCGCGTGATGGAGCTCCTCGACGAGATCGGCACCGTCGACCGGGTCGAGGAGGTCGTGAAGGGGCGGCTCGCGCGCCACGAGCGGATCATGGGGTTCGGCCACCGCGTCTACAAGGTCGAGGACCCTCGGGCGACCATCCTGCGGGAGTGGTCACGGAAGATCGGCGAGGCGAACGGCAACCTCCGCTACTACGACCTGTTGAGGAAGGTCGAGGAGGTGGTGTTCCGCGAGAAGGGGCTCTACCCGAACCTCGACCTGTACTCCGGCTCGGCCTACTCGCTGATGGGGGTACCGCACGACCTGTTCACGCCCGTCTTCGCCGCGAGCCGGGTCGTCGGGTGGACCGCCCACGTGCTCGAGGAGTACCGCGACCTGCGGCTGATCCGGCCGACGGCAGGGTACCTCGGTGCGACCGACCTGAGGTACGTGCCGGTCGGGCAGCGGGTCTAGCCGGTCGAACGGGACCGGCGTCCGCGCGCCGGCCGAGCGCCCGCTCGAACGACGTCCATCAGCGGATAGCGGAGGTCGGGTCGGTGGCGCAGACGGGCCTCCACCCGGATCCCGCGGTCCTCGAGGCCGACCGTCACCTCCAGCATTTCGGGGGTGAGGTAGCGGTACGCGAAGCGGCCCCGGCCGAGCGGCGGGCCCCGCGCGGGGGTCACCCGGACCCGGACGTCGCGGACGTACGGCTGGAGCCGCACCGCCGACTCGATCGCCCGCGCGAGCGCCGGCGCCGTGCGGGGACCGACCGGGATCCCGAGGTACTGGTGGAAGATCCCGCCGAGCTTGATCCCGGCCTCGAAGAGGAGCGTCTCCCGGGTCGTGAGGCGTGGGGGTCGGGGGCGCGGGGATCCGGTCATCGTTCAGGCGGGGGGTTTGGGTTCCCGCCGGGTCGTGAACGGCCCGAGGAGATAGTAGCTCGCCACGCCCACGAGGAACCCGAACGAAGCGACGTCCGCGATCCCGTACGGGAGGCTCCCCGGCGCCGGGCGGAACTGCAGCACGACCAGGGCGACGGCCGCGCAGGCGGCGGTCGCGGCGGACGGCCAGCGCAAGGGAGACCCCCGACGGATCTTCGGGTACGGCACGGGGACGACCATCATGGCGGCGAGGACCGCCGTCCCGACGAGCACGCCGACCGGCTGCACTCCCTGGAACGCCGGCGTGTCGTAGAACAGGAGCGCGACGATCAGGGCGAGGGCGCTCTGGGGCGTCGGGACGCCGAGGAAGTGGGGCAGCTGGTGGCCGCGGGCCGTGAAGTACACGAGTCGGCCGACCGCGGCCGCGGCGTACGCGGCTCCGAGGGCGGCCGCGACCGGAAGGTACGGTTGCCAGGTCGCGGCGTTCGAGGTGTGCACCGCGATGAGGAACGCCGGGGCCACGCCGAAGGTCGTCGCGTCGGCGACGGAATCGGCGATCCGTCCGAACCGGCCCGACGGGAGCGGGCTCCTCCGGGAGAGCAGGCCGTCGAGGCCGTCGAACCCGATGGCCGCCGCGATCAGGAACATCGCCCAGAGCTTGTTGCCGGCGAGCGTGTAGAGGATCGCGCCGACGCCCAGGAGGGCGTTCGCCAGGGTCGCGAGGTTGGCTCCGACCCGCCACCGGTCGGTCATGGCGTCGGGAGGGCGACCGTCGTGACCCCCGCTCGCACGCGGTCGCCGACGTGGACCACGGGCCGGGCCCGGTCGGCCGGCACCGTCAGATCGACGCGGGATCCGAGGACGATCATCCCGAACCGGTCCCCCTTCCGCAGGGAGGCGCCGACCGGAACGAACGTCACGATCCGCCGCGCGACGACCCCGGTGATCTGGACCACCTCGACGGGACCGAGGTCGGTCGCGAGCCGGTAGTGCCGCCGCACGTTGCGGTCGGCCTCGGGACGGAACGCCGCGCGGAACCCGGCGCCGGCCGCCTCGATCCCCTCGACGGTGGCGTCGAGCGGGGCCCGGTTCACGTGGACGTCGGTGACGTTCATGAACACCGAGATGCGGAGGCGGTCCCCCTCGCGCTCGACGGCCCGGATCCGCCCGTCGGCGGGGGAGACGATCCCCGACCCGGGAGTCCGTTCGGGGTCACGGAAGAAGACCGCGAAGAAGATCGTGACCGCCACGAGCCCGCCGAGGACCGCGAGCTCGGCGACGCGGGCGGGCGCGATCCCCCCGCCGATGAGCAGGGCGACGACCAGCGCGGCCAGCGCGACCGGTGCGATCCACCGGACGGCCCCGGGGGCGAACACGCGCCTACCCGGTGAGCACGATCTCGATGTTGACGCCGTCGGGGACCTGGATGCGCATCACCTGGCGGAGCGCCCGCTCGTCGGCGTCGATGTCGATCAAGCGCTTGTGGATCCGCATCTCCCAGTGGTCGATGGTGCTCGTGCCGCCGCCGTCCGGGCCCTTGCGGACCGGCACCTTGAGCTTCTTCGTGGGCAGCGGGATGGGGCCCGCGATCGCGACCCCGGTCTTCGTCGAGATGTCCCGGATCTGGCGGCAGATGGAGTCGACCTTCCCCGAGTCGGTTCCGCTGAGGGAGATTCGGGCCTTCTGTACCATCGATAGCCCCTCCCCTCGGTCGACCGTCCGCGCAGCCCGACGCTCACTCGCGCTTCTTGAGGTCGACGACGACGCCGGCGGCGACGGTCTGACCCATGTCCCGGATCGCGAACCGGCCGAGCTGCGGGAACTCCTTGTACTTCTCGAGCACCAAGGGGCGCTTCGGCGTGATCTTCACGACCGCCGCGTCCCCGGTCTTGAGCGTCTGGGGGTTCTCCTCCGCCACCTGGCCCGTCTTCGGGTCGAGGCGCTTCTGGAGCTCGGTGAACTCGCACGCGACCTGCGCGGTGTGGCAGTGGAAGACGGGCGTGTACCCGACAGTGATCACGCTCGGGTGGTTGAGCACCTGGATGTTCGCGACGAAGCTCTCGACCACCGTCGGCGGCGCCGACGCCGGCCCGGCGACATCGCCCCGCCGGATATCGTTCTTGTCGATGCCGCGGACGTTGAAGCCGATGTTGTCGCCGGGCACCGCCTCGGTGACCGACTCGTGGTGCATCTCGACCGACTTCACTTCGCCGGTCTTCCCGCTCGGCATGAAGGTGATCTTGTCGCCGACCTTGAGCTTCCCCGTCTCGACCCGTCCGACCGGGACCGTCCCGATCCCCGTGATCGTGTAGACGTCCTGGACCGGAAGCCGCAGGGGCTTTTCGGTCGGCTTCTCGGGGACCTTCAGGTTGTCGAGCGCCTGGAGGAGGGTCGGGCCCTTGAACCAGGCCATGTTGGGGCTCGGCTTGTTGATGTTGTCGTCCTTGAACGCCGAGATCGGGACGAAGACGACCTGGTCGGCGACCTTGTAGCCGACGTTCTTGAGGAGCTTCAGGAGCTCCTCCTTGAGCTCGTTGAACTTCGCCTCGGAGTACATGACCTCCTGGCGGTCCATCTTGTTGACCGCGCAGATCAGCTGGGTGACCCCGAGCGTCCGGGCCAGGAAGATGTGCTCGCGGGTCTGCTCCTGGATCCCTTCCGCCGCCGAGCAGACGAGCACGGCCGCGTCGGCTTGGCTCGTCCCTGTGATCATGTTCTTGACGAAGTCCCGGTGGCCCGGAGCGTCGATGATGGTGAAGTAGTACTTCTGGGTGTCAAACCGCCGGTGCGCGATGTCGATCGTGACGCCGCGCTCCCGCTCCTCCTTCAGCTCGTCCATCACCCAGGCGAACTCGAAGGTCGCCTTCCCCTTCGACTCGGCCTCGGCCCGGTACTTGTCGATCTCCTCCTGGCGGATGTAGCCCGTGTCGAGGAGAAGGCGGCCGACGGTCGTGGACTTCCCGTGATCGACGTGGCCAATGAAGACGATGTTGAGGTGGGGCTTCTGCGCCATTCAGTGCTCCGGGCGCGCCGAAAAGGTGCCCCTATATAGGCGTTGTTGAGGCCGTAGGTCGACCGCGCCTCGCCCGGGGCCGACGAGGGCCGTGACGAGGAGCGGGGCGGGGCCGGCCGCCGACCGGTCGGCCGCGCCTCGGCCCCCCGGGTCCGGGCGCGGGCGGTGCTCAGGGCTCCGGGGCGAGCATGTGCTCGTTGCCGTCGGGGTCGCGGATGACGGCCCACCAGCCCCATTCGGCCTTCTCCGGCTCCCGGGCGAACCCGACGCCGCGCGACTTGAGCGCCTCGCAGCTCGCCGCGAAGTCCTTTCCCGGCAGCCGCAGGAGGATCCCGGAGTTGCCGGGCTCGAGGGTCCCGTTCGTGTCGAACTCGGTGGTCTGGCAGAGGTGGAGGACTCCGTCCCTACCCTTCCGTCCGACCGTCACCCAGTGGTCCTCGCTGTCGATCAGGTCGAGACCCAGCGTCTTCGTGTACCACTCCTGGGCCTTCCGCCGGTCGGCGACGACCACGGCGATGCTGGCGAAGTAGGGGGACTGCGTTCGGGCGGCGGTCGCGGCGCTTCGCTTCTTGGGCGGCATGGAGATCCTCGGACGCGGGAGAGCCTGCCCGGGGTCTTGAGGTGTCCCGGGAGGCGACGAAACACCACCGCGCCTCCCGTTTCTCCAGATCGGCGGTCCCGCCGGCTGCGTTCCGCCGAAACAGATTTACGGGGCAGCCCCCTGCGAAGCCACGCACCTTCTCAGGGCGGCCTAGGTGTCCGACCTCTCCCCGTCGAGCGTTGAGCAGCGCCGCGCGCCGGTCGGGCGACCGACGGCTCCCGCCGACGGGCGCGGCGGACCGGGACCGATGCCGCCTCCCGGGCTGGCGAACGGCGGGGAGCGTCGCCCGCGCGGGCCGACGGGAACGCGAGAGGGCGGGGCGTCGGTCGCGGTGGCGGAAAAGGGTAGGTAACGATGCTGTGCGAGATGTGCGGTAACGAGGTAGAGTCGACCAGCCGAGTGAAGGTCGAGGGGTCCGTGCTGCGGCTGTGTCCCGCGTGCGCGCGGTTCGGCGAGCCGCTCGACCCGGTGCCTGCGGCTCCTCCGCCCAGCGCCGGCACCAGCCCGGCGCGGGCCCGACCAATGTCCGCCACCTCGCGGCCGGTGGGCGGCACCCGTCGGCTGGAGGAGCGCGACCTGTACGGCGACATCGGGGAGCTCGAGCTCGCCCCCGACTGGCCGAAGCGGGTCCGCGGGGCCCGGGAGGCCCTCGGATGGACCCCGGAGGATTTCGGCAAGAAGCTCAACGAGAAGAAGTCGATCGTCCTCAAGCTCGAGTCCGGCCACTTCCACCCGCCGGACGCCCTCGTCCGGAAGATCGAGCAACTGCTGAAGGTGCGCCTGCGGGCGGAACCGGGGGCCGCGGCGCCGGGCTGATCGGGCCCCCGGGGTCCGTGAGGGGCGTCCGACGTTCAGCGGCGGGCGGAGGAGCTCCGCCGGGGTCGGGCGACGAGCAGCTCGAGGATCGCCTTCTGGGCGTGGAGCCGGTTCTCCGCCTGGTCCCAGATCGCGGCGCGGGGCCCGTCCATCACCTCGTCGGTGATCTCCTGCCCTCGGTGGGCGGGCAGGTCGTGGAGGACGAACGCGTCGGGTTTCGCGAGGGCCAGGAGCGTCGCGTCGATCCGGTACTCCCGGAACGCCGCTTCCCGGGCGGCCTGTTCGGTCTCGTCGCCCATCGAGACCCAGACGTCGGTGTAGACGGCGTCGGCCTCCCGGGCGGCCTCGCGCGGGTCGGTCGTGAACGAGATCGTGGACTTCGAGGTGCGGGCCAGCGCACGGGCCGCCGCGACGACCTCGGGCTTCGGCCGGTACGCCTCCGGGGTGGCGGCGACCAGGTCGAGTCCGACCGCCGCGGCACCGAGCAGGAGCGAATGGAGGACGTTGTTGCCGTCCCCGACCCAGGCGAGCCGACGCCCGCGGAACCGACCCCTCCACCGTTCGTGCATCGTCAGGAGATCGGCCGCGATCTGGCACGGGTGCTCGAGGTCGTCGAGCGCGTTGATGACGGGAACGGTCGCCCAGCGGGCGAGCTCCACCATGTCGGTGTGCCGGAACGCGCGGTAGACGATCGCGTCGACGTACCGGGAGAGCACGCGCGCGGTGTCCGCGATCGTCTCGCCGCGGCCGAGCTGGAGGTCCCGGCTCGACAGGTAGAGCGGCCGGCCTCCGAGATCGTTCGTCGCGACCTCGAACGAGGTCCGGGTGCGCGTGGACGGCTTCTCGAAGATCATCGCGACGTTCCGGCCCGATAGGGTCGGACGGAGGATCCCCCTCCGTCGGTCGTCCTTCAGCCGCGCCGCCCGCCGCAGCAGGGGGCCGAGCTCTCCGGCAACGTCGGCGATCGAAAGGAGGTCGCGCTTCGGGGGCGTTCGCGGCATGTCCGGGAGAACCGGCGACGGAGGAAAACGGTTCCGTCGCATCCCCCTCCGGACGGCCGTGCGAAGGTTATGAAGAGGGCCCGGATGCGCCCGCCAGGGATCCGATGCCGCCACGCACGAAGTCGTCTGCCCGGCGCCGCCCTCCGGCGGCGGCCCGGCGACCGAAGCCCGCGACGAGGGGACGGAACGTCTACATGGTCACCGGCGGGCTGACCAAGTTCGCGAAGGCCCACCCGTCGATGGACTTCCGCCTCATGGTCAAGCGGGCGTACGACTACGCGCTCGCCGACGTCCCGAACCTGACGGCGGACCGGATCGACGGGACGCGGATCGCCTACTTCTCCGACCACTTCTCCCGCCAGCTGAAGGCGGCGAGCATGGTCCAGGACTACCTCGGGCTGAACCCGAAGGGGTCGGTCCGGATCGAGTGGGGCGGGGCGACCGGCGGAGAATGCTTCCAGGCGGCGTACGAGGCGGTCGCGAGCGGGAGGATGGACGTCTGCCTCGCCGCGGGCTACGAGACGATGAGCCGGGTCGCGACGTGGAAGGGGAACGAGTTCATCGCGCTCGCCTCCGATACGAACTTCGACTTCCCGCTGGGGGGGTTCTACACCGGCTACTACGCGCTGATGGTCGTCCGGCACATCTACGAGTACCTGCGCCTCCGCCGGTTCGCCCACATCAAGGACGAGCGCGAGGCCCAGCGGCTCGCGATCGCCGAGGGGAGCCGCATCATGAGCATGGTCTCCGTGAAGAACCACATGAACGCGCTCCACAACCCCTACGCCCAGTACCCGAAGCGCCTCACGGTCGACGACGTGCTCCGGTCCGAGATGATCAGCTACCCGCTCACCCGCGAGCAGATCTGCACGATGTCCGACGGCGCGGCGCTCGTCGTGCTGTGCGACGAGGCCCGGGCCCGAGAGTTCACGGACACGCCGGTCCGCGTGACCGGCGTGGGCTGCGGCACCGACACGATGCGTCTCGCCGACCGGCCGTTCGGGAAGGTGCCGCTCCTCCCGCACGAGCGGGCGTCCGACTACGCGGACCTGCCGTACCCCGGCGTCCACTCGTTCCGGGCCGGCCGCACCGCGGGACAGGAGGCGTACCGGATGGCGGGGATCACCGACCCGAACCACGAGCTCGACTTCGTCGAGCTCCACGACGCCTACGCGTCCAGCGAGATCCAGACGTACGAGGACCTCGGGCTCTGCCGGTACGGGGAAGGATACTCGTTCGTCGAACGGGGGGACCCGTTCCTGAAGGGGATCGACTACGGCTTCCCGACCCCCCGGGCCGGCGCGGTCCCGGTGAACCCTTCGGGCGGCCTGATCGCGTGCGGCCACCCCGTGGGGGCGACGGGCCTGATGCAGGCCGTCTTCGCCCTCTGGCAGCTCCAGGGCACGGTCCCCAAGCACTTCCGCGACCCCACGCTCCAGCTCCCGAAGGCGCGGCGCGGGGCGATCCACAGCCACGCCGGGACCGGTTCGTCGGTCACCGTCTCGATCCTCGAACGGGGGTTCCGATGAAGGCCCGTCCGCCGACGTACTCGAAGTTCCGGGACGTGCAGGCCGAGCTCGAGAAGACCGGCGCGGCCATCTACCGGTCCGCCGAGGGCGAGGAGAACCTGGTCATCCGGTACCCGTACACGGTCAACTACATCCACAGCTACGCCGAGGACTCGGCGTTCTTCCTCGGGCTGGCGGAGGGGAGGCTCCGAGGGTCGCGGTGCACGAAGAAGAAGTGCGGGTTCGTCTACGGCACCCCCCGCGGCCACTGCATGTTCTGCGGCGCGCCGACCGAGTGGATCGACCTGCCGACGCGCGGCCGCGTGCACTCGTGGACGACCTGCCACTTCGGCGGCGAGGCGTTCCTGAAGGAGACCCCCTACAACCTCGCGCTGGTCGAGTTCGAGGGGGTGGGGAGCCTCCTCCTCGTCCGTCTCAAGGAGGCGGTCGAGGCCGACCTCTTCGTCGGGATGCCGGTCGAGGCCCGGTTCGACCCGAACCCGAAGTACTCGGTCACGGACGTCTGGTTCGTGCCGGCGCGCTGAGCCCCTCCGGCCGGGCCGTCGGCGGACCTTAGCGTCCGGGGCGATCCGGGGCGGCCCCCGGCGCATCGGGAGCCGTCCTCAGGGCAGGGATGCCGCGGGCCGGGCTTGAACCGGCGGCTTCAAGATCTTCAGTCTTGCACTCTCCCAAACTGAGTTACCGCGGCGTCGGGGGCCCCGACCGCCCGGGGCCTATAAAGAATGAGAGGCGGTTCCGGACGCCCGGCCGAACGCGCGCGCCCACGTTCTCGGGGAACGATCGCGCGGCCCCGGCCCCTTTCTTTATCTACGGCCCCCCGCCTGATAGCGACCCCGTGACCCGCACCCTGGTCGTCGCAGAGAAGTTCAACACCGCGCTCCGGATCGCGGTCGTCCTCTCCGACGGGCGGATGAAGCGCTCGCGGATCCAGGGGACGAACGTCTTCGAGTTCGAACGCCCCGACGGGGCGTACGCCGTCGTCGGACTGCGCGGTCACATCGTCGAGCTCGACTACCCGCCGGATCTGAGGGAGTGGACCCTCGCGAGCCTGCCGCGGCTCCTCGAGACCGTCCCGGACAAGCGGGTCACCGAGACCGGGATCGTCGCGGCGCTCCAGTCGATCGTCAAGCGGTTCGACCGGGTCGTCATCGCGACCGACTTCGACCGCGAAGGGGAGCTGATCGGACTCGAGTGCCTCAACCTCCTGCTCAAGGTCCACCCGACGATCGAGGTGCGGCGCGCGCGGTACAGCGCGCTCACGCGCGAGGAGATCGAGCAGAGCTTCGCCCACCTCCAGGAGCTCGACCGGGCGCTGGCCGAGGCGGCCGAGGCCCGCCAGGAGATCGACCTCGTCTGGGGCGCGCTCCTCACCCGGTTCATGTCGATCACCTCGGGCCAGCGGGGGCGGCAGTTCCTCTCGGTGGGCCGGGTCCAGACCCCGACGCTTGCCCTGCTCGTGGAGCGGGACCAGGAGATCAAGGAGTTCCGGCCCACGCCGTTCTGGGAGCTGCTCGCCCACGGCGAGAAGGCCGGCGAGGAGTTCCTGCTCCGCCACGCCCACGGCATCTGGGAGTCGAAGGAGGAGGCCGAGCGCGCCCACGCGAAGGTGAAGGGCGCCGCGACCGGCGTCGTCCGGGAGTTCCATGAGGAGGAGACCCGCCGCCGCCCGCCCATCCCGTTCTCGACGACCCTGTTCGTCGCCGAGGCGACCCGTCTCGGCCTCGGCGCCGCGAACGCGATGCGGATCGCCGAGGACCTGTACACCCAGGGACTGATCAGCTACCCGAGAACGGACAATACGGTCTACCCGCGGGGACTGGGCCTGCGGACCCTGGTCGAGAAGTTCAAGGGGAGCCCGTTCGGGGAGGCGGCGGAGTTCGTCCTGGCCCAGCCGACGTTCCGGGCGACCCGCGGCCGGACCGAGACCACCGACCACCCTCCGATCTACCCGACGGGCGTGGTCGACCCGAAGAAGCTGCGGCCCGACCACGCGAAGCTGTACGAGCTCGTCGTCCGCCGGTTCCTCGCCACCGTCGCCCCGGACGCGGTCGGCCAGAGCCGGACGGCGACCGTCGAGGTGCGCGGGGAATCGTTCCACGGGAAGGGCCAGCGGTTCCTCGACCCGGGATGGTACCGCATCTACCCCTACTCCCATCCCGAAGAATCCCCGATGCCGTCGCTCACGGTCGGCGAGTCCGTCCGGATCGTGTCGGTCGAGCTCGCCGAGGACCAGACCCGGCCGCCCCGACGGTTCACGCAGGGCTCGCTGATCCAGGAAATGGAGCGGCTCGGGCTCGGCACGAAGAGCACCCGTCACGACGTCGTGCAGAAGCTGCTCGATCGACGGTACATCAACCAGCGGCAGCTCGAACCGACGTCGACCGGGATCGCGGTCACCGAGGCCCTGCGGGCGCACGCGCCGGTGATCACGCACCCCGAGATGACGCACCGGCTCGAGGAGGACATGGGGCTCGTCGCCGAGTCGAAGAAACCGAAGAGCGAGGTACTCGAGGAGTCCCGCGGGATGCTCCGGGAGGCGTACGCGCTCCTGGCGGCGAACGAGCGGGGCGTCCAGGAGACGCTCAGCACCGCCCTCGACCGCCAGCATTTCGTCGGACCGTGCGCCCGATGCGGCGGCGCCCTCCGGCTCTGTCGGAGCCCGCGCGGCGCGCGGTGGGTGCAGTGCGTGAACAACCCGGCGTCGTGCACGGCGACGTACGCCCTGCCGTCGGCCGGGTTCGTCGAGCCGACCCCCGAGTTCCTCTGCGGGACGTGCAAGGTCCCGCGCGTCAAGATCATCTTCCGCGGCCAGCGACCGGACCTGTACTGCATCAACCCGGAGTGCGCCGAGCACCACCGCGCGTTCCGGATCGGCGTCTGCCCGACCTGCGGCAGCCCGCTCCACATCCGCTACTCGTTCGCGGGCAACCGGTTCGTCGGCTGCTCGGGGTACCCCACCTGTCGGGTCACCTACCCGCTGCCCCAGCGCGGCAAGCTCGAGAAGGACCAGCCGCCGTGCCCGGTCTGCCGTGCGCCGGTCGTGACCGCCATCGAGGCGGGTCGACCGCCGTGGACCCTCTGCATCAACCCCTCGTGCCCGACCCGGGAGAAGCCGGCGGCCGACGCCAAGAAGAAGACGGCCCCGACGGCCCGGCCCGCGCAGAAGAAGGCTGCGGGACGCACGAAGAAGGCGCCCGCGGGGCCCCGGCCGAAGCGTGCCGCCCGCGCTCGGCGACCGACCGCCGTGTCGGAGGATTCCCCGACGGTCCGGACGGCACCGACGCCCCCATAGTCCGGGGCGAATTCAGGCGGTAGGCACCGCGGGGCTAAGACGCTGGTACCTCCCCGGGAGCGCGGCGGCCGTTTCCCGACCTCCCGGCCCGGGTTAAATACGGCCCTCCCGTCGTTGGTACCGTGACCTCCTCCCGGCGCCTCCTCGAGCTCGACTATCGTTCGTTCGAGCGGCGCCTGGCGACGAACCCGCTCGTCATCCTGCCCGTCGGTGCCCTGGAGGCTCACGGCCCGCACCTCCCGCTCGGCGCCGACCAGCTGCAGGCCGAGGAGACGGCGCTGGCCCTCGCCGAGCGCGTCGACGGGATCGTGGCCCCGACGGTCGCCTACGGCTCCGCCCCGGGGGCCCGTCGCTTCACCGGGACGGTGTCGCTGTCGATCGCCGAGCTCGAGACCCACGTCGAGGGGATCCTCTCGGAGCTGGGCCGGACGGGGGTGCGTCGCCTGCTCGTCCTGTCGGGCCATGCCGAGCGCGGGCACATCGCCGCCCTGCGCGAGGCGGCCGACCACGCGATGCAGCGCCGGGCCGGGCTGCGTGTGGTCGTCCTCTCCGATTACGACTTCGTCTACGAGCTCCGGGGCAAGGAGGCGCCGGCGACCGACGGCCACGCGGGCCTGCTCGAGACCTCTCGATTGATGGCGCTCGTCCCCGGGTCGGTCGGAACCGAGCGCCCGGTCGTCGCCAACCGCCACAGCCCGTTCGTTCCGGGCACCCCCACCGAGGCCGAGTGGCCCGAGAGCGTCCTGGGGGACAGCCGGGGGGCCTCGGCCGAGATCGGCGCCCGGGTCCAGGCGTACGTCCTCGACCGGCTGGTCGAGACCGTGCGCACGCTCCTGCCGGCGTAGCGAGAGGGAGCCGTGCCCGAGCCATCCGACCTGATTCGCGTCCGCGGCGCGCGGCAGCACAACCTGAAGAACGTCTCGGTCGACCTTCCCCGCGGGAAGTTCATCGTCCTGACCGGGGTGAGCGGCTCCGGCAAGTCGTCGCTCGCCTTCGACACCCTGTACGCGGAAGGCCAGCGCCGGTACATCGAGAGCCTCTCCTCGTACGCGCGCCAGTTCCTGGGGCAGATGGACAAGCCGGACGTCGATGCGATCGAGGGCCTCTCTCCGGCGATCGCGATCGAACAGCGCGCGGGGAGCCGCAACCCCCGGTCGACCGTCGGCACCGTCACCGAGATCTACGACTATTTCCGGCTGCTCTACGCCCGGATCGGCGTCGCCCACTGTCCGAACGACGGGGAGTCGATCGCGCCCCAGTCGGTCGACCGCATCGTCGAGGCGGTGCGGCGCCTCGCCGCCGGGGAGAAGGTCGACGTCATCGCCCCCGTAATGCGCGCGAAGAAGGGCGAGCACCGGGAGGTGTTCGAGCGCCTGAGGAAGGCCGGGTTCCGCCGGTTCGTCGTCGACGGCGTCGAGGTCCGCCTTCCGGGCCCGGAGATCCGGCTCGGCAAGAACCAGAAGCACACGATCGAGGTGGTCGTGGACAGCCTCGACGTCGCGCCCCCGGAGGAGAGCCGGCTGGCCGAGGCGGTCTCGCTCGCCCGGCAGCTGGGCGACGGGCTCGTGATCCTGCGCCGGCCGGGCGGCGACCGGACGACGTTCTCGAGCCGCCGCGCGTGCCCCCTCTGCGGGTTCTCGATCGAGGAGCTCACCCCCCGGATGTTCTCGTTCAACAACCCGATCGGAGCCTGCCCCGAGTGCTCCGGGATCGGCGCGACGCTCCACGCGGACCCCGACCGGATCATCCCCGACAAGGAGAAGCCGCTCGGCCGGGCGATCGCCGTCTGGGGCTTGACGCCCGAGGCGGCCGGGATCCAGCGGTTCGGGGCGGCGTTCGGGTACGACCCCCGCCGGCCGGCCCGGGAGCTTCCCGAGAAGGCCTGGAAGGCGCTGATGTTCGGGTCCGACCGATCGATCGGGCCCGGGGTCCGCGGACCGGGCCACTGGTGGGCCACGGGCTGGCTGCGCGAGGGGCTCGTCGCGGCCGTCGAGCGCCGTTGGAAGGCGACCAAGAGCGAGGGCGCGAAGGAGTACTACCTCGGGTTCATGTCGTTCGTGCCGTGCCGCAGCTGCGGCGGGCGGCGGCTGAAGCCGGCGAGCCTCGCCGTCACCGTGGAGGGCCGGTCGATCGCGGACGTCGTCGCGATGCCGGTCGATGCGGCCGCCTCGATGTTCCGGGACCTCGCGCTCGCGGAGCGGGACCTCCAGATCGTCGGACAGGTCGTGAAGGAGATCCGCGCCCGGCTCGGGTTCCTCGAGAACGTGGGGCTCTCCTACCTCACGCTCGACCGGGCGTCCGGGTCGCTGTCGGGGGGCGAGGCCGAACGGATCGCGCTCGCGACCCAGATCGGCTCCGGCCTCGTCGGCGTCCTCTACATCCTCGACGAGCCGTCGATCGGCCTCCACCCGCGCGACCACGCCCGCCTCCTCGCGACGCTGAAGACGCTCCGGGACCTCGGCAACACCCTCCTCGTGGTCGAGCACGACGAGATGACGATGCGCCAGGCCGACTGGCTCATCGACATCGGCCCCGGCGCGGGCCTCCACGGGGGCGAGGTCCTCTACGGCGGCCCGCCGGACCGGATCGGCGGAACGCCGCGGTCGCTGACCGCCCAGTTCCTCTCCGGCGAACGGTCGATCGCGGTCCCGGCCCGCCGGGCGGTCCCGACCGGACGGTGGCTGACGATCCACGGACCCCGCGAACACAACCTGCGGGGCGATGCCGTGCGGATCCCGCTCGGGCTGTTCGTCGCGCTGTCGGGGGTCTCGGGGAGCGGCAAGTCGACGATCCTCGAGGAGATCCTCTACAAGGCCGTCCGACGCCACCTCGGGCTGGGCCGCGAGACGCCCGGCCGCCACGAGTACATCGAGGGGATCGATGCGATCGACCGGGTCCTCCTCATCGACCAGTCCCCGATCGGGAGGACCCCGCGCTCCAATCCCGCGACGTACACGGGGCTCATGACGCCGATCCGGGAGCTGTTCGCCGGCCTGCCGGAGGCGAAGGCGCGCGGGTTCGCCCCGGGGCGCTTCAGCTTCAACGTCGCCGGGGGACGGTGCGAGGCGTGCGAGGGGGATGGCGTCCTCCGCTACGAGATGCACTTCCTCCCCGACGTCTACGTCGCCTGCGAGGAGTGCGGCGGGCGGCGGTACAACTCCGAGACGCTCGAGGTGAAGTTCAAGGAGAAGACGATCGCCGACGTCCTCGACATGACGGTGGAGGAGGCGTTCGCGTTCTTCGCCCACCACCGGAGGATCGCCGGCCGGCTCGCGCTGCTCCGCGACGTCGGCCTCGGGTACGTGCGCCTCGGCCAGAGCGCGACGACCCTCTCGGGGGGCGAGGCCCAGCGGATCAAGATCGCGTTCGAGCTCGCGAAGCCGCCGACCGGGCGGACGCTCTACCTCCTCGACGAGCCGACGACCGGTCTTCACTTCGCGGACGTCGAGAAGCTGCTCGAGGTGCTGCTGCGACTGCGTTCCGGAGGCAACACGGTCGTCGCCATCGAGCACCACCTCGACGTGCTCAAGTCGGCGGACTGGCTGATCGACCTCGGCCCGGAGGGCGGGGACGAGGGCGGCCGCGTGGTCGCGGTCGGCCCCCCCGAGGACGTCGCCCGGGCGCCCGAGTCGCACACGGCCCGCTTCCTCGCGCCGCTGCTGGGTCTGCGCGCGCTCGCCCCCGTGGGCCGCGGATGAGCGAGGAGCGCCTGCCCGGGTTCCTGTCGTTCGTGCCGGCGAGCCGGCTCGCGGCGGCGTCCGCGGACGGGTTCCGGACCGGTCCCGACGCGCCGGGGGTCTACCTCTTCCGGACGGCGGGCGGGGAGGTGGTCTACGTGGGCAAGGCCCGCAGCCTCCGGCGGCGGGTCCTCGACCACCTTCGCGCGCGGATCGAGAAGGACGGGTCGATCGTCGCCCAGAGCGCGAGCGTCGAGTTCGTCCCGACCTCCACCGAGCGCGAGGCGCTCCTCCTCGAGGCGAGCCTGGTGAAGCAGTACCAGCCGCCGCTGAACGTCCTCCTGAAGGACGACAGCAGCTACCCGTACCTCGCGGTCGACACGACGGAGGCGTTCCCCCGCCTCCTGTTCGTCCGACGGCCGCGGCGGCGGGCCGGCCTGCTCCTGTTCGGCCCGTACACGAGCGCCCGCGAGGCCCGGAGCGTCGCCCGCCTCCTGGGCGACCTCTTCCGCCTCCGGCGGTGCGTGCGGCTTCCGAAGGCCGCCTGCCTGTACTACCATCTCGGCGTCTGCAGCGCCCCGTGCATCGGGGCGATCGACCCGGACGGATACCGCCGGGACATCGAGCGGACGACCGCCGTCCTGCGGGGTCGGGTCGAGACCGTCCGCCCGTCCGTCGAGGAGGAGATGCGGCGCGCCTCGGCCCGCGAGGAGTTCGAGCGGGCGGGGCTCCTGCGCGACGCGCTCGCCGGCCTCGACGCCCTCGGCGAGCGCCAGTCGGTGATCGGCCGCGGGAGCGGTCGGGCCGACGTGCTCGCCGTCGCGTACCCGAACGATCCGTCGACGCTGCGCGTCGCGGTCGGCCTCCTCGGGGTGGAGGACGGGGAGGTCCGGCGGACCGAGCCGCACCTCGTGGCGTTCCCCGCGGACGACCTCCCGGAGCCGTCCGAGCTCCTGCGCCAGTTCCTCGTGCAGTACTACGGCGGCCGGATCGACCTCCCCGCCCGGATCTACATCGCCGGCGCCCGGCCCGAGGGGATCGACGCCACGCTCGACGAGGTCTTCGGGGAGCGGGGGATCGAGGTCCAGTTCCGCCCGACCGGGCGGTACGCCGCCCTCGGCCGGCTCGCCGAGCGGCTCGCCCGCGCGACCGTCGACCAGGTCGTCCCCCGCCCCGCGCCGCGCGAGGTCCTCGGGGCGGTCCAGTCGCTCCTCGAGCTGCCGACGATCCCGAACCGGATCGAGGGAACGGACATCTCGATCTTCCAGGGGTCCGAGGCCGTCGGCTCGATCGTCGTCTTCGAGCGGGGCGCCCCGCGCCGGTCCGAGTACCGCCGGTTCCGCATCCGCTCGGTCCCCGGCACGAACGACTTCGCGATGATCGCCGAGGTCGTCCGCCGCCGGTATCTCCGCCTGCTGCACGACGCCGAGCCGCTCCCCGACCTCCTCGTGGTCGACGGCGGGGCCGGCCAGCTCTCCGCGGCGCTCTCCTCGCTCGCCGCGCTCGGCCTCGCGGACCGCCTCCCGGCGATCGGCCTCGCGAAACGCGAGGAGGAGGTCTACCGGGCGGACCGCACCGAGCCGATGCACCCGAACCGGAACACGCCCGCGATGCTCCTGTTGCGGGCGGTCCGCGACGAGGCGCACCGGTTCGCCGTGACCTACCACCGGACGCGCCGGCGGATCCGGCTCCGCGAGGAGTTCGAGGCGCTCCCGCCGCCGGGCCGCGCCGCCCCCGACTAGCGCGCCCGGCGCGGCGTCGGGGACCGCCGGACGTCGATCCACGTCATCGCCGGCGGCGGGGTGTCGCGCTGCCAGAGGGCCCCGATCAGCTCCCCGAGGTGGTGCGCCTCCTCGAGGGTCGTCTGGACGATCGCGTCCCGCACGGTGTACCGCCCCGGCATCCAGGGGGCGCGCACGGGCCGGCCGATCGACCTCGGGGTGAGGCCGCCGACCGTCCGCCGCGCCCCGGACCAGACCCGTTCGGCGTAGGTCCGGAACTCGGCCCACGTGCGCGGCGAGCGGTCGGGCTCCCGGAACCGCGCGGCGATCTCCCGTCGCGACCGGCCCGGCACGACGTAGACGAGCCACGCCTCGTGGACGTGCAGGATGTGGACGAGGGTGCCGAAGTAGGAGCCGTGGCCGGTCCCCCGGTCCCGCACGGCCTCCCGCCACGGAAGCCGGGCGATCCGGCGGACGTAGCGGTCGAAGACCGCCCGGTCGTAGTCGAGGAGCGCGCGGGCGTCCGCCGGGGTCAGGGAGAGGGGAGGGGCGCGCGACGTTGCGGCGGTCGTCCGGCGGGCCATGCGCGCGACGGCCGGCCTAGCGCGACGGGGTCTTGCGATCCGGCGACCCGACGAACGGCATGCCCTGGACCCGGCGGGCGATGTCGGTGGTCGCGAGCCGGCGCAGCTCCGCCTCGGGCTCGAGGATCGCGACGTCCAGTGCCTCGGGAAGGAACGGGGTGGGCGACCCTTCGGCGACGGCCTGGACGGCGAGCTTGAACGCCGAATCCTCCGTCAGCCGGTCGGATATCTTCTCCTCGAGGAAATCGGCGACCGCCCGGCGGTTGCGGCCGATCGCGTACGCCTTCCACCCGATCGTCGCCCCGCTCGGGTCGAGCTCGATGAGGCCCGGGGCCCGGCCCTGGAACCCCCCGAGCAGCAGGGAGACCGCGAACGGGCGGGTCCCGCCGAACTGGGTGTACTGCTGCAGCAGGGTGCCGAGGGCGTGGCCGAGGACCGGGTACGGGATCGACTCGCCGTAGGAGAGGCGGTGGCGTTGCGACTCGACACGGAGGAACTCGACGAGGACCCGGGAGTCGGCGATCAGCCCGGCGGTGACGCACCCGAGCCCCGCGTCGATCGCGAAGCTCTTCTCGATCGAGCCCGCCTCGGCGAGGGAGCTGACCGGCAGGTTGCGGAACGCGACGAAGACGATCCCGGTGTCGTAGGCGACCGCGACCGCGGTGCCGCCCATCTGGATCGCCTGGAGCGCGTACTCGACCTGGAACAGACGTCCGTCAGGCGAGAAGACGGTGCTCGCGCGGTCGTACGCCATCTGGCCGGGCTGCATCTCCATTCGCGGAACCTCTCGGAACTGCGCGCGGGCAGCCGGGCGGGGGATTTGAGCCTGCGCCCCACCCGTACCTGGCCCTCACTTGGTGGCGCGGCTCCACTATGGGACCTCGACGCCCGTGGGTCCGGCGTCGCAAAGGAAACCCTTTTTAGCCGGCCCGTCGGCTCGGGAAGGCGTCCATGGAGCCCGGGACCCTGCACCAGCTGCCGATGGCGTCGTCCTACCGGGGCGAGCTGTCGCTCGCCTGCGAGCAGTGCCGGGAAGGCCGCAAGATGGTCCTGTTCGTCACGGGCGTCTGCCGCTTCCGTTGCTTCTACTGCCCGGTCTCCCCCAGCCGCAACCAGATCGACGTCGTCTACGCGAACGAACGGCGGGTCGAGCGGGACGAGCAGATCCTCGAGGAAGCGCGCGCGATCGGGGCGGCCGGGACGGGGATCACCGGCGGCGACCCGCTCGGGGTCGTCGACCGCGTCGAACACTACGTGCGGCTCCTCAAGCACGAGTTCGGCCCGTCGCACAACATCCACCTCTACACCCACGAGCCGAACCCGGCGAAGCTCCGACGCCTCGCGGCGGCGGGGCTCGACGAGTTCCGCCTGCACATCCCGCACTACCTCTGGGGCCCGCTCGCGGGCCACGGCGGGGCCTACCGCTCCGTCCTCGAGGAGGCCCCGTCGTGGGGGCTCCGCCGCGGGGTCGAGATCCCGGTGCTCCCCGAGAAGGAGGCGGAGCTGCGTCGGCTCCTCCGCGCGCTGGACGAGATCGGCGTCGACTTCGTCAACCTGAACGAGCTCGAGTTCTCCGAGACGAACGAGGAGATGCTCCTCGCCCGGGGCTACCGCACGGACCCCCGGAACGGCTGGGGGGTCCGCGGAAGCCGCGCCGCCGCCGAGCGGATCGTACGCGACCTGCACCTCTCCGTGCCGGTCCACTACTGTTCCTCCCGGTTCAAGGACGGCGTGCAGCTGCGCCAGCGACTGAAGCGCCGGGCGGAGCGCACCGCGCCCTCGTTCGCCGGCCGGACGCCGGACGGGACCGTGGTCCTCGGCATCGTCGAGCCGGGGCGGGGCTCGGACCTCGTCCGGTGGGCCGGGCGCGTCGCCCGACGGATCGGGGCGGCGCCGGGCCGCTACCGCTTCGATCCGGAGCGGCGGCGGGTCGAGCTCTCGTCCGACGACCTGCGTCGGGTCGCGGAACGCCTCCCGTGGCCGGCGTTCGAGGTCGAGGAGTACCCCACGGCCGATGCCCTCGAGGTCGAGCGGGAGCCGCTCAACGGGGCCGCCCGGAGCCGGCTCGCGGCCGGCGGCTCGTAACCCTCGTCGCACGCGTGCCCGCCCCACGTGAGATAGCGGTCCTCCCCCCGGCGGTTCTTGATCGAGCACGGGCCCCAGCCCCCGTCCTCCGCGCCGTACCACATCGGGCAGTCCCGGCAATGGAGGTCCGCCACCGTCGGAGCCGCCTCCCCGGGGGAGGCGGCCGGTTTCGAACGGGCGGTCATCCCGCGTCCGCCGCCCCCGTCAGGAGCTGCCACGACCGCACCGTGCTCGCCATCAGCTCGGCGACCGTCACCGGTCCGACCCCTCCCGGGACCGGGGTGAGCGACTCGGCCCACCCGTCGAGCGAGGCCGCGTCGGCGTCCCCGACGCCGCGCAACGACCCGGGCCGGTCGGGGTCGGGAACGCTCGACACGCCCACGTCGACGACGTGGGCTCCCCGGGGGACGACGCGGCGGTCGAGGAGACCCGGACGGCCGACGCACGAGAAGATCGTCCGGGCGTCGGCGAGGCATCCTTTCAGGTCGGGGCTCTGGGAGTGCACGAGGGTGACCGTTGCGTTCCCGGCCGGTGGACGGCCGGAGAGGAGGAGCGCGAGCGGGCGTCCGACGGTCTCCGAGCGTCCGACCACCGCGACCCGGGCTCCGTCCACCGGGAGGCGGTAGTGGCGGGCGATGTCGAACGCCGCGCACGCGACCGCCGGGACGTGGAGCGGCCGCTGCGCCACGAGCCGGCCGAGGTTCCGGGGCCCGACCCCATCCACGTCCTTCTCGGGCCGGAGCTCCTCGATCGCGCGCAGGAAGTCGTACGGCGGAGGCAGCGGATGCTCGACGAGGACCCCGTGCACGTCGGGCGACCGGTCGAGCGACCGGAGCCGCTCGATGAGCTCCGCCGGTCCGTCCCCCGACCCGAGCGGCTCGTCCCGGAAGACGATCCCGAGCGCGGCCGCGGCCTTCGCCTGGCGCCGCAGGTAGAACTGGAACGGGCTGTCGACGCCCCGGTGGACGCTGACGAGGGACGGCGGGGGCCGCTCGCCCCGTCGCGCGATCGCCTCTTTCGTCGTCCGGTCGAGCGCCTCGGCCACGGGTTTGCCTTCGAGGCGAACGGTCATGGAGGGCCCCTCGGGGGCAACGAGCCGGGGGCGATAGATAACGACCGGCCTCGGCGTCCGGCCGGCGACCGGGGGACCCGCGGGGCCCGGCCGGGCCGCACGGCGCCCGACGACGGGCGTTCGAGCAACCTAGACCATTTATACGGACCGCCGCTTAGATTGACGGCGTAGCGACCTTCGCGGGTCGAGGGCTCAGACGCCTACATGGGAGAGGGCACGGCAACACCGTCCGGGACGGCCGGGGACGCACCCGCTCAGAGCGAGCTGGACAGTTGGGCCCAGGGCCTGCAGTACCAATCCACCGCGCAGGTCGAGGTTCCTCCTCGCCTGCTCGATCAGGTGATCGGTCAGGACGACGCGGTCGAGGTCGCCCGCAAGGCGGCGACCCAGAAGCGCCACATGATGCTGATCGGCGACCCCGGCACGGGCAAGAGCATGCTCGCCCGGGCGATGGTCGACTTCCTGCCGAAGGAGCAGCTGCAGGACATCCTCGCCTACCCGAACGCCGACGACCCCAACGAGCCGAAGATCCGGGTCGTCCCGGCCGGGAAGGGCAAGGAGATCGTCGCGGCCCAGAAGCTCGAGGCGGCCCAGAAGCGGGAACAGAAGACGATCCTGTTCGTGCTCCTCGCCCTCCTCGTGCTCGGGGTCTCGCTGTACGCCACGGTCGTTTGGAAGGACCTCACGGCCCTTCTCCTCGGCATCCTGATCGTCGTGGTCCTCTACGTCCTCGTCCGACTGTCCGGTGGGCGGAGCGAGTCGGGCCCCGGGGTCGCCAAGCTCCTCGTGTCGCACACGACGGAGGAGAAGCCGCCGTTCATCGACGCGACCGGGGCCCACGCCGGCGCCCTCCTCGGCGACGTGAAGCACGACCCGTTCCAGTCGGGCGGGCTCGAGACCCCGCCGCACGAGCGCGTGGAGGTCGGGGCGATCCACCGGGCGAACGGAGGGGTCCTCTTCCTCGACGAGATCAACCTCCTCAAGATCGAGAGCCAGCACTCCCTCCTGACCGCGCTCCAGGAGCGCAAGTTCCCGATCGTCGGGCAGTCGGAACGGTCGGCGGGCGCGATGGTCAAGACCGAGCCGGTGCCGGCGGACTTCGTCATGGTCGCGGCCGGGAACGTCGACAGCGTCCAGACGATGCACCCCGCGCTCCGGTCGCGGATCCGCGGCTACGGGTACGAGCTGTACGTGAAGACGACCATGCCCGACACGCCGGAGAACCGGATGAAGATCGTCCGGTTCGTCGCCCAGGAGGTCGTCAAGGACAAGAAGATCCCGCACTTCGACCGGGGCGCGATCGTCGAGGTGGTACGCGAGGCCCAGCGCCGCTCGGGCCGGTCGGGCCAGCTGACGCTGCGCCTGCGCGAGCTCGGGGGCCTCGTCCGCGTCGCCGGGGACATCGCCCTCTCCGAGGGAGTGCCGATCGTCCACGCCGAGCAGGTCGTCCGCGCCAAGCGCGCGAGCCGGTCGCTCGAGCAGCAGATCGCCGACCGGTACATCGAACGGCGCAAGGAATACCGCATGTTCTCGACCGAGGGGTCCGCGGTCGGCGTGGTCAACGGGCTCGCGGCCATCAACGCCCAGACCGGGATGGCGGAGTTCTCGGGGATCGTCCTGCCGATCGTCGCCGAGGTCACCCCGGCCCAGACCCGCGACGGCGGGGTCGTCGTCGCGACGGGAAAGCTCGGCGAGATCGCCCGCGAGGCGGTCCAGAACGTCAGCGCCCTGATCAAGAAGTACACCGGCGAGGACATCTCGCGCTACGACATCCACATCCAGTTCGTCGGCACCTCGGACGGGGTCGAGGGGGACAGCGCGTCCGTCTCGATCGCCACGGCGGTGATCAGCGCGCTCGAGGGGGTCCCCGTCGACCAGGGGGTCGCGATGACCGGCTCGCTCTCCGTCCGGGGCCAGGTGCTCCCCGTCGGCGGGGTGACCGCGAAGGTCGAGGCGGCCGCGGACTCGGGGATCCATCGGGTGCTGATCCCCGCGGAGAACGTCGAGGACCTCGTCCTCGAGACCCGGTATCGCGGGATGGTCGAGGTGATCCCCGTCCGCACGCTGCGGGACGTGCTCAAGTACGCGCTCGTCGGGTCGGGAACGAAGAAGGATTCGCTCCTCGAGCGCCTCGCCGCGATGGTCTACGCGACGAGCCGTTCGGGCGAGGAGATCCGGGCGGCGGGCGCGCCGCCCGCGGTGCCTGCGCGCCCGGCGGGATCGTGAAGGGCGCGCCGCGTCCGTCGTTCCATCCTCCCGACCTACTCCGGCCCACCCCGGCCGACCCGATCGAGGACGAGGCGAAGTTCTTCGACCGGCCGTGCTACGAGTTCAACCGCCAGCTCGCCGCGGCGTGGAACGACAAGTACTGCGAGCACTGCCGGCACTACCTCACGGCCCGGTGCCCGCACATCGACGAGTTCCTGGACGACGTGGAGGATTTGAGCCCCGAGTGATATCCTCCGCCCGTGCGGGGGCTGCTCGTCGGTCGCTATCAGCCGTTCCACTCGGGGCACCTCGGGGTCGTCCGCCGGATCCGCGCCGGGGCCCCGGACGAGGAGCTCATCCTCGCCATCGGGAGCGCGGAGCAGTCGTACACCTGGGAGAACCCCTTCACCGCTTCCGAGCGGTTCGAGATGATCGTGCGGGCGCTCTCCGAGGCCCGGCTCGACCGGGTGGTCGTCCTCCCGGTCCCCGACATCCACCGCCACGCGCTCTGGGTCCGCTACCTGGAAGGCCTCCTGCCGGCGTTCGAGCGGGTCTACACGTACAACCCGCTCACGCGGCTCCTGTTCGAGAAGGCCGGCTATCCGGTCGAAAGCCCCCCGCTCATCGACCGGGGGCGATTCGAGGGGAAGAAGATACGGGCCCTGCTCGCCGCCGGCCGTCCGCTGGGGACCCGGGTCCCCCCGTCGGTCGCGGAGTACCTCGCCCAGATCGACGCCCCGGGTCGGTTGCGCATGCTCCGGGGCGGGCCGGCCCGGCGGCCGGAGGCCCGGCGCTCGTGAGCGGGTCCCGGGAGGACGCGTCCGGCGTGCCGCCCCCCCGAGGTCGGTCCCGCCGCCCCCTTCCGGAATGGGCGGGGCCCACGACCCGGCTCGTGCACGGAGGCTGGAAGCCGGACCTCAACGCCGGGGCGGTCGTGTTCCCGATCTACCAGACGTCGACGTTCCGCTACCCGTCGGGGCACTCGGAGGCGTCCGGCGGCGCGTACCTCTACACCCGGAACGCCAACCCGACCGTCGAGGGGGCGGAGGAGGTGCTGCGGCAGCTCGAGGGAGGGGAGTCGGCCCGGCTCTTCGCCTCGGGAATGGGGGCGATCAGCGCGACCGTGCTCTCGCTCGTCCGCCCCGGGGACGAGGTCGTCGCGCTCACGGACCTCTACGGCGGAACGACCGACCTCCTGCACGACCTGCGGGACCGCTACGGGGTTCGGCTGCGCGAGCTCACCGACCCCGAATCGCGGGCTCCCGAGTCCGCGCTTTCCTCCTCCACCCGCCTCGTGCTGCTCGAGAGCCCCACGAACCCCCTGCTCCGGGTCCACGACATCGCGCGCTGGGCGTCGGCCACCGACCGAGCGGGGACGATCCTCGCCGTCGACGGCACCTTCGCCACCCCCCTCAACCAGAACCCGCTCGCCCTCGGCGCGGACCTCGTCCTCCACAGCGCGACCAAGTACCTGGGCGGCCACTCCGACCTCCTCGCGGGCGCCGTGGTCGGCCCGTCCCGGCTCCTCGCGCGGATCGATCCGGCGCGGGCGTTCGGCGCGTCGATCGACCCGTTCGCCGCGTTCCTGCTCCACCGGAGCCTGAAGACCCTCGCGCTGCGCGTCGCGCGACAGAACGAGACCGGCCGGAGCGTCGCGGAGGCGCTCGCGCGCCATCCCGCCGTCGCCCGCGTCCACTATCCGGGCCGGGGGAGCCCGGAGGAGGAGGAGATCGCGGCGCGCCAGATGCGGGGCCGTGGCGGGATGGTCTCCCTCTCCCTGCGGGGGGGCGCCGCCGCCGTGGAGCGGTTCCTGACCCACCTCGAGATCGTCCAGGTGGCCGCGAGCCTCGGGGGCGTGGAGAGCCTCGCGAGCGTTCCGGTGCAGACCTCGCATCGCCATCTCTCCGAGGCGCAGCTCGCCGCGCGGGGGATCGACGCGGGCCTCGTGCGCCTGTCGCTCGGCATCGAGGAGACGGCCGACCTGGTACGCGACATCACGGAGGCGCTCGATGCGTCGGGCGCGGCCTCCCCGCCACCATTATAGGTCGAACCCGGTGCTCGGACCGTCCGTGCCACTGTAGCTCAGCTGGCAGAGCGGCTGATTCGTAATCAGCAGGTCGGGGGTTCAAGTCCCTCCAGTGGCT
>Ga0181524_10000931_pt1 | contig 34760 bp, 32 predicted proteins | sample PEATcosm2014_Bin_34_FD_119761 | JGI IMG/M metagenome (GOLD analysis project Ga0181524, IMG submission 119761) | Peatland microbial communities from MTU Mesocosm Facility, Houghton, MI, USA - PEATcosm2014_Bin05_60_metaG | ecosystem: Environmental > Terrestrial > Soil > Wetlands > Peat | place... | reverse complement strand
ATCCACGGACTTGCGAGACGGCCGCGCGCGCCGTCCCGCGTCCGAGCCCGTCGAGCCGCACGCCTTGAGCGCAGCGGCGAGTCGTCCATTCTGCATTTGCCGAATTAACCGGAGTCAAGGACGCCGCCGCCCGCTCCAACGATAATCCCGCCTCGCTCGGTCGAAAGCCGTCATGGTTCACGCCGTTCGCGGATCGCCGGGGCGCGCAGATCGTCGATGCCGCCGAGAGCTTCAAGGGGATCAGGCGGCCGCCGTAAACAGCGAGGGAACGCGATGCGGAAAGCCTTGGCGATAACACACGTCGCTTTTGAAGGCCTCGGCTCGCTGGCGCCGGAGCTGACGCGCTTCGGCTTCGCCATCGAGACCATCGACGCATGCACCGCCGAGCTCCGCGCCATCGATCCCCTCGCGCCCGACCTCGTGGTCGCGTTGGGCGGCCCGATCGGCGTCTACGAGCGGGACGCCTACCCGTTCCTCGACGCCGAGATCGACCTGATCCGCGCGCGCCTCGCCGCGCGCCGGCCGACGCTCGGCTTGTGCCTGGGCGCGCAACTGATGGCGGCGGCTTTGGGGTCGCGCGTTTACCCCGGCGCACACGGCAAGCGGATCGGCTGGGCGCCGATCGAAGCCGGAGGGGATTTGGACCGCTGCCCATGGTTCGCGCGTCTGTTCGCGCCGGGCCTTAACGTCCTTCATTGGCACGGCGATACGTTCGATATGCCGGAGCAGGCGCTCCACCTTGCGGCGACCCGCGCCTATCCCAGCCAGGCATTCGCCATCGGCGCCCATGCGCTGGCGCTTCAGTTCCATATTGAGGCGACTGCGCTCGACCTGGAGCGTTGGTATGTCGGCCATGCATGCGAGTTGGCCTACGCCGGTCTCGACATTCGTCGACTGAGGGAAGAAGGCCGCAATTTCGCGCCCGCGCTCGAAACGGCGTCGAAACCGATCTGGCAAAATTGGCTTTCCCAAGCGATCGGAGCGTGGAACGTCGCCCTGACAGAGTCGGGTGAAGAGCTTAAGCGATCGTGAGGTTTGCAAGGTCCTCGTCATTCCAAGCTGAGGCTTCAGCTCACAGCCGCCTGGCGCCTTTTCCCGGCGCGCCGACTTATCAGACGATCGTGGAGCATGGCGCGCACATCGGGACCGTTAACCTGACCCCGTCGCCCTGGCGGTCCTCGCCTCTGATTGCCAGGGCCCGGCTGGCCTTCTATGGTTGAATTTCATATTCCCGATAGAGAACGATATACTTGTCGCAGAATGACGATTCCCAAGAGCTGAGCAAACCCGTCAACGCGCTCGCGCGCGGCATCGCCATCATACGTTACCTGGAAGCGCGTGACGAACCCGTCGGAGTCGTCCAGATCGCGCGCGATCTCGGGATCAATGCCTCGACTTGCTTCAACCTGCTGCGCACGCTCGCGCATGAGCGGCTCTTGGTGTTCGATCCCGCGACCAAGAAATACGCTCCGGGGCTCGGCCTATTGGAGCTGGCGCGCGGCGTTCTGAAACAGAGCGGCTATGTGCGGCTCGTCCATCCGCGGCTCGAACGGATCGCGGACCAGTATTCCGTCACGGTGATGCTGTGGCATCTGGTCTCGCCGAGTCGAGCCCTGTTGGTCGACCTTGCGGAATCGCCGACGCCGGTGCGTGTCCATATGAGCGTTGGGCAGCGGCTGCCATCGCTGATCGGCGCGCTCGGACGCTGTTTCGCCGCCCATCTCGGCCTGCCGAAGGAGCGGGTTCAGATGATGTTCAAGGAACTGCGCTGGCAGAACCCCCCGACCTTCAAGCAGTACTGGTCGGAGGTCGAACAGGCGCGGCGCGAGGGCTTCGCCGTGGATGTCGGCCGCTACAACAAGAATTTCACGACGGTCGCCGCTCCAATCCTCGGACCCGACGGCCTCGCCACGATGGCGATTTCGGCCATCACGTTCTCGAACGACCTCGATCAGGCCCGTCTGTCGCGTCTCGCCTCCGACTTGCGAGGGGCGGCGGACGAGGTGTCGCGCGCCCTCGGCAGGCATAGCTATGGCGAGGATTCCGACGGGACGAAGCTCAAGCCGATCGGCGCGCCTTCACGCAAGGGTCGCCCGGCTAGCCCTTGAAATAGTGGGCAATCGTCTCGCGCACGCCAGGACGGCTGAAGTTCTCGTGCATCAATGGCGCGAGCCGGGCGATCCGCTCGCCGACTTTTGACGGTCGCGTGGTGCGCAGCGCCCGTAGGCCGATCGTCAGCGCCTCGGCGTTTTTTTGGTAGAATCTCACGCGATCGGCCACTTCGGCCGCAAATTTCGTGAGCGGAACGACGTCGGAAACAAGCCCGAGGGCGCGGGCCTCGATGGCGGACAGCAGACGGCCCGTGGCGCAAAGCTGGAACGCCAGGGCCGGAGAAATCTTCTCCTCCAGCACGGCATGCACGACCACGGGATACATGTTGAAGCGAATCTCGGGCAGGCCGAACATCAGATTGTCTGCTGCAATTACGAGATCGCACAGCGCCGCCAGCAACACGCCGGCGCCGAGGGTGCGCCCGTGGATCGCCGCGATGATCGGACGACGCGATTCGACGAAGGCCGAGACAATGTCCTTCAAGCCCTCTTCCTGGCGCTGCAAGCGCTCGCCGCCCCGAAGGAATTCGGCAATGTCGGCGCCGGCCGAGAACCCGCGCTCGCCTTGGCCTTCCAGCAAGATGACGTCCGCTTGAGAGCCGCCTCGCACGGCGTCGGCGAGCGCGTGCATCATGCGCGCGGTCAGCGCATTGGCCTTGTCCGGGCGATCGATCACAATTCTGCGGATACGATCGTTCTCTTCAATCCGAATGCTCTCGCTTGTCACGCGCTCACCTTGATGAGGGCGTCGAGAGCGACCAAGCTGGGCCCACGAGCCGCCAGAGGATTGATTTCGATCTCGTTGACCGTCGGATCGGCCAGGAATTGATCGCCGACGCCCGACAGAATTCGCGCGATGGCGGCGACGTCGACCGGCGGACGGCCACGGAAACCTTGGAATAGCTGAGCGCAGCGCAATGATCGCAGCAATGCCGATATCTCGTTCGGGGAAAGCGGCAGCAAACCCATGGCGACGTCCGGACTGAGCTCCACCTCGACGCCGCCGCGACCGACCATCAGGATCGCCCCAAACACCGGATCGCGACGAAGTCCGGCGATCAGTTCGAGATCGAACTTCACCATCTCCTCGATCAGCACCCCGTCACATGCGATCCTGGCTTCGCGGCCGCGGGCGAGCAACGTCGCGACGGCTGTGGCGACGGCGCCGGGGTCGGCAAGAGCGAGAATCACGCCGCCGTGCTCGCTCTTATGCGGCATGTCCGGGCTTTGCAGCTTGGCGACAAAGGGCGCGCGCATTCCAACGAGGGTTGCGGCAACCTCGTCAGCCGAGCGCACCATCACGCCGGCGGGAAGACTGAGCCCGCCCATCTCGCGCAGCTTCGCTTTGCTCTCCCATTCGGAAAGCGGCGCCAAGGTCTTGGCCGGAGGCGAGCGCGCTGGCGCATCGACCATGGCGACGGCTTGCGCCTGGCCGCGAATGGCGCGGCGGGCTTGCGTCAATGCGGTCACGGCCTGCGGGATGTCGGCGTAGACCGGTATCCGCGCGGCATTGAGTCTCGCGACGGTCTCCGGGCGGGCCCCGATCCAGACGACGATGAACGGCCGGCCGCTTTCGGCCCGGGCCGCCAGAATGGATTCGGTGAGAACCTTCGAGATCGACTGCATCAGGCCGATGAACAGGATGCACGCATCAAGTTCGACCGCCGAGCCGATCACAGCCAACGCCTTGCGAAACATCCCGGTGTTCGCCAACACGTTTGCGGTGAGATCGACTGGATTGTGCGGCTTGGAATAGTCAGGAATTACGGCCGACAAGGCCTGGGACGTCTCCGGGCGGAAGGCGGGAAAGCCAAGGCCGGCGCTCTCGAGCGCGTCGGCGAGCATCACGCCGGCGCCGCCCGAGACCGAGAGCACGCCGACGCGGCAGTCAGCGGGCACGGCATCGTGCAGCGCCAACTTGGCGGCGTCGATCATCTCCGTGACCGAGGCGACGCGAACGGCGCCATACTGGTCGAAGCAGGCCTGGTAGACCCGATCCTCGCCGGCGATGGCGCCGGTGTGGGAGGCGGCGGCGGCGGCGCCGACGGAGGAACGGCCGGCCTTGATCAGAAACACCGGCTTCTTGGCCCGCGCGGCGTCGCGCAATGCGTTGCGGAAAGCCGGACCGTCCTTGATGTCCTCCACATAGGCGCCGATGACCTTGGTCAGCGGGTCCTCAACCAGCATTCCCAGGCTCGCGGCGATGTCGATGTCGCACTCGTTCCCGGTGGTGATCCAGCGGCTGACGCCGAGCCCCGCCTGGAGCACAAGATCAAGCCAATAAGCGCCGAGGGCGCCGCTCTGGCTGGCGAAGCCGAAGCCGCCCGGGGTCAGAGCGTTCTCCTCCATCGCCGTCGTGAATGAGGCGATCAAACCGGTTTCCGCGTTGATCACGCCGAGGCAGTTCGGGCCGACGATGGCGATGTCGTGTTGGCGCGCCAGTTCCGTCAGTCGCGCTTGTCGCCGAGCGCCGTCGGAATCGTGCTCGGAAAATCCTGAGCTCAACACGACGAACGATTTGACGCCGGACTTCACGCCCTCTTCGATCACTTCTTCAACCTGAGCTGCGGCGGTGCCGACGATCGCAAGATCGACCGGCTGTTCGAGCGCCGCGAGCGAGGGATAGGCCTTCAACCCCTGCACCTCGGTTCGGGCCGGGTTGATCGGAACGATCTCGCCCTTGAATCCACGGCGCATCATGTAGGCGATCGGCCGGCCGGTGAGCTTGGTCGGATCGTTCGAGGCGCCGACCACGGCGACGCGGGTCGCCGCCATCAGACGGGCAATTTTGTCGCGGCTTCCAGTCATTGCGGCGATGTCTCCTTGGCGAGGCGCATGGCGCGCCAGGCTTGTCGCCCGCGCTCGAGGGCGCCGAGCAATCCGTCGGGGGCGAAGCGAATGACGACCACGAGAAGCAGGCCGTAGGCCAGCAGATGCGCTCCGGGCAAGCCGCCGCCCAGCTCATGGCGCAACAACTCTCCAGCGGGGACCAGCAGCATGGGACCGACGACCGGCCCCCACACCGTGCCGGCGCCCCCGACCACGGTGAACAGGATGATCTCGATCACGATGTTGATGCTGGCGAAAGTGCGCGGCTCGACATACTGAAGGTATTGTGCGTAGAAGACGCCGCCGAGCCCCGTCAGCGCGGCGCTGATCCCCATCGCCAGCATCTTGTACTTCAGCACGGGCACGCCGATGGCGTGAGCGGCGCGCTCGTTGTCGCGAATAGCCCTGAGGTAGAGCCCGATCTTGGTGTGATAAAGCCACGCCGACAGCGTGATCGCGCCGATAGCGTGCGCCGAGATGACGAAATAATAGGTGACGTCATTCTTGAACTGGTAGGCGGCCGGCGTGCCGCGCACCGGCAAAGTGAGGCCCCGGCTGGCGCCAAACAGGTCGATCGACGAGATCGCGAGATAGCCCAGCATGGCGAGCGCGATGGTCACGAGCGCAAAGGAAAGCGGCGGCAACGCGTAGCGGAATGACAACCATGCGATGAACAGCCCGATCAGCGTCGCCACCGCCGCGCCGGCGAACATGCCTATCCAGGGCGTAACGCCGAAATGGATCGCCAGCAGGGTCGATGTGTAGGCGCCGGCCGCCAGAAACAGGCTGTGGCCGACGCAGAACTGGCCGGCTATGCCGCCGACGATATTCCAGGCGACGCATAGGTACACAAACAGCATCGTTAGGATTCCGATATTGATCCAGCTCGACGACATCAGCGGCGGCGCCAGGGCGGCCAGAAGGAACAGCAGCCAGGACCACGCGCCCGGCGGAAGGAGAGGCTTATCGCGCATCAACGCTCTCCAAGCAGGCCGTGAGGACGGAACAGCAGCACGAACACCAGGATGGCGTAGGGGATCATGGCGCCGACGGTGCCGCCATAGAGCAGGCTGCCGAGGCTTTCGGCGACGCCGATGATCAGGCCGCCGGCCATCGAGCCGAGGAAATTGCCGATCCCGCCGATCACCATGACGATCAGCGCGATCAAGGTCAGGTCGAACCCCATTGTCGGCGTCAAAGTGAACTGGGCGACGATCACGGGCCCGGTGAAGCCGAGCAGGCCGATGCCGACCCCGAAGGCGATCGCCTGAATCCGGTCGATACGGATGCCCATCAGGGCCGCAGCGTCGCGGTTCTGAGCGATGGCCCGGACCTGGCGCCCGAAATCGGTGCGCAACAACACGACATAGAGCGCGATGGAGAGCGCCGCGGCGAGCGCCGAGCCGACAATGAGCGTCCATGGCATGACCAGCGGAGGAATCGTCAGGTTGCGGTTCGACAGCACCGTCGGCACATTGTTGTAGTCGCCGCCGAACAGCACCAGGATTAGGTTTTCCTGGACGAAGACGAGGCCGAGCGTGAGCTGCGCGCCCGCGAGCACGCCGGCGGCCAGAACCGGCCGCACCAGGCCGCGAAACAGCGTCACGCCGAGCGCGAAGAAAATGATGAACATGATCGGCGCGACCACATACGCGTCGATCTTGAACGATACGTAGGCCACCATGGCGCCGTACATCGCGAGCGCCATGAAGTCCCCATGCGCGAAATTCAAGAGGCCGCCGACGCTGAAGACGAGCGTCATCGACAGGGCGATCAGGGCGTAGATCGCCCCCATCTGCAATCCCTGCACCGTCGCCTGCAACAAAACCTCGTTCGACATCCTGTCCTCATAATCGCCCGAGATAGGCCTTACGGGTGGCGGGATCGCGCGCGAGGTCGCCGGAAGCCCCGGTAAGCACGATGCAGCCGTTCTCCAACACGTAGCCGCGGGTGGAAACGGCGAGCGACAGCTTTACGTTCTGCTCCGCGAGCAGGATCGTGAGCCCCTCGGCGTTGAGCCTGCGCAATGCCGCATAGGTCTCCTGCACCATCAGGGGCGAGAGGCCGAGCGACGGCTCGTCGAGCATCAGCAGTTTGGGTTCGGCCATCAGGCCGCGGCCAATCGCCAGCATCTGCTGTTCGCCGCCAGACATGGTCGCCGCCTTCTGCTCGCGGCGTTCGGCGAGACGGGGAAACAGATCCAGCACCCGGCGCAAGGTGGCCTCCCGATGCGGCCGCGGCCGCGGGTGGATGCCGCCGAGCATCAAATTCTCCCACACCGTCATGCGCGGGAACACCATACGGCCTTCCGGCACCAGCACGACGCCCGCCTGCACCATGCGCTCGGCGCCTCGCCCGGTCAGACCGGCGCCATCGAACGAGATCCGGCCGGCGGCGGGCGACACCAGACCGGCGATGGTCTTCATCAGCGTGGTCTTGCCAGCTCCGTTGACGCCGACCAGCGCCACCAATTCGCCCTGTCCGACCCGAAGCTCGACTTCGCGCAGGATGGTGATCTGGCCATAGCCGGCGACGAGCCCCGAGACTTCAAGCAAGTTCGAACTCCTCGCCGAGATAGATTTCGATCACCTTGGGATTGCGCGCCACGTCCCCGGGGCGGCCGTCGGCGATCTTGCGGCCAGCGCCGATCACCACGATGCGATCGCTGATCGCCATGATGACGTCCATGATGTGCTCAACCACCACGAAGGTGATGCCGCGCTGGCGCAAATCGCGGATCAGCGCGACCACATCATCGGTCTCGGAGGGACGAAGGCCGGCCATCACCTCGTCGAGCAGGATCATTTCCGGCTGGGTCGCGACTGCCTTGCCGATCTCGAGCGCCTTCTGGTCCGGTAAGGTCAGGCGCCGGCAGCTGAGATCGAGCTTGTTCTTCAGCCGCACAAGCTCGGCGGTCGCCTCCGCGCACTTGCGCGCTTCGGCGAGCGGCATTCTCACCAGCGCCGCCGCGGTCAGGGTCTCGCGCACAGTGAGACTGGCGAACACTTCTACGATTTGAAACGTCCGGGTGAGGCCGCGGCGGCAGATCAGTTCCGGAGCAAGCCCGTCGATCCGTCCGCCCAGAAAACGCACTTCGCCCGCTGTCGGTTTGACGAAACCCGACAGCACCTGGAAGAGGGTCGTCTTGCCGGCGCCGTTTGGGCCGATCAGGCCAACAATCTCGCCGCGCCGCACGTCGAGCGACACGCCGTCGACGGCCCGGAGACCGCCGAACTGCACGGCGATGTCGGACGCTGTCATGATGACATCGTCCGCGCTCGCCTCCGGCATTGCGGAGGCGAGGCCGGCCGTAATCTGAGGACGCGTCATCACGAACGCTTTCCGGTCTTATTTCTGACCGCTGATGATCGCTTTCGCCGAAGCGATGGCGTCTGGATAGACAATCTGCTTCTTACCATCCTTCCATTGCACGAAGATCGGGGTCGTCCCCTTCAGCATGCCCTTGTCGTCGAAGCTCAAGGCGCCGGAAATGAACGGCAGCACGATCTCCGGCGCGGCCGCCTCGAAGTTCAGCGCCCGGAATGCGGCGTTGACCTTCACGGGATCGTCGGCGCCGGCGTTCTCGAGCGCTCGCACCAGCATGCGGCCGGCCTGAACGCCGAACATGAAGCTCTGGTCGAGGATCTTGTCGCCATAGGCCGCGTGGCCCTTGGCCAGCGCGTCCTTGAGGCCCGGCAGATTGGCGTCCTCCGAGTAGAAGGCGAGGCCGAACGATCGTGTCAGGGTTTTCGCCGCGACCTCGTCCCCGAGCGCCGTCCACAATTTGTCGTCGCTGAAACCGGCCGAGCCGCCGATCCAGATCGGATCGTCATAGCCGAGGTTGAAGCGGGCGCGATGCAGCAACAGACCGTCCTGAAAATAGACGACCGAGATGACGGCGTCGGGAGCGAGATTCTTCACCTTGAGCACGATCGGCGTCATGTCCTTGACAGACGGCTCGACCGCGATCGACTCGAGCACCTTCACGCCTTGAGCCGTGAGCGCCGCCTCGGCCGTCTTGGAAACGATCTGGCCGTAGTCGTTGTTGGCGTAGGTGATGGCGACAGTGTCGATCTTCGCGCCCTTCTTGCGCAGCCATTGCACCAGATCGGCGTAACCTTTGCCGAAGCCTTCGGCGCTTATGGAAATGGTGGAGAAATAGGGGGTGGTCGGAACGAGCGTTGTTTGCAACCCGACGCCTCCAACCTGATATCGATCGGCGACCGGCATGAAGGCCTGCGCTTCCGGCGTCGAATACGGCCCGAGGATGAAGGCGACTTTATCTTCGGACATGAGCCGACGCGCTTCTAGCGAAGTGTTGGTCGGTTCGGAGCCGTCGTCAGCGACGACAAGGTCGATCTTGCCGCCTCCGAGGCTCTTGATGCCGCCGGCGGCGTTGACCTCCTTGATCACCATTTCAATTCCGCGCGACGCGCTCAAGCCGCTTTCGGCATAGCGGCCGGTCCGCGGCATCAGCACACCGACCTTGACATCGTTGGCCAACGCGGGAGCGATCGACAGACAACCTATCAGGGCCGCGAGCGCCCCAGCCTTCCATAGTCGCAGTGAATCAATCATGGCGCATCCTCTCCTGGACTCATTCGGCGGTACGGCCGGTTTCATCCGGCCTGGACATTATCGAACGTCAGCGTGCCGGTGATCACCGGCGCGCCCTTTTGGTTGGCGACAACGACATCGTAAGCGCCGGTCGATCCGGCCTGCAGCCGCCCGCCCGCCGATAAGACGTCATTTTCGCGCACCGGGCGGACAAATCGTACGTCCAGCTTCGCGCCTTCGGCCGCCGCGGCGCCATAGGTCGCCCGCAACGACTGCCAAACCAAATTGAGCGACAACATGCCATGGGCGATGATGCCGCCCATAGGCGTCGCGGCGGCGAATTCCGGGTCGAGGTGTATCGGGTTGAAATCGTTGCTGATCTCGGCGTAGAGCCGGATCGCGGAACGGTCGATGGTCTTGCTGACGGTGACGAGTTCGGGGCGATCGAAACGGGTCATGATCACTTCGCCCACAAGGTCGTCATGACACCGGAGAATAGCAGCGTGCGGTCGTTGCGTCGGGTTTCGGACGCGAACCGCACCCAACGCCGGTCGCCCTTCAATTCCTTGCTCTCGCAACTGAGGTTGGTGACCAGCGTCTCGCCGATCGACGGCAAATTCGCGATTCTGAATTGCTGCGCGCCATGCACGTTGCCGGGTGGGCGCGGCAGCAGGATGTCCGAATAGGCACGGCTAAAGACCGCAGCCGTCATGCCGGGCGGCATGCGCTCGCCGTCGCGATCGCCGGGAAAAAGCGCGAGCCAGCGCTCGACCAGGTCGGGCTCGAGCGTCAACGAGCGTGTCCCGATGAGTTTGCCTGGCTGGAAAGTGTCGAACAGGAACATCTCCTAGCTCCTCGGCCGCGCCTGCGGCAACGGGGGCTGGCCCTCCGCGGTCGGCTCGAAGAACATCTCCACAGGCATCCCGATGGCGACGCTCGCGGGGTCGGGCACGCGCACGTTCATCATCGTTCGCACCCCCTCCTCCAGCTCGACGATGGCGATGACGTAGGGCGCATCCGCCTTGAAGGCGTCGATCGGCGCGCGATGCACGACCGTGAAGGAATAGATCGTCCCGTAGCCGGTCGCTTCGCTCCAATCAAGATCCGCGCCGTGGCACTTCGTGCAGGCAAGCCTTGGGGGAAACTGGCGGTGGCGGCAGTTGCGGCAATGCTGGAACTCGAACCGGCCGTCGGCGCAGCTCGACCAGAATCGCTGCGTGATGGCGTTGGGCTGGGGCAGCGGCTTCATCGTGGACACACCGGGATTGCAAGTTGGCTGCGCGCGCCATGGACACGATTCAGGACAGCGCCTCGCACTGTGCGGCGAGTGAGGCGCGGATCAGGAATTGTTGGTTCCGACGCCATTCACGACCTCCCCAGCACCAGCGAACAGTGCGCCGAGAGGATGCCGCCGTCGCCATGGACGAAGGCTAGCTCCGGGTCGGCGACCTGGCGGCCTGCCGCCTCGCCGCGCAACTGCCTGACCGCCTCGACAACATGGAACATCCCGCCCGCAGCGCCGGAATGGGCGTAGGACAGCAGCCCGCCATGCGTATTGCAGGGCAGGCGGCCGGCAAGATCGAGCGCGCCGCCGAGGATCGCGGGGCCGGCTTCGCCGCGGGCGAAAAATCCGATCGACTCGAGTTCGACCAGGAGGGTGATGGTGAAGCTGTCGTAAATCTCCGCGACGTCGATGTCCTGCGCCTTGACGCCGGCGCGGGCGAAGGCCTGCGCCGAGGACTGCTTGCAGCCGAAATCGGTGAGCGAGGGCGAGGCGACGATATGCTCGTGGGTATTCATCTGGCCCGAGCCGAGAATGTCGATGCCGCGCTTTCGGGTGTCTCGGGCTGCGTCGGGCGCGCTCACCACCACGGCGGCGCCGCCATCGGAGATCAGGCAGCAGTCGAGCAGCCGGAGCGGCGTCGCGATGGGTTTCGACTTGGCGACATCGTCGAGCGTGATCGGTGTGCGCATCTGGGCCTTTGGATTGCGGATCGCGTGGGTGCGATGGGCGACGGCGACGCCGGCAAGATGCTCCGGCGTCACGCCGTACTCATGCATGTAGCGCCTCGCCACGAGAGCGTAGGCCGCCGGCACGCTGATCCCATACGGCCGCTCGAATTGGGCGTGGCCGACCTCCGAGAGCGCCGCCACCGCCTGATCGCGCGACATGCCTGTGAGACGGTTGTCGCCGCAGATCGCCAGCACATGACGGCAGATGCCGGCCTCGATCAGGGCGGCCGCCTGCATCACCTGCGCGCACGCCGTGGCGCCGCCGGCCTGCACCGCGATCGAATAGGACGGCGCGATTCCCAGAAACTCGCTGACCACCGACGCCAGCATCAGATGCGGTTCGGTGAACGAATAGGCGCACAACACGCCGTCGATGTCCCCGAGCGACAGGCCAGCTTCGGCGACTGCGGCCGCGGCGGCCTCCGCCTGCAGGCCGAGCGAGGTCGAGCCCTCGAGCTTGCCGACGGCAGTGTCAGCGACGCCGGTTATGACGGCCTTTCGCGCCATCTTCACTTCTCGACCTCGCGACCGAACCGCTCCCAGACGAAGCTGAGCGGCTTCTTGGCGAGGAAGTCGGCGACTGCCCCGTGATGATAGGGAGTCTCGAGCGCCACCGCCTGGGCGTAGGATTCGAGCTCGGCGAGAGCGTGGCGGTCGAGGTTGAAAGACTGGTTGAGGATGGTCTTGGCCATGCCAATCGCCTCCGTCGGGGCGTTGCGGAAGCGCTCCGCGAAGGCGACTCCAATCGCGAGCGGATCGCCGTGCGGCACGATTTCGTGGACGATGCCAAGGCTCCTGGCTTCCTCGGCGCCGATCACGCGGCCAGAGAAAATGATTTCCTTAGCGCGTTGCAGTCCAACGATGCGCGGCAGCAGTTGCAGGCCGCCAAGATCCGGCACCAGGCCGATCCGCACGAACACCGCGCACAATTGCGACTGCGGCGTCGCCAGAATGAAGTCGGCGGCGAGCGCGAGATTGAAGCCGGCGCCGAACGCCGGACCATCGACCACGGCGACCACCGGAATCTCGAGATCGAGGAGTTCGCTGAACCAGACGTGCAGCCGGCGGATGCGTTCGCGGTTGATGGTCGCCGGCCGCCGGCTTTCCGACAGCCCGCGCAGATCGCCTCCCGCGCAGAACGCTCCTCCCGCGCCGGTAATGACGAGCGCCTTGGCATTGCGCTCCGTGCGCAAGTGGCGCACAGCCCGCTCGATCTCGTCGCGCATGTCGAGGTCAAGCGCATTGCGCTGCTCCGGCCGGTTCAAGACCAGCCTGGCGATCTCGTTCTCGACGCTGAAACGGACAGACTTAAAAATCATGATTGCGCCTTCAACGAGCGGGAGATGATGTTGCGCTGAATCTCGGAGGTACCCTCGCCGATGACATAGACGAGCGAGTCGCGATGGAACCGTCCGACCGGATATTCGCGCATGATGCCCGCGCCGCCGTGAATGCGGATCGCTTGCTCCGTCACGCGCACCGCCATCTCGCTCGCCACGAGCTTGACCTTCGAGGCGGTGGCGGCGTCGATCGTGCCGCAGTCCACCCTCCAGGCGCCGTAATAGACCAGCCACTTCGCCGCCTCGATATCGGCCGCCATGTCGGCGAGCTTGTGGGCGATCGCCTGGTATTCGATTATCGGTTTGCCCCTGACGATTCTCGTCTTGGCGAAGTCGAGCGACGCCTCGAAAGCGCCGCGCGCCATGCCGAGACAGTTGGCGGAGACGCCAATGCGGTTCTCCGATAGCGATTCCAGAACAACGCCGTAGGTGCCGACCTCGGCGCCGAGCAGGCAGTCGTCGGCGACGAACGCATCTTCGATGTGGATAAGCCCGGTTTCGGAGGAGCGGATCCCCTCCTTCTTCAGCTTGCTGATATGGAAGCCCGGGTTCGGCAGCCCGACGATGAACAGGCTGATGGCATCGGCCGAGTGCCCGGGCTTGGTGCGTGCGGCGACCACTAGGAAGTCGGCCATCGGCGCGTTGGTGATGTAAAGCTTGGAGCCGTTGAGGCGCCACCCGCCAGCGACCTTGTCCGCCTTCGTCTTCAGGCTGCGCACGTCCGAACCGCCGTCCGGCTCCGACAGGCCGAAGCCGCCGACCTTCTCGCCGGCGAGACCCGGTTTGAAGAAGCGCGCCTTCTGGTCAGGCGTGCCCGCGCGCCAAATCGGCCACAACGCGAGGTGGGTGTGCGCCGACCAGGATGAAGCGAACGCCTGGCAAGTTCGGCTCAGCTCCTCGCGGACGATGCAGTCGCTGATCTTGTCAAACCCGGAGCCGCCATCGGCCTCCGGATAGCGCACGCCGAGCAGTCCCAGCTCGGCCCATTTGCGGAACAATTCGCGGGGAAACACCTCGGTCTCTTCAGCCGCCGCAACCAAGGGCGCGATGTCCTCGGCGACGAAGCGGGCGACGGTCTCACGGACCTGCTCGTGCTGGGACGAGAACTCGAAATCCATCCGGCGGCCCCTCCACGGCGATCCCCGACACCCACCCTGCGCCGCGGGAATTCCGCGCAGCCGGGGCGGAGGCGATGGCTGAAAATTATTCTATATGGCGAATGCTATTCTCTATCAGAAAGATTCGTAGACCTTCTGCTCTGCCCGTGTCAACCTCCAACTGACGAGCGAACAGCGCTCCCGAACGGCTCCGCAACGTCTAGAGATTCGATAGGTCATTCCATGAGCCGCACCAAAAGCCGCCGCCCCGTGAATAGCGTCGACCGCGCGATATTCCGCGACATGTGCGCCCGCTTCGCGGCCGCGGAGATCGAGCCGCGCTGGCGCGCCGCTGATCGCGAAAAGCAATTTCCAAGGGACTTCTACGTCGCCGCCGCCGCAGCGGGCCTGATAGGCATTACGGCGCCGGACGACATCGGCGGCGCGGGGCTCGGCGCCTATGAGGAGGCGATCGCGATGGAGGAGATGGCGAAGGTCAATCCGAATCTCGCGGTGTCCGTGCTGGTGCAGAACGTCGCCGGCTCGATCCTCTACGACTACGGCTCGCCGGAGCAGCGCGAGATCGCGCGCAGCACAATCGCCGGCGATTGCCTGGTGGCGATCACAGTCACAGAACCCGAGGCTGGCAATGACGTGCAGAACGTCAAGACCAAAGCGCGACGAGACGGCGACGACTGGGTGATCGATGGGTTGAAGTCGTTCATCACGCTCGGCGGCGACTGCGATGTGTTGGTGACGCTGGCGCAGACGGATAGTGGGCGCGGCCGGCATGGCATGCAATTCTTCGCCATAGACCGTCGCAGCCCGGGAGTGACCTGTAGCCAAATCGAGACGTACGTGAATCGGCCGGCGCCGACCTACCGCGTGCAGTTCGACAACGTCCGGGTGCCGGACCGCCGACGGCTCGATGCCGGCTTCAAGGAGATCATGGCGGGATTCAACCGCGAGCGCATCATGGTGGCGGCTCGCTGGCTCGGTCATATGCAGACGTCGCTCAACTGGGCGCGCGAATACGCCATGACGCGGCAACAGTTCGGCCGACCGATCGGCGCCAACCAATCGATTGCGTTCGCGCTCGCGCAGTCGCACGTCGATGTCGAGGCCACACGCCATCTCACGTACTACGCGGCCGAGCGCTATGACTCCGACATTCCGCTGAACGACGTGATCCTCGACGTCTCCTCCGCCAAGCTCTTATCGACCCAGGCGGTCGTGCGCGTCACGCAGTCCGCGCTGCACATCGGCGGCGGTTGGGGCCTAACCGAGGAGCTGCCGGCGATGCGATACGCACTCGACGCTCTGGTGGCGCCCGTGACCGTCGGCAGCTGGGAGATTCAACTGCGGGCGATCGCACGCGAGATGGGCCTGCCGTGCAGCTGAGCGCAACGCGACGTTCCGCCATTGCGGCCTGACAATGCCGCTCTGCAGGCAATCGCCTAGCTTGAATTATGCCCCTCGCGATCGGGTATCGGGCTCCATTTTGGCGCGGGAACGCAGAGACAATCAAATCAATGGCTTAGGCTTGGTCATGATGTCTGAGGATATCCATTTAAATTGACGATATGCGCTGACTTGGCCATCAATTGCGAGAATTTCGACGTCAGGCGTCGACGCACGATTGGCGGCCGGTATGGAAGTCGAAGAACGCGTCTTTGACGACGAGGGAAAGCATGGCGTTTGCTTGGAGGCTTGCGGGCGCGAGGAGGCGATCAGCGGCCTTCCGGAGCGACATGGCGAAAGGCCCCGATCGATAACGGACATTGACGAAGCGGCATGGGAATTGGGCGTCGCGCCTTCCCGACGACTACCGAAAGCCGAGGCGGGACGGCATCTGGAGAATTCAAAATCGGACGGTCGAAGTGATCCGGCGTACGGCCTAGCCCCTCAAGTCTCCCGAACGTTTCCGGACAGTCAGCTCATAAAGACGCCGCCGTTGACGTCGAGCATGGTGCCACAAACATAGCTGGCGGCTGGCGAACAGAGGAATGCGATCGGGCCGGCGACTTCGGCCGGTTTGGCGATCCGGCCGAGCGGGATGCTCGCCATGTTGACGCGGCGCCCGGCGATCATGCGCGTATCGACCGGGCCCGGCGCGACGCCGTTGACGAGGACGTTACGCGGCGCGCCCAATCGGGCGAACCAGCGCACGAGCCCGCCAATCGCGCTTTTCGAAGCGACGTAATGCGGGCCGGACAGGAGGCCCCCGGTGCGGCCCGCGAGCGAGCCGACGAGCACGATCCGCCCGCGGCCGCGCCCCATCATGCCCGGCAGCGCGGCTCGCACGCAATTGACGGTTCCCTTAACATTGACCGCGTTGGTGCGATCGTAAACCTCGTCCCAATCGGGAGCCGTCCAGTCGTCGAACGGACAAATGCCCGAACACACAATCATCGCGTCGACGGCGCCGGCTTGAGCTACCGTCCGCTCGACCGCAGTGCGGTCGGTCACGTCGCACGAGACGGCGGAGGCCGACCGGCCCGCAGCCTCGAGGTCGCGCGCCAGCGGCGACGCGTCCGCGACGTCGGCGAGCACGAGCTTGGCGCCCAGACGCGCGCAGAGCGCCGCCGCGCTCGCGCCGATGCCGCTCGCGGCGCCGAAGACGACGATCGTTTCGCCTTCCAGCGAGAATGGATGGGACATCGCGCCCGCGTTCCCCGTCGGCATGACTTGCCCTCCTCTAATATGACTGGCGACTCATAGTTCATAAACTACGAAAGTCCAGTCCGGCGCAATGGCGCTTCCGTCCTTAGCCGCCCCGAAAGCCGCCATAGGCGCCCCAGGTCGCGCCGGCCAGGAAGCCCGCGTCGACCGGCAGATTGACGCCGGTGACCCCGCTGCTGCGCGGGCCGATGAGCCAGACGATCGCTTCCGCGACCTCCGCCGCCTCGACGAGCCGTCCCAGGGCGGCCGGGCGCGTCAGCGCGCCGCGGTCGAGCGCGCCGGCGTCGAGGCCGGCCTCGAGCGCGGGGGTGCGCGTGAATCCCGGCGACACGGCGTTGACGCGCACGCCCCGCCGCCCCCATTCCGCCGCCAGGGTCGAGGTCAGCTGGATGACGCCCGCCTTCGCCGCGGCATAGGCGTGCGCCGGCGCCGACGTCATGCCGGCGATGGAGGCGACATTGACGATCGCGCCGCGACCGCGCGCCGCCATGCGCCCGCCCGCCGCGCGGCAGACCAGGAAGGTTCCGCGCAGGTCGATCGCCATCTCGCGATCCCAATTCGTCATCTTGACGCTCTCGGCGACATGCATCTTGCCGAGCACGCCGGCCGCGTTGACGACGCCGTAAAGCGGACCGTGCCGGCTCTCGATCGCCTCGATCCCGGCCCCGACTTCGGTCTCGTCGGCGACGTCGAAGCGCCGCTCCCATCCGATGGCCCCCTCCGGCAGGTTCGCGATCGGCGCCAGGTCGGCGACGATCGGGCGCAGCCCCGCGGCCACGAGCGCCGGGATGCAGGCCGCGCCGATTCCGCTCGCGCCGCCCGCGACGAGAACCAGATCGACCGGCGCGCTCATGCGCCAGGCTCCGCGGCGTCGCGCCGCGGCCTGAACAACCCGCCGCTCAGAAGCTTCTCATAGGCGGTGAAGACGTGATCCGGCACGGCGTCGGCCGAGCCCTCGCCATAGGCGTAGCGCCGGCTCAGATAGCTCCGCGCGCCCATCAGGATATGGACGATCGCCTCCAGCTCCTGATCCGTGAAGTCCTCGACGTCCCCGGCCGCCCGAGCGCGCTTGAGAATGCGAACATAAGCAGTGGCGACGTTGTCGAGATGGCTCTGGTAGCCCCTGGGCGCGAACACCTCCGCTTCGTTGAGGATGCGCGGGAACTCCGGAACGGCGCGCAGGAAATCGAAGAAGGCGCGAAATCGAGCGTTCTCCCTGCCGGCGCCCGGCTCGGCCGCGTTCGAACGCTCCTGAATGAAAGCGACCATCTGAAGCCCGATCGTCGGCAGCAGATTGTCGAGCAGCTCCTGGCGATTCTGGAAGTGATTGTAGAAGGTGCCTTGCGCCACTTGGGCGAGTTCGGTGATGCGCGCTACCGAGGCCTCGGCGTAGCCGAGCCGGCCGACGACTTTCGCCGCGGCGTCGAACAGGCGTCGCTTGACCTCGTCGTTGCGCTCCGCGCGGGTGAGTTTGGGCTTCGGCGCCGTTTTCAGAGCGCGGGATTGGGGCGTCATCGAGACCTCGTCTGGGGGGCGTAATTTTTCACACTGCCTCGCCGGTTCGCAAGGCCCGCTTTAGGATTTTGCCGGACGGATTTCGCGGCAGGCTGTCGCGGATGAACAGCTCCTTTGGCGTCTTGAATCCGGCGAGTTTGGACCGGCAATGGGCGTCGAGCGCCTCGAAGGTCAACTGGCCGCCGGGCTCCAGAGCGACGAAAGCGACCGGGCGCTCGCCCCAACGCTCGTCCGGCAGCCCGATCACCGCGACCTCGCGCACCGCCGGCAGTTCCAGGATCACGCGTTCGACTTCGGACGAAGCGATGTTCTCGCCGCCCGAAATGATCATATCCTTCTTACGGTCGGTCAGGAACAGGAAGCCCTCCTCGTCGAGGTAGCCGACGTCGCCGGTGCGGAACCAATCGCCGAAAAACGCCGCCGCCGTGCGCTCGGGATCGCGCCAATAGCCCTGAGTGATTTTCGGGCCGCGCAGGCAAATCTCCCCTTCGACACGCGCCGGAAGCGGGCGGCCGGCGTCGTCGCGGATTTCTATCTCCACATGGGCGAGGGCGCGGCCGGTCGAACCGATCTTCTCGATCTCGCGCCCGGCCTCCATCAGCGTATCGCCGCTGCAACTCTCGGTGAGACCGTAGCCGTCGATATAGCGGCCGTCGCGGAAATAGCCGGCAAAGGCGCGGATGCGCGATTCCGGCGTGCGTTCGCCGCCGCCGATCACCCATCGTAACGACGACACATCGTAACGGTTTCGGTCGGGATAGCCCAGCAGGGCGCTCGTCATCACCGGCGCCAGCCAGGCGCAATCGAGGCGCTCGGACTCGATCGAGGCGAGCACGGCGGCAGGATCGAAATCACGGTGAATGCACAGCGCCCCCCCGGCCCAAAGGACCGCGACGCCCGGCAGGTCGAAAGCGCCGACGTGATAGAGCGGACCCGTGACGAGCAAGCGCGTGTCCTTGTTGAGGCCGAGCGCGTTCACGTGGTCCATCGATTTCCAATAGAAGTTTTCGTAAGTGTGGATAACGCCTTTCGGCCGGTCGGTCGTCCCTGAGGTGTACATGAGCCGAAACAGGTCGCCTGGTTTGCGCACGCGCATCGGCGCGGGACTCGCTCCGGCAAACAGTAAGGAGGCGTCGCGCTGCGCGGCCGCGTCGACGACCTCGACGGCCTTCGCCCCGCGCGCATTGATCTTGAGCGCGTCGTCAACGAACAGGATTTTTGCTTCCCCATTGTCGAGGATGTAGGCGACTTCGTCTCCCGCCAGACGGAAATTGATCGGCAGGAACACGGCGCCGATGTGGCTCACGGCGAAAGCGAGTTCGAGAAAGGCCGGGCTGTTCTTCATCAGCACGGCGACGACGTCGCCGACGCCTACGCCCCGCGCCTCCAGCCAGCCCCCGATTGTGACGATGCGGCGCGCGAAATCCGCGTAACTGATGCGGTCCGCGCCATAGATCAGCGCGATGCGGTCAGGCGTGCGCCTCGCATGGGCGATTATGAAGCTGGAAAGGTTGACCATGGTCCCTCGCGTCCTCCCGCCGCGCCGGCCCGCCTGGACCGGCGATACTTGACGAATATTGATTCATAGTTCATTTTATTGTCAAGGTCACGCCCCGACCAGACGGGTTGGGCGATAGGGTCGCGGCAAGAAACCGATCTCGGGAGAACACATGAGGATCGAAGGGATCGCGGTCGTGACGGGCGGGGCGAGCGGCATCGGCGCCGCCTGCTGTCGCGAACTGGCCGCGCGCGGCGCGATGGTGGTCGCGCTGGATCGGGACATCGGCCGCGCCGGGGCTGTCGCCGCGGAGATCGGCGGGCGCGCCTGGGGCGCCGACGTCGCCGACGAGAGCGCAATGAAGCGCGCCGCCGAAGCGATCGAGAAGGACGTCGGCCCGGTTGACATTCTCGTCAACAGCGCCGGCGTCATCCAGCGGCCGGTCCGACCGACCGAGCTGACGATGGCGGCCTACGACGACATCACGCGCGTCGACCAGCGCGGAACCTACGTCGCCTGCGTGGCGTTCGGCGGTCTCATGCTCAGCCGGCGTCGAGGCGCGATCGTCAACATCGCCTCCGTCGCCGGCATGCGCTCGATGCCGTTGCACGCCTACGGCCCGGCCAAGGCGGCGGTGATCTCGATGACCGAATGCCTGGCGGCCGAATGGGGGCCGGCGCAGGTGCGCGTCAATTGCGTCTCCCCCGGCTACACCCGCACGCCCGCCTTGCAGACGGCGATCGATCGTGGCGATCGCGATCCGTCGGCGCTGGCTGACAATTCCGCCCTCGGCCGCCTTGTCGAGCCGACGGAAATCGCCCGCGCCGTCGCCTTTCTCTGTTCGCCGCTCGCCGCCGCGATCACCGGCGTCAACCTGCCGGTCGATTGCGGCTGGCTGGTCGCGCCGTCGTGGCACACCTATGGCGGCCTGAGGGCGCCCGGCAATTCCTGAACAAGCGGCCGCAATTCGAAGGGAAAGGGAGGCTCCGGTGACGACTTTCTCCACACAACTCGCCCGATTTCTCGTTAGCTTGCGGCTCGAGTCGCTGCCGCCCGAGGTGGCGCGAAAGGCCCGCGTCTGCCTGTATAACGCATTCGGCATGGCGATAAACGGACATGCGACCCCATTCGCCCCCGTGGCGCGCGCGGCCGCATTGGCGATGGACGGCGAGACGCCGCACGGCGCGACCCTGTTCCTCGACGGCCGCCGCACTACGGTCGGCGGGGCTTGCCTCGCCAACTCCGCGCTGTTCCACGGCCGCGCGCAGGAGGACAGCTGCGGCGCCGCGCATTTCGGCACGATTCTGGTCCCCCTTTTGACCGCGCTCGTCGAGACGAAGGGCTATCCGCTCGCGCGCCTCATCCCGGCGCTGGTCGCCGGCTACGAAGCGGGCGGCGTGCTCGAAAAGGCCTTCGCCGGCAAGACGACGCCGGCGGGCTTTCGTTCCACCGCCACCTACGGCGCGGTCGCCGCGGCCGCCGCGGTCGCGCGTCTAATGGAACTGTCCGAAGTCCAGACCGCGGCCGCGCTCGCGAACGCGGTGTCTTTCACCGGCGGGGTCCTGCAATCCTTCGCCGACGGAACCGACGAATGGCGCTATCAGGTCGGCGTCGTCGCGCGCAACGGGCTCGTCGCCGCCGAGTTGGCGCGGGCCGGGTCCATTGCGGCTCCGCACGCCTTCGAGGGAAAGTCCGGCCTGGTGCGCGCCTTCGCGCGCAGCGACTTCGACCCATCCCTCGCCGCCGGGTTCGGGCGAGACTGGGCGATCGAACGTGTCGCTTTCAAGCCGTTCCCCGTCTGCGCCTTCAATCAGACGCCGGTTACGGGAACGCTTGTGCTGCGCGAGCGGATGAAGGGCGCGCCGACCAAGGTGCGCGTCCGGATGAACCCCTACGAGACCGGCTACGCCGGTATGGACGCCGTCGGGCCGTTTCATTCGATTTCCGGCACGCTGATGAGCATCCCATTCTGCATCGCCGCGACATTGCTCTACGGGCCGCCGACCTCCAAGCGCATGACGACCTATGACGATCCGGCGGTCAACGCGCTCATCGAGCGGGTCGAACTGGTGACCGATCCGTCAGTGCCAGTGCTCAGCGCGGTGATCGAGGCCGAGACGGCCGACGGGACGCGGCACGTGCGCGAGCAGAGGATGACGGCGGCGGACTATTCCTACGACCTGCCGACGCTCTCGACCCTGCTGCGCCGGATCGGCGAGGAGGAGGGCGTACCGATGGCGGCCTTCGACCGGCTGGAGCGCTTCGTTGAAAGCCTGCCCGCCGGGTCGATCGAAGACGCCATCTCGGTCTTCACGCTGGTCCCGCGTCACAGCCGCGCGGCTTGACTCGCAGGCCGCGGGCCGCTACCAAGTATGAATACTGAATCACTGTTCGTAATCTCGTTCGGCAGGCGCCTATTCGCGGAGGAGCGTCAGGAGATGGTGGAGGACAACCGCCCCGCGGCGTCGTCGACGCAGCTGCTTCCGGGCGCCAATGACGGCGCCGAGCGCCGGCTGCTCGACCACTACGCGACCCTTCTCACCATCCGCCGCGCCGAGGAGCGCCTGAGCGCGCTGTTCGCTCAGGGCGAAGTGCCGGGCTTCATCCATCTCAGCATCGGCCAAGAGGCGGTCTCCGCCGGCGTGATGAGCGCGCTCGGGCCCACCGACACCATCGCCTCGACCCATCGCGGTCACGGCCACGCGATCGCCAAGGGCCTGCCGCTCGAGGGCTTCTTCGCCGAAGTGCTCGCCAAGGATCAGGGCGTGTGCCGCGGCCGCGGCGGCTCGATGCATGTCGCCGACATGAGCGTGGGCATGCTCGGCGCCAACGGGATCGTCGGCGCGGGTCTGTCGATCGCGCTCGGCAGTGCGCTCGCGCATCGCACGCTCGGCCGCTCGGCGATCGCGGTCGCCTTCTTCGGCGACGGAGCCCTCGCCGAAGGTCTGATGCACGAATCCCTCAACCTCGCCGCGCTGTGGAGCCTGCCTTTGCTGTTCGTTTGCGAGAACAACGGCTGGGGAGAATTCACCCCGACGTCAAAGCAGCTCGCCTTCAAGTTCCGCGATCTCGTCGCGGCCTACGGGATCGCCCATGAAAGCGTCGACGGCAACGACGTCGTCGCCGTCGCTGACGCCGCCGGGCGCATCGTCGAAAAAATCCGCGGCGGCGGCCCAGCGGCGCTCGAATGCATGACGACGCGCGTGCGAGGCCATTACGAGGGCGACGCGCAGAAATACCGCTCGCCGGACGAGCTCGCCGCGCTCAGCGAGCGCGATCCGCTGCGCGTCGCCGAGCGCCGGCTGGCCGATTATCGCGTGGCCCCCGCGCAACTCGCCGAGATCGCCGCGGCGGCTCAACGGCGCGTTGACGAAGCGATGGCGGCGGCGCGGAGCGGCACGGCGCCCGACTTCGACGCCGCGCGGGCGGACGTCTACACCGCGAGGGCGAACTGATGCCCGAGTTGCGCTATCTGCGCGCCGTCAACATGGCGCTCGCCGACGCGATGGCGGAAGACCCGTCGGTCGTCCTGATTGGCGAGGACGTCTCCGAAGCGGGCGGCTCTTTCGGCGCCAGTCGCGGCCTCAAGGATCGGTTCGGCGCCGCCCGCGTGCTGGACACGCCGATTTCCGAGGCGGCGATCGCCGGCGCGGCGGTCGGCGCGGCGATGAGCGGCTTGAAGCCGGTGATTGAAATCATGTTCATGGATTTCACGACGCTGGCGATGGACGCGCTCGTCAATCAGGCGGCCAAGGCGCGTTTCATGTTCGGCGGGCAGATCTCCCTGCCGCTGGTTCTGCGCACGCCGCACGGCGGCGGCCTCGGCGCGGGGCCGCAGCATTCGCAATGTCTCGAAGCCTGGTTCGCGCATGTGCCCGGGCTGAAAGTCGTCTGCCCCTCCGACCCGGCGAGCGCCTACGGACTGCTGCGCGCGGCCATCGCCGATCCCGATCCGGTCATCGTCGTCGAGCACAAGGCGCTCTATGGGATGAAGGCCGAGGCGCCCGCGACGCCGCCAATCCTGCCGATCGGCAAGGCGGCGATCGCCCGTGACGGTCGCGATCTGACGATCGTCAGCTACGGCGCAGCGGTGCGCACGGCGCTCGCGGCCGCCGAGCAATTGCACGGCGAAGGCGTCGAAGCCGAGGTCGTCGATCTCTTGAGCCTTCAGCCTTGGGACGAAGCGGCGGTGCTCGCCTCGCTCGCCAAGACGCACCGACTCGTCGTCGTCCACGAAGCGGTCGAGGCGTTCGGCGTCGGGGCCGAAATCGCGGCGCGCATGGCCGACGTCGGCTTCGACGAACTGGACGCGCCGATCCTTCGGGTCGGCGCTCCGTTCATGCCGACGCCGTTCTCGAAGGCGCTCGAAGACCAGTTCATACCCTCGCCCGCCCGTGTGGTTGAAGCCGCGCGGCGCGCCCTCGCCTGAAGCCGGAGGACACAATGACGGAGCGTGTGACGTTGGAGCGCCGCGGAACGACGGCCCTCATCACCATCAATCGGCCTGAGACGCTCAATGCGCTCGACATGCCCACGCTGGCCGAACTCGACCAACGCGTGAGCGAAGCCGAACGCGACGACGCGATCCGCGTGATCGTGTTCACCGGAGCGGGAGAACGCGCCTTCGTCGCCGGCGGCGACATCGCCGATCTCAACTCCCGTCAAGGGCTCACGCATTATCTGGAGCTCGCCGAACGCCTGCACGAGGTCTTTCGCCATATTGAACGCTTGGACAAGCCGACGATCGCCGCCGTGAACGGCTGGGCGCTCGGCGGCGGCACCGAACTGCTGCTGTGCACCGACATTCGCATCGCGGCGGCCTCGGCAAAATTCGGCTTGCCCGAGATCACGCTCGGCATGTTTCCCGGGGCGGGCGGTTCGCAGCGGCTGATCCGGCAACTTCCGCTGTGCAAGGCCAAGGAGCTGATGTTCACCGGCGACCGGATTTCGGCGGCCGACGCGGAGCGCCTGGGACTCGTCAACAAGGTGGTCGAAGACGCGCGATTGCGCGACGAGGCGCTCGCCCTCGCCGAGTCGATCGGGCGCAAGTCGCCGCTGGTGTTGAAGCTGCTCAAGCGCACGCTGCTTGACGGCGAGGAGATGCCGCTGCGCGTCGCTCTGCGCCACGAACAGGCGATGATCAGCCTCGTGCTCGACAGCAAGGACGCGCACGAGGGCTGTTCGGCCTTTCTCGAGAAGCGCCCGGCGGCGTTCCGAGGCGAATGATGGACGCCGCCGCCGCGATCGTGATGCCGAAGCTCGGTCTGACGATGACCGAGGGCCTTATCGCGTCATGGCGCGTGGCGCCCGGCGACGCCATCAAGACCGGCGACATTCTGTTCGTCGTCGAAACGGAAAAGGTCGCGAACGACATCGCCGCCGAGGCCGATGGCCGCATCGCGGAGATTCTCGTCGGGGAGGGCGAGACTGCGCCGGTCGGGGCGCCCGTCGCGACTTGGTCCTCGGCGGCCGAGCCCACGTCGGCGCCGGCGCGCGCAGCTCGCGTCGTCGCGACCCCGCTCGCGCGCAAACACGCCAATGCGCATGGCGTCGATCTCCGCGCCGTCTCCGGATCGGGGCCGAACGGCCGCGTCAAGGCGGCCGATGTCGCGGCCGCGATCGCTTCTGCGCCGCGAAGCGAAATCGCCGCGCCGGCGGCGCGACCCGTCTCGCAACCCGAACCTCCCGCCCCCGCGCGAGCAGGCGAGCGTCGACGCCCGGCCAGCGCGATCGAGAAAGTCACGGCGCGCCGGCTCGCCGAATCGAAGCGCGACATTCCGCACTTCTATGTGCTGGCCGAGGCGGACGTCACGGGCCTTCTCGACTTCCGCGACAAGATGAATCGCGATCCGACCGCCACGCGGCTCACCCTCACGCACTTCGTCGTCGCGGCGGTCGCTCGCGCGCTCGCCGAGGCGCCGGAAAGCAACAGCGTCTGGCGGGATGGGGAGATCATCCTTTTCGACGAGATCGACATCGGCCTCGCCGTCGACACGGAGCGCGGGCTGGTCGCGCCGGTGCTGCGGGGCGTCGACCGCCTCGGCCTCGACGCGCTCGCTTCGACCGCGATGCGCCTCGTGCGAACGGCTCGAGACGGTCGCCTCGTTCTCGGCGACATGGAGGGCGGAGCGATCACTGTTTCGAACGTCGGCATGTTCGGCGTTTCCCGACTCGCCGCCATCATCAATCCGGGACAATCCGCGATCCTCGGCGTTGGCGCAGTTCGGCCGACGTTCCGGCCGGACGAAACGGGGGCGCCGAAGCTCTGCCAGGAGTTGGGGCTTGTCCTCTCGGCCGACCATCGCGTCTGGGACGGCGTGCGGGCGGCGCGGTTTCTCGATTCGATCGTACGACGGCTGGAGCACCCGCTGCGCTTGCTGCGCTGAATATGGACAGAAGATGGCGATGGACTTTCAACAGAGCGAACAACAACGGATGCTTGTCGAGACCGCGCGACGGGTCGGCGAGAAATACGGGCTGGACTACTGGCGCGACCTCGACGCGAAGAAGGAGTTTCCTCATGCCGCCTGGCAGGCGATCTGCGACGCCGGCTTGAGCGCGATCACGATTCCGGAACGCTACGGCGGCTCCGGCCTCGGCATGCTCGACATGGCGATGGCGATCGAAGCGCTCTGCGCCGCAGGCGGCGGCTCGACGCTCAGCCAGCTTTTCATGTGCAACCCGATTTTCGGCGGCGTGACGCTGACCCGCTTCGCACGCGACGAGGCGAAGGCCGAGCTGCTTCCGGGCCTCGCCTCCGGCAAAGTCATGTTCGCCATGGCGCTCACCGAACCGGACGCGGGATCGAATTCGCTCGCGATCAAGACGTTCGCCCGGCGCGATGGCGAGGGCTGGCGGCTCAACGGGCAAAAGATCTGGATCACCGCCGTGCCGCAGGCGACCAAGTTGCTGGTCGTGGCGCGGACGAAGAAGCCCGAAGAGGCGACGAGCAAGACCGACGGCGTCAGCCTCTTCATGATCGACGGCGCGCGCGAGGGGCTCGAGCATCACGCCATCGACAAACTCGGCACGAATACGCTGCCGTCCAGCTCCATCTTTTTCAGCGACGTGCGCGTCGAAGCGGACGAACTCGTCGGCGCCCTGCACGGCGGCTTTCGCGAACTGCTGGACGTTCTCAATACGGAGCGGATCGTCACCACCGCTGGCCTCGTCGGAACCGCCGAATTGGCGATCCGGCTCGCCGTTCGCTACGCGGGCGAGCGAAAGATCTTTCGCAATCAACCGATCGGCGCCTATCAGGGCCTGCAGTTTCCGTTGAGCGAAGCGCACATCCAACTCGAATGTGCGAGGCTGATGAATTACAAGGCCGCCTCGCTTTACGATAGCGGCCAGCCTTACGGCAGCGAAGCCAATATGGCCAAGTGGATGGCGGGCCACGCGGCGGGGCTCGCCACCGATCGCGCGATACAGACGCTTGGCGGCATGGGCTACGCCAAGGAGAGCCACGTCGAGCGACTCTGGCGCGACGCGCGGCTGTTCCGCATCGCGCCTATTTCCGAGGAGATGGTGCTGAACTACGTCGCTCAGCACGATCTCCACATGCCAAGGTCCTATTGATGCGCGCGCGCGGCGATCGAGCGCCGGCCGACCGCGCGCCGCGCTCGCGGCCTTTGACGGCGAAAGCGTCGGCGCGCCGCGCCGACGCTTCAGATAGTGCGGCCGCCGTCGACCTCGAGCACGACGCCGGTGACGAACTCGGCTTCGTCCGACGCAAGATAGAGGCAGGCGCCGGCGATGTCCTTGGGCTCGGCCAGTCGGCCGAGAGGGATCGTCGAAATGAAACGCGCGCGGTTCTCCGGCGTATCGGGGACGCCCATGAAGGACTCGAGAAGGCCGGTGGCGCCCATGACCGGGGCGACGCAGTTAACCCGAATCTTGCGCGGCGCGAGTTCAACCGCCAGGGATCGCGTCAAGAGGTTTACGGCGCCCTTGGTGGAATTGTACCAAGTGAGGCCGGGACGCGGACGAATGCCGGCGGTCGAACCGATGTTGATCATCACGCCGCCGCCTTGATCAGCCATCCTTGGCACGACCGCCGACGTCATATGGTAGATCGACTTGACGTTGATCGCGTAGACGCGGTCGAATTCCGCCTCCGTGACTTCGAGCAACGGTTTGTTGCGGTGCGTCCAGCCGGCGTTGTTGACGACGATGTCGAGCCGGCCGCCGTGGCGCAGGGCGGCGGCGATGGCTGCGTCGGTGTCATCGCGGCGCGTCACGTCGCCGCAGACGGCGATCGCCGCTGGACCGGCCTCGCCGGCGACCTTACTGGCCCCTTCGCCGTTCAAGTCCATGATCGTGACCTTCGCGCCCTCGCGGGCGAAGACGCGGGCGATCTCTGCGCCGAAGCCGGACGCGGCTCCGGTGACAAGAGCGGATTTTCCTTTCAGACGCATGATGTGGCGTTCCTCGTACGACTGTGGGTTTCAGGCGCGCGCGCTGTGCGCCCATTGCGCGGCGCGACTATGGTCGGCGGCCGACGAAAAAGAACAATACTATTTTTGCTTGGACGCCATAGAGACGCCCTATGGCGGCGCCGCGCATTCGTCGCGCCGCTGATCGCTGCGGGCCGAGGCGGCGCCAGAGGACATTTTGATAGCGACCAAACCAAAATCCTATTTTCCTTAGCTCCTTTGCGGCCAGCATATTCGCGCGACGACATCGCGTGGCCGTCCCGCTTCGCGGGCCGGCGCGGCGTCGGATCCTCGCCTCGCACAAACGTGCGCCGTTGCGAAGACGGACAACCAGGGAGACGAAACTTGCACCAGTCTTGCCCGTGGGCGGAGACGGAGGGCCGCCTCGCATGACCGCGGATTTCTTCCGGCGCCTGCCGTTCCTTCGTGGGGTCAAGACCGACCAGCAGCTCATCGTTTTCCTGCTGTTCGTCGCGCTTTTCCTCGTCTTTTCCTTGGCGCTGCCGGCGTTCTTCAGCGTCGGCAACCTCGTCACGCTGCTGCGCACGGTGTCCGTGCTCGGCATTCTGAGCCTGGGAATGGCCGTGGTCGTGATCGGCCGCGGCATCGATCTGTCGATGATCGCGTGTCTCACGGTTCCGACCTCGATCGTGCTGGCGCTGTCGGGGCACGGATACGGACTCGGCGTGTCGCTGCTCGGCGGCTTCGGAATGGCGGCGCTCGTCGGCGTGCTTAATGGCCTCCTCGTCGCCTACGCGGAAATTCCCTCGCTGTTCGCCACGCTGGCCGTCGGAATTGGCCTCGCGGGCATCGGACAGAGCGGATTGTTCGACTACGAAATCGTGCCCTGGCCGAAGTCGCTGGACGTCATCGGCTGGCTCGGCCGCGGCGACTATCTGGGCGTGCCCTATTCGGTGTTCGCCTTTGCGATCGCCGCCGTCGCGCTCGGCGTATTCATGCGGCGGACCCGCTTCGGCGTATTCATCTATGCGATCGGCGACAACCCCAACGCTGCTCGCATCAGCGGCATTTCGGTCCGCCCGGTGATGATCCTGCAATATGTCATCTCCGCGCTGGTCAGCGTCTTCGCGGGTCTCGTCCTCGCCTCGTCGGCGAACAACATGGATACGCGCATTTTCAACCTGACCTGGATCTATGACGTGATCCTGGTGGTCGTGCTTGGCGGCATCGGTCTTTCCGGGGGGCGCGGCGGCGCGCTGAGCGTCGTCGTCGGAACGCTGCTGATGGGCACGATCATCAACGGCATGACGATCATGAACATGTCTTACGAGGTGCAAAGCCTCATCAAAGGCGTCGTGCTGCTGGCGGCGATCGCGCTCGACAGTGTCGTCAACCCCCGCAACGAAGAGACGGCCCAGCAAGGCGACATTTGAGGCCCGACCGCTCGCGCGCGCGGACAGGCCTTCGCAGTTTTCCCTTCGGCGCCAGGGCGAGCGAGCCGCGAAGGGACGGAAGGTTTCCGGGGTGGCGAAGTGAGAAGCGACAGGATGCCCGGCGCTCCGCCGGCTCATCCGACAAGGAGGAGGAAACGGTCGTGACCAACAAGACAAACGCTATTCGGGCCAAGGCGCTGTTCGCATTCGCGGCGGCGGCGTTATTCGCCACCGGCGCCGGAAGGGCGCTCGCGCAGCAGAGCATGGACGATCCCGTGCGCGCTGCGACTTACGAACAGTTCAAAGGTAAGCGCGTCGTGTTCGTGCCTGTCTTTATGGGACTGGACCTGACCGAGGGCTGGTCGAAGGCGATGAAGCTTCAGTCCGATCGGCTGGGCTACAGCTACGAAGTGCGCAACTCCAACTTCAACACGGCTGCCGGCGCCCAGACGCTGACGTCGTTGATCAGCGAGAAGCCGGACGTCATCGTCGTTCAGAATCCGGACGTGCAGTCCTACGCCAAGCTGCTTGCGAACGCCGAGAAGGCCGGCATTCACGTCATTCAGCTCAACATGAAGACCAACATTCTGACCTACGGCTTCGTCGGCGCCGACGTCATACAAATCGGCGAGACGCAAGCCAAAGCGGTGGTCGAAAAATGCGGACCGACCACGTCCGGCAAGGTGTTGATCCTGGAAGGGCCGCCGACCAGTCCGTTCTCGGCGTACATGCAGAAGGGTTATGAGAACATCCTCGGCAAGGCCCCCAACATAAAGGTCGTTTCGCTTCAGTCGACGGGCGACTATGAGTCGGCCAAGGCGAAATCGATCACGCAAGTCGTGCTGCAGCAGCATCCCGATCTCTGCGCCGTGCTCGGCATCTGGGACAACACCGACCTGGGAACCGGGGCCGCGATCAAGGAAGCAGGAAAGACCGGACAAGTCTTCGTCTCGACCTCGGGCGGCGGCGGCGAAGTGTCGTGCAAAGGCCTGATTGACGGCACCTGGGACCACTATGTCAGCTACGACGTGCCGGGACAGGCTCGCGACCTGACCGACCTCGTCTCCGCGGCGTTGCAGGACAAGAACGCGGTCGGCGCGACGAAAACGGTGCTCTACACGCCGCTCATTTCGTACACCCGCGACAATGTGAAGGATCAGTCCTGCTGGACGTTGGACAAGATCCGCTGACAGCGAATTGAGCGGGCCGCCGCCGCTCCGGCGGCGGCCGGCGTCACGCGATGGAAGCGGCGCGCAATAAGCCAAGCGCCCGCCGCTTCGCCGATAGCCGACGAGTCTCGGCGCATTGAGGACAGCGACGACGTAGGGACGGTTCAACGACGGAACCGACGCGAGAGCAGGCATGTTGGAAACGATAGCGAAATATCGGTACAAACTCTGGCCGGACAAAATCTTCGGCGAGTTGCTGCAGAAGCGGTGGATGGAAAATTCCGTCACCGTTGTCGTGCTGGTTTTGACGATTGCGTTCTTCACCCAGCGCGTCACCAATTTCATCTCGATCGCGAATGTGTCCGATACGCTGCGCGAGGCGTCGGAACTCGGCTTCGTCGTCATGGGCATGTCGTTGGTGCTGATCGTCGGCGGCATCGATCTCAGCGTCGGCTCGATGTTTGGCCTTTGCAATCTGATCGCCCTCTATTGCGTGCATGTGCTTGCCCTGCCGATCGCGGCGGCGATCGCCATTACGCTGATCAGCGGCGCGGTCCTGGGCGCGGTCAACGGCGTGCTCGTCGGCTACATGCGCATGCGCGCGTTTCTGACGACGATGGTCACGCTGATCCTCTACAAGGCGATATTCGATCTCCTGGCCTATCGGTGGTCTGTCGCGATTTCGTCGGTCATCCCCGACTCGGACGTCTGGGATTTCGTCGGATCGGGATCGTTCCTGTCTATTCCGACAGTTGCGTGGGCTTTCGCCATCGTCGGGATCGCGAGCCACATCTTCCTCACCCGACTGAGGGCCGGCTGGCACGTCATGGCGGTCGGCGGCAATCGACGCTCTTCATACAATTTGGGTTTGAAGGTCAATCGCGTCGTCGCCGTCTCGTATTGCGTCTCCGGCGTCTTCACGGCGATCTCGGCGGTTTTCTACGCCGCGCGACTCGCCAGCGCCGGCGCCGACACCGGCAAGGCCATGGAGATCATCGTGCTGACCGCCGCCATCCTCGGCGGCATCCGGCTCGGCGGCGGCAAGGGTTCCGTCGCCAAAGTGGCGCTCGGCACTCTGATCGTTTTCCTGCTCACCAACGGATTGCTGCGTCTGGCCGTCCCGGCCGGCGAGTCGCGCCTCATCCTGGCCGGAGTCCTGCTGTTGGCGGCTACGATCGACATTCGCTGGTCGAAGAACCGGCACAAGGCGGTGCAGGAACTCTATGTCAGCCCGAGTTATCTCGCCTTGCCCGCCGCGCCGTCGACCGCTGCCGGATTGGATTCGAAATATGCGGTCAACGACAAGCTAAGGAGGGTCGAGGTGATCGGCCTCGGCATGGTCGAATCTCCGGAGGACGTCATTCTCGACGCCGACGACAATCTCTATTGCGGCAGCCGTCACGGCGAAATCATCCGCTTCTTCGCGCCCGACTACAAGCGGATGGAGGTCTATGCCCATATCGGCGGTCAGCCGCTCGGACTCGCCTTCGACGGCCACAAGAATCTCTATGCCTGCGTCGGCGGCATGGGGCTCTATCGCGTGACGCCCGACCGCGAGGTGGAGAAGGTCACCGACGAAACTAATCGCTCGATGCTGTCGATTATCGACGACAGCCGGCTGCGTCTGGCGGACGATCTCGACATCGCGCCGGACGGCCGCATCTTCTTCTCCGAAGCGACCGTGCGCTACGAGATGCACGAATGGCCGACCGATGCGCTCGAGGGGCGCGGCAACGGCCGCATCATCTGCTACGATCCCAAGCTCAAGAAAACGACGACCGTCCTGCGCAATCTGGTCTTCCCAAACGGCATCGCGCTCGCCTCCGACCGAGAGTCGATTCTCTTCGCGCAGAGCTGGGCCTGTTCGATCAAGCGCTATTGGTTCGACGGTCCGAAGAAAGGCGACGTCGAAACGGTCATCGACAGCCTTCCCGGCTACCCCGACAACATCAATCGCGCCTCCGACGGCAACTACTGGCTGGCCCTGCTGGGCATGCGCAGTCCGGCCTTCGATCTGGCGATGCGCAAGCCCGGCTTCCGTCGGCGAATGTCCAAGCAATTGCCCGGCGACGAATGGCTGTCTCCCAATATTAATACGGGCTGCATCGTCAAGTTCAACGAGAACGGCGAAATCCTCGACGCGCTTTGGGACCTTGGCGGCGTCAACCATCCGATGATCACCTCGATGCGCGAACATCGCGGCTATCTTTATATCGGCGGCATCTCCAACAACCGCATCGGTCGCTACAAGTTGGAAGGCGCCGATCCCAACTTCGTCTCGAGCGCGATCTATCATGAGTAACCTCGCATCTCGGCTCAAAAGCCTGATCTTCGGCAACCGGGATGAGGCGCTTTCGATCCCGATCATGGACGGCTCGTTGAAGCCCAATAACCTGCTTGAGGACGCGCCGGTTTTCGCCGAGCGCCCGGGCCTCGAGGATCTGGCGATCGGCGCGGACGGCGAACTCTATGCGGCCTGCGGTCCGATCGTCGCGCGGGTCGGCTCGGACGGCGCCTTTTCCGAGGTCGCGCGGTTCGACCGCGACGTCACTGCGCTGGCGGCCTTCGCCGACGGCCGACTGGCGGCGGCGCTCGGCAACGGGGTGATTCTCGACGCAACCAAGCCGGGCGGCCCGACGAACGACAAGGCGGACGGCCAGCCGCTCAACGCGGTCAACGCCTTGGCGACGACCGCCGATGGATCGCTTCTGATTTGCGAGGGATCGACGACGCGGCCGTATTCTCAGTGGAACTACGACCTGCTCGAAAAGGGGCGAACGGGTCGCATTCTGTCCTGCGACGCCGCCTCGGGACGCGCGACGACGCTCGCATCCGGCCTCGCTTACGCTTTCGGCGCCTTCGCCGACAATCAGGGGCGCGTCCTCGCGTCGGAGAGCTGGCGTCATCAGGTCGTGCGAGTCGGCGGGGCGACGACGACGCTCGCGGTGCAAAGCGTGCCTGGCTATCCCGCGCGCATGGCGCGCGCCGCCGGCGGCGGCTTCTGGCTATCGGTCTTCGCGGCTCGCACCCAACTGGTCGAATTCGTATTGTGCGAGAACGATTATCGTCGCGAAATGATGCGCACTGTCGATCCGCGCTACTGGGTCGCGCCGGCGCTCAGCTCTGGCGAGGATTTCCTCGAACCGCTGCAGGGCGGCGGCGTGAAGCAGATGGGCATTCTCAAGCCCTGGGCGCCGCCGCGTTCCTATGGCCTCGTCATACGCATCGGCGACGACTTCATCCCGAAATTCTCGCTTCATAGCCGCGTCGGCGGCAAGCACCACGGCGTCGTCGCCGTGGCGGAGCGGGGTGACGAGCTTTTCGTGCTTTCCAAAGGTGCGGGACGCATCCTGCGGCTCTCCGTCCGGAACGTCAACGAGAGGGTAAGGGCGTGAACACGGTCCTCGAATTGCGCAAGGTCACCAAGATTTACGCGCGCGCCGCCGCGATCGAGAATATCGACTTCTCGCTGTTGCGCGGCGAGGTCCATGCTCTTGTGGGCGAAAACGGCGCGGGAAAATCGACGCTGACCAAGGTCATCGCCGGGGTCGTGATCCCGACGTCGGGCACGCTGCTTCTCGAAGGCCACGAGGTGCAATTGCGCACGCCCTCGGAAGCGATCCGCCAGGGTATCGCCATGGTGTTCCAGGAGACGAGCCTCGTCCAGTCGATGACGGTCGCGCAGAACCTGTTCTTGGGACGAGAAAGCTTCTTCAACCGCACGCGCGGCGTCAACATCGCCGCGCAGCAGTTCATGCAGTCGCTGAGCTTCCACGTCGATCCGACCGTGTTGGTGGCCTCCCTCGGCGCCGCGCAGAAGCAGATGGTCGAAATCGCCCGCGCCGTGCTGATGAAGGCGCGGATCATCGTGTTCGACGAACCGACCGCGACGCTCACGCCCGAGGAAAAGAAGCACTTCTTCCATCTCGTCAGCACGTTGAAGGCGCATGGCGTCTCGGTGATCTTCATTTCGCACGCGCTCGAGGAGGCGCTGTCGATTTCGGATCGCATCACGGTGCTGCGCGACGGCAAACATGTGCTGACCGACGACACGAAAAACCTTGACCGCAATAAAATCATCCAGGCGATGGTCGGCCGCGATCTCTCCAAGGAGCTCTAT
>Ga0181524_10000930_pt1 | contig 34766 bp, 25 predicted proteins | sample PEATcosm2014_Bin_34_FD_119761 | JGI IMG/M metagenome (GOLD analysis project Ga0181524, IMG submission 119761) | Peatland microbial communities from MTU Mesocosm Facility, Houghton, MI, USA - PEATcosm2014_Bin05_60_metaG | ecosystem: Environmental > Terrestrial > Soil > Wetlands > Peat | place... | reverse complement strand
TCCATTGCGTCTGGCGCCGGAGCAACCCGGTCCAGGGCGGCCTGCACACCCTGCTGGAAGCCCGCGGGCGGGGCCATTATGTGGGAAATGTCCTGCAGGTTTATACCCGCTGGGGCGGCTGGTGGGGCGAAGGCGATACCATCTTCGATCTGGATGGGAAGACGATCACCCACACGCCGGGCACGGAAGATGAATACGGGGCGTGCTGGGGATTTGAGCACACCTACTCCTACCTCTACAGCGGTTACCTGCAGAATGAGAAGGGGAGTAACCGCATGTATCGCTGGTATCTGGCCAACCCGGTGCGGTTCCAGAAGTCCCTCAAGGTCGAGATTCAAAACCAACGCTATGAGAACGGGCAAATTCCCAGCCGTGATGATTACACCAGTGTGGCCTTCTGGTATCAGGAAGAGCCCCACCAACCAATCACACTACAACCTTTCAAAGAACGTACGGGGCCGAGCCAGGCGGCGGAGTATAAATAACTTTTGGCTGCGGTTTAAGCGCGTGTCGCGTACTCTCAGAATGCCTGCTTGCCCACAATGATGAAAGCCTGCAACCGTCACCCATCAGCCTGCGCCAGTGCAGGACAGTAACGCGCTGGCGCAACCTCTTGGCCAGAAAGCCCCAGAACCAATGCCCAGCCGGATCGGCTCGCGCGACCTTCTGTTTCGTGCCTTGTCGGGCCAGAGTACGCCACGGGTTCCAACCGGCCCCTTGGCGGTGCATTTCTGCGCCGGACTGGCCGGCCTTATCATAAGACACTACACCACCCAGGCGCAGCCGACGGCGGCCAGGTAAATTGAGCAGCGCTGGCCAGATAAACTGATCCGATCGTTCAACGGCAGGGGCGGCGGTTCTTCTTTCCAAGTAGTTGAGTTCGGTGTCGGTGCGGCACCGGCAGGGCCAGAGATATGGAGGTGAGGATTTAGGCGTGCGCCCGGAGCATGTCGTTCCAATGGTGTTGCGAGGGAGGGAGGCGTTGGATGGCGGGGCGGAGCCGGATCATGGCCCGAGCCATAGCCTCACCGAGCGGCTCGGCATCAAAGCCGCAATAGATTTGGCAGCCTTGGTTCAGGAGGGGTTGTAGCCAGCGCGGGTCGGGCCGGGCGCCGGTCGTGGAGAGGCAGCGGTGCTCAGGATGCAGGGCAAAGCAACTCGTCGCATCAATGGCCGACTCGCAGAGGACTAAACTGGGCCGAGGCTCAGCCGGAATGGAGAAGCAGCCCAGGTCTTTTTGCGAGCCGGGAGCCAAACCGCGCCACTGCCGCTGGGTAGTGCCGCGCAGTTCGGCGCCCACCGGGAGGTGGTGCGCGTCGCGCAGCAGGAAGACGGCATTGGCTCGGTCCTTTGGCACTGGCTGCGGGGGCAGTGTCCGGATGCGCCCGTGAGGCATTTGGGGTTTTTGTCCACGCTCGACATGCTCTCTAACGCCGTCTATAAATGGCCTGGCATGATTGAACCCGAACCGCTGCAACAGATCGAGCGTACCTACGTCCGGCTGGGCCGGCGCAAGCTTTCCTATTTTTCGGGCTGCGATTATTTTCGCATGGCCAGCCATCCGGAGGTGATGGCGGCGCTGGAGGCCGGGGCGCGGCGGTACGGATTGAATGTGGCGGCCTCCCGATTGACCACCGGCAACCACCATCTTTACCGGGAGCTGGAAGGGCGGTTGGCCAGGTTCTTCGGAGCGGAAAGCGCGCTGGTGGTTCCCACCGGCTATATGGCCGATCTCATCGCGGCCCAGGCCCTGGCCGGGGACTTTTCCCACGCGCTCATCGATGCGGCATCGCACTTCTCGCTCTTGGACGCCGCGCGGTTCCTGGATTGCCCGCTGGTTCAGTTCAAACATCGGGATGCCGCGGACCTGGGCAGCGTGGTCCGCCGCTGCGGAGCGGGGGCAAAGTTGCTGTTGCTCACGGATGGAATGTTTTCGCGCGACGGTTCGGCGGCGCCGCTGGCGGATTACCTGGAGGTGCTGCCCAAAGACGCCGTGGTCCTGGTGGATGACGCCCACGGCGGCGGGGTCCTGGGCCGCACGGGCAAAGGCGCCCTCGAACACGCCGGGGTGCGGCGCGACCGGCGGCTGATCCAGACCGTCACCTTAAGCAAGGCCTTCGGAACGTACGGCGGAGCCATCCTCGCCACGGCCGCCTTCCGGCAACGCGTCCTGGATCGGAGCGCCTTGTTCATAGGCAGCACCCCCCTGCCCCTGCCCCTGGCCAACGCGGCGCTCCGGAGCATCGAGATACTGGCGACCGATCAGGGCCTCCGCAAACGGCTGGCGAGGAACCAAACCTATCTTAAGGATGGTTTGCGCACGGCGGGCTGGCCGCTGCCGGAAACGCCGGGACCGATTGCAACGCTGACGCCCGAGCTGAAGCGCCAAATCTCCCGCTTGAAGCAGGCGCTGCTGGCGGCGGGAATTTACCCGCCAATGATCAAATACCCCGGCAGCCCCGCCAACGGCTATTTTCGGTTCGCCATTTCGAGCGAACACAGCCGCGAGCAACTCGACGCCGTGATCGAGGCGGCGGGGTCTAAGCAGACCCAGCGTTGAAACGCTTGTCATTACCCGCATTTTCGGGGGGGTGGTTGAAAGGAACTGATTGATGCGAACCCCCTGGATTTCGCGCTCTCGCACCACTGCCAGCGCGCGCCAAGGGCCCAAAACCCCGTAGGGGTGACATGTTATAGAAGAACCACGACGACTCACTATTCTTTTTGTTTTTCAGCGGCGCGGCGGGCGGGGAATTCAACCGGGAGGCCAGAGCCGCGCCGCTGAAAAACAAAAAGAAGGAGGGGGGTGGCTGCGCCGGTGCTATAAACATGTCGCTCCTGCCGGAGCTTGTTCGTCCGCGATAGGAGCACTCATGGAGGTGCGCGAAGGATGCGGGTAATGACAACCGTTGAAGCGTTGGGCTATTCCAGCGGGACGGGTCCGCGGGCTTGTTTCTTGGCGGACTGGTGTGCCTTGTTGGCGAGCATCCGCTGTTTGGCCCTGCGGCTGCGGCGCCGTTTCTGGCGGCGGATTTTCTCGATGGAGGCGCGTTGGGCCGCCACGCAGCCCTTCTGCGCGGATTCAATCTTGTCCAGCAACAGGCGCCGGGCGATGAAGCGGTTGAGACCTTGCTGCCGCGTGGCCTGGCATTTGACCTGAAGCCCGGTGGGCCTGTGGAGGAGCATGACACAGGTGGAAGTTTTGTTGACGTTCTGCCCGCCATGGCCGCCGGAGCGGACGAAGGTCTCTTCAAGATCGGTTTCGTTCACGCCCAGCGCGGCCATGCGCTGAGCGAGTTGGACTTCCTTCTCCGGACTGACAGGAAATGCGCTCATCGGGCCAAGGCTATGCCGGAGCGCATCCGGGTGTCCAGCGCAACAAAGGTGTCGCCATTCCGGGGTCGCCGCGCTAAGATTTCCCGGCAAACCAATATTTACCCAAGGAATTTATGAAGAAGATCAACAGGCGGCAATTTGTGCGGACGGCGGCGAGCGGTCTGGCGCTGCCCTATATCGTGCCGGCATCCGTCCTGGGCGCCGACGCCCCGAGCAACAAGATTACCATCGGCTTCATCGGCACCGGGGACCACGGGATTACCTGGAATCTCGCAAGATACCTCGAACTCAACGCAGCCAGAGTGATCGTCGTGTGCGACGTGGACGGCGCGCGGATGCGCCGGGCCAAGATGATGACCGATGCCAAATACGACAACCAGGACTGCGCCGCGACCAAGGATTTTCGCGAGGTGCTGGCCCGCAAGGACGTTGATGCCGTGATGATATCGACGCCCGACCATTGGCACACCTACATCAGCGTCATGGCCGCCCGCGCGGGCAAGGATGTCCAATGCGAAAAGCCGACCCTGACAATCGGCGAGGGCAGGATTCTCATCGAGACGATGCGCAAACTCGGCAAGGTCTTCCAAACCAGCACGGAGGACCGCGCCGTGCCGGAGTACCATCGCATGGCCGAACTGGTGCGCAACGGGCGCATCGGCAAGCTCCAGAAGATCGAGGTCATCCTTCCCAAACAGCCCACTTTTCCCGGCGACCCGACTCCCCAGCCCATCCCGCCCGAGCTGGATTATGAGATGTGGCTCGGCCCGGCGCCCGAGGCGCCCTATACCAAGGACCGGGTCCATTTCAACTTCCGTTGGATCTGGGATTATTCAGGCGGGATCATCTGCGATTGGGGCGCCCACCTGTTTGACACCGCCCAATGGGCAAACGACACCGAACGGACGGGCCCGATCGAGATCGAGGCCACAGGCAACCACTGGCAAGGCGGCCTCTTCAACACCGTCAAGGACTACAGTGTCACCTACCGCTACGCCAACGGCGTCGTGATGACCTGCAACCCGGGCAATCCCAGCATCAAATTCATCGGGACTGACGGCTGGGTCGGCAACCGCGGCTGGCGCGCCAAGGTCGAGGCCAGCTCGCCGGAAATACTCAACTCCACCATTGGCCCAAACGACCTCCACCTCTACACCGACATCGAAGGGGAGCATGATGACTTTTTGAAATGCGTCAAGAGCCGCAAGGACCCTTACTTCCCCGTGGATATAGGCCACCGCGTTTCCACCGTCTGCCACCTGGCCAATATCGCCATCCGGCTCGGACGCAAACTCAAATGGGACCCCAAGGCCGAGCGGTTTGAAAACGACGACTCCGCCAACGCCATGCTTTCCCGCCCGGTGCGCAGCCCGTGGCAGCTAACGGGTTAGGGCTCGCGCAAAAGCAAATTCCGATACCTCAGTGCTTCGCGTGGAGCGTGAAGCGTGAGAGCGTGAAGCGTGAGAGCGTGAAGCGTGAGAGCGTGGAGCGTGGCAAGCGCTGCAGTGCCCTCACGCTCTACGCTCCGACGCTACACGCTCCGCCGGGCGCCAGGCGAGGGCAGTTGTGTAGAATTACGCCCCAAGCACCGAAGTGGTTCTTGCACGGGCATCTCGCCGCCGATCCTCATTCCGCAATGATCGATCCATCCCGCCGCAAGCGCATCTTTCGGCTGCGCCATTCGATGCTGTTGCCGGTGAAGGCGAGCAGCCAAATGGCGGCTTGCAACACGTCCTTGAGCAGCGCCACCCATCCACCCAGCACCCCATTCCATCCCCCAAACCGCTGATCGTCGACTGCGGACTGTGGACTGTGGACTGCGGACTGTGGACTGTGGCCCGTGCCCCGCGGCCCCGGTTCAAGCCTCGCCTGCAAGTCGACTGCCGCGGCCATGCGCACCAACCAACAGGCCAAGCCCAAGAGGAGAGCGGGAGCGGTCGGATTGACCGCCACATAGAACAGCGGCCAGATCGTCGGGTTGCTCAGGATGCTGAAGAAATAAGGGCCAGGCAGGCTGACGCGAATCGTGCGAGCCCAGCGCAGTTGATGTTTCCAGGCGGCGCCCCAGCCTACCGGGGCGGAGCAGCACTCGACTACCAGGGGGGAGAGTTCGATGCGATAGCCGCGCCGGGCGATGCGGCGGCCCAACTGGTAATCGTCTGCCAGGCAATCGGCCAGGGCCTCAAAGCCGCCGATTTCCAGGAGTTGCCGGCGGCGCGTTGCCATCACGGCGCCCAGGGCGAAATCCAGTTTGAGGCTCCGCGCCTGGAGGACCTGGCTCCAAAAGTCGGCGTTCGTAGCCAGCGCCTCCCACCGCATGGCCAGCGTCGAGGAATTGGCCAGGCGATAGAAACAATTGACCAACCCCACCCCCTCCTCTTGCAACGGGGCGACAATATTCGCCAGGAAATCCGGCGGCACCTTTACATCGGCGTCGCTGATGATAATCAACTCGTTCCGGGCCAGGCGGTCGAGTTCCACCAGCTTCGATACCTTGAGATTCGCCCCCCGCGGAGGACCGCAGACCACCAGTTGCGCATCGGCGTCCGCGAACTGCTTGAGCAGCCGGCGCACCAAGAGGCAGACAGGGTCGTCCGCATCGGCCACTCCGAATAGAGTTTGCACCTGCCCCGGGTACTCCTGAGCCAGCCAACTGCGCAGGCAATCCTCGGTCATCTGGTCACACCCCTTGAGCGGTTTGAGCAAAGTCACGGCCGGGAAGAAGGAAGCCGCGCTCACCCGCCGGTGGAGAGGGAAACGCCAGGCCGCCCACCATTGCCAGAGCATCAGCCCAAGGCTCAAGACCGCCAGGCAGCCAAGGATTATCTTTAAGAGCACCGGCGGTTCCTAAACGAATAAGCGATTGTCAGCAAGGCTGAAATTGACATGTCTGGCCCGCCACGCGTAGAAGATGGCGGGATAGACCATGAGTTCCATGACCGTCGAGGTCAGTACGCCGCCGACCATGGGTGTGGCGATGCGCTTCATGACGTCGGCGCCGGCGCCGTGGCTCCAGAGGATTGGCGCCAGGCCGCCGATGATGACACAGGCGGTCATGGCTTTGGGACGGACGCGTTTGACTGCGCCATGGTAGATGGCATCCCGCAGGTCAGCCAGGCTGCGCATCCTGCCCCTGCCCAGCCAATCCGTGTATGCGAGGTCCAGGTAGAGCAGCATGACCACGCCGGTTTCGGCGTCCAAACCCGCCAGGGCGATCAGGCCCACCCACACTGCCACGCTCAGGTTGTAATGCAGCAGGTCGAGCGCCCAGAACGCGCCCACCATCGAAAAAGGGACGGCCAGCAATACGATGGCGGTCTTCACTGCCGAACGGGTGTTGAGATAAATGATGAGGATGATGAGCAAGAGGGTGAGGGGCACGACAATCATCAAGCGCTGGTTGGCGCGAAGCATGTATTCGTAACGGCCGCTCCAGAAGATATTGTAGCCGCCGGGCAGATTGATGGTTTGGCTGGCAAGGGCATCGTTGACGGCGCGCATCGCCCGTTGGACGTATGTGCCGACGTCAACACCTTTGACATCCACATAAATCCAGGCATTCGGAATTGCGGCCTCACTCTTGATTCCCATGGGGGCGTGGACGGTCTGGATTCTCGCCAGTTGGCCGAGGGGGACCTGCGCCCCGGCGGGAGTGGGCACAACGATTTCGCGCAGGGCACCGAGGTTTTCACGGAAATCACGGCTGTAGCGGAGGTTGACAGCGTAGCGCTGGAGGCCCTCGACAGTGGTGGTCAAGGGCATGCCGCCCAAGGCGACTTCCAGCACGTCCTGAACGTCGCCGATGGTCAGGCCGTAGCGGGCGATGGCATCGCGGTCGATGTTGAACTCGATGTAATTGCCGCCCATGGTTCGTTCGGCAAAGGCGCTGAGCGTGCCCGGGACGGTCTTAACCACGGCTTCGATCTCGGAGGCGACGCGCTCCAACTCGGCCAGGTCGGGTCCGGCGACCTTGATGCCGACCTCGGTCTTGATGCCAGTGGCCAGCATGTCGATGCGGGTCCTGATGGGCATGGTCCAGGCGTTGTTCAGCCCCGGGATTTTCACGGCGGCGTCCATGGCATCGCTCAGTTCGTCCGGGGTGCGGCGGCGGTGAGCGATGACTTTGCCGTTCTGGTCTTTGATGTCCACCTTGGGCCACTGCTCCTCGTCCTTGAGCATGATGGTAGTCTCGATCATGTCCAAGGGGGCCGGGTCGGTGGCGGTTTCGGCGCGGCCAATTTTGCCCAAGACCTGATGCACCTCCGGGAATTGGCGGATCAGTTTGTCAGTGACCTGAAGCACTTCGCGCGCCTTGGTGGGGGAGATGCCGGGGAACGTGGTGGGCATGTAGAGCAGGTCGCCTTCGTAAAGCGGCGGCATGAACTCCGAGCCGAGGTTCTGATAGGGGAACAACTTCCCGGCCTTGAAGGCCCATTCCTTTGCCCTGCCATCGGGCAGGAGGCGCGCGGCCAGACTGTTCCAAGGGAAGAACACCCAAAGGACAAGCCCGGCGGCGGTGAGGACCACCGGCCAGCGCCATTTAATGACGAAATCAATGACCGGATGGTAGAGCCAGAGGAGCAGGCGGTTGATGGGGTTTTTCTCCTCGGGCGGGATCTTCCCGCGGATGAAGAGGCCCATAAGGATCGGCGCCAACGTGATGGAGAGCAGGGCCGCCGCGCCCATGGAGTAAGTCTTGGTGAAGGCCAGCGGTTTGAAGAGCCGGCCTTCCTGGGCCTGGAGGGTGAAGACGGGGAGGAAAGAGACGGTGATGACCAACAGCGAATAGAACAGCGTGGGGCCGACCTCGACGGCGGCGTCGCGGATGATGTCCCAGTGGGGTTTCCTGCCCTGGTCATGTTCGAGGTGTTTATGGGCGTTTTCTATCATGATGATGACGGCATCGACCATGGCGCCGATGGCGATGGCGATGCCGCCCAGGGACATGATGTTGGAAGAGATGCCCTGGCAGAACATGACCAGGAAGGACATCAGCACGGCGATGGGCAAAATCAGGATGGCAACCAGGGCGCTGCGCAGATGCATGAGGAAGGCGATGCAGACCAGGGCCACGACGAGGCTTTCCTCGAGGAGCTTCTCTTCGAGCGTCCTCACCGCCCGGTTGATGAGGGCGCTGCGGTCGTAGGCGACGGTGCATCTCACATCCGAAGGCAGGCCCTTCATGGCGGCGTCGAGCTTCTTCTTCACGTCGAGGATGACTTGCCGGGCGTTGGCGCCGTAACGGACGACGACGATGCCGCCGACGGTTTCGCCTTGGCCGTTGAGTTCGGCGATGCCGCGCCGCATGTCCGGGCCGAGTTCCACATTGGCGACCTGGCCGAGGAGGATCGGCACACCCCTGTCCCCGACACCCACGGCGACTTTCCGCAGGTCGTCAAGCTTTTGGATGTAGCCGCGCACGCGGAGGATGAATTCCTTCTCGGCCAGTTCGATGGAACGTCCGCCCACTTCGCCATTGCTGCGCTTAACCGCCATGGCGACTTCGGAAATCGAGAGGTTGTAGGCGCGCAACCTGGCGGGATCCACCGTAACCTGGTATTGTTTGACGAAACCGCCGACGGAGGCGACTTCCGATACTCCTTCGACCGAGGCCAGTTGGTAGCGCAGATACCAGTCCTGCATCGAGCGCAGTTCGGCCAGATCGCGGTTGGTTGAGGTGAGGGAATACATGAAGGCCCAACCGACGCCGGTGGCGTCCGGACCGAGGCTGGGCGACACCCCTGCGGGCAGCCGCCCGCCCAGGCCGTTGAGGTATTCGAGCACGCGGCTGCGCGCCCAATAGGGATCGGTGCCGTCCTCGAAAATCACATACACGAACGAAAAGCCGTAGAAGGAGTAGCCGCGCACCACGCTCGCCTTGGGCACGGAGAGCATCTTGGTGGTGATGGGATAGGTGAGCTGGTCCTGCACAATCTGCGGGGCCTGGCCGGGCCACTCGGTATAGACAATGACCTGCACATCCGAGAGGTCGGGGATGGCATCGAGCGGGATATTGTTGAGCGCGTAAAGGCCGCCGAGCACGAGTGCGATCGTCCCCACCAGGACGACGAATTTGTTCCTGAGCGAAAAATCTATGATGCCCTTGAGCATGAGGCGTGGAGCGTGGGGAGCGTGGAGCGTGGGGAGCTGGCAGAAACGCTCGATGCAGAGCACATTGTTTCCGTGGAAGATTTGAAACCGAAAAGGCCGCGCTGATTCAGAAACCCAGAATGACAATTGCTGTATGATCGCCCTCGGGGTTTGACGCTGGTGCCCATGGCTGTTAAGCTCGTAGCGATGCAGCTGACCATCGAAATTCCGGACAAGCTTGCCAGGCAACTGGAGCCGGAGCGTGAACGCTTGGGCGAGATTATCGCACGCGGGTTGCGGCGTGGATGGTCTGGTTCTTCCGGCCTCCGCCGGGAAGTGATTTCGTTTCTCGCCCGGCAGCCTACGGCCGACGAAATACTGGAGTTTCGCCCGTCGGCGCCAGCCATGGCGCGGGCGCAGCAGCTTCTTGAACGCAATGGAGCGGGCGCATTGACAGCGGAGGAAGAGGCTGAACTGGATGAGATCTGTGACGTAGATCGGTTCGTCTCGCTCATCAAAGCGGAGGTCCAGAGGCGGGGCTCGAGCCGGACATGAGCCGGCTTCGAATTTCCACCGCGCTGAGAACTGCCGCTGCAGGTTGATTTCATGAGGGTTCGTGCCTGCGCGGCTCAAGGAACCGGCGGGGCTTCCATCACGGGGATGAGCGTCATGCCGCACTTGGGGCATTTGCCCGGTGTGTTTTCGTGAACTTCGCTGTGTTCGGGCATGGGGCAGGTGTAATAGAGGAGCTTGCCGCCGGGTTGGAGCTTGTGGAGGGCGGCGGCGTTCACCGGCACTAGCGTCATGCCGCAGATGGGGCACTTGCCGGGATTGTCGTATTCGATGGAAATGTGTTCGGGCATCGGACAGATGTATTTCACGGGCGCTGGTTCTCCCGGAGGGGCGGCGCCGGCTATCGGCGCCGGACCGGTGGGTTTTGCGCCTGGAGGCGCTGCGGCCATGCTCTCCTGGCCGGCGGGCGCAGCGGGGCCGGATTTGTTCGGCTTGAGCATTTTCTGGATGGCTTCGCGGAGCTGGCTCTCGGAATCGAGCATGAATTGGCCGGAGGTAACGATGCGCTCGCCCTCTTTCAAGCCGCTGAGGACCTGATAGGTATCGTTGTCGGCCTGGGGACCGAGGGTGACTGTGCGCGGATCGAATGTTCCGCCATCCAAAGCGACAAAGACGGTGGTCTTTTCGCCGCTGCGCAAGATAGCCATGTCGGGTATGAGCAGCGCCGAAGGTTCCAGTTCGGCGATGACTTGAATGGTAGCGAACATGCCCGGCTTAAGGAAATAGCCGGGGTTGTGGAACTCCATTCGGACGCGCGCGGTGCGGGTCTTCTCATCCACATTGGGATAGATGTAGGTCACACGCCCCCGGAACTCGCGGTCGGGTAAAAAGGAAAGGGTGACCGTTGCCTCCTGGCCGAGCTTGATGAAGACCAGGTCCTGTTCGTAAATCTGCGCCTGGACCCAGACCAGCCCTAAATCGGCCAGCCGGTAGGTCTTCATGCCCGGCTCGACCATCTGGCCTCGCACAACCGTTTTCTCGACCACGAAACCGTCCTGGGGCGCAAGGATGCGCAGGGTCTTGCGCGGTTGGGCGGTGCGCTCCAACTCGGCAATTTGTTCGTCGGAGATGTCCAGGAATTTCAGTTTGGTAAGGGCGCTGGTTTTGAGCACAACCCCGCCGGGCGCGTTGGTTCCCTGTTCGATGGCGACCAGGTACTCCCGCTGGGCGCTGTAAAGCTCGGGCGAATAAATCTCGAAGAGGGGCTCGCCCCGATGCACCCGCTGGCCTGTGGCATCGACGTAGAGCTTCTCGATCCAGCCCTTGAATTTAGTGGTCACGTCGGCCAGGGTCGTCTCGTCGTAATCAATGACGCCCACCGTGCGAATGGCGCGGCGCAAGGGTCCGCGTGTGACAGCGGCTGTTCGGACACCCATGATTTGCGTAGTCACAGGGTCAACCGCGATGGCGGATGATTCTGCCCCCGCAGCCTCCTCCTCGTACACCGGCGCCATATCCATGCCCATGCTGTCCTTGCCCGGGGTCTGCCGCACCTCGCCTGGCATCATGGTGGATCTGTAATATCTGATTTTCCGCCCGCCGGGCGGCGCCGCTGCGACGCTGCCTGCGGCGGCCTCTTTGCGAACGGGCGTGAGCTTCATGCCGCAAATCGGGCAGTTGCCCGGTTCAGGCTGAACGACCTGGGGGTGCATGCCACAGGTGTAAAGGGTCTTTTCCTTCGAGGCGTTTGCAGTGGCCGCGCCGGTTCGGCTGCGGTCGCAGCCGCTCAGCACCAGGCTCGCGCCCATTGCGAATGCCAGAATGGAATACTTCATAATGGAGGCATGCCTTGGATGATGAGCGCCAGTTCGGCCAGGACCACTTCCCGCCGGGTGGCTGATTCGACCCTGTCCAGTTCAAACGCGAGCAGGGTGCGTTCGCTGTCAGTGAGATTGAGGAAATCAATTTGGCCGGCCAGGTAGCCGGAACGGGCGACTTCGAGGGATTGGCGCGCTTTGGGTAAGAGCTGCTGGTTCAACAAGGCGAGGTTGCGCGTGGCTTCGCGATAAAGGAAGGACTTCACGGCAAAGTCTGCTGCCAGCGCGATCTGTTCGGCCGAGAGCCGCGCCTCGGCCGAGCGTTTGGCGGCCTGCGCCTCGGCAATTTGCGCCGCGATTTTGTCGCGCCAGATAGGCAGCGAGAGGGTGCCCGGACTTCCCGGCAGCCGATAGAGTGTGGGGTTCGTCTGCACGTCGGCCATCAGCCCGAGGGTGAAATCGGGCAGGCGCGCCTTTTGGGCCAGGATGATGGAGGCCTCGGCGGCGCGCACGTCGGCTTCCATGGCTTTTAGGCGCGTGTTCTGTGCGAGGGCCGTATCCAACAACTTCTCGGCCGCGAGATCCAGCGGCGTGGAATCGAAATGCCGTGGCATGGGCGGGGGCGGTTCGTTGGCCTTCATGCCCAGGGTGGCCTTGAACTGGGCCATAAGAGAATCTCGCGAGTCCTCGAGGTTGGCGATGCCGGTCCTGAGCCGGGCCTCTTCGATTTGTGCTCGCAAGACATCCTGCAGGGTGACCTTGCCCACTTCGTTTTGGGCTTGGGCGAGCTTCTCCAAATCCCCGAGCAAATGCAGCGTCTCCTGGTTGACGCGGATTTTCTCCGCCAGGAAGTAAAGCTGGTAGTAAGCGCGCTTCACCTCGAAGGCGCTGCGGAGAACAGCCGATTGGAACGTAAAGTACTTGGCCTGGCTTTCCGCCGAGGCGATGTGGGCCGCAACCCGGAGTTTCTCCGGCCAGGGGATGTTCCCCATGAGCCCGGGCATGAGGGAGGTGACAATACTCCGTATGTCCATCTGAAAGGCCAACTGCGGGTCGGGCAGGGAGCGGGCGGGCGTGATGCGCTCGACCGAAGCCAGCCACTCGTAATAGGCCGCCTCGACTTGCGGCTGGTTGAGCATCGCGTAAGTGAGAAAGTCCTCCAGCCTCGAGTTCGTCGTCAGATCCGGCAGGACTGGCCTGTGGCCGCCCGGCCGATACGTGGCCGCCACGGCCTGCCCCTGCTGGCGCGCCTCCTTCTCCCCTTGGGTCGGAATGCCCTTGCAACCGGTCAGCAACAAAGCCGCCACCAGGACCAGGAGCAGCGGGCGTCCCGACGAGTCGGGATTTGGGCCGCCCGGAACGCGTAAGAAGGCCAGACATTTTCCAAGCCACAGCGGTGTCGCACTCCGCTTGCCACCGCACTCCAAAGTGGCCTGCCCGTGACGGCCCCACAGACTTTGTCGGCAACCGTGCCCCGGGACCGGGAGCGGCCCCGGTTGCCAATGGCGTTTCGAGTCACTCTGGTTCAAGCTCATTCGGAATCACGCCCAGCATAGTGAGAAGCAAAATCTCTTACAATCGCCATCGCACCAAACCCGCGCATGCGTCTGATTACGTCCCCGACTGGAAAAACCCTCGGGGAATGAGGTTCCATGTCATCTTGACGGACTTCGAGGATTATGGTCGGGTTCTTCCAGATGACATGAAGCATTGCGCCAGAGCCGCACGTCGCTTTTTCACACGGAGGAGGTGCTTCCGAACCAACATCAGGTCTTGTTGCGGGACCTGCTTGAACCACAGCGATCGGCAGTCCGGTTGACCGATATCGGGTTTAGCAAGTCGCTGGCCGGCTATGGCATCCAGTTGGCCCTGTTTTGCCGGCTGCTCACGATGCGTGGGATCACGATGACCAGCGGTCTCTGCTTCGCGTTTCAACTCGAGCGCCTGCCTGGCCTGCTGCAGGCCCACTGGCAAAAAATGAAAAAGATGCCGCCCGAGAACCTCGCCGAGGAGCGGTTCGTTTTCTTTTTCCAAAAGCACCGACAGTTTGGCGTGGAACAGCGGTACAGGGACGTTAAACCCGTCGTCCGCCTGCCGCTCCAGCGGCGCTTCCATGAGCCGCGCCTCCCCCTCCTGCCGCCACCCCCTGACAGTCGGCGTAAGTGCCACTCGATCGCGACAGCGCTCTTATGGAGTGCCCCGGCAGAGAGAAGTGTCCCGACGAGTCGGGGCTTTCCCCAGAAGCCAAAGCGGCCTCTAACAACGTCAATGCCCATCGCCGCTCATAAACCTTCTCCGCGTCCAAGACCTCGATCGGCTCGCGCCGGTAGCGGTCCTCGCCGGCGGTTTCATCCAGGGAAATACTGGTCTGCTCGCCGCCACCCTTCAGGGCGCGTGCCTTGTCCCACTCGTCCGAGATGAAATGCTTGATCGCCACCAGGAGAAACCTGCGGAACTTTGCTTTCTCTCGGCGAACGCCCGCCGACCGCTTGCTCCGCGCAGACACTATCCTGGGAACGACGCAACCTTAGAGGCTCGGACGCCGTTTGTAAGCCCAAAGGCGATAGAAATAACCAATACAGCCAATACAGCCAATGGAGCATTTGCACTCCCGCCCACAAACATGCGAAACTTCTCGCGATGAGTGTGGCACAATGTGAAGGCTGCAAAGTTCAAGCCTCGACGGCCCAAGACCCGACGCCGTCGCAAGAACCGTCGGCTCTCTCTGACGCATGCCCGCGCGAAGCGTTTGGAGTGCGGGAGCTTGCTCCCGCCTTCGCGCGCGTCGAACCGTCCAAAAGCGCCGGCAAGCCGGACCCACTCCAGAGGCTTCGCCCCGTTTTGTCTGCAGGAAACCGCGCAGGCCAAAAACCCTCGGTAAAATGGGCCTCCGAGCGAAAAGACGTCGGAAAAGTGCGCAAAAGTGCGGAAAAAATAAAAACGGTTCCGCCCGCCGGAAGCACAACCAAAAACAACCCATACATCCAAATCGGCCAGCTTTAACCAATTATGACCAATTTTAACCTCCCCCCCGTCCCGTGCCGTGGAACGAATCGGCGTTCACGGTTCCAAAGGCCGAGCGGGCAAATGCACGATTCGCTCCGGCGACTCAATGCGGACCAACTCCCCCGCCAAAGGCTCCTCCAAGACGTGCAGCAGCAACGGGGCGTAGGGGGCGAGAGTTCCAAAGCGATTGTCTGGCGCGACCAGGACCACCACCGGCAGCGGCAGCGCCAGCAGGTTTTGCTGGAATTGAAGGTTCTGATCGACCGTCACAAAAAGGTCGAAGAACTCCCGGGCCTGCGCGAGCAACACACCGTTGCTCAAACCCGCCCACCCCATCTCGAACGTGGTCCGCACCTCGTGGCGGGCCAGCAGCCGCCGGAATCGCCGGGGAACGCAATGGTCGAGCAGCACCCTCACTGGCCAGGCGCCTCGTCGAGGAGTTGGAGGCCAGCCATGTCAATCACGCCTTGCGCCTGCTGGCGGGTCACGCCGGGGAAGTCGTCCAGGAAGGTCTCGAGCGAATCACCAGCCTTTAGGTGGTCAAAAAGACTCCTGACCGGCACGCGCGTCCCCCGGAACACCGGCACACCGCCCAGCCGTTCCGGGTCGCGCTCGATTAAGCTCGCCAACAGGGCGGCAGCGTCACCTTTCTGATCCAAAGTCAGTGGCATGTTTCTCTGTGCCCCACACTAGCATCTGCGCCTTGCCTTGCGCAACCCAACAAAGTCCCCGAAGCCCGCCAGGGCCATTGACAAAACCGCTCGGGCCATGGGTCGTGCCGCCAGACGCGGCGGGCGTGCCGCCCACGGTTCCGACCTTGTCAATGGCGCTGCGCAACCCGCGGCGATGTCTAACTCTCTGGTTGTCTGACGGGGCGGTTTGCGCAATATTGGCCGGGCTTATGGTATCTGGACGCAAGCAGTACCCGTTTGATTTGATCGAGCCCAAGTGGCAGCGCCGCTGGGAGGGGGAAGAGACTTTTCGCGCATGGAACCCGGGAGAGCCGGTCCCTGCGGAGCATCCGTTTGCCCGGCGCCACGCCCCGGCCAGGCCGGAGGAACTGCCCAAGTTCTATATCCTCGACATGTTCCCTTACCCTTCCGGCGCCGGCCTGCATGTCGGGCATCCGGAGGGCTATACGGCCACGGACATTCTCGCCCGCTATCGCCGGGCGCGCGGCTATAACGTCCTGCACCCGATGGGCTGGGACGCCTTCGGCCTGCCCGCCGAGCAATACGCCATCAAGACCGGCCAGCATCCGCGCCGGACGACAGAGTCCAATATCGCCACTTTCAAGCGCCAGATTAAGGCCCTGGGGTTCAGCTACGATTGGAGCCGCGAGATCGACACGACCGACCCCCGGTATTTCAAATGGACGCAGTGGATTTTCCTCAAGCTCTACAACTCGTGGTTCAACCCGGCGGCCGGAAAGGCCGCGCCCATTGAGACCTTGCCCTATCCGCCGGAACTGAGGCCGGGGATGGCGGAGGCGGAGGCCAAACGGCGCGCTTACCGCGATTCCAAGCGGCTGGCTTACGTCACGGACGCCCCGGTTTGGTGGTGCGAGCAGCTCGGCACGGTCCTGGCCAACGAGGAAGTAGTGGACGGCAAGAGCGAGGTGGGCGGCTTTCCCGTCACGCGCAGGCCGATGCGCCAATGGATGCTCCGCATCACCGCCTACGCCCAGCGGCTGTTGCAGGACCTGGACACGATTGACTGGAACGACTCGCTCAAGGAAATGCAGCGGAATTGGATCGGGCGCTCGGAAGGGGCGGAGGTCAGCTTCACCGTCGAGCGGCAGCCCGAGGACCAGGGAGGAGCGCAGGCCACGCGCGGCGCTTCCGTGCTGGCCGTGTTCACGACCAGGCCCGATACGCTCTTCGGCGCCACTTACATGGTGCTGGCGCCCGAACATGGGTTCATCGATGCCTGGCTCGCGCGAGGGGTCGTGCCCGGGCAATGGCCGTCAGGCACCCCCGCTGAATGGAGGGGCGGTGCGCCGACGCCTCGGGCCGCCATCGAGCAGTACCGCCAGTTCGCCGCCCGGAAGAGCGACCTGGAACGTACCGAACTGGCCAAAGAGAAGACCGGCGTGTTCACCGGGGTCTATGCCGTCAACCCGGCCAACGCCCAAAACATTCCGATCTGGATAGCGGATTACGTCCTCGCCAGCTATGGGACCGGGGCGATCATGGCGGTGCCGGGTCATGACACGCGCGATCTCGAGTTTGCGCAGAAGTTTCACCTCCCGATTGACGAGGTGGTTCAACCGCCCCAGGGCAAAGATTGGCGCGGCTACGTCGAGGACGGCATCGCGGTGAACTCGGCCAATTCGGAGGTCTCGCTCAACGGCCTGGCCACGCCCGAGGCCAAGCGGAAGATTACCGCCTGGTTGGAGGCAAAGAATCTTGGCCGGAAGACCATCAACTACAAGCTCCGCGACTGGCTCTTCAGCCGGCAACGTTACTGGGGCGAGCCGTTTCCCATCCTCTGGAAAACGGGGCCGGATGGGCAGCCGTGTCACGAGGCTCTGCCGGAATCCGCGCTGCCTCTAGTGCCCCCGCAGCTCGAGGATTACAAACCGACCGCCGACGGCCAGCCGCCGCTGGCGCGCGCGCAGGATTGGGTGAACCTGCCCGACGGCTCGAGACGCGAAACCAACACGATGCCGCAGTGGGCCGGGAGCTGTTGGTACTACCTTCGTTACCTGGATGCGCGCAACGACCAGCGGTTCGTTGACAAGTCTGCGGAGAGGTATTGGATGGGCCGCTCGAACCTGTGCGTCCCATCGGATTACGAAGTGCAGGCGGCGGGCGATGCCGCCATAGGGGTCCCGTCCGGAACGTCTGATGACGACCACCTTGGCAGCATCGTAGGTCAGCATCTGCCAAAGGTCAAGTTGCCCACGCCAGGGGTTGACCTTTACGTAGGCGGCACCGAACACGCCGTGCTGCACCTGCTTTACGCGCGGTTCTGGCACAAGGTCCTCTTCGATCTCGGATGCGTCTCGACGCCGGAACCCTTCCACAAGCTCGTCAACCAGGGCCTCATTCTCGGCGAGGTGGAGTTCACCGCTTTTGCCTTTGCCGATGGGCGGCCGTGCAGCGCGTCGGAGTTGCGCGACATCGAAGAGGAGGCAACGCCTGCCGGACGGCGCATGGTCGGCACTCACAGACAGACCGGCCAGAAGCTGGCTGGCCGGCGCATCCCTGAAGAGGAAGTAACGAAGGTGGGCGACGGCTTTTCACTCAAGTCCGATCCCAGCATTCGTGTGGATGCCCGCAGCTTCAAGATGTCCAAATCGCGCGGCAACGTCATCAACCCGGACGACATTCTGGCCGAGTACGGCGCCGACGCCTTTCGTTTGTATGAGATGTTCATGGGTCCGCTGGAGATGGTGAAACCCTGGAGCACACGGAGCGTCGAGGGCGTCTATCGGTTCCTGGGGCGAGTCTGGCGGTTGTTCATCGAGGAGAAGAGCGAGACGGAATTCGAGCAGCGCGTGACGGTCGAACCGCAGCGTGGCGCCGAGTTTCTCGAGGAGATTCGGCTCAGCCCGGCCATCCGGGACATCGAACCCACCGCCGCTCAACTCAAGGCGCTGCACGCCTGCATCAGGAAAGTGACTGAGGACTTGGACGGCTTCCGTTTCAACACGGCCATTTCGGCCCTCATGGTCTTCATCAACGAGGCGGTTGCGTGGGAAACCCGGCCCGCGTCTGTGCTGCGGGACTTCCTAATCCTCCTGCAGCCCTTTGCCCCGCATCTGGCGGAAGAATTGTGGTCCAGGCTCGGTGGGGCGCCGGGTGCGCCGCCCGCCGCGCTCAGCTATGCGCCCTGGCCGCAGTTCAATCCGGCCTTGCTGGTTGAGGACACCCTCCAGATCCCGGTCCAGGTAAACGGCAAGCTTCGCGATGTCATCACCGTCCCGGCCAATGCCTCCGGAGCAGACCTGGAGGCCGCCGCCAAAGCCTCGCAGAAGGTAAGACCCTTCCTGGAAGGCAAGACGGTCCGCAAGGTGATCGTGCTGCCGCGGAAATTGGTGAACATCGTGGCAGCGCCCTGACGGGCGAAACCCGAAATCCGAAGGCCCGAAATCCGAAGGAAATCCGAAATCCGAAATCCGAAGGCCGAGATCGCAAAGGTTTCGGGCAATGGCTCTGCACTCGATACTGAGGCCACAGGCACCTCCTTGCCACGAACCGACCGCACCGAACCACGGACTGGATGCGGAGCTCGGCCTTCGGATTTCGGCCTTCGGACCTCGCCCGTCAGGGCGCCGGCTATCGTTTGGACTTTTCTATGGCCGTCAGGTAGTAACTGTCGTCGTGCTTTTGTTTCCAGCCATCGGCGGGGGCCTGGAGGGTTGACCGGTGGCGAGCCCACATTTCGTTGGCAAACGGCTCCCAGGACTGGCCTTGGCGCGACCATTCATGATTGTGATCCTGGCCGGTGGCTTCCTTGATTTTCTTGAGGAATTCGGCATCGTTTTCGCCCATCCAGCGGTCCACATAATCCAAAAAGGCATCGTGGCCCCAGGCGGATTCCGCGTGGAGGAGGCGGATGGCCAGCGCCTCCTGGACCCAGGCCGAACTGGTGCAGCAGCGGCGATAGCTCTCGCTGGTGTTCTGGCCCGCTTTCCATTCAGTGGGGGGGCGGTGCTCATAAGGCCCCCAGCCCTGGCCCCGCTCGCGTCCGACGCCGGTGGCGGTGTCGATGCCCGAGTGCCCCGTGAAAACAACCTTCGCCCCCGTCCAGCAATCGCCGTAAGCAGTCTGTTCATCTTCCCCGAAGCTGACCTTGGGAAAGGACTTGCTGATGTTGGCCAATTCATCGTCGCCCAGCAATAGGCCGGCAAAGACGATGGGCAGCTTGCGGCCGCTGCCGTGGCCGCCAAAGCCAGTCCAGCCGGGATGTCCGGCCCGGACCATGCCGCCAAGGTCAATGCCCACCTGGACATAATTGACGAGCAGCGGCTCTTTCTGCTCGGGCTTCAAGTCGGTGCATAGTATCAGGGCCGCCATGCCGGCCACGCGCCCGTACTCCCGCCCGTATTGGGGCATGTTCTCGACCGGCCCTTCGAATCCGAAAAAGCCGGTGCCGACCCAGGGCCGCTGGCTAAAGCGGACGTACTGCCGGACGTTGGGAATGCTGCGGGTGGCGGCGGCGGCGGGCAAAAGCTCGCGCTTGAGGTCCCGCGCCAGATAGACCCGCTGTTGGCGGTCGCAAAAGGCGGGCCGGAATGCGTCAGCCGGCTGCGGCCCGCTCACGCACGTCAGAACGGCGGCAGCGCGGATGGGGCTGCTGTCCTCGACCCCGCGTTCGATAGTGCCGTTGCGCAACTGGTTATCGAGCACCAGCCCTTTGGCCATGCTGATGGTCGAAACCAGGGAATCTCCGGGCTTGAGGACGGCGGGCAGTTTCTGAATCAGCGAGGGGTCAAACCAATTCCGCACTCCGCTGTCATACGCCAGGCGCATCTGCGCAGGCGGGTTGACCATGAACCCATTGCGGACACGCTGTTCCTCTTTGCGCTCTTTGTCCATGGAGTCCAACTCGCGCTTGCGAATCTCGGCACCATAGAGGGGCTTGGGGTCGATGGCCCGGACGGTCGCCGGCCCGACTACGTACCAGTCGCCGTTGATGAATTGCCCGACCCGGGCCGGCTTGTCGAAAGTCCAGGTGATGCCATACTCCGAGACGCTATCCTTGAGCGCGAGGTCTTCGAGCCGGAGGGTCTCCGGCGCGTTACTGGGGGTGTAAATGACCGGAGGCCGGTCCAGGGTCTTGTCCGCCGCCACAACGCTCTCCGCATAAGGGTCAAATCTCCCTGGAGCAGCCACCGCTTTGACCGGTCCGCCCAGCGTGAGTAAGGGGTCGGCAACCCAAATCGTCTGCGCTTTGCCATTGGCGGTGTCACCCCAGATGGCGATGGCGTTGAAACCTTTCAAGCGGGTCTTGGTCGAGTCGACGGCCGCAAGCTCGCGGTCATTATGGAAGACCTGCAGGCCCTCCTCCGCATCGAAATCGAATGTCCACTTGTGCCAGCCAACCGGGACGCGTTTGACCCCCAACCAGAACAATTGGTCGAACCAGTCTTTGCCGTCGCTGGCTGTGACCGTGTAGCCCTCGCTGCCGCCCAGGTAGCTTGCGTAAAGGATGCCCGCTGCCAGCACGCGCCCGTCGCTCGACACCAGGCCCCAGCGCGGGCCAACCCGCGAGGCCTTGGCATTCTCCGGCACGGTCCCATCGTCATAAACCCAGATCTCAAACCTGCCCGACGCGTCCGCGTCCCGGAGTGTTAGCACTGCCTTGCCGCCCGGGCCGACTTTCAGAGAGCCCCCCTTGCCTTCGCGGCTCTTGAGGGTGTCCACCCCAGCGTCGCCTGTGACCGTCCAACCGGCCAGCGAATTCGGGCTCTCGAAGCTCAGCCTCCGGGCCGGGCCGGCCGAGGACTTTGCAGCCGCCTCTTGGCCCCGTGCCGCCCCTCCCATAGCCAAGGCCGTTGCCAGAATCAGCCCCGAGAAGAATTTGAGTGCCAACCAGGTAACTGCGCGGAGCCGGTATTGCTTCATGGGTGGATTCCAAGCCAGATTTGCGTCCGGGTCAAGTAAAGAGAAATCGAACGATTATGCCCTTGTATGGAGCGGATTATGCTGTATCATCAGCGCAACGCGAATCGGGGCAGGGCAGGCGCCGGCGCGACAGGCGCGAAAGGGGGATCTGATTCGTCGAGGTTGCGATAGAAAAGACGATGAAAATGATTCAACCCAACTGCCGGGTCCAGTTCGCGGCGCAGGACGTCGACTTCATATTGTCGGTGCTTGGCCGGAGTATCGGGACGGCGGAATGCCTTGTGAAGTTGTTGGCCGATGAGGAATCACGCGACGTGATTCTGGACGATGAGGCGCTGTTCCACGCGCTGCTCGAGAGGGGGGGCTGCCTGCGGGTCTCGACGCGATTTTACTTTTACATCCTGGTGCGGCAGGTCTTCCGGCGGGCGGACCTTCGGGACAGGACGGTGGCAGATTACGTGGCGGAGGTGCTGTCTGAATTTGCCCACGCTGAGCAAGCCCGTTGCGTGGTGCCCGGCCAGGCCAACCCGCTGGATTATCTCTTCGAGATGGTGGCCGCGCTCAAGACGGCCGACGACCTCGCGAGCTTTTTCATCCGGGTGCATATCGGCAATTATTCCCTGTTCCTTTCGGGCGTGTTCCCGGATCGCATCCGTTTTCGGGCCGAAAGGCGCGGTTTCCCGGATTTGAAGTACTACGAGAACATGGGCCGGATGCATTACCGCGCGGCGAGCGACCACCGGCTTGCCCAACGGTATGCGGTGGCGGGCATCTTCACTACGCTGGCGGAGCGTTTTCGAACGACCCGCCTCGCCTTGAACGACATCGCCGACCGCCTCTTTTCGCTGGGCGAGGCGGCGGGACCGCTGGGTTAGGAGGCGGTAAGCAGGGTCGAGGGGCGGGTGTCGAGTGTCGAGGCCGCGCTCCTCGACCCTCGGCCCTCGGATCACTGTTTTCTGTAGCTGGTCCTGACCTTGAGCCAGTCGAAATCAGTGGCCGGGCTTGCCGGGAAGATGGGGATGCGGGTCCTTAGGACGGGACGAACGGTCGAGGGCACGAGCCAGCGGCGGATTTCACGGTGGCCATCGGCGAAGACCAAATTGCCGGCGCCACCGTGGTAGGAGGCCGGCAAGTTGCCCCAGGCGTTGTCGTCGAGCACGTTCACGAAAAAACCGTCGTTGAGTGTGTCGGCGTGCTCATCCAGAAAAACGAAGATGCCCGAGGGGTTGGCAATCTGGGTGCTCTTGAAGAACTGGACATAGAGAGGGTTGAAGCGGTTGGTCAGTTCGCCGGGGTTGCCGACCTGGGAATTCATGGACATGCTGCGGATGCGAGCGCCATTGGGGGCCGGGACGCGGTCTGAGGGGCATTTGTATATCCTGGCCGAGTGGCTGGCGCAAGGCCCCAGTTTGGAGTCCGTCAGATAAATCAGGTTCGTGTTGTCGTCGCTGGTCTGCCAGTCCTCAACGTTGTTGGCCCAAGTCTGCCGTAGCGCCAGCGTCTCGGGCACGCCATGGTTGTTGACCAGCAGGTCCGAGTTCTCTTCCGCGTACAACACCCAGGCAATGTGGAGCTGTTTCAAATTGTTGGCGCAGGTTGCCGCTTCGGCCTTGCCCTGCGAACGGCCCAGGACCGGCAACAATAGGGCGGCCAGGATGCCCAGGATGGCAATGACCACGAGCAACTCGATCAGCGTGAAGCCCACCTTAGCCTCCGTTGCGTGAGGTTTCATGTTTAGGGCAGCAACCCCAGCTTGCGAACCGCCTCCCGGGATCTTTCGGGTGATTCATGCAGAATTACCTCCCAGCCGCGCGCTGCGCCCGCCTCCGTATTCTCGGGCCGGTCATCCAGGTAAAGGAGTTCTCCTGCCCGCCGCCCGGACTCGCGCTCAACCACTTCGTAAAGGCCCGCCTCAGGCTTGATGACCCCGTGCTCGTAGGAGAAAACATAACCGTCAAAGTGGGCGAAGAAAGGAAAAGCGCGCCGGATATGCTCGATCGCCAGGTCGTTCGTGTTCGAGAAAACATAAGTGGCCCGGCCGCGCTTTCGCACCTCGGAGTGCAGCTCCACCATCGGCTTAATCTCAGTGAAGATGTCGCTGAAAAAAACCGCGAACTCCTCGATGCTCCCCTTGAAGCCGGCAACGCGACAGATCTCGTTGAAGAGCTGCCGGCGCGTGACCCGTCCCCTCTCGTACTCGAGGAATATCGGGGAATGAACAAGAACAGCCATGAGTTGTTCGGCGGACATGTTGCTGCGCGCCGCAATCCTGCGCGCCGCAATCCTGTAATCGAAATCCACCAGCACCTTTCCCAAGTCAAAAACCACAGCCTTTACCATAATTTCAGTCCGAAAACGAACCTGCCGACAGTGCCGCCTCCTCGGGGCTTTGTCCAGGGAAAACCCGAACGCCGGAGGGCGGAGGAAATCCGAAATCCGAAGGCCCGAAATTCCAACTGCTAATCTCCGCTAATCTTCGCTAATGGGTTTTTCATTGGCGTTTATTAGCATAGATTAGCGGTTAACATTTCGGATTTCCACTCTGGCACAACGAATAATGTCGCCAATTGCCTGGGGTTTCGATAGCCTTTGGGTGAAATGCCCCTGCGAACAAGGCGGAGGCGGATCGAAAAAGTTGCAAATAATTGAAAAAATCAGTTGACAAGAGAGAGCGCACCATGTAAATACAATGTAACGACATTGCATGGGCGTTAGATATACAATTAATTCGGTATGGAGTTCGATTGGGTTAATCCGCCCTTCAATCTCGAAGGCTCTTTGACGCAGCAGGAAATTGAGGAATCGTTTGAAGACCCGTTCGCCATCCGGTTATTGCCGGATTCACCACGGTTTGCGGTGCAGGCGCGGTTCTTCAACCTTGGGATGTCGTCAGGCGGCGTTGGCGTGTTTTGCGTTTATCGCACTAACGGCAAACAGGTCCGTGTCATCCACGCCCGCCCGTTCGATGCCCAGGAACGGTTCTTCTATCAGAAAAAAGTGGAGCAGATGCTGGCGCGGTAGGGGATCGCCGGCCAAAGGTGAACAGACATGCCAACTGGTTTGACCCATGCATTCGATTGCGAGATGGGAAGAGGTGCCAATCTTCGACAGCGAAGAGGCGGAGGCGGATTTTTGGGCGGAGAACAAGCCCGATTTGCGCCTGATGGAGAGTGCCGTGGCCGGGAGCGCGGAGGCCTCGGAGTCGGTGACCATCACCCTGCGGATAGACCCGCGCATGTTGGCGCGGATCAAACGGCTGGCCCGCTCGCGCTATCTGAACTACCAAAGCATGATTAAACAATGGCTCAGCGAACGGATGGAACACGAGTTGCGCGAACGCTGATTGGCGCGCAGCCGGATACACCGAACAATGAAGGAGATTTGAGCATGGACGAAGAACTCAGGCCGGCGGGGGCGGAAGTCGGAAATCCGAAATCCGAATTCCGAATTCCGATGGAAATCCGAACCGCTGCGAAGGCGCGCGCCTTCTCGCTCATCGAGATGCTCGTGGTCATCGCGGTGATTGGCATTCTGGCCTCCATGATCTTCCCGGTCACCAAGGCCGTTTCCCGCGCCAGGATCAGGAGCCGGACAAAGGCGGAGATGGAGCAGGTCGTCACCGCCATCGAGATTTACAAGACCAAACGCGGCCAATATCCGCCCGATAATCACTTCGCGAACAACGGTTTGGTCAACCCTTACCTCAACCAGCTCTATTACGAGTTGGTAGGCACCACGAATAACGGCGTCTATTACCAGCCCAGCGACGGTCGGCCGGCGGTTACCGCGTCCACCATCGATTCGGCTTTGCACCCCGGTTACGTTGGTGGAGTCTCCGGGTTCGTCAATTCCTCGAGCACCGCCAACATTGAGGAAGGCTCTACGGTGGTTAATTGCTTGATGGGCACCTTGGGAGCCAACCAGGTCGCTCAGACACCAGGCGGCTTCAATCTCCTGGTCTGCTCCATTCCGCTGCCGCCCGGCCTGCCCCTTCGCCAGTGGCCGAACATGCCAGGCTCTCAAACGCCTTATCCGGGTTCCGCACAGATCAATCCGAGTTCCGCCGCCGCGCCCTGGTATTGCGCCTGGCGCTACAATTCGTCCAGCCCGACCAATAACTCGAGTACCTACGACCTTTGGATTGATGTGATCATCAACGGCAAGACCAACCGCTTCTCGAACTGGAGCCGCGATGCGGTGATTGTCGGCTCTCCATAAACGCACCCAACGCCTGTGCCTATGCGCTTCAAACGAACTACTCTCAAACAAGTGCCGCGTGAACGCGGCGTTCCGGCGAGCCTTTCCTCAATCCCGGTCGACTGGCAGGACAGCGCCTGGTGTCCGCTGGTCCGGGTTGTGCCATGCCTCGAGCTTTCAAATCTGTCCCCTCATTCCATGAAAAACAAGTCCGAAGAACTCCGACTCCGAATTGCCCTGGCCCCCTTCGTCGCCACCCTTTGTCGGAAAGCAGCCAATCCGACAACGGATGCGAGGACGCTTTCATTTCGGGAGGTTTTTCGGACAAGCCCCGGGGGCCGCAGCCTGCGCTCCGAAGGGTTCCGCCCTGGGCGCGCCACCCTTCGGTCTCCGGCCTTCGGCCTTCGGCCTTCGCGCTCCGACGCACACCCTTCATCCGCCGGCCTTCGCGCTCCGGCGCGCGGCTTCACACTGATCGAGTTGCTGGTAGTGATAGCCATTATCGGCATCCTGGCGGCCATGCTCATGCCGGCCCTGGCGAAGGCCAAGGTCAAGGCGCAGGTGCAGAAGGCCAGGCTCGAGATGTCTTCGATTATCCAGGCGGTCAACGGCTACCAGGCGGCCTACAGCCGCTTGCCCGTCTCGAGCTTCGTCCTGAGTGACAAAGGGGCGGCAATTGATGATTTCACTTACGGCACCATCGGCGTGCCGATAACGAAATCCCAGATTACGGATGTGTACCCCACGCCCCACGCGGCCAGCATCACCTCGCCGAGTTACGCCTATCAAACTAACAACTCGGAGGTCATGGCTATCCTCATGGACAGGGAGACTTTTCCCACGGGCCAACCCACCGTCAATGCGGGCCATGTGAAGAACCCGCTAAAGACCTCGTTTTTGAACCCGACGATTGCCAGCGACCAGATCTCCCCCGGGGTCGGCTCGGACCTGGTCTTTCGCGATCCTTGGGGAAACCCCTACATCATGTCGTTTGATGTGAACAACGACGAGATGACGCGCGATGCCTTTTATCGAAAGGCTGCCGTTTCACACGACCCCTCGCAGTCAAACCCGGCGATTGGCTTCTGGGGCCTGGGCAATTCCCAGCCCGGCGCCAGCGCCACGTCGGATTTCTTCCAGTTGGCCGGCCCGGTCATGGTTTGGTCCGCCGGTCCGGACAGGAAGATTAACAGCGGCGCGCCCGCGAGCTCGGGCGCAAACAAAGACAACGTCCTTAGCTGGAAACCGTAACCGTGAAAACTTCGACCTTAACTGTTCATGCCGCTCCTACGGAGCTTGGAGTTTGGGCATTTGCACGCCAACGGCGTGCAGGCATATCAGCCCAGGGCAACGCCCTGGGAAAGGCGTCGCACAACGTCAACCCGCCCTGCAAGGGCGGGGGCAGCCTCCCCGACCTGCGCCCTTGCAGGGCGCAAGGGCCGAGTAAGGCCGGCTTTCCCAGGGTGTTACCCTGGGCTGGTATGCGGCGCGCTTTCAGCGCGTGCTCCATGAACATTCGGCGCGCTGCACAAATGTCCAAACTCCAGGCTCCTACCGGAGCTTGCACCGACGGTTGCGAAAACCCTCCGGGTTGGAGCCACTGCCGTGGGAATGTCATGCGTTTGCGCCGCAGGGGCGGCTTCACGCTGATCGAGATGCTGACGGTCATCGCCATCATCGGCATCCTGGCGGCGATCATTGGCCCGAGTCTCGGGAACTTCAAAGCCAACGTCACCGCTTCGGCCACCCAGCAACTGCTGGCGGACATCGGGCGGGCGCGGCAACTGGCTATGAGCCAGCACACGACCGTTTACATGGTGTTCCTGCCTCCGGGCTTTGCACAGGACTCGGCCTGCATAGCTCTGCGGGACTTGGACCGAACGAGCTGGGCCCAGTGCCTGTCGCTGCTGGACAAACAGATGACTGCCTACAACTTCGTCTCCCTCCGCAACGTCGGTGATCAGCCCGGCCGGCATACCGCCCGCTATTGGTCCTCGTGGAAGACACTGCCCGAGGGGGCCTTCATCCCTGTCCAGAAATTCGCGACTCCCAACCAGACATTCAACATCTACACGAACGTCCCGGGCGTGGTGGGCATGGTTCGGCCTTACGTCACAGTCGCTGCGTTCAGCAACACCTTCAGCATCCCCTTTCCCAACGCGCAGTCGCCGCCGATTGGGCCGGGAACCTCGCGGTGGTGGACGACGCTGCCCTACATCGCCTTCAACTACTTGGGCCAGCTTGTCCAGCTTGTCGGTCCGTCCACGGAAATTCTACGGCCCGCCGACGAGATCATTCCGCTGGCCAAAGGCAGCGTGCTTTACCCGCACGACCCGGCCACCAAGATGGGCAATCCAGCCCTGCTGCCTAAGGCCATTGAAACGCCCCCCGGCAACAGCACTACCAACAGCTTCAACCTGATCTGTATCGATAGGCTTACCGGACGCACGTACGTCAAACGTCAGGAGGTCAGATGAGAATAAGAAACGCGAAATCCCCGGGCTTCACGATGATCGAGATCGCCATCAGCCTGGCGATCATTGCCTTTGCCCTGGTGGCGATTATCCACATCCTGCCGTTCGCGATGGGGGTCCAGCGGGACAACCGCGAGGAGACCATCATCAACCAGGAAACGAGCATCCTGTTAAACGCCATCCGCAACGGAGACCAGGGCCTGGACGACCTGACCAACTACGTCGTGGCCATCACGAACACGCAGACATTTTATCTTCCCAGTGGCAGGCCCGCCGCCTCGGTCGTCTATGGCTACACTTTAACTAACTCCACGGTCGGCCCGCCGCCGCCGGCGCTGCCGCAGCAGATGAGCCCGGAGTTCCTCATCACCAATGGTTTCCGCATCGTCGGCCTGCTCAGCACTCCCAAATATTACCCTGTATATGCGCCGGGCAAGCAACCCGCCGTCTTCGAGGGCTTTTACAGCAACCATGTCGTGGCAACGGTTCGGGCCATGAGCGGCTCCGCCAGCGACAAAGTCCCGCAAAGCAACGCGTCGGTCCAGGATATGGCCTTTGCGTACCGCGTGATTTGCGAGGTGATGCCCTACGGTTCCGGGAACCCGCTGGCTCCTTACAGCAGCGCCTGGAACCCGGACTGGACCAACTACACCTTCTACCCAAACGCCGCTGACTCGAGTTGGCGCTACAACTACTTCCGCTATGCCCAGAACCTCCAGGCCGACCTCAACGAAGTGCGCCTGCTATTCCGCTGGCCGGCTTTGCCCAACGGCGGACTTGGCAAGAGGGGCCGGCAGCTCGTTCGCGCTGTCACCGCAGGGCCGCTCCAGCCCTTTCCCAATCCCCCGATCAACCCGGCTTACACCCTCTATTTCGTGCAACCCAAAACCTTCGTGAGGGCTCAGTGAAAAAGACCACTTCTCCAACGCTCCAACGCTCCGACGCTCCAGCGCCCGGCTTCTCGCTTATCGAACTGCTGGTCGCGATGGCGCTGCTCTCGTTCATCGTGATAGGGTTGGTGTCGATGTTCGGGCAGACCCAGCGCGCCTTTGTCCAAAGCCTGACAGACGTGGACCTGCTGGAAAACGGGCGCGCCGTGATGGACCTGATGGTCCGCGACCTGGCCGAAGCCGCGCCCGCCGACGTGTCGGGCGCGGCAAACTTCTACGTCGAAATCCCGCAACCCGGCGAACCCATTTACACCCAGCCCCTGCTCCAGGGCCTGCCGGGGACGGTCATCCCGCCCCAAGAGCGGGTCAACTACCTCCAGCCCTTCTTCTTCCTGAGCCACCCCAACCAGATGTGGTTCGACAGGGCCTGGGCGGGGATCGGGTACTATGTCGTGCCGGACGTGTCTGGCGTGGGCATCGGCACCCTGTACCGATACGCGGCCACCAATGCGTCGCCGCCTGCCCAACCGCTGGCCCCTCTGCCCCCTCCCTCCCCGGACTTCATTCTCTCGCCGAGCTGCTTCTTGCTGGGCCATTACCCGAACTCCTTCGTTAATGCGCTCCTGTTCCTGCGGACCGATACTTCCCCCGTGCCTCGGGCTGCGCCCGTTTCAACGGTGACGCGCGTCGCTGAGGGCGTCATTCACCTGAGCGTGCGGCTGTTTGCGACCAACGGTTTCCCCATCGTGAGCGACCTCAACCCCCTGCTGTACGGCTACACGGCCTTCCAGGCCATGTCCAATTATAATAATAGCGGCGTGTACGTCACATACGCGCAGCCGATCATCCAGGCGAGCAATCACGTGAACCTGGCGTGTCCGGACTTTTACGACTCCTGCTGGTTTCTGAGCAATGCCGTGCCCGCATACGTCGAACTGGACCTGGGCATTCTCGAATCGCAGACCTACCAGCGTTACCAGGCCATCGTCTCCGCCAACCCGGCGGCCGGGGCTGCATTCCTATCGAACCACGTGGCCCAGGTCCACCTCTTCCGCCAGCGCGTCCCCATCCACAACGTCGACCCCTCTGCTTACTGATGAAAAAGGCACCATTCCTAATGAGGGGGCGGGCCTGCCGCGTGAACGCGGCGTTCTGCCTCTGCTTACCGCTGAAAAGGGCGCGCGTCCCGTCTCCCCTCGCCCCGGCCCTCTCCCCGAGGGAGAGGGAGCAGCCAGGCCAGGCTCTCGAACTTTCACGCACCGCTGGCTTCGCCGGCCGACAGACGAGGATTCTCCCTCTCCCTCGGGGAGAGGGCCGGGGTGAGGGAATACCGGCTGCCCAACAAAACCAGTTCTCACGAGTACCTTTGCGCCCCGAACGCCCCGGCCTCCGCAATTCGACCTTCGACCTTCGACCTTCGACCTTCGACCTTCGACCTTCGCCCTCCGGCCTCCGCCCTTCGGCGTTCGCGCAGCGTTCTGCGCGTGGCATCGCCCTGGTTATCACGCTGCTCATGCTGGCGGTCATCACCTTCATGGCGGTCACGTTCCTGGTATTGAGCCACCGGCAGCGAGACGCCGTGACCACGAGTACCGAACAGGCGGCCGCCCTGCGTGCCGCTGAGACCGGGGCCCAGCGCGCCCTGGTCGAAGCCATGGCCCCCATCAAGGCATCCTCCAACCAGTTCAACTTTGACCTGCGCGTCTCGACCAACTACATCAACCCGTACGGATTCATCCACGGCATCGCGGATTACACCAACGTCAGCTATGCTTACCCGAACGGCGCCCCCGTCACGGGCAACGACTTCCTGCGAAACGTGGCCAACCTCCTTTACAGCCCCCGTCCGCCCGTCTATGTGAACGGCGATTTTCGTTACTACCTCGATCTGAACCGCAACGGGGTTTACGACACCAACGGCTTTCTGACCCGGATCGTCAACGGCCAAGTGGTCCCGATGGGTTTCTGGGTCGGCGACCCTGAATGGATCGGGATCCTCGAACGGCCCGAGTATCCGCACTCGAGCAGCAATCAGTTTGTGGCCCGCTTCGCCTACATCATCATCCCGGCCAGCAAGACGCTCGACCAGAATTTTATCCACAATTATGCGAAGGCAAACCTTCCCGTTAGCGTCATTCCAAACATGATTGACATGGATGGCTTCTCGCGGAACCAGGGCGTCGGTCCCTGGGAGATCAACCTTGCCGCGTTCCTGGTGGACCTCAACACAAACCTGTGGCCCCTCTGGCCTGCCGACACTGTACTAAACGGCATCCAGCACCAGGGCTACCGGTACTATCCGTACGTCGACCCCACAGAACCGCCTCGGCTGAACCAAGGCGAGGCCTTCGACAATGCGCTCTATCTGCTGCGTTACCGCTACGGCGGCCAGTACGGCAACCTCCAGGCCGTCGTCCGCGTCCTTGGCCTGCTGGGCGCAAGGGAGTTCGTCCGCGATGGCTTCGATGATTTCGGCAGCGGCCCGATCATGACCAGCACCAGTCCCTCCCCGGTCATCCTGGCCGCCGATGACCCCGATAGCCCCCGGATAAACACCCCGTACCCCGGCTCTTACAGTCCCTACCGTATCTTCACGCCGCAGGACTACTTCGATCCGACCAAGACCGGCATTCCGAGCAACCCGCACAACCTCACCACCAATTTGCTCGCAGCCGGCATGGACACCAACGTGCCTCCGCGCGGCGCCAATGCCAACTACGATTTAACCCAGTATTACAACCGGTACACCTTTTACCGCTTGCTCCAACAACTCGGCACCGATTCGGCCCCCGAGCCGCCGACCAAGCTCCACCTCAATTACGCCAACGTGGATGCGTGGGGCCGCATTGTTCCCAACATGGCCACCAACTTCCTCCCCTGGATTCCCATCCAATTCTTCACCAACGCCGCCGCTCGTTTGCTGGTCAACGCCGGCTACGCCGCCGGGGCCGGCCCCTACCCCAACTCGACCAACCTCATCTACACCAACGTCTTCGGCTCGCTCCAGCTCCAGATCCAGATTTGGCCTACTAACTTCTATACCCCGAGCGTTCATCGCCTGCTCCAACTCGCCGCCAATATTTACGACGCCACAATAACCAATATTGTTAACGAGCCTGTGCCACCCTATCTCCCGTCCGTGTTCCGTCCGATCTTCGGCACTCTGCCCGGGGTTGGGGGCGGCCCGGCGGGCATTTACATCATCGGCTACCAGGAAGTCACTAATGCGAGCATTGCCGGCCTCGGGGGCGGACTGACTCCGGTCATGCGCGACCTCAACATTCCAAGGCAGCGCGCGGCCATACCGGCCGACCTGAACGGTATGGTCTATGGCGTTCCGGTCGTGGTTGCCGCCAGGCAAAGGCTGCCCAACTTCAACGAGTTCTCGATGGAAACGATGATCCAGCTCACGCGCAAGCTGGAGTTTCGCCGGCCGGATGGCAACCCGACCGCGCCGGTCAACCAAACCAACCAGATGCTGCTGCTGTGCGTATCGAACGTGTTCGGCATGGAGGCCTGGAACTCCTACCAGGCCGCGTATCCGCGCCCCCTGCAGGTGATCGGGGCGGTGGACTCCTTCGTCACGGTCAACGTCACCAACGAGCATGGGGTGCTCACGACCAGCGTGAGCAACTTCCCGCCCTGGACTGTCTCCTCATCGACGACCGTTCCTGCCAACTCCTGGTTCGGCTACACCGCCAACGGCGCCTTCAAGCTGCCGCTCAACCCCACCACTAACGGTTACGTTGTCCTCAACGGGGCGTACGTGCAGAGCACGGGCCAGTTCACGAACTCAGCGACGGTATTTGAACGGGGCCTCGGTTTCGAGGTCCCGCACTTTTGGCTCTCGTTGCGCACCCGCGCCCGGTTCATCCTCGCGGATACCGGCGTCACCCCTAATCGCATCATTGACTATGTAAACCTGGACGCGACGGACCCGCCCCTGGACCTCACCCTGATGGCTGAGACCAACGGGTTGTGCGAGGCCTCATACATACCCGACGGCTCTCCCGGCAGCCTGTGGTGTACCAACCGCCATGCGAACCTGGATGCCTCGCCCACCTACGGCGTGCTCAACCAGATCGGCATCTGCCTGGGCAGCATCCAACCGGACATAAATGCGGGCCGTTGGAACAATGCGGCAAACGGTGTCAGCGGCGCGACCTCTGACGCCATCAACTACTTCCGCAACCAGCTCTTCAACACCGCCTTGACGCAAACCAACAAGTTCTACGCCCCGTACGAGCCTACGCGGACGATGTTTTATGAGACCTCCTGGCAGGCCAATGACCCGCTGGTCCATTATACGGTTGGCGACCTGATCAGCCCGGCCCAGGCAACAAACTGTGTCCAGGTCGATACCCGGGGGCTGGCTTCGACCATGAATAACCTTGGCAGGTTAAACGGCCGCTACCAGCCCTGGGGCACTCCGCCGGGGCAGACCCTCTCAGGCAACGTCCAGGACACCTACAACCTGGCCCTCAAAGATCCCCTGGTAACCAGGTCCGACGACTGGGATTTCCCGGCCTACAAATTGCCCAACCCCGGCTGGCTGGGGCGCGTCCACCGCGGCACGCCATGGCAGACGATCTACCTCAAATCCCCTGCGGTCGATTACCCTCACTGGCGGCAATGGTCGGGCGACATCCAGATCGTGACCAACTGGGGCCAGATTTCAACCAGCCTGGTGAATCTGTACCCCGGCACGAACGCGCCGCTTATTGCCCAATTGAACGGCATGACCTACGATGCCCTGTTCACGCATCCCACCAACGACTACTACCTCATGGACGTGTTCACCACCGCCCTGAGCGACACGCTCTCTCGAGGCCAGATGTCGATTAATCAGAGCGGCCTTGCCGCATGGTCCGCCATTCTGAGCGGCGTGGACGTGCTGGTGACGCGCACCAATGACACGATCATCCAGCCGGCCGGCGGTTATAACCCTCTCTTCCCACCGCCGCTGGTCACGATCGTCAACGCCATCAACAACGTGCGCGCCACTAATTTCGTCACCGGCGCCTTCCCTCGCCTGGGCGACGTCCTCAGAGTCCCCGAACTGACGGTCAACTCGCCCTTCATCGCGCGTGGCGCGGGCGGCATTGTCCTCACCAACCAGCTTGACGACGCGGCCTTTGAACGGATTCCACAGCAGGTCCTTGGCCTGCTCAAGGGCGGGGAGCAACCGCGATTCGTCATTTACTCCTACGGCCAGACCCTCAAGCCGGCCAACAATTCCACGGCGACGAGCAGCGGACTCTACTCCGGCCTATGCACCAATTACCAAATCACCGCCGAGGCCGCCACGCGCACCGTGGTGCGCATCGACGGCGCCCCCTCCAACCCCCGGGCCGTTGTCGAGAGCTTTAGCGTCCTGCCGCCGGATAATTAGAAAGGTAATTATGAATTACGAATTATGAATTATGAATGCACCGCGATCGCCTCTCATCCAACCCCGGAGCGTCGGCCTATCCGCGACGCAATTCATAACTCATAACTCATAATTCATAACTCATAATTCATAATTCCCCATGCAACGGCGTCCTGTCTTCTGGTTCATGGTGAGCCTGCTGTGCTTTATCGGCGCGTATTACTCCTGGCAGCTTGGAGATGAGTGGACGGCCAGAAAGCCTGCCAGCGCCGCCCTTGGCAATCGGCCCAAACCTGCCGCCCCGGTTCAGCCCGGTCCTATGCATCCGCTCTCCCGGGCCGGCGCTCCGGCCCCCCGGGCCATCACGAACCTGACCCCCAAAGCCCGGATTGCCTACCGTCTGGCCAACACGACCCAACCATACGGCCAGTTGATTCGCAATCCCAAGGCCATCGTCCTCGAAAACGCCCTGCTCGACACGGCCCAGCCCCTGAACC
>Ga0181524_10000929_pt1 | contig 34785 bp, 30 predicted proteins | sample PEATcosm2014_Bin_34_FD_119761 | JGI IMG/M metagenome (GOLD analysis project Ga0181524, IMG submission 119761) | Peatland microbial communities from MTU Mesocosm Facility, Houghton, MI, USA - PEATcosm2014_Bin05_60_metaG | ecosystem: Environmental > Terrestrial > Soil > Wetlands > Peat | place... | reverse complement strand
GACTGATGCTCGTAGTGGCGCCGTAAGGCGCTACTTTTTATGCCCTGACGGGCACACTACGAGCAGCTACTTCGTATGCCCTGACGGGCACACTACGAGCGGCTACCTCGTATGCCCTGACGGGCACACTACGAGCGATTCGCTCGCCGCGAATGCGGCGGCATGGTAGGATGTCCATCATGGTCACCGAGAGCGAAATCCTGAAGTTCATCCGCAGCCGCAAGTACAGTCCGATGACGGCCGAGGAACTGGCCGGCCGGCTCGACGTGCCTCCCTCGGAGCGGGAGGAATTCCGGCGGCTCGTGCGCGAGCTCGAGTTCGCCGGCGAGCTGGTCGAGGTGAAGAAACGGCGGCTGGCCGACCCGGAGCGCGTGGACCTGGTCGTCGGCACGCTGCTGTGCAACCCGCGCGGGTTCGGGTTCCTGCGGCCGGTGCGCGAGCGGGACGGCGAGGACCGCTACGTCACCGGCGAGAACATGAGTTCGGCGATGCACGGCGACCTGGTCGTCGCGCGCATGCCGCCCTCGCTTCGGCCCCGGCCGGGACAAACCGGACGCCGGCGCGAGCGGCCCGGCGGACGCGGGCGAGGCGCGTTCGAGCCGGAGATCCAGGTCGTCTCGGTCCTCCGCCGCGCGCGGACGGAGATCGTCGGCACGCTGCGCCAGGAAGGGCACGTGCGCGTCGTCATCCCCGACGATCCGCGCCTCTTCCGCGATGTGGTCGTGGCGCAGGGCGACGAGGGCGGCGCGCGCGAGGACGACAAGGTCGCCGTGCGCATCACCGTCTGGCCGACGCGCCACATCAGCCCGGCGGGCGAAATCACCGCCGTGTTCGGCCCGCGCGGCCAGCTCGAGGCCGAGCGGCTGTCGGTGGTCCGCGAATTCAACCTGCGCATGGATTTCCCGCCCGAGGTCGTCAGCGCGGCGGAGGCGCTGCCACAGCACGTCGAGCCTTCGGACCTGGCCGGCCGGCAGGACCTTACCGACGAGACGATCTTCACCATTGACCCGCCCGACGCGCGCGATTTCGACGACGCCGTCTCGCTCCGGCGCATCGCCGCGGGCGGCTGGGACCTGGGCGTGCACATCGCGGATGTCTCGCACTACGTCCCCGCCGATGGCGCGATTGACCTGGAGGCGCGCGCCCGCGGCACCAGCGTCTACCTGCCCGGCCAGGTGCTGCCGATGCTGCCGGAGAAGCTCTCCAACGGCCTGTGCAGCCTGCGGCCGCACGAGATTCGGCTGACGAAGACGGTGCGGATGAAGTTCGCCGCGGACGGCAACGTGCGCGGCGCGGAGATTTTCCCCAGCTTCATCCGCTCGGTCCGCCGGTTCAACTACGACGAGGTGCAGGAGGTCCTCGACGGCGGGCGGTTGCCCGAAGGCGAGGAGCCGCTCGCGGCGCTGCTCCGGACGATGAACGAGCTGGCGGAGCTGCTGCGCCAGGAGCGGCGCGTGCGCGGCATGCTCGAGATGGATATCCCCGAGGCGCACATCCTGACCGACGAGAAGGGAACCACGATCGGCGTCGAGCTGCGGCGCGGCAATGCCTCGCACCGGCTGATCGAGCAGTTCATGCTCGCGGCGAACGAGGCCGTGGCGAACGACCTCCTGAAGCACAAGCTGCCGTACCTCGCGCGCGCCCACGACGAGCCGGAGGAGAAGGCGATTGACGAATTCCGCGACATGGCGCGCGCCCTCGGCCACACGCTGCCGAGCCCCGGCACGCGGCAGCAGATTCAGCGTTTCCTCGCGCGCACCGCGGGCAAGCCGGAAGCGCCCGTGCTGAATTACCTGCTGCTGCGCTCGATGAAGATCGCGACGTACGTCGCCGAGGACAAGCCGCACTACGCCATCGCCGCGCCGCACTACCTGCACTTCACCTCGCCGATCCGCCGCTACCCGGACCTGCTGGCGCACCGCATCCTGCAGGAATCGTGGTCCGGCCGCCTGCGCGATTCGAAGCGCCGCGACTGGTGGACGCAGAACCTGCCGGCCTGGACGACGCGCTCGACGGAGACGGAACGGACGGCCGACGAGGCCGAGCGCGCGATCACCACGCGGCGGCTGCTGGAGTTCGTCGCGCAGCGGAAGGAGCCGATGAAGGCGCTCATCACCGCCGCGGAGAACTACGGGCTGCGCGTGCAGGTCTGCGATTACCTGCTCGGCGGCATCGTGCGGATGTCCACTTTCTCGGACGGCTACTACCGCGTCAACCGCGAGCGCGGCTCGCTCACCGGCCCCGGCCGCCGAGAGTACAAAGTCGGCCAGACCATCTCCGTCCGAGTCCTCCGCTACGATCCGTTCAAGCACCAGATTGAGTTTGAGGTGCAGAATGAAAAGTGAACAAGCCGCAGAACGAGGGCTGACATGAACGTTTCCGAGTTCATCGCGAAATGGGAAAAGTCGGAACTTACGGAGCGCTCCTCCGCACAACAGCATTTTCTTGACCTGTGCGAACTTCTCGGCGAGCCGAAGCCTGCGGCCGTTGACCCGACCGGCGCGTCGTTCACCTTCGAGAAGGGCGCTACGAAGCAAGGCGGAGGCAATGGGTATGCGGACGTGTGGAAAAAGGACTACTTCGGCTGGGAGTACAAGGGAAAGCACAAGGACCTCAACGCAGCATACGAACAGCTTCTTCAGTACCGCGAAGCGTTGGAAAACCCGCCGCTGCTGGTCGTCTGCGACATGGACCGCATCCAGATCCACACTAACTTCACCAACGCGCCCGTTCGCGTGTATGAAATTCCTCTGAGTGAACTCAGCGAACCCCGCAACCTCGAGATTCTCCGCCACGTCTTCAACAATCCCGAAAAGCTCAAGCCCGGAGCGACGAGCGCGGCGATCACCGCGCATGCCGCCGAGCGACTCGGCGAAATCGCCCAGAGCATGCGCGCGAGAGGCGTTGACCCGCATCAGGTCGCGCGCTTCCTCGACCGGATCGTATTTTGCCTTTTCGCCGAGGATGTTGAACTCTTGCCTAAAGGCCTGTTTAGCCAGCTTGTCCAAAAGACCCAGGGCGAACCGGCCCGCTTCCGCAAACTCGTCGGGCAGCTTTTCGAGGCGATGACCACCGGCGGCGATTTCGGCGCAGAAACCATCAAGCACTTCAACGGCGACCTATTCACCGAATGCCCCGTGCCCGAAGTCGCCGAGAAGGAAATCGAGGGCATCATGGGCGTGGCCGGGCTGGATTGGGCCGCGATTGATCCCTCGATCTTCGGCACGCTTTTCGAGCGCGGCATGGACCCATCGAAACGCGCGCAGATCGGTGCGCATTACACTTCGCGCGAGGACATCGAGACCCTTGTAGAGCCGGTTGTCATGCAGCCGCTGCGGAAAGAATGGTCGGAAGTCAGGCAAATCGGCGACAGCCTCATCTCAACGGGCAAGAAGAAGACCTCTCCGAACGATTCGGTGAAACAAAAGTACAAGGCGCAGACGAAGGCCCGCATGGAGGCCGTGGCGCTGGTCCGACGGTTCCTCATGGACCGACTCGCGAACGTAAAGGTGCTGGACCCGGCTTGCGGCTCCGGCAATTTCCTCTTCGTCACGCTGCAGAAGTTGAAGGACCTTGAGAAGCAAGTCGTCTTCTACGCAGCGAGCAACGGGTTCGGCGGACTTATGCCGCTCGTCGGTCCCTGGCAACTTTACGGAATCGAGATCAATCCATACGCTCACGAACTCGCGCAGATGACCGTCTGGATCGGATATCTCCAGTGGATTCGCCTGAACGGTTATGGCTCGCCGGAAGAACCGGTCCTGCGGAAAATGGATAACTTCAAATGCATGGACGCAATTCTCGATCTTTCCGACCCGGCAAATCCCAAAGAGCCCGAATGGCCCAAGGTGGATTTCATCGTCGGAAATCCGCCGTTCCTGGGTGGCAAGATGCTTAGGAGCGGTTTGGGCGACGATTATATTGAGAAGCTGTTCGGTCTTTGGAATGACCGCGTCCCTGCTGAGGCCGACTTATGCTGCTACTGGTTTGAGAAAGCAAGGCGGCAGATCGAGCAAGGACTCTGCAAGCGCGCTGGACTTTTGGCTACGCAAGGCATTCGAGGTGGCGCGAACCGCGCAGTACTGAAGCGGATCAAGGAGAGCGGCGACATCTTTTTTGCAGTGAGCGACCGGGAATGGGTTCTCGACGGCGCGAACGTTCACATTTCCATGATCGGCTTCGACGCGGGCGACGAGAAGTTGCTTGTCCTCGATGGCCTGCCCGTTGCGACAATCAATCCAAATCTTTCTGCTCAAGCGGACATAAGCCAGGCGAAACGGCAGCCGATGAATCTCAATGTGGGTTTCATGGGTGACACAAAGGTAGGTCCCTTCGAAATACCAGAGGAAAGAGCGCGTGCGATGCTTGCGTCGCCCAACCCGCGACCACGTCCCAACAGCGATGTTGTGCGGCCTTGGGTCAATGGCTTGGATGTCACGCGGCGCCCTCAGAACATTTGGATCGTGGATTTTCCGCCTGCTACAGCTCAGGGAGATGCAGCGTTTTATGAAGCCCCTTACGAATACATCAAGGAGAACGTGAAGCCCATGCGGGCCACCGCCCGCAGCGGAGACCGCACTGGGGTTTCCTGGTGGATTCACCAGCGACCTCGGCCTGACATGCGCAACGCCATAAAGGAACTGCCGCGATTTCTCTCCACTGCCCGAGTTTCCAAACACAGGCTGTTCGTTTGGCTCGAATCATTTGTACTACCAGACTGTCAGCTTATCGTCTTCGCCCGTTCCGACGACTACTTCTTCGGTGTCCTGCATTCGCTTCTACATGAGGTATGGGCGCTGAAGCTTGGGACGCGCTTGGAGACACGACCGCGCTATACGCCGACGACCTGTTTCGAGACTTTTCCGTTCCCTCGGCCAAGTGCGGAACAGGAGAATACAATCGCAGAATTGGCGAAGGAGTTGGACGCGCTTCGGAACGCATGGCTGAATCCGCCGGAGTGGACGAAGGAGGAAGTCTTGGAGTTCCCCGGCTCTGTCAACGGTCCTTGGGCGCGGTTCGTCCACGAACCGGACAGCCGCGGAATCGGGACGGTCCGCTACCCGCGCCTGGCCGCAAAGGACGCCGATTGCGCGAAACAGCTTGCGAAACGGACGCTCACGAACCTCTACAACGAGCGCCCCGCCTGGCTCGACCAGGCGCACCAGAAGCTCGACGCGGCGGTCTTCGCCGCTTACGGTTGGGACCCGGCGATGTCTGAAGATCAGATACTGGAAAAACTCCTGGCTCTAAATCTCGAACGTTCTGCGGCAGAGAAGGAGGCAAATGAATGAGCACGGTTACAAAGGCGGTCCGTTCGGAACCGTTCTGTGGCTGTCGAATTCTGGGCCGTGGGACTTTAGCGTCCCCATTGAGGATAAAATACTGCCGCCTGCACGGAAGCGCTGAGAAGCTCGTAGCAGCCTGTAAACTTGCAGTCAACGCCTTCGAGCCACTCCGCATAGAGGACGGGTGGGATTGGGCTGACAAAACAATCAAAGTAGTAGAGAGAGCGTACCGTCGCGGCCAGGAGAACCAATTGTGAGAAGGATGCTCTGTAGTTATACTTCAGTTCATGCACAGAAAGAAACTGATGTTTGACACATTGGTCATTGTTGGGCCGGGACTGATCGGCGGGTCGCTGGGGATGGCGGTCCGCGAGAAGGGGCTGGCGCGGCGCGTGGTCGGCGTCGGGCGGCGGCGCGAGTCGCTGGCGCGGGCGGTGGAACTCGGGGCGGTGGACGAGACTTCGCTCAACCTCGAATCGGCGGCCGCGGAGGCCGACCTCGTCGTCCTCGCCACGGGCGTCGAGTTGATCGCTCAGCAGGCGGCCGCGGTGCTGCCGCGCATGTCGAGGGGCGCGCTGCTGACGGACGTCGGCAGCGCCAAGGGGACGATCTGCCGCTCCATCGCCCAAGCCTTCTCCGCCACTTCGGCGGCGGAAAGGGTGCGGTTCGTCGGCGGGCATCCGATGGCCGGGTCCGAGCGGCGCGGCGTCGTCTCCGCGCGGGCGGACCTTTTCCGGGGCGCGGTCTGCATCCTCACGCCCACGCCGATCACCGATCCGGACGGCGCGGCACTCGAGATCGTCCGCGAGTTATGGAAGGCGGTGGGCTGCCACGTGCATGTGATGTCGCCGGAGGCGCACGACCGGCTCATCGCGCAGATCAGCCACCTGCCGCACCTTGCCGCAGCTTGCCTGGTCAACGCCGCGTCGGATGAGGCGCTCGACCTGGCCGCCAGCGGCTTCCTGGACACCACGCGCGTCGCCTCCAGCGACCCGGCGCTGTGGGTCGGGATCTGCCTGGCCAACCGCGAGGCGCTGCTAGCCGCGCTCGCGTCCCTCGGCGGCCGGTTAAGCGACTTCGAGCAGGCGCTGGAGTCCGGCGACGCGAAGGCCCTGGAGGCGCTGCTCGCCCGCGCCAAGTCGCGCCGCGACGGCAAGGCGGACCAACAAGACACCGGCAAAGTTGACCACCAAGGCACCAAGGACACCGAGAACGACAGCAAATCTTGAAACCACAGAGCGATAGCGCGAGCTGGCGAGCGCTGCCTATCGCCACAGAAGCGGCGAAGCGGACCAGGCATCAAGACTCCAGAGCAGAAAGAGACGACGGCTTCCACCACGAAATACACGGAGCACACCGAATGACTTTCCTAAACAGCTTCAGTGTCTTCAGTGTGTTCTGTGGTTGCAATATCCGTTGGCGTTCCTGGTGCCTTGGTGTCTTGGTGGTAAGAAGTCCGGCGTGACTGGAAAGAGGACGATGTTCGCGATCGCGCTTCAGTCCGGCAGCAACGGCAACTGCATCTACGTCGAGTCGGCCGAGACGCGGCTGCTCTTCGATGCGGGGATCAGCGGCATCGCGGCGGAGCGGCGGCTGGCGAAGTACGGCCGCGACATCCGCAAGGTGGACGCCGTCATCATCTCGCACGACCACGCCGACCACGTCCGCTGCGCGGGGGTGTACCATCGGAAATATCGCCTGCCGGTGTACATCAGCCGGCGGACCTTCGACGCGGCCATCGCGCGGTGCGGCTGTTTCGAGGCGTCCGAGGCGGTTCACTATTTTCAACCGGGCCGCGCGCTGCGGTTCGGCGCGGTGACGGTCGAGACGGTGCCGACGCCGCACGACGCGGCCGAGGGCGTGGCGTTCGTCGTCGCCGCCGGCGGAAAGCGGCTCGGCATCCTCACCGATCTCGGCCACGTCTTCAGCGGGCTCGAGGAACTCGTCGGCTCGCTAGACGCGGTCTTCGTCGAGAGCAACTACGATCCGGACATGCTCGATTCGGGCCGGTATCCGGCGTTCCTCAAGGCGCGCATCCGCGGGCCGCGCGGACACATCTCGAACATCGAGGCGGCGGAGCTGCTCCGCGCGAGCGCCGGCGCGCGCCGGATGAAGTGGGTCTGCCTGGCGCATCTCTCCGAGGAAAACAACCAGCCCGGCCTGGCGCTCAAGACGCACCGGAAAATCGCCGGCGGCGACTACAGTCTCTACGCCGCGAGCCGATATCAACCTACGGGGGTGTTTGAGATATAATCCGGGAGATCGAGAGCCGACCGGAGGACGGTAAATGGGCAAACTCCCGCGCACTCCGAAGACGACGCCGGCCGCGGATCCGGAGCTGCTCTCTGCGCTCCGCAACCCGAGGTCGGCCATCTCCAACGCGCCGCCGCTCCCGCGCGCCGAGTACGAGACCATCCTCGATTCCGTCCCCGCGCTGATCTTCTACAAGGACCAGGAAAACCGCATGGTCCGCGTGAACAAGGCGTTCGCGGAGGCGATGGGCCTGCCGAAGGATCAGATCGAGGGCAAGGGATGCTCCGAGCTCTGGCCCGACCAGGCCGAGCAGTACTGGAACGACGACCTGGAAGTCATGAAGTCCGGCCGCCCCAAGCGCGGCATCATCGAGCCGCTGGTGACGCTCGACGGGACGCGATGGATCCAAACGGACAAGATCCCGTTCCGCGACGAGGCGGGGCGGCTGACCGGCGTGATCGGGTTCGCGATCGACATCACGGAGCGGCGGCGCGCGGAGGAATCGGTGCGCGCGCTCTCGCTCGTGGACGAGCTGACCGGCCTCTCGAACCGCCGCGGCTTCTTCGCGCTGGCCGGGCAGCAGATCAAGATCGCCGCGCGCTCCAAGGCCCGGCTGTTCCTGATCTTCGCCGACGTGGACGAGCTGAAGCTGGCGAACGACACGTTCGGCCATGCCGCCGGCGACGACCTGCTCCGCGCCGCCGCGCGCGTGTTCCGCGAGACGTTCCGCGACAGCGACATCATCGCGCGCATCGGCGGAGACGAGTTCGTGGCGCTGATGATCGCCACCGACGGGACGGACGTGGAGCGGATTCTGCCGCGCCTGCGCAAGAAGATCGGCGGCCGACGCCCGCGCGGCCAACGCAGCCGCCTGGCGCTGAGCATCGGCCTGGCCGAGTACAACCCCGAATCGCCCTGCTCGCTCGAGGAGCTGATCAACCGCGCGGACGAGATGATGTACGAGGAGAAACGGCGGAAGCTGCAACAGCGGCTGCGGGGTTAGCGTGTTGTCCCGGAGATAAGTTGCATAAGTTCAGCACGCGTCATGTCGCGCGCAGTACGCTGCGCGCTCTGGCTGCTCGCAGTGTGCCCGTCAGGGCATACGAAGCAGCGCCTGACGGCGCCACTACAAGCTACGCATGAGATTTCCTCGCTCCGCTCGGAATGACTCCGCATTCTTCAATTTATTTCCGGGAAGTCACACCAGGCCGGTTTTCCTGCCGGGAAGAAACGCTTCACCATTCACGCCTCTTCGTTTCCTGCTGTTCCCACTCGCTCACTCAGGCGTCCCGGTCGGCGGCGCGCGCGGGGCGATCGGCGTGGGCGCAGGCTGCGGCGCGGTCTCGCGCGGCTTTTCCGGCGTCGCGTTCTCCGGCGGCGGCGTCGGCGGCGGGCCCACAACGCGGAAGATCACCGTGTTGCTCACCACCGTGCCCTGCCAGGCGGTGGGCCCGGCCGCCGCGGGCCGGCTGTAAACGACCTGCACCTTGTAGTCGCCCGGCTTGTACAGGGCGCAGTTGACCAGGAGATTGAAATCGCCGGGGAACTGGAGCGGCGCCACCGCCGCGAGCGGGACGAACGGGTTGCCCGGCTCGATCTGCGGGAAGTCAATCGGCAGCGCGTCGCGGGTCTTGACGGCGAGCGGCTTGCGCATGACGACCACGCTTTCCTTCTCCGGCCCGACCACGATCAGGGTCACGCGGTTGAGCGCCAGGTTGTACGCGTCGAGCACGATCGGCTGACCGGAGACGTTTCTGAAGAGCAGGTGGAGCGTGGTCGGCTCGACGGACAGCGGCTGGCCGAACGGGCCGGGCGTTTCGGGCAGAACGAGCTTGTCGGCGATGAGGGTGAGCTGGAGTCCGTTGGCGTCCTGGCCGGCGCCTCCCAGGAGCTGCATTTCCGTGAAGACCGGCCCTCCGGGCGATTTCGGAGCGGGTTCCGGCGTCGGCGCCGGCGCGTAATCCTGCGCCGCGCAGAAGGTCCCCGCCAGCGCCGCGAGAACGGCCGCGCAAACGATCATCCGCGCCATGTCGCTCCCTCCAGGAAAAGGCGGCTGTCGCTCCTGATCGGCGGACAGAGGGCTCCGTTCGTCACGGATAGATCGCCCGCGCCACGCCCGACCAGTCGCGGATATCGGCCCACTTGCGCCACTCGCTGCACTTATCGTTGGCGATCTTCCGGCTGCCCTTCCAGAAGCCCTCGCATTGCCCTTGCGCGCTGCTGTCCACGACCACGGAATTCCGGTCTTCGCTGAGCTTGCGCGAGCCCTTCCAGAACGAGCAGGTCGCGCAGTTCTTCCAGGCATTCGTGTACCGGCAAGCGCCCATCCACGGCTCCTTTTCATGCGAGATGCGACGTCCAACCGCCCTCTTCAGTATACGCCGAAACGCCGGCGCGAACAACTGGGCCGGGCGGGATTCACGGCAGGGACCGGGCCACGCCTGCTGAAGAAAGGTATTCGACGCCGGGTTCCGCGTGCGGGGCGAAAGCCCAAAGCGGGCAGAGGAACAGTGTTTCCAGGAAGCACCGCATGGGGCTGGTGCCGCCGGCGATCAGGCGTGAGAAGAGCTCGTTGACCGACCGGTTCCGGACGAGGTGATCGTAGCCGAACTTCGGCGCCGCATAGAAGAGCCGCGCCATGAGCTGGGCGAAGAAGAGTTCCCGCCGGATGGCCGCGGCGCGGGCGTTGTAGGATTCCGCGGCCGGGCGGCCCTCCTCAAGGGCGGCGCGCAGCGCGTCGTAGGCCAGGTCCGCGCTGCGGACGGCGTTGAAGACGCCCTCTCCGAAAAAAGCCTCGCCGAACCCGGCGGCGTCGCCCACCAACAGCACTCGACCGGCGGCGAGCCGCCGCGCGACGGGTCGAACGGGGATCGGCCACGCGCAAACGCGCGCGATGCGGCTCCCGCGAAGGATGGCGTAGCGCGCGATGAATTCCTCGAGCCGGACGTTCAGGTTTCTCGCGTCGCCGACCCGCCGGACCCGCAGCAGGCCGACGCTGAACCGGTCGCGCTTGGGGAAAATCCATCCGTAGCCGCCCGGAAGCGCGCCGAAGTCGAAGAGCGCATTGTCGCCGAGCGACTCGAGCGCCTCGGCCGGCGGGAAGAGGTCCGTCTCGATCGCCTGCGCCGTTCGCGGGCGCTCGCCCGGATGCAGCAGGCGCCGCACGCGGCTCGCCGCGCCGTCCGCCCCGATCAGGAACCGCCCCGCGAACTCGCCGGCGCTCGTCCGGACGAGCACGCCGTCGCGGTTCGGCTCGAACGACTGGAATTGCACGCCTTCGCGCAGTTCCGCGCCGGCGGCGACCGCCCGGCCGGTCATGAACTGGTCCAGCCGGGCGCGGTCCACCGTCGCTCCGGCGCCGGGCATCCGCTTGTGGAGGAAAGTCTCGCCGCGGAACGTCAGCCACGCGCCCGTCACGCGCCGCTCGATCACCTCGTCCACCGGGAACGGCAGCGCCTGGAGCGTCTTGCACGAAAGGCCGCCCGCGCAGGTCTTCGGGCGCGGCAGGTTCGCCTTCTCGATCATCAGCGCCTTGAAGCCGCGTCCGGCCAACCGCCAGGCCAGCGTGTTTCCGGCAGGCCCGCACCCCACAATGATCGCGTCGTGCATGAGATTTCCGCCCCGTCAGACCTCTTCGAACGAGGGCCATCGCGAAGCGGCGCTGCTTCGCGGCAAAACCCGCCGGTCACTTCAGCCGCGGGAACCACGCGCGGCGCTCCGGCGGCAGCGCTTTCGCGAAGCGCGCGATGATAAGCGACATCAGCTCCACGATCTGCCGGATGTCCCAGCCTTTCTCCTCCTGCCGGACGTGGCCGCGCGCGTAGGTCAGGTGCGCCACCTCCTTGGCCACACGCACCGCCAGCACCCCCAGCGGCTTCGGGAAACGGGGCCGCGCCCTGCGCCAGGTTTCCGGCGAGTCGAGGAAATCCTCCGCCAGCACGTCATCCGGCCGGGCCTTCTCATCGCCGTAGAAGAAGAGGAAGAGGATGCGCGCGTGGAGGGTGAAGCCCTCGATCAGCAGGCTGCGGAGTTTCCAGTCCTCGGGAAGGTTCGGATCGAGCAGTTGCGCCGCGGCGAAGAAGACGTCCATCTCGTACTGCACGTGCGGGACGATGGCTTTGAGTTCATCGTCCGACAGCCGCTTGCGGATGGCGCCCTGGATCGGCATGTTCACGTTCCAGGAAAAGGGGCTCCGTCAGCGTCCGGTAGTGAAAGGTGACCGGTAACCGGGCTTTTGGCCCGGGTTTGACGGTTGCGGCGTAATGGGCGAAGTTGTCAGGATTGAGCGCTGCCCACCGCGCCTGCAGGCGGGCCGGTATTCTTTCGATCCCCCGCCCCGCGGCGGGATCCGACGCTCGCCCGGAGCCCTCAGTCCAATTCCACCTTCCAGTTCGTCTGCTGAATCGCGCCGTTAACCTCACGGATTTTTTTCGCCAAGTCCTCGGACTGCTTCTGGAGCTTCGCCACCTCCACCGTCGCGACCCACTTGATCTCGCGCGCGCTGTAGCGGTCCGGCTCCTTGGTGCTGCCCGCGATGGCGGCCTGGAGAAGCGAATGCTGCTGAACGAGCATGTCGCGCATCGCGATCGCTTCGGTCAGCGTCCGTCCGTCAGGCAGCTTGTGGGACAAGTTGGCCTTATTGATCTTCGCGACGAGTTTCTCCATGTCGCGCAGCAGACCGACGGCCTCCTTGATCAGCGTATTGGGATCTTCGTGCGGTTTCTCACCATCTTGGACGACGGCATTACGCGCCACGCGTTCGCGGAGCGAGGCGAGTTTCTTCTGCATATCAGCCCGCAACAGAAGCGCTTCAGCAAGTTTCACAGTGCCACCCTTTCAGGCGGGACAGTGCCCCGCTTCATGGCCAGCCTGCGTTAGTGCGCCGGTCCATCGAACTTTGGATTATGACGCTCGCTGCTTCGTCTGTCAAGGGATTCTACGGCTCGGCCGAAACGCTCCCGCCCTTTTGCCTTTCTTAAGCCCCTTCCCGACAAGGACTGCCGTCGGCTCATGTTCAGAAGGCCTTGAACTCCACAACGGGCTTTTCCCCGTACTCGATCACCAAGTGGCGTCCGCCGTTTAGGATGGACATGCGGCCGGCCTCACAAGAGCGCCATGAACTCATCCACGCTGAGGCCGGCTTGCCGAATGATGGCGCGCAGCGTTCCGCGGTCAAGCAGCTTGTGGTCGGAGACGACCAATTGGGCAAACGGGTTGTCGCGCCGCAGGATCATGTGGCTGCTTTGCTTCCGCTTCACGTAGAAGCGCTGCTTTGCAAGAGCGTGAACGCACTCTCGGCCGGAAAGTTGAGGCAGCTTGCTCATACGGCCAGGACCAGCGTCTCGAAACGTTCTTCCGGGATTGGGAGGCCGTCTTCTTTGAGAGCGGCAATGTATCCTTCGATCGCGTCGCGGATGTTCGTGATCGCTTCTTCGCGGGTCTTGCCCTGGCTGATGCAGCCCGGCAGACTGGGACATTCGGCAACCCAGAATTCGTCCTCGCCCGGATAGATGATCACCTGTCGCATCGGCTCACCTCCCACGTAATGGTTTTCCGCCGGCCACGTTCATTATAGCGGCAAAGGTCCTTCTCGGCCATAGTTTTATGCCTTGCCGGCGGAGCGCCTCACTCGGGCGAAACCGGAAGCCTGCGCGAATCGGAAATCGCCTATCGGCCGCCGTCTATCAATCAGCATTCGGCAATCGGCAATTCTTCTAGTATTCCTTGAACTTCACCCCCGGCTTTTTCCCGTACTCGATCACCACCGGGCGTCCGCCGTTGAGGATGGACATGCGGCCGGCCTCGATGACCAGTTCGTTGTACGAGCTGTTCGCCGGCGTCGAGAGCACGCCTTCGGCATCCAACTCGCCGAGGATCTTCCGCCGCGCGGCCAGGTCTTTGCCGGTCTCGACGCGCAGCACCGCCTTCACCAGCGCCTCGATGGAGCGGTAGCCGTATCCGACCGCCTCCAGCCCCTGGCCGCCCCGATAGATCAGCTTGAAATAATCCGGGCTCGGCTCCTGGAACGTGCGCCCGTCGCTCGGGCGCTCGGTGCACACCTTCACGCCGCGGTACTGGTCGTCGTGCAGCACCAGGCAGCCGTCCTTCGAGCCTTTGCAGAACAGGTGCAGGCCCTGCGTGTTGCCGCCGGGGCCGGCGTTCGGATAGCACATGCCGTCGAGCACGCTCAGCGTGGCGCCGTTCTCCCAGCCCACGATCGCGTTGCACCAGAGGAAGCCCTCGCGGCCGTTCGGGTACCGGTCCTTGCCGCCGTAGACGCACACCTCGCTCGGCATCAGGCCGGTGATGAAATGGAGCTGGTCCACGTAGTGGCAGCCGACGTAGGTGAACATGTCGCTGTTCTCGACGGTGCACCAGTTCTGGAAATTGCTGTCGCGGTAGTACCACGGCTCATTGAGCCAGGCGTGCCCGAGCTTGAACTCGCCGAGGTTGCCGGAGCGGTACTGCTGGCGCGCCATCAGCGCGCGGTCGTCGAAGCGCTTGTGATACTCGATGCCGACGAACAGCCCGCGCTCGAGCGCCCGCTTCTCGATCTCGATCGCCTGCGCGTACTTCAGCACCAGCGGCTTGACGGTGATGACGTGCTGGTTCGCCTCGAGCGCCTTGAGGATCGTCGCGTAATGGAGCTGGTCGGGCACCGCGACGAAGGCGATGTTGCGCTCCGGCATCTTCCGCAGGACTTCCTCGAAGAGCGCCGGGAACTTCTCGTCGAGCCCGATCTTGCGGAAGTCCGGGTGCGGCGTAAAGCCGCGCCCGGGGAACGCCTCGAGCAGCGCCGGGTCCTCCGCGAGCACCTTCAGCGGCGCGCCGTTCAGGGCGCAGACCGAGAGATCCCCGATCAGCCCGAGCCGCTGGAGCTGATAGAGCGACGGCAGAATCTGAATCTGCGTGATCATCCCGCCGCCGATGACGGCGACCTGGGACGCCTTGCTCCTGGCCATGCGAATCCCTTTCTTCGTGGATGAATTTCGGAAGAACCATGCCCGGCGCGTATGATACGAAACCGCACGCGACAAGGCAACTGCCGGCCGCGTTTAGCCCGCGCTTGACAATTGACGTCTAGACGTCTAAAGTAAGCGCGAGATGAAGAGAAAACACTCGAAATGCCGGCCGGGCGAGGTGCGCGACGCCATCGTGCGCGCTCTGCGGACGAGTCCCCGCGCGCGCTCGGCGAAGGAACTGGCGCAGGCCGTCTCGGAAAGCATAGGCGGCGTCCCCGCATCATCCGTGCGGTCTTATCTGCGGCTCAACACGCCGGGGATGTTCGTGCGGGAATTCAGAGGCGTCTATCGCTTGCGCGACATGCAGATGACGTTACCGGTCCCGCGCGCGGCTCTCCCGGCGCCGCTGCGGCCGCCGTTCACGCACGGAAACGCCACGCTTTATTGCGATGACTGTTTCGACTGGCTGGCACGCCAGGATGACAACTGCATCCATGCGGTCGTCACCGACCCGCCTTACGGACTCCATGAATACACCCCGGAACAGCAGGCCAAGTTGCGGAACGGCAGGGGCGGCGTCTGGCGCATACCGCCCAGTTTCGACGGAACCAAGCGCTCCCCGCTGCCGCGCTTCACGACGCTGACCCCGGACCAGTTGGAAGAGCTGAGAGAGTTTTTCCGCCTGTTCGGCCGAGCGCTCCTGCCGAAGCTGACGCCCGGCGCCAACGTCGTCGTCGCGTCGAACCCGCTGCTTTCCCATATCGTGGCGGACGGGCTGTCGCAATCGGGTCTCGAAAGGCGCGGCGAACTGGTGAGGCTGGTGATGACCCTGCGCGGCGGAGACCGGCCCAAGGCGGCGCACGAGGAGTTTTCACAAGTGAGCGTCATGCCGCGTTCCATGTGGGAACCGTGGCTCATCTACCGGAAGCCGCTGGAAGGGCGCGCGCAGGACAATCTTCGGAAGTGGCAGACCGGAGGCTTTCGGCGTCCGTCGCCGCAGCGGCCGTTTGGGGACGTCATTCGCTCGTCGCCGACGCGAAAAGAGGAGCGGTTGCTGGCGCCGCATCCCAGCCTCAAGCCGCAGGCGTTCATGCGGCAGTTGGTGTACGGGGTGCTTCCGCTCGGGCGCGGGATCGTGCTCGATCCGTTCGCCGGCTCCGGCTCGACTCTGGCGGCGGCGGAGGCCGTCGGATATCGCAGCATCGGGGTCGAGAAGGATCCGCATTATTTCGAAATGGCGTCCAAGGCCATCCCGAAGCTCGTGGCGCTGCCGGCGCGGAGCAGGCAGCCGTTCACGTCGTGGAAGAAGTCATAGATGTCCTGCATGGCCATCTCGAAGTCTTGCAGCCTCAACTGGTATGGAAGGACAGCCTCTTTGTTGAACCGGCTGAAGTCAACGACGTTTCGTTTCATTGCGTCCTCGCCCGGCTTGGACTGGAACTAATTTCCGCGCGCCGCGTGCAAAATCAGCAGGTTGCGGCCGGAAAGAGAGTATAATGAAAACCGGCGCAGCGGACAATCGCGCCGCTAGACGCAACCTGGGCCATTGGAAATCGGAACTTGGAAATCGCCGCGAGGAACTTCGCCAAACCGGTCGTGTTCGTGAGCCGCTGCCTCGGCTTCGCGGCGTGCCGGTACGACGGCGTCGCGATCGGGGACGACCTGATCGCCGCGATGAGGCCGCACGCCGAATTCCGCGCCGTCTGCCCGGAAATGGCCGTCGGGCTCGGCGTGCCGCGCGAGCGGATCCGGATCGTCCGCGCGGGCCGGGCGCTGCGGCTCGTCCAGCCGGCCACCGGGCGCGACCTGACGAACGCGCTGACGCGCTTCGCCGAGCTGCGGCTGACCTCCGCGAACGGGCTCCACGGATTCATTCTCAAATCCCGCTCGCCCACCTGCGGCATCAGCGATGCGAAACGCTACTCCCGGGCGGACTCGAAGAGTCCCATCGGACGCGGCGCCGGGCTCTTCGCCGCGGCGGCGCTGCGGAAGTTCCCCGACCTGCCGATCGAGGACGAGGCGCGCCTGGCGGACCCGCGCCTGCGCGAGCATTTCCTCACGCGCTTGTTCACCAAGGCGGCGTTCGAGGAGGTTGCGCGGTCGCGCCTGCTCAAGGCGCTGGTGCAGTTCCAGGCTGCGAACGAGACGCTGCTGGAGGCGCACTCGCGCAAGGACGCCGCCGAACTGCGCCGGATCGTCGCGAACCGCGAGCGGCGCTCGCTCGACGCGCTGCTGCCCGACTACCGCGCGCGGCTGGCGCAGGCGCTGGCGCGGCCGGGAAAGGCCGGCACGAATATCACGGCGCTGCTGCGCGCGATGGAGTCGCTCTCGAAACCCCCGGGCGCGAGAGAGAAGGCGCGGTTCCTCGCCGCGCTCGAGAAGTACCGCGCCGGCAAGCTGCCGCTCAGCGCCCCGCGGCGCATCCTCCGCGACTGGATCGCGAAAAACCCCGACGATAAATTCCTGGCCCGCCAGACTTTCTTCGAGCCGTATCCGAATGAACTGGATGCTCCGGCGCGCTGCGGTTCGCCCGCAAGCGCCCGCGACCGCCGCTGACAGCCCGTTGAAAAAGTGTAGCCGCTCGTAGTGTGCCCGTCAGGGCATACGAAGGAGAGCCTGACGGCGTTACTACAAGCGAGGCGCTGGCCGAGGCGTAGCGTGTGCGCCACACTTTTTCAACGGGCCGCTAACCGGACCGGTTCTCCGTGAGGTCTGCGCGGTTCCACCATCCTCCGCCGAGAGCCTGAAAGAGCGCCGCGGTATCGGCGTAGCGATTGGCCTGGGCCTGAACCAGGTTAATCAGGGCTTGCTGATAAGCTTGCTCCGCGTTGAGCAGCGACAGGTAGTTGGCGTAGCCGGACTTCCACTGCCGCCGGGCCAGGTCCAGGGTGACGCCGGCGGCGTCTTTGGCGGCAACGGCGGCTTTCAGGGCGTTCGCGTCCTGTTCGAGCGCGTTCAACGTGTCGGCCACATTAGGACGGCGCTGCGGTATTGTTCCGAGGCCAGAACGCAGGCCGCGCGGGCGGCGCGCTCCTTGTGCAGCAACGTCCCGCCCTGGAAAATGGGCTGGGTCACCGCTCCGGCCAAGGTCCAGAAGCCGGCGCTTTCCGTGAACAGTTGGCTGCCCTCCAGCGCCATGATCCCGGCATCCGCGGTCAGCGTAATGCTCGGCAGCCGGTTCGCGACGGCGATTCCAATCTGGGCGCTGGCGGCATGCAGGTTCTCCTCGGCCTGGCGCACGTCCGGCCGCTGTTCCACGAGCCGCGAGGGCAGGCTCAACGGCAATTCCTGCGGCAACTGCAAACTGGAAAGCTCGAACTCCTCGGCCGGAGGCCGGCTGGGGAAACCGCCGGAGAGGGCGGCCAGCAGGTCGCGCTGCTGGGCCAGTTGCTTGACCAGCGGCGGCAGCGTGGCGGCGAGTTGCGCGAGTTGCGATTCCTGCGCCGCGACATCGAGCCTGTCGGCGTAGCCCTTCGCAAACTGCTTGCGCAGGATTTCGAGCATCTCGGTGTTGATCGTGATGAGTTCGCGCGTCGCGGCAACCTGCGCGCGCAAGGACGCCTCCTGGATGGCCGCGGCGGCCACATTGGCGCTCAGCGTGATATGCGTCGCGGCCAGGGCAAAGCGCGCCTGTTCCGACTGCGCCTCCAGGGACTCCACGGTTCGCCGATTCAGGCCGAACACATCCGGCATGTACGACACGCTGACCTGGGGAGTATACAGGCTGAAATACAAGGCGTTGGAATTGGGGATGGGCGCAAGCTCGCTCGATGTCTTCTGGCGGCTCGCGGAGAAACCGGCAGCGACGCTGGGATAATAAGCGCCTTTCTGCGCCAGCACGTTCTCCCGCGCCACGGCCAACGCGGCTTGCGCGGCCTTGATGTCCGGATTGGCCTTGAGCGAGCGCTCGATCAAATCGTTGAGCGGCTGCGAGTGAAAGAGGGTCCACCATTCTCCCGGAATATCCTCTCCGCTGAGAAAGCGCTGCGGTTCACCGCCGCTGACGTTCGCCGCGCCGCTCGTCGCCGCCGGCGGGCTCGGCGTATAACCGCTGACCTCCGGAGCGGCCGGTTTTTCGAAGTTCGGCCCCACGGCGCAGCCGGCAAGGAGCGCTGCGGCCAGGGTCAAATACGACGCGGAGTGGATTGTCTTCAAGGCTTATGCCTTATCTCGGTCCCTTTGAGGACGGCGCTATTGTTCTTCGGCCTCGAGGTCGCCGGCCCGCCGATGCTCGCCGGGCCGGACCCTCGCCTGGGCGCCGGATTGAGCTGCGGCGCGGCGGGCGGCCTGAGAACCGGCGAGGAAACGGCTTGGCCGCGCGGCCGCTCGATTTTCCTGGCCGCGATTCCACCCTTCGCCGCGGGCGCGGATTTGTTCAGAATCGGCGGACGACTCCTGGCGGGCGCGCGCGCGGGCGGCTGAGGAGCCGGCTCGCCGGCAAAGCCAGGCCCAAGCGTCAATGCGCCGAAGCTTACGATTGCGAAGAGTAAACGCGTTATCTTCATCGGGTCCTATCCGGCGGATTGAGCCTGCGGTTGCGACTTCTCGCCGCTGCGGCCCAGGAACACGATCTTCAGCGCGGGCACGACGATGAGCAGCATGATCGGGCCGACCAGCATGCCGCCCACGATCACGGTGGCCAGCGGACGCTGCACCTGGCTTCCGATGCCGGTGGATATCGCCGCCGGGAAGAGGCCGATGCACGCCGAGAGGCTCGTCATCAGCAGCGGCCGCATCCGGGTCGTGCCGGCATGCAACATCGCGTCCACGGGCGTCCATCCGTGGAGCCTTGCCTGGTTGTAATAGGTGATGAGCAGAATGCCGTTCATGACGGACACGCCGAACAACGAGACGAAACCGATGGCGGCGGAGATGCTGAAATTGAGGCCGGAGACGTAGAGCGCCAGCACGCCGCCGGCAATCGCGAAGGGAATCCCCGAAAGCGTCAGCACGCATTCCAACAGTGAATTGAAGAGACAGTAAAGCAGGCCGACGATGATCGCCAGGGTGACCGGCACGATGATCTCCAGGCGCTCTCTGGCCAGCTGAAGGTCTTCAAACTCGCCGGCCCAGATGATGCGATATCCGCTCGGAAGCTTCACATTCTTCGCGATGCGCGCCTGCGCTTCCGCCACGGTGCTCCCGAGGTCGCGCTCGCGCACACTGAACTTGACCGGGATGAAGCGTTCCGTGGTTTCGTGGTAAATCCAGGCCGCCCCGTTGTCCAGCGTGATGGTCGCCAGCTCGCTCAAGGGGATATAGGCATTGGCGCCGCTGCTCGCCGGGCAGGCCACCTTGATGTTCCGAATCTTCTCGACGCTGTCGCGGTATTCGGACGCAAAACGGACGATCAGGCCGAACTGGCGATCGCCCTCCAGCACCGTGGTCGCCGCCGCTCCGCCCAGCGCCGCCTGGATGACCGTGTTCACGTCGCCGGTATTGAGGCCGTAACGCGCGGCTTTCGCGCGGTCCACCTTGATGTTCAGGTTCGGCTGGCCCAGGACGGGGAAGATGCCCAGGTCTTCGATCCCGCGGACCTGGCCCATCTGGTCTCTGACTTGCGCGGCGAGCTTCTCCAAAGTTTCAAGATTGGGGCCGAGAATCTTGACCGAATTGGCGCCTTTGACCCCGGAGATCGCCTCCTCGATGTTATCCTGGATGTATTGAGAAAAGTTGAAGACGACGCCGGGCAACTCGCTCTCGAACTCCGCCTGGATCTGCTCCGTCAGTTTCTCCTTGGTCAAGCCGGCAGGCCATTCGTCGTATGGCTTCAGCGGCGCGAAAAGTTCGACGTTGGAGAACGGCGAGGCGTCGGTGCCGTTGTCGGGCCGGCCATGCTGGGAAGTCACGGTGATGACTTCGGGATGTCTCAGGAGAATCAGGCGCATTTTTCTCGTCGCCGCCTCACCGTCTTCCAGGGAGAGCGTCGAGGGCATCGAGGCGCGAATCCAGAAATTGCCCTCTTCCAACTGCGGGAGAAACTCGCTTCCGAGCCGCAGCCCCAGGACCGCAGCCACGGCGAGGAAGACCATTCCGATGCCCACTGTAATGGCGCGGTGCGCCAGCGCAAAGCGCAGCGCGGGATTGTAAAAACGGTGCAGGAGGCGGACGACCATCGTCTCGGCCTCCTTCACGTTCCGGGGAAGAAGGATGGAGGCGAGCACGGGGGTGATCGTGAAGGTGGCGAGCAAGGCCCCCGCCAGCGCATAGGCGTAAGTGCGCGCCATGGGGCTGAAGATCTGGCCCTCGACTCCCTGCATGGTGAACAGCGGCACGAAGGCGGCCACGGTGATGAGCGCCGAGAAGAAGATCGCCTTATCCACCTGCAACGCGCTGACCAGGATCAGCCGCAGGCGGTCGGTCCAGCCGCCGGCGGGCGACACGTGCGGCGGCTTCGTCGGGTTCGGCCCGTAAAAGCCGTCCGCCAGGCGGCTCAGCATGAGCTGCCGGTCTTCCGCGCGCCTCTGGAAATTCCGGAAGACGTTCTCCACGAGGATCACCGCCGAGTCCACGATGATGCCGAAATCCACGGCGCCGACGGAAAGCAGGTTCGCGCTTTCGCCCTGCAGCACCAGCAGTATGATGGCAAAAAGCAGCGCAAACGGGATATTCACGCCGACGACGATCGCGCTGCGCAGGTCCCCCAGGAAAATCCACTGGATCAGGAACACCAGGAGGCATCCGAAAATGAGGTTGTGCAGAACGGTGTGCGTCGTGAGCGACATCAGCGACCCGCGATCATAGAAGGGGACCACCTTGACTCCCGGCGGCAGGCTTCCGTCGCTGTTCATCTTGGCGACTTCGGCCTTGATCCTGGGGAGCATTCTTGCGGTTTGCTCCGTGCGGGTCATCACCACGATGGCCGCCACCACGTCGTCGTCCTGGTCCCGCCCGAAAATGCCCAGCCTCGGCACATAGCCCACCGTCACCTTCGCGACGTCTTTCACGAGCACGGGAACGCCGTTGGATTGGGAGAGGACGACGTTCTCGATGTCGTCCACCTTGTAGCCCTGGGTCAGATCATCGTTGCCGCCGTCGTCAATCAGTCCGATGCCGCGGATGTTGATGGACTGCTGGCCGATGCGGATTTCGCGTCCGCCGACGTTGATGTTCGCGTTGCCCAGCGCGGTCAGAATCTGCGGCACCGAGACGTTGTAGGTTTCCAGCTTGGGAGGCTCGACCTCGACGTCGAACTGCTTGGTGGTGCCGCCCCAACTGTTGACTTGCACGATGCCGGGAATGGTCGAGAGCCGGCGCAGCACGATCCAATCCTGGACCGTGCGGAGATTGGTCAGCCCGAAATGCTTCGGACCGACGACCTGGTAGCGATAGATTTCCCCCGTGCCGCTGTTCTGCTGGATCTGGGGTATCTGGCCCGCCGGAAGCGAGACGTTCTGCTGGATCGCTATATCCGCCTGGGCGTAGGCGAAGTTATAGTCCACCCCGTACTTGAACACGACGCGGATGAAGGACAAGCCGTAGAACGAGGTGGAGCGGATGACCGAGATGCCGGGCGTCGTGTAAAGGCCGATCTCGATGGGGATCGTGTAGTAGCGCTCCATCTCCTCGGCGGAGAGGCCCGCCGCCTGCGCGGTGATTTCCAGGATGACCGGCGTCGGGTTCGGATACGCCTCGATGTCGAGCCGCCTGAAGGCGAAGAACCCCGCACCGGCAAATGCCAGCAAGCCGAACACGATGATCGCGCGGCGGCTGAGGCAGAAGGCAATAACCGACTTAAGCATGGCTGGCCTTTACTGGGTTCATTCAGTCGGTCGGCGGGGCGTAGAGTATGTTGCTGAGGAATACGGCCCCATCGGTTACGGCCAGTTCCCCGCGCTGCAGCCCTTCGAGCACCTGATATTGGCCGTCTCTTTGCAGGCCGACCTTGATGATCCTTTGTGAGAACCGGCGGCGGTCGGTGGTCACCCATGCCGCCAGCGTGTCATCGCCGTTTCGAACCACGCCGTTCATCGGTATCGCGGCGGACTCCACCGGGTCCTGGACTCGAATCGTGAAGCTGGCGACCATTCCGGGGCGCAGCTCGTCCTTGGGGTCCGCAATCTCGCAGCGCACCATGAGCCGATGGGTGTTCGGGTCAACCATCGCGCCCAGCGTGGAAATTTTGCCGTCGAATACGCGGCCGGGCCAGGCCATCACGCCGGCCTGGACCGGCTGCCCGACGTGGAACAGCGGGCTGTCGCTCTCGGTGACGTTCGCCACCATCCACTTGATCGAGAGGTCGGCGACCGAGTAAGGCGCCGGCGCGTTTCCAGGCTGCACCAGCAGGCCCGGCTGCGCGTTTCGCGCCGTGACCCGGCCGGCGACCGGGCTGGCCACGACCAGCGCGGGATCGCTCTTGCGCTGGGCGATGATCCGGTCAATTTCGGCCTCGGTCTTCCCGAAGATGCGGACCGCCTCGCGCGCCGTGGCGAGGGCGCCTTCCGCGGTCTGTTGATCGGAGGTCGCCTGTTCCAGCTCCCGTTCGGAAACCCCGTTGGTTCCGTAAAGCTCCTTGGCGCGCGCCAGTTCCTTGCTGGTGAGCGCGGAGGTCGCCGCGGCCCCGATCAGGGTCGCTTCGGCCTGGAGGAGGTCCGGGCTGTCAATCGTATAGAGCGGCTGTCCCTTTTGAACCTTGTCGCCGAGGTTGGCGAACGCCGTGATGATCTTCCCCGCGTAAGGCGAGAAGACCTGGACCGAAAGGTCTTCGTCGTAATCAATGCTGCCGACCGCGGCTTTCTCGACGGGAAAGAGGTAGACGCCCACCGGCTGGATCTTGATCGCGTTGAGCTGGCTCTCGGCCAGCTCCACCGTCGCTTCGGACGGCGAGGCGGTGGAAGCCGGCGCGGATCCCTGCGGCGGGTTCGCCTCCGCGGGCCGGTCCGGCGAGGACTTCACGAGGACCGCCGCAACGACAATAGCCGCAATCGCCACGACGGCTGCGGCTATTCCAAGCTTCAACGGATTCTTCATTGTGGGTGACACTGGTCTCAACTGGAATTTGCCATAGGGCCCCCTTCACGCGACGGTCAGGCATCAAATGGCGGAAAGCGCCGCCAACGACTTCCTATGGGTTAAGGCACGCGACCTCTCTGCCACGCAAATCCGATCCCATCGGCAATTCGGGTTCGTTTGGACCCTTCCAAGATGCGACGGTGTTGACCAGCGCCGGAATCTTCCGGCCATCGGACGTTGCCGCGACAACGAGCTTCACATCAAACTCCGGCGCGCCGCCGCCAATGGTCTGGACGCACACGCGCGCCACGCGTATCTTTCCCGAAGGCAGTTCCCTGTCCGTGCTGAATGCCGCCAGGATCGCCCGGCCCTCCTGCGACATCGCCGCCGGGGCACAGTACGGCGGCTCCTTGTACGCCGGATGCTCGCCACCCTCGATCCCGACGATCCTCGACCGTCCCGTCGGGTCTGTCATCTCCAGTTGATACGCCGCGAGATGCTGGCCGTCCGTATCCACGATGACGTCCATCATCCAGTACCGCACTGTCTGCCCCGGTGCGCCCGCTCCGCGAGCTGCTCCGCCCGGACGCAAGCTCGGTCCAATCGGCTGGACGACGAACATCGCAATGGCCTGCACGTCCTTCTCGTCTATCCGGCCATCCGGGACGATGTCCCATTTCGGGTTATACAGCTCGTGGTTTTCGATTTTTCGCTCCAGCGCTAAGGCGTCCAGGATGTCCACATGGCCGTCGCCGTTGACATCCATGCTCACGGCCGAAGTCCCGGCGCCCTTCCGCCACGCGATGGGCAGCAGCACTGCCAGGCCCATCGCCAGAACGACGGCCGCGGCGGCCGCCCAGGCGGTCGCTGTCCCCGAGACGCGCTTCCGTCCCAGGCGCGCTCGCGCCGCGGCCAATATCGCATCGTCTGCGCTCTGCGGGACCGTCATGCGCGGCCTCCCAAGCGCCCGCAGACCCGCGGCCAACCGGTCGTCCTTCGGCTGGATCTCCTGCTCGTCGCTCATTTCATCTCTCCACAGGGTTAAGTGCGCGAAGGGTGCGAAAGGTTCACTGGAAATCGGCGAGAGGAAAGTTGGAATGGTCCCGTCATTCGCTCGCGAAGAACCCCCTGGTCCTCGGGTCGTCGCGCAGCGCCTTCAGCGCGTTATGCAGCCGCGATTTCACCGTCCCGGCCGGGATCGCCAGCGCCGCGGCGATCTCCTCGATCGCCATATCGTCGGCGAACCGCATCAGCAGGACTTCGCGCTGCGCGTCCGGCAGCGTCGAAAGGACCGCCGCCAGCTCCTCGCGCGCGCTGTCGGGAGGACCCTCCCGCGCCGGCAGCTCGAAAAGCCCCTGCTCGCCCGGCGCATGCCGGCTGCGCTTCCGGCGCGCGGCAATCGAGAGGTTCTTGACCGCCGGATACAGGAACGTCGTCAGCCGCGCAGTCAACCGCAGCGTCGGCCGCTTCTCCAGCAGGTAGATGAACGTCTCCTGTAGCACGTCCAGCGCCAGGTCGTAGTCCCCCGTGAACCGCAGCGCCAGGCCCGCCGCCCAATCGCGGTAGCGGCGGTAAAGCGCCTCGAACGCGGCCTCCTCGCCCGCGTTGATCGCCGTGATCAACTCCTCGTCGCTGCGCGGGTCGTCCCTCACCGCGTCCTCTCCGTCCTGGGGAAGGCCGGTCAAGTGTGTTCAGCGCAAGTCGGCGGAAGAGGAGCTAGTGCTTCCTTGCGGAAATAGGCGTCCTATTTCCGCAAGGAAGCATGCCCGCAATAAGCCGCGTCGTTATACGGTATTATAGGTTCCGTTGGACCGTGTTTAGTTGCGTAAATTGGTACGCCAATTTACGCAACTAAACACTAGGGGACGAAGACCGCCGAGGCGACGGCGGTCGTCCACAGGCCGTTCTTGTTCCCCTCCACCGATTGGCAGATGTGGGTGCTCTTGAAAATCATGCCGCTGGCGCGATAGACCTTCTTGCGCTCGTCCCACGCCTGGTTCGGGTCAATGAAGGGGATGCCCAGCGCGGAAGCCAGCATGGTCGCCGCGAGGTCCTCGGCGTAATCTCCGGCGACCTTCTCCGTCTGGCCGAAAGCGTGGTGCTCGGAAAGATAGCCGTACTGCTTCCGGTCCTTGGTCATGGCCAAACCTATCGAGGCGGAGATCAGGCGGTTGGGCTCGTCGGTTTCGTTGCGGGCCATCACGCAGTAGACGATCTCTCCCGCCTGCAGGTGCTGGAGCCCTTCGCTGCGCGGAACGATCAGGCACAGGGGCGGCAGGATGCTGGAGACGTACACCAGGTTGAACTGCTCGATGCCGGCGTTGCGCAAGGCCAGCTCGAACGACGAGAGCCTGTTCTTGTCCACGCCCACGCCTTTGGTCAGGAACATCATCTTGGGCACCATGGATTCTCCCTCTGTCCAACAAGAAGGAACGCGCCCGCGTCAGCCGTCGTTCCTCATCCGCGGGAGCGGCGGCACTCCGTGAGTCTCCCGGAGCGCCAGCATCGTATAGCAGAGCTGCGCCGCGCCGTATTCGGTCAGCACGTCGAAGGGACGCGGCGCGACTTCGACCACGTCGGCGCCGATGACGTTCTTGCGCCGGAAAAGCTCCCGGAGCAGGTCCAGGGCGTAGTACCACTCCAAGCCGCCCTGGACCGGCGTTCCCGTGGCGGGCATGCACGCCGGATCGAGGCCGTCAACGTCCACGGACAAGTAAACCCGGTCCGTCGCGATCGCCTCGACAATGGCGGCCGGTTCCGGGGCCGGTCCCTTGCCCCATTCGAATACCGCAAGCCCGTTCCGGAGGGCGAAGTCCATCTCCTCTTTCGCATAGGCCCGGACGCCCACGTGGACGCACTTGAAGCCGAGCTCGTGCGCTCTTCTCATCACCGTGCAGTGCGCGTAGATGCCGTGCGGGGCGTCGCTGTAATCCGAATCGTCGTGCCGCAGGTCGAAATGCGCGTCAATCTGGCAGACGGTGATTTCCCGCGCGTCATGGCGCGAAGCTAGCGCCTGAAATGCGCCGGTCGAGACGGAGTGCTCGCCCCCGAGCATCAAAACGAACGCCCCGTGATCAATGTGCTTCTCGTACTCCCGCTTCACGCGCGCGACCATGGCGGCCGGCGAGCAGCGGTTGAGGTTGGCCAACTCGCGCAGGGCCACCTTGCGCGACGGCGACGGCATGGACTCCGCCACCCGGTCGTACGTCTCCATCTGATATTTGAGGCTCTCGACGATGGCCGCCGGGCCTTTGACGGTGCCCTTGCGATACGAGGCGGTGCGGTCGTAAGGGGCGCACAGCAGCACGATGTTCGCCGCGGACGGATCGCTGCAGTTGATTTTCAACCCGGTCGGCATCGGTCTCCTCCAACCCCGTGACCCTGCCTCCATCGGCCCATCAAGGACTTTACCACGAGGTGCTGAGGACCGCAAGAAAGCCCGCTCGTAGTGTGCCCGTAAGGGCATACGGAGCAGCGCCTCACGGCGCCACTACAAGCTGCCGATGCGCCAGCGGACCGTCCATCGGGACCGGGATGAACCGGTAGGGCTTGCCATCCGTTGAGAAGTAACTCCGGTCCGGCAGCAACCCGTACTTCGTCCCGAAGCAGCCGTCGAGCACCACGCGGAAGAAGTTGACGTTCGTGATCGTGGGATAGAGCCGCCGCTCGCCGCCCCTGGGGAAATAGAAGGCGGCGAGATCGGCCATGCGCTCCTGCATGTTGGAGTTCTCCGCGGACGACCAGTCCACCTCGAATTCGGTCCCGTGGTCCGAGCAGACGATGATCACGGGCGGCTCCCGCGATTCGGCGATGATCGCGGCCGCCGTCTCCTCGACCCGTTTCGAAAGGTACGCCACCTGGCCCGCGAAGAGGCGCTTCGACTCCGGGCTCCGCAGCCAGGCCTGGCGCTCGGAGAGCGGCGGATCGGAGTAGATGTCCTCGCCGTCCGCGCCCCAGACGATCGGCGTGTGCGGGCAGAGCAGATGGGCGTAAACGAAGAACGGCGACGGGCCGGTGCGCGGCAGCGTCCGCAGCGACTCCAGCGTGAACAGCAGGTGCCTGCGGTGCAGTTCCGCGGCCGAATAGCCCAGCCCGAGCCACTGCACGATCGGCTCGACCGGCGTCATTTCGAGGACGGTCTTGTTGAACTCCGAAAGGCTCGCGCCGGACTCCAGCCGCAGGTCCACGTCCTCCGGCCGGCCCGCGCCGTATTCGGGCGGCAGGTACACGGTCCGGTAGCCATGCTCGTGCATGAAGTCGAACAGGGCGTTATGGGCGATGGCCCTGGCCGGCACGCCGAGGTCCGGGCAGTCCTCCTTCACCGGGCCGAGGAGCTTCTCGTCGAGGTAGGACATGTTCAGCATGGAGGCGATCGTCATCACCGTGCGCGGGTAGTTCGACGCGCTGCGGTCCGCCACGTAGAAACCGAGCTTCCGAAGCCCGTCCAGGAACGGCCGGTTGTCGCCGCCGCAGATCAGCTTGAGCGAGTCCGAGCGCGGATACTGGTCGAGAAGGATGAAGTAGATGTCGGGATGATCGCCCAGGCCGGCGAGCGCGCGGCCCGCCGGCGGCTTCGGCTCGGCGGCCCTCGGCAGGCTCTGCCGCCGGGCCAAGTGGGCGAAGAGCAGCACCAGGCACGACGCGACGAGGAACAGGCCGGCCGCGTTGAGGATGCGCGTGAGGTTGAAGAGGTCGCGCGCCCGCCGGAGCGCGACTCCCGTGCACGCCAGCGTCGCCAGGAAGAACGTCCCGATGACCCAGAACTGGGCCGGATGGAAATGCCCGATCCGCACGCCCTTCAGCCCCAGGTGGATATTTCCCCACGAGAGGAAGAGCCACAGGAAGAGCGAGGCCAGGACCGCCGCTTTGCCCGGGTTTCTCAGGAGAATCCAAGCCGCCGCCACGGCCAGGCAGGCCAGCGCCAGCGCGCACGCCAGGGCGGGCAGCGTGTCGGCGAAGCGCACCTCGGACAGGTTCCAGGCGTAGAGCTGCAAGACCGGATAGACCGCGAAGAGCAACGGGTGGAAGGGAAAGCGCCTCTTCACTTCTCGCTCCCCTTCTGCATCAGGTAGAGAGTCCTCGGCGAGCCGGCGATCGGGCGGATTTCGAGGATGCGGAAGTGTGCGCGGAACTGCGCTTCGAATCCCGGCTGGGTGTAGTCGCTGAAGATGTCCTTCCGCGTCGCCAGCAGCGTCTGCACCTGCGAGTCCTCTTTCGGGACGAACTCGACGATCAGCGACCGGCAGGCGGCGCTCAGCCACGCGGCGATGTTCTCGAGCGGCACGTTGTTGGCGATGGCCAGGTGGTGGACCAGCGCCAGCGCAAGGGCCGCGTCGGCGGGCCCGCGCTCGGAGAGCGACAGCCGCTCCCGGTTCGCCCAGCCGCAGGCGGCGCTGGGGTTCATCAGGTCCATCACCAGCGGCAGCAGGTTCTCATCGCGCCGCGCGACGGCGTCGAGGTAGTTCCTCTCGATGGAGACAGGGTCCGCGTCGAGCGACACGGTGAAGGCGCCTTTTTCGCTGGCGATGCGGCTGAACATCCCGGTGGCGCCGCCGAGGTCCCAGACGCTCGAAGGCTTCAGGCGGTCGAGGAACTCCGCCACGATCGCGCGCTTCTGCGCGAGCGCCTCGGCGCTGTAATTCGTGTGCTCGTAATAGCCCGACCACGCCGTCTCCTTCGGCCGCCAATCCAGCCGGGCGACCGCGGCTTCCAGGTTGTCCACCAGCCCGAGCATCGCCCGCCGGCTCATCGGGCGGAGGCGCACGTCCCTCCGCCGCGCGTAGCCCTTCTGCAGGGCGGCATGCGCGACGATGTGCGCGAGTACGGCCGGCCGCAGCCGCGCGCGCAGCGGCAGCAGCCGGCTCGCCAGGTCGAGCGGCACGCCGTCGAGGAAGATGCGGGTCAGCTTGCCCAGGTCGGCGTGGCGGTATCGGACCAGCAGCAGCGGCGCCAGGAAGTGCTGGCAGAACTGGCGGTAAGCCGCCCACGGCCGGCCCTCGGCGTACTCCTCGAAGGAGGACGTATCCATCAGCGCCGGGCGTCCGCGCCGGAACTGCATGTTGAAGGCGCTCGCGTCGCGCAGCGACATGCCGTGTTCCAGCGCCCTCTTCTGCACGCTGAGCAGCGCCAGCGCCTGGCGCTTCAACTCGCTGAAGCACCACTCGTACGGATAGGAGATGAACCGGAGCCGTTCGGGCTTGAGCACCTTGTAGCAGGTCTCGGGGCGCTCGGGCGCGACGGAGACTTCCTCGTGCGGCACCAGCAGCCCGGCGCGGACCAGCGCCTCGTACAGGCCTGAACTCATCAGGCGGTCGTAATGCGGCTGGTACGCGCGGTCAATCTGGCGATAAAGCTCCCCGTCGCGCGTGAAGACCCAGCCGTCCGGATCGCGGAATGAAGAGGGCAGTCGCAAGTCGCTTCTCCAACTTTTCGCCGGGGAAGAACCCGGTGATGCCGCGCCCGCAGCGCTCCTAACAGTAGGCAGTTGCCCGCAGCGTGTCAAGCGCGCGGCTTGTATCACCGCGCGTCCGGTGGTATCCTAGAGGATGGAGCGCATGCCGGGAAACAGGGCATTTCCCCGGACGCTGGCGCACAGGGAGTGGGAAAAGGCCCGATGCGAGCGGTGAAGGTCATCCTCTGGACGGCGATCGCCCTCTGCGGCGCGTTTGCGTTCGCGGTGATCACGCGCCTCGTCCGTCCGAACGAACCGGTCAACGCGCTGTGGCTGGTGGTCGCCGCGGCGTGCACATATGTCCTGGCCTATCGTTTCTACGGCGCGTTCCTCGCCGCGAAGGTCTTCGCGCTCGACGACCGCAGGCCGACGCCGGCGGTCACGCGCGCCGACGGGCGCGATTTCGACGCCACGAACAAGTGGGTGCTGTTCGGCCACCATTTCGCGGCGATCGCCGGGGCCGGCCCGCTGATCGGCCCGGTGCTTGCCGCGCAGTTCGGCTACCTGCCCGGCGCGCTCTGGATCCTGATCGGCGCGGTCTTCGGCGGCGCGGTGCAGGACTTCGTGGTGCTGGTGGCCTCGGTGCGGCACGGCGGCTGCTCGCTGGCGGAGATCGCCAAGAAGGAAATCGGGCCGGTGGCGGGCGTCTCGGCCTCCATCGCCGTCCTGTTCGTCATCGCCGTCTCGCTCGCGGGGCTGGGCATGGCCGTCGTGAACGCGCTGGCGCACAGCCCGTGGGGGACGTTCACCATCGCGAGCACGATCCCGATCGCGCTCTTCATGGGCCTGTATCTCTACAAGATCCGCCCCGGCAAAGTGGTGGAGATGACCGTGATCGGCGTGGCGCTGCTGATCGGCGCGGTGGTGATGGGGCACGTGGTCGCCGCCGATCCGCGGGCGGCCGGCATTTTCACGCTCACGCACAACCAGTTGATCGCCGCGATGGCGATCTACGGCTTCGTCGCCTCCGTCCTGCCGGTGTGGCTGCTGCTCTGCCCGCGCGATTACCTGAGCACGTACATGAAGCTGAGCACCATCCTGCTGCTGGCGGCCGGCATCATCCTCCTGGCGCCGACCCTGAAAATGCCGGCGGTGACGCGCTTTGCGCACGGCGACGGGCCGGTGATCCCCGGCACGCTCTTCCCGTTCCTGTTCATCACCATCGCCTGCGGCGCGGTCAGCGGGTTCCACTCGCTCGTCGCCTCGGGCACGACGCCGAAGATGGTCAGCCGCGAGTCGGACATGCGCGCGATCGGCTTCGGCGCGATGCTGCTCGAGGGCTTCGTCTCGATGATGGCGCTGGTGGCCGCGGGCATTTTGATCCCGGGCGACTACTTCGCGATCAACTCGATGCTCGGCGCCGACCAGTTGACGGCGCTCGGGTTCGCGCCGGAGCGCATCCGGGAACTCTCGCAGATGGTCGGCACGAACGTGGCGAACCGTCCCGGCGGCGCCGTCTCGCTCGCGGTCGGCATGGCCTCGGTGTTCTCGACGCTGCCGGGCATGAAGCACCTGATGGCGTACTGGTACAACTTCGCGCTGATGTTCGAGGCGCTCTTCATCCTGACGGCCGTGGACGCCGGCACGCGCGTGGCGCGGTTCCTGCTCCAGGAGGTGGGCGGCCGCGTGTACCCGCCGCTCGGGCGGCACGCGTGGCTGCCGGGGACGCTGCTGACGAGCTTCCTGGTCGTCGCGGCCTGGGGCGGGCTGATCTATTCGGGCACCATCTCCACCATCTGGCCGATGTTCGGCGTCGCCAACCAGTTGCTCGCCGCGGTGGCGCTGGCGGTGGGGACCACGATCCTGATCAAACTGGGCAAGGCGCGTTACGCGCCGATCACGCTCGTGCCGATGCTCTTCATGTTCACGACCACGCTCACCGCATCGTACCAGCTCATCGGGCGGTTCCTGCTTGCCGCCAGAAACGCAACGGAACCCGGCAGCGCCTGGACCTTCCGGCTCGACGCGGTCCTCGTCGGCGCGATGGCCTGCCTGGCGGTGGTCGTCCTCATAGACTCGCTCGTCAAGTGGCTCACGTTCCGGCCGGCCGGCGCCGCCGGTCTCGCGCCGGCCGGCGCCGAGAGCGAAGCCGCCTCCTGACCGCTCCGCCGCCCGGCGGTTCCCGGCGCGGAAACCTGCCGCATTTCCCTTGAATCGCGCGAAGTCGCGGGCTATTATGATCTCAGGAGGGCGCATGGGCATGACACCGGGGTTTCAGCGAAAGGGGTTGCACCATGAAAAACCATCTCTACCTGACATGCTCCCATTCTGAAGCGCTGATCGCCTCGCAGTTGGAGCCGGAGGATTTCGGCACGTACATGGCGGTCGGGACGCAGAAGCTGACGCTCGGGCAGTTGACGTTCTTCGAGATCAATGCCGACCTGAAGAGCGATTACTTCGACCTCGCCCGCGTCCGGAGGGATTGCGTGCCGCACCCGGACGGCCGGCCGAAGGCCAGCCTCTACATCTCCATTTACCGGGCGATGGAACACGTCAGCCTGCCGGATTACGGCACGCTCTATCTCGTCACCCGGCAAGGCCGCGTCCTGGGCATCGCGCCGCAGGAGTATTCCATGGCGAATGAGACGTCGGAGGCGCACCTGTACCAGGAACTGTGCCCCGTCTGCCCGCTGATCGTCTCTTCGGCGCCGCCGGGCGCTTTCTGCCGGTTCATCACCGACCCGCAGAACGCCGTCCACGTGCCGCGCATCTTCTTCGCCGACCTGCGGCTGGACCGCGACGAGGCCGGGCGCCTGGCCGGCACGCTGCCGTACACCCATCCGAAGCATATCGAGCTGTGCATCCAGGAGCTCGAGGCGGGCAAGGGCAAGAAGACCAAGACCGTGGACCGCGAGCACTCGATGAATCTCTTCTACCGCACCGTCCGCCGCGGGTTCTACCTGGGCGACCAGACCGGCGCGAAGTTCTATCCATTCCCGTCGCCGGACGAGCTCGACGACCAGCACCACGCCTGGTGGAAGTCGGCCTCGATGGGGTGAGGGAACGAACTAAGGCGGAAGGATGAATACGTCTTCACCCTTCCGCCGCGCAGACCCGGCTCCGACTTGTCGCCGGAGCGCTCCTTCGATTCTACTGCGTTTCCCGGTACGCCTCTTCCATCTCCGGGCTGTCGCGTTTGCTCTTCGTCACCGCCCAGGCGATCAGGACCAGGGCCACGACGGCCACCACGAGGCCGACCGCCCAGTGCGTGGGCATGTTCGCCAGCACGCCGTGCGACGCCTTCTCGGGGTCGGGATTGACGCCGGCCAGGTTGTTGGCGAGCACCAGGCCCAGGCCCAGCAGGCAGACCATGTTCATGACCTTGACGAGCGGGTTGATGGCCGGCCCGGCGGTGTCCTTCAACGGGTCGCCCACCGTATCGCCGGTCACGCTGGCCTTGTGCGCCTCGGAGCCTTTGCCGCCGTAGAGGCCGTCCTCGATCATCTTCTTCGCGTTGTCCCAGGCGCCGCCGGCGTTGGCCATGAAGATGGCCAGCAATATCCCGGTCAGGATCATGCCGGCCAGGAAGCCGCCGAGCGCGAACGGCCCGAGCAGGAAACCGACGGCGATCGGCGCCAGGAGCGCCAGCAGCCCGGGCCCGACGAGTTCCTTCTGAGCCGTATTGGTGCAGATCTGCACCACGCTGCCGTAGTCGGGCTTCTTCGTGCCGGCGAGGATCTCCTTGTCCTGGAACTGCCGGCGGCATTCCTTGACGATGAAGAACGCGGCGCGGCCCACGGCGCGCAGCAGCATGGAGCTGAAGAGGAACGGCACGGTGCCGCCGATCAGAAGCCCGATCAGCACCATCGGGTTGGCCACCGTCAGTTGCCCGGCGAGGAGGTTGTATTGCGATTCCTTCATCATGCCGAGCTTGTCCTCGCTGCCCACGGCGATCACGGCGATGAAGCTGGCGAAGAGCGACACGGCCGCGATGACCGCCGAGCCGATGGCGATGCCTTTGGTCTCCGCCTTCGTCGTGTTGCCCACCGCGTCGAGGTCGGCAAGCACCTGCCGCGCGCGCTTGTAGGAGCCGGGGCTCGCTTTCTCCATCTCGTCCCGGTCGTAGCCCATCTCGCCGATGCCGTTGGCGTTGTCGGCCACCGGGCCGAAAACGTCCATCGAGATGGTGTTGCCCGTCAGCGTCAGCATCCCGATTCCGGTCATGGCGACGCCGTACGCGACGAAGACCGCCGGCGCGCCGGCATAGCAGAGCACCGACAGCGCGATGGCGGTCGCCATCACGAGCGTCATGACCACCGCGCTCTCGTAGCCGACCGCGAAGCCCTGGATGATGTTCGTCGCGTGACCGGTCTGGCAGGCGCGCGCGAGGGATTTCACCGGCTTGTGCGAGGTGTGCGTGTAATAGCTGGTGACCTTGTTGAGGACGATCGCCAGGACCACGCCGATCAGGCAGGTGAGCGCCGGGCGCATGTCGAGCCCGAGCTGGCCGAAGTTCGCCCAGAAGGGCAGGTTCGCCGGGTCGCCGCCGGGGAAGCCGCTCTTGCTCATGGCGTACTGGTTCAGGTAATCCGCGCCGAAGTGCAGGTAGACGAAGCCGAGGATGAAGAACCCCGCCACGGAAATGGCCGAGCCGATCCAGAACCCGCGGTGGACGCTCTTGAGCGCCGTGTCGGAGGTGTCGTGCGCGCCGGCCTTGACGGTGTAGGTGCTGATGATCGAGCCGAGGACGCCGATGCCGCGCACCAGCAGCGGGAAGATGACGCCCTTGTGGCCGAAACTGGCCAGGCCCAGGATCATGGCCGCGACGATGGTCACCTCGTAGCTCTCGAAGATGTCGGCGGCCATTCCCGCGCAATCGCCGACGTTGTCGCCGACGTTGTCCGCGATGGTGGCCGCGTTGCGCGGATCGTCCTCCGGGATG
>Ga0181524_10000923_pt1 | contig 34822 bp, 34 predicted proteins | sample PEATcosm2014_Bin_34_FD_119761 | JGI IMG/M metagenome (GOLD analysis project Ga0181524, IMG submission 119761) | Peatland microbial communities from MTU Mesocosm Facility, Houghton, MI, USA - PEATcosm2014_Bin05_60_metaG | ecosystem: Environmental > Terrestrial > Soil > Wetlands > Peat | place... | reverse complement strand
GCGAGCCCTGGCTGCGGCTGGACATGCAGGAGCGCGTTTGGGCCTACCTGGGCGGCATCGCGCGGCAAAATCAATTGAGGCCCCTGCTCATCGGCGGCACGGAGGATCACATCCATGTCTTGCCTGGGATACCGCCCACCGCCCCTCTTAAGAACCGGCGTCCAACCGCCTGAGCCAGAGATTCCTGAAGCGGACAGGGCAGCCATGGCCGCCGAAGGCCAGTGGGCCGGTGCTGGTTTTATGGGTGTACTGGGGCACGATGCGGTGGCCTGTCTCACCGTAAATCTCCTGGTCCAGTTGGACCAGGACGCCGTTTTGCAACACGGTGACTCGGGCCGGTGACACCAACTTGTCCCCATCGAACTTCGGCGCGATGAAAATGATGTCGTAGGTCTGCCACTCTCCGGGCGGACGGGTCGGGTTTACCAGCGGCGGCGTCTGCCCATAGACCGCCCCGCAGGCCCCGTCGGGATAAATCTTCTCGTTGTAAGAATCGAAGACCTGGATTTCGAACACGCCCATCAGCAGGACCCCGTTGTTGCCCCGGTTGTACCAAGGCCCCTCGAACCCCGCCGGGCCCATCCACTCGACGTGCAGTTGGATGCTCCCGAACCGGTCCTTTGTGGCGAAGGGGCTGTCGCCGGAGACCAGGCATCCGTCAGCGACCTTCCAATCGCCCATCGCTTCCCATTTCGACACGTCCTGGCCGTCGAAGAGCACGATGGCATCCGAGGGCTTGGGCGCCGGCGGGCCTGGCTTGCCGGGGTCCACTTTCCTGGGATTGGGCCGGTCCGGGTCATGCACCAGCCATTGGCACCAAGGCAGTTGGGGAGTGTCCTTGTAGCCATAAACTCCGGAGCCGTCTTTGGCGCGGACCAGGTCCGCCGCCCGCGCGCCGACAGGCCAGAGCAGACCGGTGCATGTCAAACAGAACCACAGGGCAAACATCGAGCGTATTGCTTTCATGCCCCGGATGTTGACCCAGTCATCCGGGTCTGGGCAACACGAAAACATAACCGGACGAGCGCAGTAGGACGGGTTCACGACTTGATGCGCGCTTAATCTGTGGGTCCGGGTGGCTCCAATTGATGGCGAAAAAGCCGCATTCGGTATCGGCCAGGCTCCCCTTTCCCGGGATCTCTTGGAGGAATTCCGAAATCACCCCCCGACCGGCTCGAACGCCGCCAGCGGCTCCACGTCACGCTCGATTTGCTGGTCCTTCGCGTGCCGCGCCAGCCGCAAATCATAGTCCGCCTGCAGCCCAGTCCACATTTCCGCCGAAGTCCCGAAGAAGCGCGCCAGCCGCAATGCCGTGTCGGCGGTGATGGCCCGCTTTTCCAACACGATCTCGTTGATCCGCCGGGGCGGCACGTTCAACCCGCGCGCCAAGGCGTTCTGTGACAACCCGTGCGGCCTCATGAATTCCTCCCGCAGAATTTCCCCCGGATGGATCGGGGCCAGTTTGTTCGCTTTCATAGCTAAGTCTTGTCTCCTCAGACACCTCGCGCTGCAAACAGGGAGTCGTGCGAACCATGCAAGCCAACCCTCGGTTTTCCCGGGAAAGTTGGTACCCCGGCTAGGACTTGAACCTAGAACCAATTGATTAAGAGTCAACTGCTCTACCAATTGAGCTACCGAGGCAACCAATTAACTGCCAACTACTTACAGAGCTTATTTCGTCTCTTTTTTCTGCCCGCGCACTGCCGTTTGATACTGCAAAGCACTCTTGCCGCGTCAATACATTACAGATACAGCCGCGGCCGCAAAAAGCAAGCCAGACGCCAAAGAGCAACACGTATCGCCGGATGGCAAATGGAGGTCCTTCCCGAAAGTGCCACGCCTGATGCAATACGTGCCAAGCGGGGTGTATTTTGCACGGACTCGGCACAAAGGCAAGTCGTTTCGTGCTGTCTGTTTCGTGTGGCTGTCGCGTGGGCCTCGAAACGAACGTCTTCACTATTTCTAAACTGACACTGCATGATAATGTCAGGACACTAATGAAGCCAAGGGCCGCCCTCGGCACGTTCCGCGCTATCCTTGAGCACGGCGGGTTGGGTCAACCCTGAAGCAATCCTGGTTGGCCGGCTTGGCCAACCAGGCTTGCTGCGAGGCCCGCTTCCTGGCTGGTGGCACTCCGGTTTGAGGCAATACCGCTGCCGATGGACGTTGCGGTAATCGGGAAGGAAAGGCTCCCTGCAGTGCAGGCGCTTACGGCGGTGGACGGACAGTTTCATCAGTTCCAAGGTCAAAAGGAACCAGTATCGTAACGCGCGCCGGAGGGACGGAACAAAATCCCCTCGGAAGAAGATTCAGGACGGCGAAGAAGGAAGAAGAGTTGTCAGAGAATGGCTCGAAGAAAACTCAGCCGAAGAAGATCCGTCCCAGATCGTCAGTTTTGTATCCATTCCGTTTCGCCGCTGACAGTTGAGGCGGCCGATGAGGGAAATGTGGAAAATGAGTCCTGTGGGTCCGTGGCTTGAACCCCATCATCGCAAGGTGCGCACAATTGATCTTTAGACTTAGAAACCACCTGCCATTCCTGCACCTCACGGCCAGCGCAGGCGGTAAGAACGGGTTCGATAACTGTCAGTCGAAGATCGCTGTAGGAAAATGAAATGACAGCGTCCAAAACAAATCAACCAGGGCGTCACGGGACCGCAACTAGACGATAGAGCCGGGTGGGTTGGCGAAACATCGTGACATCGAAGTAAAGTTGCGGCGGGTTGGTCAGCGTCACAGTGTCCAGCGTCACCCAGGAGTTGGTCGGGCCAAACTCGTTGATATAATCAATCTGCAGCGAACTGCCAATCGCCCCGGTTAAGGGAATCTCGGTGGCCAACATCATGTCTAACACGAGACCCGCGCTCGGCATCGTCTGCCAGGCGAGGTAAAATCGTTGCACAGGCAGCGGCTCGGAAACATCAAAATAGAGCTGCGGCGTGCTCTCGATCATCACGTTCGTTAGCGACAGCCACTGTGCGCCAGGGGCCAAACTATTGACATAATCCAACTGGAGAAAGCTGCCCACCTCGGCCGTTAGATTCAGGGCCGGAACGATCCTTCGCTCGACCGGGGGGATCACACTCAGCATGGCCGGTGCGCTGGTCACGGCCCCGTAAACATTCGTGACGACCACCGTGTAAGCCCCCGCCTGGGCCGCTTGGACGTCGGCCAGGACGACGTAAGAGTTGGTAGCGCCGCCGAGCGCGTTGGTGTCGTCAAAATACCATTGGTAAGTTGCTATCGGCGCAATGTTCGTGATCTCCACCCAGAAGCCGGCGAGTGACCCCAGCTCAGCGGTTTGCGTCAGAGGCGGCACCAGGATGCCTGGGTTTCCCCAGGACATCGTCGGACGCCCGCCAAACGCCGGACCCCAGCCCGTGGTCCCAGGCAGGTAATAGACGGTCGCCGTGTCGTCATACTCGAATACACCTGCACCGACGCTGGGCGCGTTGCCCTGACAATAGACTCCCGTGAGGCGGGTGCACTGATAGAACGCAGCGTTCTCGATGTTGGTGACGCTACTTGGGATCGTCACACTGGCCAAGCTGGAGCAGCCCCCGAATGCCTCGTACCCGATGTATGTGACGCCGTTGGGAATCGTGTAGCCGCTGGTTGTGCCCCCCGGACACTGGATGAGCGTGGTCTGGTTCTTGTCGAACAGGGCGCCATCCAAACTGCTATAGCTGGCATTGAGGGCATCCACCGTTATCGCGCGCAGGCTGCTGCAGCCAGCCAACGCCCCATTCCCGATGCTGGTGACGCTGTACGGGATCGCGATGTTGGTCAGGCCGTAGCAGTAAGCCAACGCAAAGGCCCCGATGTTGGTGACGCTGCTGGGGATCGTGACGCCGGTCAGGCAGTAGCAGTCGTAGAACGCCCAGTCCAAGATGCTGGCGACGCTGCTGGGTATCGTGTAACTTCGGGCTCCGCCCGCTGGATATTGAATCAGCGTGGTCTGGTGTTTGTCGAACAACACCCCATCTACACTGCTATAAAAGGGGTTTTGTCCGTCCACCATGATGTTGGTCAGGTTGTAGCAGAAGCCGAACGCAGAGTGTTTGATCTGAGTGACGCTGCTTGGGATCGTGACGCTGCTCAGAGCGGAGCCGGCGAACGCCTGGGCCCCGATGTTGGTGACGCTGCTTGGGAGCGTGATGTTGGTCAGGCCGGTGCAGGAGTAGAAGGCCGCATCCCCGATGCTGGTGACACTGTTGGGAATCGTGACGTTCGTCAGGCTGCAGCAGGAGTTGAACGCCGCCTCCCCAATGCTGGTGACCGGCAGGCCATCGATCGTGCTGGGGATGGTCAACGAACCACCAGAACCTGTGTATCCCGTGACCGTGATGGTGGCGTTAGTGGTCGTGTAATCGAATTGGGCTTGCACCACAGCAGGCAGCATCAATAGCAGCAGCGGCAGCAGCTTCGTGGCGCGGGCGGCTGTTAAGCGCCTGGCCATCGTCTTCGGGCAAGTGGTTCTCGGAATGAGGTTTTGTGTGTGCATAAGGTTCTCCTGTCCCAGAAGAGGTGGTGGGGATGTCCGGCCAGCCGACGCTCGTTGAGGTTCGCGCCCCAAAGCCACGCTCCACCGGATGCCGAGGGGCCGGGAGAAGATGCAGGTCATCTCTCCTCCGGGTGATTTGAGAAATTCAATCATCCAACTCGACCGACCCTTAAATGGCCTTGTCATGCCGCCCCGATTTCCGGGATCTTTGCCCCCGGCCCGTGGTGAACAAAAAACTATCAACCCGGCGGCGAATAAAAGCAAGCCTAATTTTCACCTGTTTCGTGTGGGCAGTCGTTTCGTGTGGGCCTCAGAACGAACGTCTTCACTATCGCTAAACTGAAACTGCCGGATAATGTCATGAAACTAATGAAGCCAAGGGCCGCCCCCGGCACGTTCCGCGCTATCCTTGAGCACGGCGGGTTGGGTCATCCCTGAAGTAATCCTGGTTGGCCGGCTTGGCCAACCAGGCGTGCTGCGAGGCCCGCTTCCTGGCTTGGCGGCACTCCCGTTTGAGGCAGTACCGCTGCCGTTGGACGTTGCGGTAATCGGGAAGGAAAAGCTCACTGCAGTGCAGGCACTTACGGCGGCGGACGGACAGTTTCATCAGTTCCAAGGTCAAAAGGAACCAGTATCGTAACGCGCGCCGGAGGGACGGAAGACAATCCCCTCGGAAGAAGATTTAGGACGGCGAAGAAGGAAGAAGAGTTTTCAAAGAATGGCTCGAAGAAAACTCAGCCGAAGAAGATCCATTCCAGATCGTCAGTTTTGTATCCATTCCGTTTCGCCGCTGACAAAGGGCAGTGGATTGGCTCTTTTGCCTGGCCGGATATGGGAAACTTGGTCCCCCGGCCCACCCACCTGCGATGTGATTTCCAGGGACAACATGTATGGTTGCCTCCCTGCCCCTACCGATTCATCACTTCGGCCCCCCAAAACCCGCGAGAATTGGCTTTTGACGTCCCGACCCTGCTCTGTCAAGATCGCGCCATGCTTGGTGAGACTCAAAACCAATTCTCCCTCACTCCCGCAGCGTCAATAACCGGCGGCGTGGCAAAAAAGCAACTTCCCATCATTGTTTTTATGAAAAGAGTGATGTTCAGCGCAGGTTTCTGGTTCGCCCTTTGTTCATTGAACCCACAGCCGGCAGCGGCGGATGAAGTTCCCGCCCAGCGTCAGCGCATTGACGCGCTGGTTGCAACGCTCGAGCGGGAAACCTGGGATCAGTCCGTTGAAAACCTTGTCACTAACCAAAACCAATATTATGACCTGGCGGCTGGTGCAACGGGTGCAATGTTCGCGGAACCGGAACTCGAGGAGATGCTCAGCGTTCGCCGCGCCATCAAAGTCTTGAACATGCTAGAGGCGCGACCGATGAAGCAGCGACTCGAGGGATGCAGACAATTGTTCGACCGCGTATTCCGAGTGCACGCAGACGAGATTGAGAGGTGGATGGGGCTCGGAAAGGGCCCCCGCATCGATCGACCTTGGTGGCACCCTCCAGCGCACGCGCTGTGCATGGCCATGTTCGCGGCCGCGGAGACGGGGCGACGGGACCTTCTTGCCGAAGAATTCCTGAGGCTCGACGCGTTGCGTAGGCGGGTGGAAGGTCTCATTGCCGACAACAGAACGGCCTGCTTGGAGACGGCGCGGATACAGGGACGTTCTGGTGATTTCGAAGGATGGAAGACATCAATGCTTTCCTTGTGCTATCCCCAGCCACGTTCTCTGCTCAACGTGCTGCGCGTCGCTGTGTCGCGCGATCCCCACGCGCCGGTGGACCTGCTCGGCAAGATCGACGAGTACTGCCGAAGTGTGGAAATGACCGCGACGGAAGTGCCCATCGTGCCTTGGAATGCGCGCACGACCTGCTTTGAATTCCGTGTGGGGAGCGCAGTGGACACCAGCAAGGGAGTCACGAAGTACTCCTTCTACGATTGGGGCGGCGAAACAAGGCAGGAAAGAAAGGGGAGGAAAACCCCTAAGAAGAGCGCAATACTGCAAAAAGTGCGGGAACTGGCGTTGTGACTGCCACTGGCAGCTTCCCGGGCCGTTTTGTGGAGCGCGAGATGGCGGCGGAAAGCGATGATGACGCGCCTTTGGCTTTGCTGGATTTGTGTCGTGGTTTCCTTGGGAATCTGCGTCGGAACCGGGCTCGTGCCAGGATGGGGTTGGTGGTACTCAGACAACGGGATTCTCCGGCTCCAATCGCAGGCGCTGCTGAGAGGTTCCCTGGCGCTCGGCTCCGATCCCAGCGAGATTGAGGCGGCAGAGAAAAAGGCGGAAGGGAAAACGCAATAACGCCGAGCGATTCGACAGAGGTTCATTCCCCTCAACCGGAGCAACATCAAACGGTGCCTCATATGCTAGAGATGAACAATGCGAAGATATGGACAAATAATCAACGGTGATGTTGCAAGCAAGATGGCAAGCGTCCATGCCCGCGCCAAAGGAACCGGCCAAGCGTGAACATGAAGGCGGTCCTCGGCCAGGATAAACACACCCTGAAGGCCAAAGAACACTGCCAGTTCAAAGGCTGCGAATACGCCGAGTGCCACCAATGCCACCCATGCGTGCAACGCGCCGCTAACGAGAAAAGCACAAAGAAGTCCGAGGTCTGGACGGTGCTGACGCGCCAGCGGCAAAAAGACGAACCGGCGGAGCCACGCGCTCACCGCGCGGTTCCAGCGCTTCCCCCAGAAATCCCGCAAGCTGCGGGCGGCAATCGGCGTGTCATGGATCGAACGCATGGCTGCGCCCGACGCCAAGAAACAAAAATGGACGAGGTCTTTTAGAAACTCCGCCAGCGTGTAGAGAAGTATAATCCCGGCAACCAGGCGGCATAGCGCGATTGCAGCATCGGGGGGATGTTGGGCGTGTGCTATATGCCGGAGGAACAAGACGGCCGCGCCACCAACCAACCCCTCCACGATAAAACGGCCAATGATGCGAACCGACAGAACTGGCCGGGTGTGGCCGGCACGTATCCGATAACCCGCAGTAAGCATTTGCAGCAGCCGAAGCCTGGCCGGCCATTGCGTTGTCGCCGAGGCGGCGACATTTATGATGGCGACCAGGGCCGCCATGCCGCCGAAGGCCATGATCGCGTGCCATGTGGTATCCACGGGGGCGAACCATTCCAGGAAGAAACAGCAAGCCAGAAAAAAGGCGGACCCCGCCCACTGGATCGGTTTTCGCCCAACCACAAGCACCGCCGCAATCATCAGCACAGTGTGTGCGCAAAAAACAACAAGTGTAAGCATCGGCACTCAGAGAAGCAGCAGACGCAGGCAGCAACATCCGAGGCCGGCTTCATTTGGCTTGAGAGAACCGCGGCTCATTCCAAAGACGGGCCGCTTCCGCCAGCGTTCGCCCCTCCACGACTCTGCAGCGCTTCTGCGAGCAGGCGATTTGGACAACCCCCGCGTTCTCCTGGACGCCAGCACCCGCGCCGCAGCAATCGCACGGCTTCAGCGGCTCACAGCTCCTGGCCTCCTCACGTGCGTGGAGCTCCAGCAGGATATCGGGCAGGTCCGCGCCGCCGACAAAGAACCGCTGATAGTCGCTCAAGCTATTCATTCAACAACCTTTCTCCGCTGGGTAGCGGATCTAATGAGTCGCATCTTACTTGACTTTGCGAAGGATGTCACTCCGCAAACTGCTCATATTCGTTTCGGACCCTCAGGATCGCCACGCACTGCGCTCGCTGGCGGCCCGACAAACCGCCAAGGCCCCAATCAAGAGCGCGCTTGTTGCATAGGCGCCCGGTGTCTCAACTGCCGCTGCCGTTTTCAAAACCAACTCGCCACCCATGAGGGCTGCCAAAGACAACTGGCAGCACCTCGCGAGCAATTCGTGATTTCCAATATGCTGCCCCGACTTCATCACCAAGCAGAAACGGTGTCAAGCAGATCCTCGTAGCCGTAGCACAACGTTTCAGGCCCAGCACATCGCCCCCCTTTCGCCTCCATTCCCTTGCCGCTGGTATGATTTCAGGGTGACGGATTAACTCCAAGAGCCGATCCCCACCCGCCCTCGCCCTTTTTCAGGGTGCTGGGGGGCGAAACATGAGCATTCCCCCTGGTCGGCTCTCAGCTCAAGGGGATGCCGTGCCGCCACCTCTAATCAATCGCCTGGCCTCTACATTGGCTCCGTGGCTTTCTATGGAGGGCTGCGGGGCTGGTGTAGAGGTCACAGGGATGAGAGGTTTTAGATCTCGACTTTAGCTATGAGGCCCTAAACAGGATGACGGCGGCCGGTGGGCCACCGACCTCGCTTTTTGGGCTAGGGCAGCAGTGGTCCGAATGCTCCATTGAGCATCGGTCAGATCGGTCGAATACAAGAAACACTTTCTCACCATGACATACCGCTAACCTCCCTCGGACTAATCCTGTCCGCACCCCCAATTCTCTCGAATTCGCAAAACACGTTCTAAGACTTCGACAACCAGCAGTTCAGGCTTGTAAAACTCCAAAAGAACACACTATAAACACGCATGTTCGACGAACCTAATTACCCGTGCGTGACGATGTTGGCAGATGCCGACCATGAAGTGGCGACGATGGGTTGGAACCTTCTTCACGACTGCCGAATCTCCGCTCCTCGATTCGAAGAATTCAAACGCAGCACGAGCGCAGTTTCCCCGTCTATAAGAGATGCTATTAGTCTTCAGGATGCAGTTAATCACTATTGTGACCGCCGAGTTCATTTTACGTTTTCTCCAGATTTTCTTTCATCCCGCATCAATTCCAACAACTTTCATGGCAAGAGCGACCCCCTGCCAGCCCTCCATGGCAGCAAACTCCTGGTGCGAGTGCTTAATCTGGGCCGACTCGGTTTTGTCTTTAACCAAGCCAAACATGCTGGAGTGGCCGAATTCGCCGGCTATGGCACACCAGAGCGTCAGCCGGATGGCAGATGGCGCCCTCTTTCGGCGGTGGAATGGCTCGATAAGCATCTAAGGGAATTCACAATTCCTCCTGCGCACATCGATCAAAACCGACTGTGGAGGCATGGGTTCCTCGCTGTGCTCTTACGCTACTTAAACGTTCTCCGGAAGACCGATCCGTTTCAGCCAGTCTGGGCGACTCTATGGTCCGATTTTAGCCGACTGGACTGGAAACAACCGGAGCGATGGCTCGCTTTGCTTGGTGTTCGTCCCAGTTCCAGCCCGACTTGGCTTCTGCTGCTACGGTTCCCCGTTCGAGAGGCGGGAGGACTGGTCCGACCAACGCAGATCGACGCAGGGTGGTATCCCGAGCATTTTCCGGTTCCACCTCTGGCTACCACCGGCCATCCGATGGAACTCGATGCGGCCCAACCTGAACGATTTCTGCTGCCCGAATACATCCACCAGCAGATTGATCACTTCCCTGCGCATCTGGTCGGTTGTGCCAAGGTCGGGGGTAGGCCCAAACCGGACCTGCCGCCGCCGCAGCGCCGCCACCACGCGATGTTGAATAATGCCTACGGCGATGTTGCAGCCTGGAGTCGGTACAGACATCCCGCCTTCGTGTAGCCGGCTTCCTGCCAACCTTCCTCTTAATCCTAATCCTGAATCCTGGTGAAATTGTCCTTGACTTCCCTCGATGGCGGCCCCATATTCGGGTCTTGACCACACGTGTGAGCTGTGCCAAAAGAATGCAGTTGAATCGTTGAATTCGTATGGCGACGAAACACAACGCAATTCGAAACGAGCAAACATTTCTAGCCTGGCTGCAAGATGATGCTTCCTCGCCAGATGAATTGCTCGCATGGCTGAGTTTCGGTTTCCGCAGGGGCCCTGAACAGGAGGAACCCCATCAACAGCTGTTTTCTTCTCTGCCTCAGGGAGGCAACCGCTATCCGCTCATAAAACGTTTGGCTGTCCTCGTGTCCGCGATTTTGGACCGACACCCGAATCTCGCGATTCCTTTTCGGAATCAGCCGGAAGCCCCTCCTGAATTTGTTTCCCGCCTCCTCTCCTTCGCGGCGTTGCTCGACTGTCCCAGCGAACTGGCTGAGCCGCTTTTCCGAGTCCGCACGGCATTGCTTTCTGCCACCGTGCCACTCGTGCGATCAGTCCAGGTCGCACTGACCGAAGCGATACTTCACAATCAGAACTATCACTCACAGCTTCTGGACATTTGGCTGCATATGACCGCCGGTCAGCCAGACCCCGTTCTTGGCGGAGTGCGTGAAACCGGCATGGAAGGGATCGCGATGATGCCAGGTGAACGTGGGGACCAGCCTGATCGCAATGCAGTTGGTCAAGGGCTTTTACAACTGGCGGAATCTTACGCACCCGATCCAAAAACGCGGCGACAGCGGTTCAGAATCCAAGACCTCCGAGTGAAGAATCTTTGGGCCCTTCCTGGAGAGTATTTCATCAGGCTGGCACACGATTTCAAATGGGTGGAGAACGGTCACGGCTGGGCGGTCGATGCCTTGCCTGAGTTGTTTGCCAGCAATTTTGGGGAAGTTGGTCAAGGTTCAGAGCACGGCGCCCTCGTGTGGCACTGGTTCGTGCGCTGCCTAGAACCGTGGGGCGTGCTCACCGTTAAGGACAGAAGCCTTTGTGGGGGGCGGGTTTGGGAAGTGCGCTTTTCTCCCGACATCTCTCAACAGCTAGATATGATCATTCTTGCGATCAAGAGACTGGCGGGCAACGAGCTTCTGAATTCTGAGCACGAGGCTAATTGCTATATCCAAGAGTTGATGGCCCGCCTGGCTCAGCATGCCCACCACAGCCACCACCGAGCAAGGGCAGCAACACTGGAAGAAACTAGAAGAGTCTTCTGCCAAGAGGCCCGCCTTACTTGCGCTTAGTCGCTTTTAAGATCGCCTGCACGAGCGGCTCAATTTCCCCTTGTTTTGTCACGAGTTCCACCCCTTCTGGAAGCGTTTCGCGGAGGTCATCTCCGTCTAAAATGCTGTAGAATATCGACGGAGTCACCCGGCGTGCCTGGCTCGTGCGAGCGTCCAAAAAAAGCTGATAGCACCGAACTCCCCCACGCCACTTCGTGGTGCCCGCCTGCTCCTCCTGCACCTCGAGAGGCAACTCCTTCGCCTTTGGGTCCTGGAAATCCTCTAGCTGACACCAGCTCACCATTACATCGAACACAGCAACATCGAAATTCCTTGCAGCCAGCTCGGGCAAACGGCGGCGAAATTCATACTCTGTCGCAACTCGCTCAACTTCAACTCGCCCAAGTTCGAATTTCTTCGCCTGCAGAGCAGAAACGATATCTGCGGCATAACTGTCCAGATCCTCAAGCAATAAAATGTTCATGGTGTTTTTGTCGCCGGTTTAAATGCAAGCCGGACTTCGTTCTCGCCATACTTGTTTGGAGCAATGATCTGCAGCTCGCCCCCATGGGCTTTCATGAGTTGATCCACCAGCCACAACCCGATTCCTTGCCCCTCTGCGACGATCAATTTTGCATTAGGGGATCGCCATCCCCGCTTCTTGGAGTTCTCGGCTTCACCTGGACCGAAAGGCAATCCCTCATTTGCCACCGCGAAGAAAATGCGCCCAGTATGAGATTCGCCTGAAAAGATGCGGACCACAGAACCTCGAGAACTGTACTTCGCAGCGTTGTCGAGGAGATTGTCGAGCATCTGTTCGAGCATGGGGACATCCAATACCAGCCTCTTGACTAACGAAGGCGCAATCGTATCTCTCTCGACGCGGAAGGTGATTCGCCTTTCTGTTGTTGTGTGCTGGGCGTCGTCCGCTAGCTCAATAAGCTTGCGCAATAGAGTGTCCTGTTCAAGAGGAGTCGGTTTTAGCGAAATCGGGCGGCCGTGAGATAGCTCTGTGAGCAGCCGCAAACTCATCGTAACTCTTCCAGCACGCCGCACCAACCCCCGCATCACCGCCCACCTCCTCCTGTCATCTTCATCAACGGACGAGCCCAAGCACGCCTGCGCTCTTAACTGAGCTTGATTGATCGGACTCTTCAACTGGTGGGCGAAATCCTCATACGCCGTGATCTCTTCGAGCTTTTGCTTCTCCGTCCGTTCCGCAGCTAGTTGCTGTTCCGATACAAGCGTGGCCAGTTGGTGGTAGATGCCAATCTGTTGGCCGAGTAGCGTGGCCGCTCTTTCTGCATAAGGAGGGATGGGTTTCGTCACCCACCGCAAGTCCAACACTCCAAAGCGTTGATTATCCACGCCAATCGGCACAATCAGCCTGCGGCTCACGGTTGGGAAAATCTGAGATGGACGATGTTTTCCGCGGCCCACGCCTACTTCGTGGGCTTTGCCTGACAAATAAACCTTCACTCCCCAAGACTCCGAATTCGGCGAAACTGAAAACCGTGGTAAAGCCGCTTTGTTGAGGCGGAGGCGAGCCAGTTCCTTCTCACCCTCTTCAGAAAAGGCCGCGCAAAACAACTCTTTTCGCGTCGAATCGAACAGGCGCACGCTGTTGAGCTCTGCTCCGGGGATCACCGCCGACGTAAGCCGCAGTGCCTCCTTTAGAATGATCTCCTCATCCAATTTCTTCTCGGTCAGCCGTTGCCGTACAAAAGTGTTCAACTCGCCTAGTTTGTCTCCGATCAAGTTCCAGGCCTTGTTCTCCTGCTCCATCTCGCACCCGGCCCGCCACCGCGCCCAGTACCGCCCTATCTGACCCGCGACCACGCTCAGCAGGTTGGCTTCACGATCCGTGAAGAAATAGGGGCCCGAGCGAGCCATGTGGCAACGCAGGACGCCACGAAGGTCCGTTCCCCTGAACAGGGCTTGCCCTCCGAACACAGGCACCGCCATAAAACTCAAAGGGGGAAGATCCTCATCTTTTCTCAGCCTTAACAGATGACGGGCGTCTTTGATGTCAGCTTCCCCATGCGTTCGCTCAAGCCCGGGGTAGCGTTTAACGAGCAGATCTGCGTCTCGATCAAGCTTGGCCAGATCATGCACAACGATAGGACGCCAGTTCGACAGTGCCCAGCCCGTCAAAGATCCCCGGTCTATCTTGGAGCTGTAAACCTTTTTATGTGCAATGCACTTCTGCTGTGTGGTCGCCACGCAGTGATATTGCGCGCTCCCCGGCTCTGAGGTCGGCTCAAGAAAAAGGCTCACTTCCACACTATCAAACGCCCGCCCTACTAACTGGCACACCCCTTTCAATGCTTGTTTCACCCGAGCTTCGGTTGGAGTTTTCCGTGCCGTGCGCGCCGACGGAACGATAGCTCCTTCTGATTTCCTCAGCAATTCCTCCACATCACTCACCAGATTCAGACCTATTTTCTGTCTGACCGCTCGAAAAAGGCCCGGCACGAGCGCCGCCATCCTTTCCAGGCGCTCCTGGTCGTCTTCGCTAAAAGGCACGCTGCCCCCCTGGCGATAGACGTTCAAGGCCCCAAGGCGATAATCAAGAAACCGCACCGGAACCGCACACATCCCATGCACATCATGCCGCTTCCAGAATGGGTGCTCCCTTTTTGCCCCACCCTCAACCTGAATATCGTTACAGATCCTGCTCCTTTGATGGACTGCCACCCAACCGGTAGGGCTGTCGCCCAAAGGTACATCGTCCATCGCAAACAGTCGCCCTGTTCCCCACCAGGCCGCCACCGTCATCAGGTATCCCTGTGGAGGGTCGGCTTTGAGGTCCGAGTACTCTCCGACCTCCCAAAGCCCGCAGCCGAACGCATCCATCCGTTTTGTAATGCTTTCCAGCATGTTGCTAATGCCTGCTTGCTCGGTGCCCAGTGTGGCGAGCACCAACGCGCTCAGGTCATCGGCATGCAACGGGGAGTTCATTTCTTTGCATCGCACCACTGGGTGCCAACAACCTCAATGGTATGAAAAAACAGAGATCTCCACAAGCCAGAACCGCACGCCCTTGCGACTTCCGGTAACCCACTGCTCGATTGTCCACCCTCCAGTCCATGCGATCTCACCCGGCGTCGCCACGACGTTCGCCACCTCCCTGAACCGCACCTCCCGGAAGGCACCGCTGCAGTCCTCATTTCAGCCCTTGAGCAGCTTCTCCAACTTCCCCAGGTGCTTCAAGGCGTCCTCCACCTCTTTTTTCTCCAACGCCGCCCGGAGGCTGACCAGGAGTTCGTTGACCTCTTTTTTCTGATCTGACCCTTGGGCCTTTCGCTTCCGCCGCTTCTTCTTGCCCAGGCCAAGGGAGTCTTTCACGATTTTGGAGGTGACTTTTCCCTCACCCGCCGTCTTGACGATCTCCGGCCATTTGTCTCGGAACTCTTCAGGCTCCAGTTTCAGGAAGGGGCGAACCTGAAACTCGTTGGCCGGTCTGGCCACGTTTTCCGGGAGCAGTTTAATCCGCTCCGCGCTGCCAACCAGCTTGTTGGCGTAACTCCGGCCAAATCCAAAGCGTTCCTGGCAGTAGATGTTGAAGTTCTTGTGGGTCTCGCGGTACAGCTCTTTGGTCTTGATCTCCATGATGGCGTTCCCAACATCGAAAAAGTCTCCCAGCTTGGCATCGATCACTTTTTCGAGCCTGGCGAGCTGCTGCTTTTCCTGGGCGGTGAGGGGTTTGACGACTTCAAGGCTTGCCGGTTTTGCCTCTCCAGCCTGCGCCGTCGTCTCCCCAGCTTGCTCTTTTGCCTCGGCCTTCGACGGGTTTTTGGGATTGTCGGTCTGTTTCATGGTTCCGGCAATATACAAAGCGGCTCCAAATGCGCAAATTCTTTTCGTAACGCCTTGATATTCAATAACCTGGACCAAAGGTGACGGTCGTCACCTTCGCTCTCCAAATCGCCCGGGCACCCTGGGAAAATCATCGTTGCGGCAATGCACAAAGCGGCCGCAAGAGCGCAAATACTCTTCACAAGGCATTGGTGTTCAGGAATATAGGCCAAAGGTGGCGGCCGGCACCTTGCGGTGTTAGGAGCCGTGAATTCCACCGGCGAGCCTGGGCCGGTTCCCGGTGTCTTGCCATTCGAGCTTGACTTGTCCGGGCAGCACCTTAAGCTCGGTTCATGCGTTCGTGGAACTGTTGCCGTGTTATTGGCCCTCGTGAAACAAATGCACGAGGTCCGCTGCACATTGATATGTGCCCCTCAATCTACGAACCGCTTCTTGAATAATCACACTTGGCACGCCCAATCCTGATGAGCAGCGCAACGCACAAGCCGCCGCAGGATCGCACACTGTTGGTTCTTGGGGCTGGTGCCTCGATTGCGGCCGCGAAGTACCCAATAGAGAATAGCATGCGGGAGTCGATGGCAAAAATGCCGTCAGGTGACAACTTCTTCTATGACCTGTTCTTCCAAGGCAAGACAGACACCCACGACGAAGAGTACCTGAACGTGCTCGGACTGACAAGCCAGGGTGTGAATGACTTTATTGTGCGGGCGTGGGCTTTGAAGAATAACCTGAATCAGTTCGATCCAGCCGAATGGAAACAACTCAACGTCGAGGATGTTTTTACTTTCCTGGACATCGGGGCCAGAATGTACCCTCAGGGAACCCAATATCAACGAGGCTCCAGGGCGTGCAAACGCGAGCTTCAGGCTTTCATCACCTCATTCCTCTCGATAAAGTCTGAGGGGCTGCATTGTGAACACCTCGCTAACATCCTGTACGCGTTGAAGCCAAGGGACAGCGTCATTTCGTTCAATTGGGACACGATTGCGGATTTTACTCTCCAGGAGGTACAGCACGACTCCTATGCTAGCTACGTTGAACTGATGACGGCGCAACGACTGCGGGTTTCCGACTTCGTCCATCGCGGCGTCCTCCTCAAACTGCACGGCTCGCTGAACTGGATGGTCTGCCCGAATCCCCAGTGTGCCATGCACGCCAAGATTAGATTAGCCGTCCGTGATGGAAAGCTCTCCCGGTTCACCGACATGCACAAGTGCCCTGTCTGCGGAAATGAGAGGCCCGAACCGTTCATCGTGCCTCCAACATCGCAGAAATTCATCCGTCGGGGCACAACACTTCACAAACTCTGGCTGATCGCACGACAGCAGCTTCCATACTGTGACAGGATTGTGTTCGTTGGCTATTCGTTCCCAGTGACCGACTTTTACTCCGAGTGGTTATTTCGACAGATATATTTTTTCAAGGACCGCAAACTCCCTCATATTATCGTCGTCAACCCGGAAATCATGAAGCCTCGAAGCCGGGTTGCACAGCGATACCAGAGGATATTCAGGGGCTGCACAATCGAGAGGTTCCCTACACTGGAGCGATTCTGTCGCGGGGGACTCGACCTCCTAAAGAAGCGTTGCGCCGAGCCAGCAATGTGTTCGAGCGGGCCGCCGGCCGAACCGCCAGCCAGAAGCTGACTCCCCGCGGGATCGTGGTGCAACTTGAGGGGCAGCGAAATCGAGAATGCGTTTGTCGAGGCCCTTTATCAGGCATTCGACAGCGGGAATGAACCGGCTAACCTGACGATTGCCTCGGTTCTGACGGAGTTTGCGCCACTCTCCAAGTTGATGGCGGAGCAAATTGCGGGCCTGAAGAACTGGGCAAAAGGGAGGGCTAGACATGCCACCAGTGTTCTTGTGGAGGAACGCAAAAGGAGGGTGGCCGTGTAGTCAAAGGGGAGTTTGGCCTCGGGTTGGATTCCTCCCTTTAGCTCTTAGGCGAAACGCGGCCATGGGCGAAGACCTGACGTGAACGAGGCGTGCCTCCTGGAACCAGAGCAAAACCTCTGAAAATGGGCATCCCGGTTGAAGTGGGTTGTTTCACCTTGCTTCAAGGTTTTTCGCGTTTTTTATGGCGGAATTGGACGGAGTTGGTAAAATCCACCCCGTCCGCACGATGAAGGCTTCGATCAGCGGCCGAAGTCGGCGGGCATGCGAACATGAACGAACGATGGCTATCGGTGGCGGAGATCGAGGCGCACTTGGGCGTCAACCCTGACGCCATCTACAAGCGGATCGGCCGGAAGGGACTTCCTGACCACACAGTGGGACGGCTTTGGAAGTTCTTGATCTCCGAGGATGCGTGGGTGCGGGCCGGGGGGGTGGGGGCTGAAGGAGAGGAACCGAGCCCGGAACTCGAGTGAAAGAAATGAATATTAACCACCCCCAACCATGAGCGTTAAGCGTACAGTTCCCGTCGCGGCCGCCGTCGTGCTGGCCACCCTCACGATTGCTGTCCTGGTGAAGCGCAAGGGCCCCAGCCAAACCTCCACGGTCGCGCAAGTGACCTTCCGCCTCGATTGGGCTCCTGGTGCTGAGCACTCGTTCCTTTACTTGGCGCAACAGCGCGGCTACTTCGAAAAAGAAAAACTGGCCGTGGCAATTCAAGCCGGCGACGGCTCAACCACATCGGCCAAGCTCGTTGGGAATGGTACTGTCAACTACGCCCTGTGCAGTGGTGATACCGCCCTGATCGCGGCTTCAGCAGACGTTCCCATCCGTGTCTTGGCTGTGCTGTACAGCCGCACCCCTGCTGTCGTATATTCAAGAAAGGACAGAAACATCACCAAACCAAAAGATCTCGAAGGCCGCAGATACGGTGCCTTCACAAAGAGCACCACATACAACCAATTCCTCGCCTTCTGCGCTGTTGCCGGCGTTGACCTGGCGAAAGTCCAGGTGATTCCCACGGCGGGCAAGGCGGATGACATTCTCACTGACGGCGTTGACGCGTCGGGCGCGTACACCTACATCCAGCCCATTCAGTGCGAACTGGTTGGCGTTCCTGTGAACGAAATCCCAATGGCCGACTATGGTGTGGAATCTTACAGCGTGTCGATCATTGCTAACAAGAACTCGCTGCATCCTGACGTTGCCCGGCGCGTCGTCAGGGCCGCCTTGCTTGCCTTCAACGAGATGGTCAGTAACAATTCTGCGGCTTTGGAAGCGTTCTTCGTAGCAAATCCGGCCGCCAGCAAAGAGTTCGAGAAGCGGAAGCTTGAAAGACTAACGCAGTTCGTTAGGAAGAATCTCGAAACCCAAAGAAAGGCAGGAGCGCAGACCTTGCAAGGCTGGCAGCAAACCCAGGACTTCCTGCTTTCCCAGAAACTGATCTCCAAGAAAATCGATCTTTCTGACTTCTTCACGTCGGAGTTTCTTCCGGAGTAGCACATCTGACGTACTGTGAAGAAATACCTCTTCAAGACTCTGATGCCCTTCGGCCTCGGCGCGCTGCTCATTTATCTTCTCTGGTTTGCCGCTGTTGTGCTCATCTCCCCCCCGCAATACATCCTTCCGCATCCCTTGAGCGTGTTAAGAAAACTGGCATCCATGCCGACAGTCTTCCTCCGCAACACATGGGTGACAATGCTTGCCTTTGGAAACGGGCTGCTCATTGGCTTAGCACTCTCCTTCGTGCTCTCGGTTTTGACTATCCGCTCCAGGCAATTGGCGGCCGTCATTACGCCTCTCATGGTGATCGTGCAATCTGTTCCCAAGATTGCCCTGGCCCCGCTGTTTATCATTTGGTTCGGATACGGCCTTGGTCCGAAAATTGTCATCGCTGCATTGGTCTCCTTCTTTCCGCTTTACATTAATCTTGTCGGCGGAATGCAGGCTGTCGATTTAGAGTTTCTTGACTATGCGGCGACGTTGAGACTTACTCCATGGAAGACGATTATGAAGGTCCGCCTTCCCTTTGCCACGCCGTATTTTTTCGCGGCGTTGAAGATGGCGGTGATTTACAGCGTGGTTGGAGCAATTGTCGGCGAATTTGTGGGTTCGGACAAGGGCCTTGGCTATCTGATCATTCAGGGTGACCTTTCCTTTGACTCGCCGCTTTTGTTTGCCTCCCTGCACATCCTTGTTATCATTGGCGTGGTGCTTTACTTGGGTGTAACCATCTTGGAGTACTGGGCTCTGCGGTGGAAGGTCGAAGGCAAGGATGACCTTGGATTCATGGTGACGGCATGAATACGAACGTACGACGGAAACCTCTGGGGCAAGACGCTCAGGCTCTTGAGGGTTACCTTAATTGGTTATCGCAGGCTATCACGCATGCGTTGCATCGGCGGAGCCGTATTTACGAACACTGCTTCCGCGCAGAGCGACCCGCTCATTATTCGCGGTATGACATGCTGGTTACCAATACACACGAGCTTTTGCTCGAGCCCCTGCTTTTCGACGCGACCGCTCCCTATGCACCCCACGAAGATGTGCGGTTTCTGGCTGAACTAAAGAATGAGGTGCCACTTCCGGCAGGGCTGCCTAATGGCCCAGGGCAAGCTCTCTGTGCGGCTGTTGGTGCCAGCTTCCGAAGCTCCCTTGTGTCTAATGCTCGGGTATCATCCTACGGCTTCTGTGTTCCTGCGGTGTTGAAGTCGTTTCCGGATCTTGACAAAACCGAATTGAAGAATTATGGAGGACAGTTTTTCACGGAATTGCTCGACTTGTATTTCAGTATCTTCGGTCGATGGAACACCCTTAATGAGTACTTTTTGGACCAGGTGTTGGTCCCTGGCATGGTTCGCTCTGCGCTTAGTGTGCAATTCAGGGAGAAACGTCCTGGGGGCGAGGCTCGGCCGCTTTTGTTGGATTTAGGGGACTCAGGTGGCATTGTAGCCCTTTCTGTTTCAGGCGAGGTGGCAAGCTTCCTCACAAACGATTGGACATTGGCGGACGAGTTCTGGCGTATTGCTTGGCTGACCTTTCGGGAACTCGTTATCCTCGAGGCGGCTCCGGTGTCGGACGATGCACGGAAGTCCCTGCAAAAGGACTGGGCACCAGTGGCCGCCCAACGAATGCGGTTCGCATCCAAGGAATTACCTTTATTGAAGCGATTGCATGCCGCTAGGCTCAAGGCCGAAGAGCATTTCTGTAAATCGCCCACCAACACTTTCCAGCTTCTCGATCAGCTTTACCCTGACAAAAAGACTTCCTGCGGGCAGAAGCTAGAACGCCTTTTATTGATGTTGCAAGGCAGTCTCTCCTTGATCCCTTGGGCACGCGATGGGGGAGGCACTCCATTGCCTGTGATCACGATTCCGGTTATTGGAGCTGACTATAGATGTGCGTGGACGATTATCCCAACAAATCCAAAGACACGGCCAAAACAATGGGGCAAATGCCAGCAGTTTGCAAGGACGCTGTTTGCGGACGCCGTAAAACCCTACGAGCAACTGGCTTCGGAACTCCAGAGGCATGGCCAAGACCAGAAGCTTGATGACACTTGGAAGGCGGAGTTCAACGAATGGAAGACTGATCCGCAGAAGGCGCACTTAATCTCGCAGGTGGTTTCTGACCTTGTATCCTTTGGCAGCAAGTTCTTCTGGTTGGTAAAAGCAGCAAAGCATCTCACAGGCATTCGTCACGAAGGTCGTGGCACGAGCTATTGTCTGCTCTATGGTCCGGCAGAACTTCTTAAATACGCGCAGCGCGTTATCTCGAATGAGCGTTCGCCGGGGCGAATACGAAGCACCGCTGCACAAGATGAAGAGGATCAAGCTGACTATTTTCGACTGCGCTGTGAGGGCCATTATGCGCTTTTTCAACAGGAGGGCGTAGCGGGCTTTATAGACCAAGTTCACGGCCCATTGGTAATCGACAAGGTGGTTGTGTGTAGAAGCCCAACCGATGATGAATTGGGGGAGATGCGGGCGGACAATATTCTAGATGACAGACATAGAGCTGTTCGCTGGCTGACCTGGCAGTTTAGGGATGCGCCGAACAAGGTCGCCGCCTTGATAGCCGGAAGCGACGGGGTGCTTCGGCTCTTCTTAAAGGGCAAGTTGCTTTTAGCTTGGAGACGGCAGTCCGATCCAGACACGAACCACTGGGAACTGGGAGTCGAATACGACCGTGCTGCGGGCTCCCCCGCAGCGAGGTTGCGTGAAAGGCTCCAAGAGGCGCTCGGAGCAGATGCACCGCTCGCGGGTGTCCAGGATCTTGTCACAACGATTTGCGAGATATCAGACACCCCTGGAGAGGGGGCGGTGTTCGTAATCGGGGGAAAGGCGAGTGATCTTCCTGTGCTATGTGACATGGTCCCGGACGAGTTTAAGATGGAGTGGGCATTGGTCAGGCAACTAAGTGGTCTGGAACAGAGAATGCTACACAGTCTAGCGGTTATGGACGGAGCGGTCCATATTGCTACGGCTGATGTTAACGGAAAAGCTGAGGCGTGGGTGTGTGCAAGGAGATACATTGCAGCCGTGGCGGAGATTCGTGCCAATGCCGAGGCCGAACGACTTGCTCAACGCGCATTAACAGGCGAGATTATCGTCACAGAGTGTTTCGAACCGTGGATTAAGCATCTGAGGATTTGCGGAGCTAAAGGGGCTGCTGAAACAAAAGCTCTCGAACGCCTGCTAAAGTGGCGAAGCGAGATCGGAACAAAGGGCACACGACATCGTTCTGTATTTCAGTTGTGTTTGTGGTTGCTTCATCATACGCATGGCGACAACTTGCCGCTCGTCTGCAGCGTCTCTGCTGACGGTCCGGTTCATTTATACCAAGTCCGGAAATGCCCCTGCGGAAACCAAACGTATATTTGGACGGAAAAGGTGAACTCATGAGGGACGATCCTCTAGCCCCAGACGATTTGTTTCTTGGCGACAGCCTCCAGCAGTTTTATGGTTTTACAGAAGCGCTGATCCGCAGCCAGCTCCGTGCGGGGATTCGGCTTCTTGATGTCGGTTGCGGGGACGGGAAATTGGCGCTCACGTTGCTAAGAGCCGTGCCTCTGGGGTCGGTGGTCGGCGTTGATATTCGGGAGAGGGCTGTTCGAATGGCCTCCGTCGCCTGCAATGGATCGAGAGCACAATTCTTGCACGGAGACGCGCAAGATATATCGTACCTCGCGCAACTCGGTGTCTTTGAGGCAATTCTCGCACGCACCTCTTTGCATCACTTTCGTGATCCAGTTGAAACGCTCCGGCAATATGCAGCTCTGCTACCAAGGGGAGGAAAACTGATCCTCGTGGACATCGACCGTGAGTCTGCGTGCTACAGCTTGTTCGGATTTCCCCTCACGCTGTTGATCACCTGGGTTACGGTGTTGAAGACGGTGGGCTGGCGGAGAGGGTGCAGTGCAATCCAAGGCATGAAATATCCAAGCCGCGAATGGCAGAGGCATCGGGCGGTGGACATGGCACATCGAAACAAGATCGGATGGTATCGCTTTGTCGATATTAAGGGCAAACTCCGAAACGCTTTCCCTAGTGGCGTGATTGGAAGGTTGGCCGCTTGGCGCGGGTTGGGTGGAGTGCATTACATGTTTTACGAAAGGAGACGCGATGCCTAAGGGCAGCTTACTCCTTCATGTCGAGGGCGTGACCAAGGCATTTTTTGCTAATGGTGAGAAACTGGACGTGCTTCAGCCAATCACACTTGACATCGCAGATAGCGAGTTCATCGGGCTGATCGGCCCATCGGGCTGTGGGAAATCGACGCTCCTCAGGATTATTGCAGGCATCGAGCGCCCGGATTCGGGGCGTGTCTCCTGGCCAGGGACTCAGCAGGGATCAATTCCCTCGCTTTCGTTTGCGTTTCAGCATTTAGCCCTTTTCCCGTGGCGTAGCGTCGTTCGCAACATAGGCTTTCCGCTTGAGGTGGATGATATGCAGACAGCGTTTGATGGCAAGGTACGTGACATGGTTAAAGCATTTGCTCTGGAGGGATTTGAGCATTACTTTCCTTGGCAGATCTCTGGTGGAATGAAGCAGCGCGTGGCGTTGGCTCGCGCGTTGATCACGAAGCCGCAGCTTTTGATCCTTGACGAACCCTTCGGGGCCCTCGACGTGCATGCACGAATCCAATTGCAGGATCTACTCCTCACGACGTGTTCCGGGACTGGCATCAGCGTCATCATGGTTTCCCACGATTTGCACGAGGCCGTGAGAATGTCGGATCGAATCCTCGTTCTCTCTGCTCGACCGGCGCACGTTGTCGCCGAAATGGTTTTGCCGCTTTGGTCAAAGAGGGACCGGCTTAAACTAACGGCGAGTCAAACAGCACCTTCTGTCGAACGATTGCAGGAGCTGCTTTGAAGCAGAGTGAAACTGAAAGCAATCGCTATTGCGCAACTCGTGACCGAGTTTGTGCCGCTCTCGAAACTGATGGCCGAGCAAATCACGAGCCTGAGGAATTGGGCCAAAGGGGAAGGCTCGAGTGGCGACATCTTTTGAACAGGAGAAGAGGGGGTCGAGGAAAATTGGGGTTTAGGGGTTGGACTTGGCCTGGGTCCGAATTGGATCTGGGGTGGGGAGCTGGAAAGGGGAATTTGGCGTTGCGCTGGATTCCTCTTTTTTAGCTGGGGGCAGACCGCCCGCCGCCGGAAGAAATGTCTTCCGCTCCTGACACCCTTCTGGTTTAGTGGTGCAATGCCCGCACACGCAGTAGAAAAAGCATATCAGGCAATCCAAAAATCCCAGAGTGGGGACATCAAAAACCCTCAAATCGGGAAACGGCTTACTGACCTTTTCGGGGAGTGCGTCAAGTTCTTGGGAGGTTTTGGCCGGGTACGCCTCAAATCAAAGGTTCCGGAGAAAGAATACTTTGCCTTTGGGGGAGAGGGTAAAATCAGCCGGCCGGTGAACCAGGCTCTGTACATTGGCGATGTTTCGGGCTGGAATGACCTTTTACAGCGTATCGCCAAAAGGGATTTCAAGCGAGCCGACGCCACTAAGATCACCCAAGCGATCTACACCGTGGCGATCAGCTTTTGTGCATCCATTGACCTGCTCAAAAAAGGGGACCAGAAGACCCCCGGGACTTTCTTTGAGTATCTCATTGGCCATTTGTTCGCCTCTCGCCTTGGCATCAATCCCCGAACCCGGCTCCCTGTGTTGAATGTGGACGATTTGAAGACCGAGTTGCCAACGGATTTCGTTTTTGATTTGGGCAAGGGAAAACCCAAGTTTCACTTGCCGGTCAAAACGTCAACACGGGAGAGGGTGATCCAGGTTTGGGCGCACCAGAGAGTTTTGAACGGCGTTTACGGCACGGGGCTTTTTCTGGGCACACCTGTAATCCTAACCGAAACTAAGAATGACGTTGCCAGGCGGGAAGTAGTGGAAATTTGTCTTCCCGATCAATGGCGGCTTTACCAGATGCACATTGCGCAGCTTAGGCGGATTTACTACCTGGACATTCCAGCAGCGTATACTGCCCTGAATCTGGTTTTTCCGCCGTTACGTGTGCGCCCTTTTGGTGAGTTCTTCTTAGAGGCGGATACTTTGTCTTAGAGGACTTCCGGAAGACCAAAAAATAGGAGTGGTTCTTTCGGGCGTGAAGTTGCTTCAATATGCGACTCACCCCGGGTTTGTTGCGCCGAACGACCACGAAGAGATCTTCCACGAGGAAGCCGATCTCGGCCAATTCGTTTATGATCTCGACGTGCGTCAAGCGTTGCTGATTGGCGCACACCTCGTCCTGGCATTTCACAATGTAAATCCCCTCGCTCTTCAAGACCCGGTAGGCCTGATGAGCGGACCTGAAATAAAGGTCCAAAACCGCCTCATGATATTTCTTGCCGCCATTCGAGGTGGAATTGTTCTGATAGTACTGCTCAAAATTCTGGTGCCCATTATGAGCTGTGCCGCCCGGGGTGTGCATGTAGGGGGGATCAAAAACCACAACATCCAGAGATCCTGCTTGGTAGGGCAACGCCCGGGAGTCAACGCCCTGATTCAAATCCGTTGGATGAAACTCGAATTGCTTGACGTCAATGCCCTTCCAGAAGATCCCTCTACCATAGGTGACATCGGCAACCTTGGATCGGGGGGCAACGTAGAGCTTTACCACGTGCGGGAACACTTCGTCATTTGTCCCAACGTGGGCGGAAAAGACTAGCTCGTTGGTTGCCACGCCACGGGCAACCCGCTTTGTCTTCTTCGGTTTTAATGCGGCTTCCATCAAGTGCTCAATATCGGACCCCAGGTCAACCGTTTTGTCAAGCTTGTTCGCCCTCAGCTTTTTGCCAGATTCCCCTTAGCCACGCAGTCGCCCGTCAATCCCCGGAGAAGGATTTCTCTCCGCTCCCATTGCCACAATCCGGGTCTCGAGCCCCCAAACCATATCCCAACTCGACCCCAACTCGCCCAGACGGAGTTTGTGCCGCTGTCGAAGTTGATGGCGAGCAAATCACGAGCCTGAGGAACTGGGCAAAGGGGAGGGCTCGATTGGCGACATCTTTTGAACAGGAGAAGAGGGGGTTGAGGAAGATTAAACTTCAATCTCGGGTTCAGCAGGACAGGCTCAGCCGCTGGTGGCTACAAGCTGCTCGTGTGGGCCTGCATTTGCTCCACTTTGGGCCTCCTGAAGGTTGAGGGCGGGGCGGTGACGATGCTACCCAGAGTCTGTCGCCATAAAGGCATCAATTTGGTGAGATGGTGGGATGGAAGCTGACGAGAAACTGTTGCGTGCTTTCGGGTTGGCTGTGCGCCAAGCTAGAGAGCAGAAGGGCGTTTCGCAGGATGTTCTGGCCGAATTGGCCGGTCTGCATAGGACCTACATTGGCAGCGTGGAACGAGGAGAGCGAAATCTCAGCCTGAAGAACATCTCCGCGGTAGCTTTGGCTCTTGGAATGCCTGGCTCGAAGCTGTTGGAGCGAGCAGAGGTATTCCTGGGGAAGCGCGGCCCTTCTAGAACAGGAGGGCGAAAGTGAGCACTTGCGGCAAACAATTCGGAAAGGGGCTTGGCGGCGTTGTACGGGTGTGCTGCCAAGTTGCGGGCCATCCGGGGCGATGCACGGACATGCCGTTTCTGGTGCATCTGGAAAAGGTGAAACCGAGGGTAGCTGAGAAGATTGTCAGGGATTCTTTTAATACCCGAGGGGCCTCTTGGGGTAAAACTGTGGGCGGCACACAAGCGAGACGCAATCGGCAACCGCGGTGGACTCTAAAGGCCGGGGATGGGTTCTACCCCGCGCAGCATCAAAGCTACGCGGGATGCCTGGCGGTGGCGGCGGAGTTGACGGTGCAAGCTTATGAGATGGTCGGAGCGCCGGCGTGCCCGAACGAAGCGGCGCAATGGCTTCCGAAGCGGCCGGTCCCTAATTCGGGAATTTGCCCGATTTGCAAGCTGCCGCTGGAATTTGCGGAGTTTGATCTAGCGGTGCAGAGCAAGGCGGCAATCGACACGGACCACCTGAATCCGACGTTGGAGCGGCGGCACGTGACCGGAAACGTGGCTTTTGTGCATCACCTGTGCAACACGACCAAAGGAGACCGCTCACTCGAGGAATTCGAGGAGTGGATGGCGGGGGCTCTGCAGCGGGACGGGTACCAGGTGATGAAGCCGAAGTAGCGCGGCAGTGTCAGAGTTCCACTTCGGGGCCTGTCATCTCGGCGACCTGTGCGAGCAAAGCGTCCCGTTTCCGCAGGATTTCTTCAAATCTGTCCACTCGTTCGCGCCAGGGCCCAGGACCGTGCAGGAGAGGAAGCTGCAACTCAAGCAAACGCGAACCGAGCGTTCCCAGGGTTGACTGGACGAACACCAAGTCGCGTATTCGGATGCGGACGGAAGGGAGATTGAGGGCGTAAAGCAGTTCGTAGGGCGTGAGTTTATCCTTGCGGCAGACGCTGATAATCCGAAGGTGGCTCTGAACGACACAACGGTGATTGTTTTCTGAAAGAATGGCGGTCGTGCCAATCCTGTAGCGCCCATCGACAACCATTAGGATGTCGCCTGGCTTGAGGTCCTGCTGCGGGCGAAATTCCTGATAAACCTCGTCGCTTACCGCATTGGTGGGGTCGGTAGAAATTTCGAGATTATTAACGTCAGAGGTTCGCACGAAGGGAATGTCGCCGGACCCATAGGCGTGCGAGCCTACCTCGTGGCCCTTGCGAATAGAAAGCACGCCCCGGTCGATGAGTTCAGCGATGGTGGCGAGTTCGGCCCCGGCGATGAATTCTCTTTCGGTTTCAGTAAATTCGTGGTCTCTGACGTAGTAGCGAGGAACAAGGTAGGTTGCGTCTCCGAGGGCGACGCTTTTCCATAGGCCGTTGCGCGTGCCGTCTGGAGTAAACGCTCTTGCGAGACGCTCGAAGTCGTCTTCGTGGGGGGTGCCGTCGGGGCGGTGGGTGCGACCGCGCCGGTCATGGCCGCAACGTAGAGCTACGCCGATAGCGACTTTCCGCTCCGGCGCTGCCTGCGGTTGGCCGGCACCGGGGTGCTTCTGGAAAAAGAGCACGTTTATTTTGGTGTCGGTGCTCGGCTGAAATGTAGTGCGCGGGCAATCGAGCAATGTGGTGATACAACCGTGCTGTCGCAACCAACCCCACACATAACCCTCTTGGCGATTGCCGAAAACACCTTCAGGGAGGACGATGCCCATGCGGCCGCCGGGCCGGAGTAGTTTGACGCAGAGTTCGATGAACAGAATCTGAGGGTCTTGCCCGCTCAGGACCGCTGGAGACATGCTCCATTTGCCTTCGCCGTGGCAAGTCCAACCGTGCGCCAAGTCATAATTGCGCAGAATGTTCTTGTCCTGAATGGGAATGCGGCTTCCGAAAGGTGGATTGGTGAGAATTACATCGAAGCGGAAGTCGGGGCTGAGGCCGGCGGCGGAGACTTCGAAACTGTCCAAGGAGTTTGCGTTGAGGAGTTCGGTCCTCGCGCCTGTGCCAATTTGCAGGAGTGCGGTGGCGAGTCTTGCGAGGTCGGGGTCCTTTTCGATGCCAACCAAGCGACCTTTGGGTGGCCCGTCTCCGTTCGCGCCCTCAAGCTGGAACACATGGGCTTCACATATGAAACCGCCTGCGCCACAGGCAGGGTCGAGAACGGATTCATGTGGCAGTGGGGCGACGATGCGGACCATGGCCCTGACGAGTGACTTGGGGGTGAAAAACTGGCCTTTGTCGCCACGCAGGCGTGGTCCGATGAGTGCTTGGAAGGCTTCTCCCAGGATGTGAGCGGGCGCGACGGAGAGGTCCAGGTGGTCGAGTTCAGCCATCGCCTCGCGGATGGAGTTTTCAGAAAGGCTGAACGAAAAGGAAAGGGCTGTTTTTTGGGGGAGGAGGCGTGGAAGAAAAGTCTTCAGAAGGTTGTCAGCGGTTTCTTCCCCGGTCAAAAACCTCTTAAAGGCAGCGTGACCGGCGCATTTATCCAAGCTCAACTTGAGAAGGAGAATGGTAGCGAGGTTCTCGAAGAGGCGCTCGGCTCGACTGGTGGAGCTGTTTGAGTAGAGTCGATAGTAAAGCCTGCGAAATGTCTCAGCGAGGCTCTTGGCACCGCCGACGGAGTAGTCGTTGATGCGAAGAAGTTGCTGGCCAGGCTCGGCCTTTCGGGCGCGTGTTTTTGTCGCTAGCACGTGATGACTTTAGATAGCCATGCACGTTGTGTCAAGTCGGGACTGCGAATAAAAATGGCGAAGGAGATTCTCCCAGTCCGCTATGCTTCGGTCCTGGACCCGCAAATCAACCGACCTCGCCCGCGCTAGGTCACATTTAGGGCTGTCCACCGTGATTGGGTGGCTCGATTTCCCCGGCTTCTGAGCTGGCGACGACCTGGCAGTGCAGCACATGGCCTCTGTTCCTCTGCTGGTTCATAGATTGCGGGGAGGGTGGTTCGAGAGTTGCCGTGGGCCGAGGGCAGGTTCAGCGGCGACGTGTTTTGCTGCGGAGCCGAATCCCTCTCCAATTGGTGAGGATTTTCCAGGAGCATCCCAGGTTCGAGCACCGCCGCCTCCAAGATTTATGGGCGGCAATCCATCAGGAAGGCAACTGGGGAGGCGGTTTATGAGTAGTATTACTAATTGTTAAGCAGGCATTGAAAAAGGCCTCCTTTTCCTCCATTTGGTACTGCCATTTGATACTGCACGCTCAAAAATGGGGCCGTTTCGGGGCAGGATGGGGCAAAACGCGGACAAGCCGGAAGTGGAGATCAGGCCCGCCAGTATTGATGATTCTGCGTGTGTCCACAAGGGGGGTGGAACTTGGTTCTGGAATTAAGAGTCAACTGCTCTACCACCTTATACGAATTCTCTTTCATCGGCCGCGGCACGCGACCTCCAGCCCCGGCACATAGCGGCTCCGCCGGCCGAGAATCAGCAAATGCGGGGCAACTGCTCGCCGCTGAGCATATCGAGGATGCGCTGGACGCCGATAGCGGTCTTGAGCAGGACCTTGGGGGAGCGCTGGGCGGTGACGTTGCCGATGCGGCAGGCGCCGGCGCCGTCTGGGCGTTGGCGCAGGATAGCCAGGGCGCGTTCGGCGTCGGCCTCGGGCATGAAGGCGGCGAAACGGCCCTCGCAGGCCACGTGCAGCGGGTCCAGTCCGAGGATTTCGCAGGCCCCGCGCACGTCCTCGCGCACCGGGATGAGCTTTTCCTCGACCAGCGGGGTGAGGTTGGCCGCTTCGGCGATCTCGTTGAGGACGCTGGCCAGGCCGCCGCGCGTGAGGTCGCGCAGGCAATGAATGCCGATGCCTGCGCGGACCAAATCGAGCACGGCCTGGGCCAGGGGCGCGGAATCACTCTCGATGGCGCTCTCGAATTGGAGTCCCTCGCGCAGGGCCATGATGGCCATGCCGTGCCGGCCCAGGTCGCCGTTGATCAGAATGGCGTCGCCGGGTTGGATGCTCCGGGGCGCAATGGTCAGGGAGTGTTCGAGCACGCCCACGCCGGCGGTGTTGATGAACAGGTTGTCGCCCTTGCCCTTGTCCACCACCTTGGTGTCGCCGGTAATGATTTGGACGCCGGCCGCCTGGGCGGCCTGCTGCATCGAGGAGACGATCTTCCAGAGAGTTTCCATGGGCAGGCCTTCCTCGATGATGAAGGCGGCGCTCAGGTAGAGGGGCCGGGCGCCCGACATTGCGAGGTCGTTCACCGTTCCATGAACGGCCAGCGAGCCGAGGTCGCCGCCCGGAAAAAACAACGGCTGCACGACGTAAGAATCGGTCGTGAAGGCCAGGCGCCGGCCTCCTGCCTCAAACACGCTGGAGTCGTGCTGCGGTTCCAGCAGCGCATTGCGGAAGGCCGGTATGAACATCCGGGCGATGAGTTGGTGCATCAGCCTGCCCCCGCCGCCGTGGGCCATCAGGACGCGCGGATAGTCCTGAATCGGGAAGGGACAGGCCGGGGCGAAGTCATTTAGAGGTTTCATTGGGCGTCGGCTCCGGAGCTGGTTCGCGCCGGTATCGGTAGTAGGCGGCGCAGGCGCCTTCGGAAGAGACCATAGTGGCGCCCAGCGGATGCTGGGGCGAGCAGCGAGACCCGAAGGCGGGACAGTCGGGCGGTTTGAGTTTGCCCTGCAAGACCAGCCCGCTGAGGCACTCGGAAGACTCCTGGACCCGGAGTTCGGCGACGCCGAATTTGCGCTCTGCGTCGAAGGCCTTGTATGCCTCGCACAGGCCCAGGCCGCTCTGTGGGATTTCGCCCAGACCCCGCCATTTGCGGGGAACGACGCGGAAGACCTGGCGGATGAGTTGCCGGGCCCCGGGATTGCCTTCCTTGCGGACGGAGCGGGTGTATTGGTTCTCAACCTCGGCCCGGCCCGTCTCCAATTGCTGCAGGCATAAGAGGACGCCCTGCAGGATGTCCAACGGCTCGAACCCGGTCACCACGATGGGCACCCGGTATTTCACGGCAATCGGGAGATATTCCTCGTAACCCATGACGGTGCAGACATGGCCGGCGGCCAGGAGGCCCTGGACGCGGCAGTCCGGCGCGTCGAGCAGGGCCTCGATGGCCGGGGGCACCCGCACGTGCGAGACGAGCATCGAGAAGTTCTTGAGACCCTTCCGGGCCGCCTGGTGGACAGCCATCGCGGTGGCCGGGGCCGTCGTTTCAAAACCCACGCCGAAAAAGACCACTTCCTTGCCCGGGTTTTGCCCGGCGAGTTTCACGGCATCCAGCGGCGAATAGACGATGCGCACGTCGCCCCCTGCCGCTTTGACGGCCAGCAGGTCGGTCGCGCTTCCCGGCACCCGCAGCATGTCCCCGAATGAGCAGAAAATCACCTCCGGTCGAGCTGCGATGTCCAGGGCTTTGTCAATCAACTCGATCGGTGTGACGCAAACCGGACAGCCCGGACCATGAATCAGCGTGACCTCCCTGGGCAGCAGTTCGTCAATCCCGAACTTAACAATGGCATGAGTCTGGCCGCCGCAGACCTCCATGATCGTCCATGGCCGGGTGGTGATGCGGGCGATCTCCCGGGCATACTTATGCGCCGTTTCGGCGTCCCGGTACTCGTCGAGGTATTTCATAGTGCGCCGGCGTCTTTGTTTGGCCCCCCCTGCCCTGCGGCCTCCGGCGGCCCCGCCGATTGCAATTCGCTCAGGTCCTCCATCTGCCGCAGGTACTCGAAGACCTCGTTGGCCTCTTCCTCGAGGAGGCGGCTGATGGCAAAACCCACATGCACAATGACATAATCGCCGACCTTGGCCTCAGGGACAAAGGCAAGGCTGGCTTCCTTTTGAACGCCGCCAAAATCGATTTTGCCGGTGCGCAACAGCGCATCGTCCCCGCTGATACTGGTGATTTTCCCCGGAATTGCCAGACACATTTGCCTGAGCATACATGGTATCGCCCCGGGGAGCAACCGGATCAGCGCGGCGACTCAGCCACCCCCGCCGCTTGCTATATCCTCGATTTCATCTACCTTTGAGGTCATGAAACTGTCAATCAAGTTGGAAAAAGCGCTGAACGAACAAATCAACCTCGAATTCTCTTCGGCTTACGCCTATTTGGCCATGGCCGCGCATTTCGAGAACACCGCCTTTACAGGTTTCGCCAGATGGATGAGGCTGCAGAGCGACGAAGAACTGGTGCACGCCCGCAAGTTCTTTGATTACATCGTCGAACGCAACGGCAGGGTCGTCCTCAAGGCCCTGGCCGAGCCAAAGCTGGACTGGAAATCGCCGCTCGAGGTCTTCCGGACAAGCCTGGGCCACGAACAGAGGGTCTCCGCCGCCATTTGCGGCCTCTATGAGATGGCCCAGGACGAAAAGGACTACGCTACGGTCTCATTCTTGAAATGGTTCCTGGACGAGCAGGTTGAAGAGGAAAAAAATGTCGGCGACTTCATCGTCAAGCTCGAGTTGGTGGGCGAGAACCACAATGGCCTTTACCAGATCGATAAGCTGGCTGGACACCGGGGGGAGGAGAAGTAGGAAGGCCGAAATCCGAAGGCCGAAGGCATTCGGAGTTCGGGCCTTCGGATTTCTTTCGGCTTTGGGCTTTCGGAGTTCCCCCCGGGCCGCATATCAGTTGCCAGGGCCGTTCCGACCCAATAGAGTAGGGCGGCCATGCACGAGCTATCGATTATGCAGGGCGCCTTGAGCATGGCGCTGGACCAGGCCCGGAAAGCCGGAGCGCGGCAACTGCTGGTCATCCGCTTGCGCATCGGCGCGCTCAGCGGCGTGGCTCCGGACGCATTGCAGTTCGCCTTCGAGGCCCTGGCGCCGGGGACCCTGGCCGAAAAGGCCGAACTGGCCATCGAGCACGTCCCGGCTCGGTTCTGGTGCGCGGCCTGTCGCTGTGAATTTGTCTCCGAGGATTTGTTTGCGGAATGTCCTGGCTGCCACAGGCCCAGCGGGGAACTCCGCGCCGGTCGGGAAATGGAAGTGGCCTCTCTGGAGATTGAGTGATGTGTGAGAATTGCGGATGCGGGTCCACTGCCGAGGACACAATCGGCATAGGCGCTCGCCACGATGCCCAGGAACCTGCCCACGAGCATGAGCACGGGCCGGGCCACGCCCACGAGCACGTTCATGACCACGACCATGGCCCCGGCCCTCACCACGGCCACAGCCACGAGGCCCCCCACTCTCACTCTCACTCTCATTCTGAGGAGGGCGCCGACCCCAATTCCGCCCGCGCCGAAACGGCGGAGGCGCGCCGCACCGTCGAGGTGCGCCGGGCCATCCTGGACAATAACGACCGCCTGGCCGAGCGCAATCGCGGCTTCTTCCGCGCCCGCGGGCTGCTGGTTCTGAACGTCCTTTCGGCTCCCGGTTCGGGCAAGACGACGTTTCTGCAGGAGACCGTGCGGACCTTGGCGCCCCAACTCAAGGCGGGCGTGATCGTGGGCGACCTGGCCACGGACAACGATGCGCGGCGGTTGCGCGAGACCGGCGCGCCGGTGGTCCAGATTACGACCGGCACCGTCTGCCATCTCGAGGCCCGGATGGTCGCCCGCGCCGTCGCACAACTCGACCTGGAGGGCCTCCAGCTCCTCATCATCGAAAACGTCGGAAACCTTGTCTGCCCCGCCGCCTACGACCTGGGCGAAGACCTGCGCGTGGTCCTGCTGTCCGTCACCGAGGGGGAAGACAAGCCGTTGAAATACCCGCCCATGTTTCAAGCGGCGGACGTCGTGGTCATCAGCAAGATCGACCTGGCCGGGGCGTGCGGCTACGACCGGGAGCTGGCGCTGGGCAATCTCCGTCGCATCGCCCCTGGGGCGCGGCTGTTCGAGACCTCCGCCCGGACCGGCCAGGGGATGGAGGATTGGCGCAAGTTCCTGGTCCGGCAGAGCGCGGAACGAAAGGCCCGCGACCCGCTCGGGCCTGAGCCATGATCTGCGCCGGCATCGATGCGGGGTCTCGCACGACCAAGGCAGTGCTCTTCGACACGGGAAGGGGCCGGGTCCTTGGCCGGGGCCTGGCCAACCAGGGGATGGAATTGGAACGGCTGGCGGCGGAGGTGCTCGAACGCGCCTGCCAGGAGGCGCAGGTGGACCGTGCCAGACTCGGCCCCATCGTCGCCACCGGCTACGGGCGCAGGGCCGTGCGGTTTGCTCACACAACCATCACCGAAATCACCTGCCACGCCCAGGGCGTCTATCACCTGGCCCCGGAGGCCCAGACCATCATAGAAATTGGCGGCCAGGACAGCAAGTGCATCACGCTCGAGAAGGGCGGGCGCGTGCGCGATTTTGCCATGAACGACCGTTGCGCCGCCGGCAGCGGGAGGTTCCTCGAGTTGGTGGCCGCCCGGCTCGAGGTGGACCTGGTGACGCTCGGGGCCCTGGGCCGGAAGAGCTCCAAACCGGCCCTGATCAGCAGCATGTGCGCCGTCTTCGCCGAAACGGAGATTATCGGTCTGCTGGCAGAAGGGGTGTCGCCGTCGGACATTGCCGCTGGCGTGCAAAATGCAATCGCCCAGCGCGTGTTGGCCCTGGCCGGGCGCTCTATCCAGCCGCCGGTCTTTTTTACCGGCGGCGTGGCCCTCCAACCCGGCATGGTCCAGGCAGTGGAAACGGCTTTCTCCTGCCCAATCCAGGTGCCCCCCCTGCCGCAGTTCACCGGCGCCCTCGGCGCCGCCATTCTCGCAGGCCGAAGGGCGTGACTGCAAGGCCTCCAGGACGAGCGGCACGGGTGGATTTCGAGACTGCCCCCGGGCGACCGTACCCGGCTCGACGCTCAGCCCCGTGACATAGCCGGACTTCGCACCTTCAAGGCCGGCTTGCCGTAGCCCCCGGGCCATGGATCTGGGGTTGGCTTTGGCCAAGCCGGGATGAGTTTCCACCAGTAATTGCCGAGCT
>Ga0181524_10000921_pt1 | contig 34839 bp, 33 predicted proteins | sample PEATcosm2014_Bin_34_FD_119761 | JGI IMG/M metagenome (GOLD analysis project Ga0181524, IMG submission 119761) | Peatland microbial communities from MTU Mesocosm Facility, Houghton, MI, USA - PEATcosm2014_Bin05_60_metaG | ecosystem: Environmental > Terrestrial > Soil > Wetlands > Peat | place... | reverse complement strand
CTTGATCTGCGCGCCGTGGCCAATGCGGACTTTGGCTCGGGTACCTCAGATGCACTGGGATGGATGGACGAGCCGGATAACGATTTGGCCAGCATGCCCACCGGCCGCCAAATCTTCCGCGAGATTCCCTTTGACGTGATCGATCCGGCCGGCAACGGCCGGCGTGCCTGCCTGGCCATCTCCAGCATTGCCAAATTCAAGCGCCAGGCCTCGGTGGCCATCAACGCGCCGGCGCGTAGTTTTTACCTGTTGCACACCAAGGGCGGTGACAGCCTGGCGGGCAAGCTCACCGTGCGCTACGCGGACGGCACCACGCATGGCGAGTACATTCGCGCCGGGGTGAACGTGAACCACTGGTGGGCGCCCGCGGATAACCAGTTCAACGAGCGCTATGGGCCGGGCGGACCGGAGCGGATGCAGGTGGCGTGGCGCGGCCCCAACAAACAGTTCGACAACCTCGGCGTCTACGTGGTGGGTTTCGAGCATCCGCATCCGGCGAAGACCATCGCCGCGCTTGACTTCGAGTGCATGGAGACCGATGCCAAGTGGATGATTCTGGCCGTCACGCTCTCCGATGCGCCCATCTACCTGCCGCCCTGGAACGACGTCTCCTCCGGGATGCCAAATAACTGGGGCGCTGCGGCGCTGGTGGCGGCCCTTGTGGAAGGGCTGGCGGGTGTCGTGGACCAGGGCGCGGCCTTCAGCCGGGCGCGCATTGCGCCGCGCTGGGCGGCCATGGGAACCCCTGCTGCCAAAGTCGCGGTGCACTATCCGGCCTCGCAGGGCTATGTGCGCTACGAGTACGCGTGCGACCTGGCCGAGCGGCGCGTGACCGTCGAGTTCACTGGCAGTGCGGAGAAGTACGAAGCCGCGGTGCTCATGCCGCCCGGCGCCGTGCCCGCCCGTGCCACGCTCAACGGAAAGCCCGCCGCCCTCGAGACGCGGACGGTCGAATCGTCACACTATGCGGTGCTCGAAGTCGAAGGCACGCGCGCCCACACCCTGGTCGTGGAATTCGCGGGACTCAGGCTCCCTTGACCGCTCCCCGCCCATTGGCCTTCACCCAGTACATGCGCGCATCGGCCACGCCAATGACGGCATGAACGCTCGTGCCGTCGACGGGCGCGGTAGCCACGCCCACACTGGCGTTCACGCGCAGCTTCAAGCCGTTCTTCATTTTCAATTCTGTCCCCGCCAGCGCGCTCAGCAGCGCGGTGGCCTGCTTCAGCACGGTCTCGGCGCCGATCTCCGGCATCAGGATGGCAAACTCGTCGCCGCCGTAGCGGAAGCACCAGTCCTCATTGCCGCTCAACTCCTGAAGCCGCTCGCCTACGTGGGCCAGCAGCTCGCTGCCCACCAGGTGGCCGTGCTCGTCGTTCACCAGCTTGAAATGGTCCAGATCGAGAAACGCCAGGCTCACCGGCCTCTCCAACCGCCCGCACCGCTCCAGCTCCCGGCCCAGCACCTCGTAAAGATGCCGCACGTTGTAAAGCTTGGTGCAATCGTCGGTGATGGTCAGTTGTTGGATGCGGGCCACGTCGTGCGCGTTCTCGATGGCGATCGCCGCGTGATCGGCCAGGATGTGCAGGAAGGCAATGGTGTAGTCGGTCAGCTGCTCGGCGCGCGGGTTGAAGATTTCGATGACGCCTTGCGTTCCCTTGCGCCCGCGCAGGGGCAGAGCAATCACCGAGCGAACCGTACTGTGTTTGGCGGCGTGCTCTTTCTTGATCCGCGGATCGTTCTGGGCCTCGGGAACCAGTAGCGTCTCGCCGTGTTCCACCACCCAGCCGGCCACGCCTTCGCCCACCTTCACGCGCAGGTCGCGCAGGGACGCCTCTTCCCGGCCCGCGGCAATCGCATAGTAAAGCTCCTGGCGCGCTTCATCCAGCATCAACAGCGTCCACAGCTCCGCCTCCACGAACCGCTCCATGTGCTCCATGATGGTGCGCAGAATCTTGTCCAGGTCAAAGCTCGAGGTGAGCGAGCGCGCTACCTGGTGGAATACAAGAAGGTCGTCGAGCGGGATGCGGCTGTCCGTCTTTTTGGTCATTCTAGGGCCCAGTGTCAAAAGTGTATTCGCAATTCTTACACACGGTGGTTTTCATGCAGCGGAAAATTCACCGTGCCCGCATTCACCGGTTACATTTCTCGGAGGAGAGATAACATCCTCATTCTCGATAAGAACATCATGATGGCCAGCGCGTACTATCGAGCGTGAGGAGATCAGTTATATGGCAGACTGATACAAAACCACGCCTCCCTGTATTGTATTGTACGAATCACGCAAGCGGCTGGTTCCGCATAGTCGGTTCTCAAACGCAAACCCGGGAAAAAGTTTCAAGCCTCGGGAGCAGCGCTACGGACTCAGTCGATCCGCGGCGTGCCCCGGCGGAGATACAAACCGATGCCGCCGCAGACCACGATGATCACCAGCGCAACGGCGAAGTAATAGGCCATGGGATGCGCCCAGCCCGGAGACCAGGTCAGATCCTGGCCCACCCACAGCAGCAGAATAACGGCGATGGCCACAAACATGCCGGCAATCACCAGCAAAGTGTGGCCCAGCTCGCGCCGTTTATCCAGCGCCTCCACCTGGTCGGGGGTCAGGTGGCGCTCTTCCGGGGGAAGCAGGGAATTCACCATGCTTGTAACTCCTGTCTTGTGCGAGCTGGCCGGCCGCGCGCTTGGCGGATGACCTCCGCGCCCGGCTGCCCGCTCCTTCGATTCAAACACAGATTGCCGCAGCCATGCCAGTGGCCATGCATGGTGATGGCTCGGCTTACGAAATCCGGCATCCTGAATATGAATTGTGGTGTGCCCAAAAGCGCCCTTTAAAATGCCGGGAAGTATAAAGTAATCTTTTAGCAGGAACAGAGACATGATCGTGCGCAGAGAACATCCTGATGATCGCGACGCGATTCGCCACGTCAATGAAGAGGCTTTTGGCCGCCGGGACGAGGCTGACCTGGTGAATGCCTTGCGCATTGAAGGCGTTACGCTGGTTTCCTTCGTTGCCATGATTGAGAAACGGATCGTCGGGCATATTCTCTTCAGCCGGATGTCGATTGAGACTACCGGCGATCCTGTTCCGGCGGTGGCATTGGCGCCCATGGCTGTATTGCCAAAACAACAGAACCAGGGAATCGGCGGAGAGCTGATCCGGCACGGCCTGGATTGGCTTCGCGGCGAAGGCGAGCAGATCGTCATCGTCGTCGGCCACCCAATGTACTATCCACGCTTCGGCTTCTCCACGGATATGGCACGCTCTCTCGCGTGTCCGTTTCCTCCGCAAGCCTTCATGGCGCTTGAACTTATCCCCGGCGCTTTGAATGGCGTTCAAGGCAAGGTCAGATACCCTGCGGCCTTCGGGCTCTGAGAAAAAGAGCCTTTTCTTCTTAGCGGAAGTAATTGACTTTTTTCTTCGATCTCGAATGAACAGGCGGGCCGCGCGCTTGTTGTGGAGTCTCGCACCCGGCCGCCGCCGTCAGCCGGGTTAAGCCCTTTGTATCGCTGCCCTACTTCGGCGGATAGCCCACCGACTGCCCATACAGCGGACTCTTCCCTTCAGGCAGCTTCAGCGCCGCGCCCACGGCCGTTGCGTCCTGCTGCCCGTGCAAGGCATAGAACCACGCATTCAGCCCCTCGGAGGTCGCAAACAGGTAGACGTTCTGGCCGATAAAGCCCGTATCCACCTGCGCATAGTTGAGCTTGGCGTCAGCCACATAAACCAGCGTGACGGCTGCCTGCCCCGCCGGTGGCGCACCCATCTTGGCGCGCATATCACCCGCCGCAATAGGCCGCAGAAGGTTGGTCTCGGCCTCGTAAACGTAAACTCCCTGGGCCAGCACTACGTACAGCTCAATCTCCTGCTTGTTCATCGCCGAAGGCGCCGTGCGCCCCAGCCCCGGCTTCACCGTGCGCGGCCGGTTCACACCGAAGGCCGCCCACAGCAGATTCGAAAGCGTTTGCGGCGGAAGCGGCTTGTCCTGGAAGGCGCGCGTCGTTTGGCGCTGGGCCAGCGCCTGCATCAGCGGCATGCCGCCGGTCACCTGCGGCTTGGGCAACTGAATAGGCTTGAGTTCCTGCGCTCCCAACGCGGGCACGGTCCACAACAAGGCCGCCAGCCCCAGCAGCGCGGCCAGCCGCCTGAAGGTGAAAGCTGCGAAAGAGTTCATGGTTCCTCCTCGTAATATGTCGTGCACGCCAGCCTCCAGAGGTGTGCGGTGCCGGGGAAGAGATCAAGTTGATTCTAATCTGTAAGACAAAAAGCAGTGTGCGTAAGACACGAACGCGGAGAGCCCGATGATGCGAACCCGCGACCCGCCGCGTGCTCCCGGCAAAGCCCGCCCAATCAGTCACTTAATGTGACTGCTTGCATCGCGCACCCTTTGCATCTCCCGTGCGAAGGCTTCCGGCTCCTCAAAGAACGGAAAATGCGAGGAATCTTCAAACCATACCATGTGCTTTTCCGGCGCATTGATCCTGGAGAAGTACTCTTCCGTAAGACTAAATGGATCGCAGTAGTCGTAGCGGCCTGTGAAGAAATAGACCGGGATCTCGACATGCGTGACAGCGTCCATCAGCTCGCCCGAAATTGAGTTATAAACAAAATTTCTCGAATAGAGCGATACGCCCTTGGGGATGTTGCGCGCATCGCGAAGACTGTACTCGGGAGCTTCCAACCCGGTCAGTAAAAGCGGCGCAAGCGACTTCGCATGATGGAGTTCACCGCCAAACTTGAAGAGCAACGTTTCCCGGACGCTCGCGCCCTTCTCATCCAGTTCCTTGATTGCCTCTTGATCCCCCATGCGTCTTGCGCTCTGGCGGATGTATTCATCCTGAATTCCATCAATAGGAGCGAAGCGGGCGAGCTGCCCTATCCCGACATAAGCGCGGTAAAGCTCGGGATGTCGCGCGATGACCAGCATTCCCAGGTAACTTCCCCAGGAGTGCCCGGCAAGATAAATCTTGTCCTGGTGGAACCGGGCGCGAAGTACATTGGTCAGTTCAATCGTGTCCGCAACAAGTTGTTCCGTCGTTAGAGTGCCTTTGATCTCTTCGCGATAAGACTTGCCGGCGCCCCGGCGATCCCACTGGACTACGACGAATTCTTTTTCAAGTTCCCGCTGAAAGGCGTGAGCAAGATACATGGCGGGCATTCCGGGACCGCCGTGCAAGAAGAGCAAAACCGGGAGCGAAGAATCGTTTCCACGGATGAGAATAGATTGATCGACACCGCCGATGCGGATGCGTTCCAGCGAAGCGATACTGTTTGACCCGTGGATGGCGGGCGTGCGCCCAGGGGTAAACCATAGATAAGACGCCATGCCCAGAGCCGCCACAATGAGTCCGGCGATACTCCACATGGCCTTCTTCATCTGCGATCCTTATTCCGATAAAAACGCCACCGACTGCAGCGTGCTGATCTCGAAGGCCTTGCGGCAGCGGATATTGGCGCAGGCCAGTTTTTCATCGCGTCTTACCATGTAAGACTGCGCCTTGGCGAACTTGGCACGGTCCCGTTCGTCGGCCCCACGCGGCAATTGCGCCCGCTTGCGCCGCACTACCCAGGTCACCTTGTACTCGCCCGCCTGCCCGCACTTGGTACAGGTCAGCGTGTGGCTGCGTAACTCGGTCGTTTCGTTGAAGAATTCCCGCTCTTCCATCGCTTCCCAGCCTCCCATCCTGGCGAAAATCACTCGCCGGGATCCCCGTCCCCTCCGCCCGGCGGCAAAAATCTCACCCCCGTAATCCCGGAGGGCCCTTCCCCTCCGGCCGCGCTTCCTTCATACTCAACCTAGCCATGACGAAACGCAAGCCAGGAAAATTTTCAGCAACGAAGGCGGTCAAGGCCAATGCCCGGGAGCGCGTCGGCCAGCCCAAACCCGCGCGCGTCCTCTCCACCGGGCCGCGCACCGGCCGCGCTGCCAAGCATAAGCCCAAACTCGAAGAGATCATCCAGCAGGAGGAGTAGCAATGGCCAAAGCCGTAGGCGTAGGAGGCGTTTTTTTGAAGGCGCGGGATCCCCAGGCGCTCTCTGCCTGGTATGCCACCCATCTGGGCATCCAGCCAGGCGAGGGCGGGGCATTGATTTTTCAAGGACCGGAGTCAGAGGGGATGACGGTCTTTGCCCATTTTCCGCAAGAGACCGCGTACTTTGGCGACGGGCCGCAGAGCTTCATGGTCAATTTTCGCGTGGACGATCTCGACCAGTTGCTCTCCGATCTTGCCGCGGCTGGCGTGCGCATCGATGCTCACCGCGAAGAGTTGAGCTACGGGCGCTTTGCCTGGATATGGGATCCGGAGGGCAACCGCGTTGAGTTGTGGCAGCCTCCGCGCGACGAGTGAGGCGCCGGCTGTGGGTATGAACAATTTCCAATCGGCTATGTTGTTGAAAAACCTCTTTGCTAACAGCCTTGCGCTCGTCTTACGTCCGTCTTACAGCCGTAAGACAAAGGTCTCGATATAAACGTCTTACTCCCGTGGCACGCTGTAAGGGCCGGGCAACACCGGCTCGGCGGGCTTGTCAGCCGGCTCCGGCGGAGCATGCACATTGGTCCGCTTGGAAAAGATGCGGAACGGCACATCCAGGTTGAGCATCACCGCCACCGGCTTGCCGTCTTTAATCGCCGGCTCAAATTTCGCTTTTTTGATGGCCGCCACGGCGCTCTCGTCCAGCCCAAAGCCGATGGGCCGGCTGACGACGACTTCACTCACCATGCCGTCCGGCCCTACCACCGCGTGATATTGAGACATGCCGGCTACGCCCGCAGCCTGCGCAAACTCATTCGAGTCCGGCTCGAACTGCGTCAACAGCCGCGCCTTCTGGTCCACCATATTCTGGCGGAGCACCGCCGGGTCTTTGGGCCGGTAGTCGGTCTTGGCGGCTACAGCCTGGTAATACAGCTTCCAGTAGTCGGGCAAGGTGGCCATCATCCGCTCATCAAGTCCCTGGGCAAAGACCTTGTCGAGCGCATCCTTGAGCACCCGCGTGGCGTGCTCCGGCGAAGTCGTGGTGGTCACGCTCTTCGCGTCGGCCGGACGCTCTTCCTTCGGCGTCGCGGCGATCGATGCCTTCAGTTGATCGGCCTCGCTCATCTCTTCAGGCTCGGGCGGCTGTGCCGCTGGCGCGGCCGGTGCAGCGCCTGACGCTGCGTGCTTGATTTTTTTGTTCTTTTCCTTGCCGGTCGCTGTTTCCTTGTCGCCCTCCGGCTCCTTGCCGCCCTTGGCTCCTTTTTCCTTCTTGGGCTTCACCACCATCTCCCGGTCGATGGTGATCTTGACCTCTTTCTTTTTCGGAGTGATGCGCACCCGGTCAAAAGCGCTCGAGGAGTCCTCGTTGGCCAGCTGACCCACAAAATGCAGCCCGTAGCGCGCCCCCTCCAGCGTCACCTTGTGCTTGGTGATGCGCACCCGGTCGATTTGGATGACATTGAGCGTATAGGAGCCCTGCGACGAGTGCCCGATCAGGCTTCCGTGCTCGTTGAAGCTCAGTGTGTTGTCCAGGTAGCCGCCGCGCAGATAGAGCGCCTTGCCTGCCAGCATCTGCTTCAGCTCCGCCTCCGTTATTCCGCCCGCCTCCTGCGCTGCCTGCGGTTTGGCTGGATGCGCATGCGGCTTGGACTCCTGCGGCGTGGCCTTTTGCGGCGCTACTGGCGCGGCCGGTTGTGTTGCTGGAGCCTGAGCCGCAGGCGCCGGCGTCTGCTGAACCGAGTCGGGTTGCGCAGGTTGTTGAGCTGATGAGGGATAAGCCAGCGCCAGAGCGGCGCAGCAAGCCGCCACGCCAAGCCGCGCCCGAGCCGCGGAAATCTTGAAATGAATACGAACGGGAGCCATGAGCATAAAGGGGCCTATGGCAGACACTGTAACAGGATTCCGCTCCCGCCGTCGAACAGAATTGTGTTAATGCCCTAAGCGGTTGAGCCGCCAGAGGATGCGGCGGAAGAGGCCGAGGATGCGGCGCGTGTCGTGTGTGGAGAGCGAGAGCCGCCGCAGCAGCAGCCGCAGGTCGTGACGGTTGGCCTCCTGCATCCCGCGCGGCGAGTAGCCCGCCTCCCGCATTGCCTCTTCGATCACCCCTGCCAGTAGATCGAGGCGTCCGGAGGTTGCAGCGGAAGTGATTGACGAGGCAGGGGTTGCGGACGAGAATTCGGGCGCGGAATCGGCACTGCGAATCAGTTCGTAGAGGCAAACGGCAACGGCCTGGCCCAGGTTCATCGAGGGCTGCTGGGGGGCTGTGGGGATCTCCACGAGCAAATGGCAATAGGAGAGGTCATCGCGCGTAAGTCCATGTTTTTCAGGGCCGAAGACCAAAGCCACGCGGCCTCCGCGCGCCATCTCCCGCTCCACCAGAGGAGCCAGCTCCGGCAGCGCGACCACCCTCTGCTCCGCCTTGCGCCGGGTGAGGGTACCGGTGCCGACGACCAGCGTACAACCGGCCACGGCCTCGGCGAGAGTCGCTGATTCCACGGCGTTTACCAGCAACTCCGGCGCGCCCACCGCCGAGCGGGCCTCGCGCCAGGTGGGCTCAAAAGGGGCGACCACCGAGAGGCGCTGAAAGCCGAAGTTGGCCATGGCCCGTGCCGCCGCTCCTATATTGAGGGGGTTGCGCGGGGAGACCAGCACCACACCGAGCGAGTCGCGTTGGGCTTCAGGGAGCACGAAACGATTGTAGAGCGGCGGGGGACAGGACCTAGAAAAACGGCGCGTTGCAGGTTACCGGATTTTGGACACTGTGAAGCTATAGCGCACCATTTTTTGAGAAATGATTGCAGATCATTATGCAGATAAGGGGGAAAATGGGAAAAAACAGGGAAATAGGGAATAGGGAGGAGGGAGTAGGGAATAGGAAGGCAGCGGGTGTGAGTTGGGAAAGGAGAAGAGGCATGGAGTGGAAGATGCAGATGATTGCGCAGCGGGAGCTGGACCGGCAACTGCGGCCATTTTTGATTGCGCGGCGGGTACACCGGCCATTGGGTGGATGGCTGCGCGCGGTGCGCAAGGCGCTGGGGCTATCGGCGACGGAACTGGCCAAAGACTTGCGGGTTAGCCCTTCGGCGTTCTTTCGAATGGAACGGGCGGAGTGGAAGGACAAGATTTCGCTTGCAGGGCTGGAAAAGGCGGCGATGGCGATGTCGTGCAAATTGGTGTATGCCATTGTGCCTTATAAGGAGAGCTTTGAGGAACATGCGGCAAAGGAGGTGAAACATCTGGTGCAGCGGCAGAAGACGGAGCGGAGACGGAAGCGGAAGCTGGCGCTGGCGATGGCGGGGGTTGAAAAGACCTGGGAGCAGAAGCAGGAGGGCACAGCGGTAGCAACTCGGCGTATGCGCAGGCTGGTCGAGGCGCTTTGGGAGAAGATGAAGGAGGAGATGGCGGCGGGGAAGGGGTGATGCGGTTGGATATCCCAGTTCTCGAAAACGAGAACTGGGATATCCGGATTTCTTCAAATAGAAAATATTTGAAAAGATATTGACTCTGTTCTTGAACAGATGCATACTGTAATTGCTCCGGTGAGGAGCCTTCTCTGGATTAGAGATGAATCGTCCTGGATAGGACAAAGGGTAAGCCGGACAGGATTGTTGGCTGGGAAGTGATAAATTACGGCTACATGGCCTCCATTTTCCTTCCTCCAACTCCTTTCGTGCGAAACGTGAAAACCGTTAACCGCATAAGGAGAAATCATGAAAAATCAGAGAGTAATCGTTCGTTTCGACGATGTCTGCGTCCGCAGTAAATATGAACTGGGATGCATCATCGGAACAGCAACAGTTGATAGTATGGTCCGCCTGATTGACGTCGCTGACCTTAACGCTAACCCCCGTAAACCAAAGGTTGGAGCAGTGACGACTGATATTCAAGAATCACTTGAGGAAACTCCGACTCTTTTTCATTTCAAATCAAAAGGGATTTTGCTCGCAGCCGGTAATAGTAAAGAATTGGACCGGAACCGATTCGAGCTTTCTTTCAACGACGACGACATTGAAGGAGTTCTGGACGGCGGGCACAATCTCCTCGCAATTGGATTGCATATATTGCGCAAGGCGCTCGGCGACGATGCGGATAAGGATCTTCGCGGGATTAAGAAATGGGAAAGTATGATTGAGGTTTGGAAATTCAAACGCAATAAGATCGAAGCGATCCGCGGCGAATTGAAGTTTCTAACCCCGCTCGAAGTCATTTTTCCCCGTAACAATGACGAAGGACGCGACGATTTCGAAAATGCCGTTCTGGACGTAGCCGGAGCAAGGAACAACAATGCGCAACTAAACGATGAAGCAAAGGCAAACAAAGCGGGCTATTACGATTCGATCAGGTCCTCGATAACCGAAAGCCTTAGGAACCAGATTGAGTGGAAGACGAATGACGAAGGCCGAATCAAGGTACGCGACCTTGTCGCATTAAGTTGGATACCCTTGTCATTGATTCCCAAAAATGAACTCCCCGAAGGTGCCGAAGTAAGCCCGGTCTCAATCTACAACAGCAAGGCAGTCTGCGTTTCGGCGTTCAACAAGCTGATGGAAGACGACACAATCAGTAAAAGGACTAAGGGCGATATGCGCGACTTAACCCATCAAGGAGTTAAGAGTGCCATCGCATTGATGAAGGATATTCCTCGACTTTACGACCTAATCTACAAAGAATTCCCGAACGCATACAATGCCGCTTCTCCACGGTTCGGTGGCATCAGTTGCGTAGGGAAGTGGGACGAAACCAAGGCGAAGTCAAAGGACAAGGGATACCTAGCACGCCAACCACTCACCAAGTTTTACCGCGAACCATGCAACTTTGACTACCCAGACGGATTTATCATGCCGATTCTGTGGGCACTCCGTGCGCTCATGGAGTATAAGGATGGTCAGGTTCAGTGGAAAACAGATGCTGCAAAATTTATCAAGAAGAATCTTCGCGAAACTATGAAGGTCTTTCATGGCCTGATTCAGGCGATCAATTATGACCCGCAAAAGGTTGGCAAAACCGGGGCATATTATGCGTTCGCTGAAAACGATTTCAAAAGCAGACTCTGAAAGACGCAAACTGCCGGGAATTTCACGCCTCGATATTGAGGCGTGAAATTCCTGATAGTTGAATATTTTCGGCATTCTTACAATGTCAGCATCGTAGTATTACACCCTTGTGCCAATAAAAAAGCGCAAGGATGGAGGTACTGGACGGGTTGGGGATTAAGCAAGTTTGAGCGCGACTTCGTCGCGCTGGTTGATTTCTAAAAACTTGTGGATGGATTGGTGGCATGACTGAAGTCGTGCCCTGATACAAAACACGGATGATTGAGATTCGTGCTATCCCACCCATTCGCAAAGAACGCGAATGGATGGGGCACCCAGGTTTTGTGTCTGAACTGAATTATAAGCGCGACTTCGTCGCGCGGATTGATTTCTAAAAACTTGTGGATGGGGTTGTGGCACGGTTAAAACCGTGCCCTGTTACAAAGCACGAAAAGCAAAAGCAGATCCTTCGACTCACCACCCCCAGGCTGAATAGTACGCCTGGGGCCCCGTTCGCTCAGGATGACAAACTTATTGTGTGTTCACGATGTTCGATATCCCACCCTAGATCACCCCAACGACGAAGACCTGTCGTTGGGGACCCCGATGCCGCAAAAACAAGAACGCGGCGAGGGTGGGGCACCCGGGAGTTTGTGAGTTTGCGGGATTTAAGCGCGGCTTCGCCGTGCTGATTGATTTTCAAAAAACTTATAGGCGGTCAACGGCTCTTTTTGACCGCAAAATAGACCAGGCCGGCGCCGCCTGCTATGGCAATGACGCCCAGCATAGGAGGAACAGGGAACGTATGGTTTTCTGTTGTGCTGATTTTCATTCCACCAAAATTCACAACATTCTTTTGGCTCGAGTAAGTGAATCCTCCGTAGATAAGCGCTGCAACCCCGAGAACGATCAGTAGTATTCCGGCGATCTTCATCATTGCTCCAGTTCTTAAAGCTCAGGCATGGTTAGAACCGGTCTCATAACCATCTGCGTCGATTCGCAGAGTGCATGAGCCCCGCCTTGTTGGCGGGTCTCACAGTCGACGAATTGAATTCTTTGACAATTATGAGACCGGTTATACGGTTTCGACCTTCGCCAGGGAGTTGACGATGTGCAGAAAACGATTTGAGCGGCTTCCGGCGAAAAATCCATAGAAGAATCTAAGACATTTCTCGGCGTCGCGGATGTTCAGAATTGCTCATTTTGCCGACAGATCATCTCAGAATCCGAATCTGCTCAAGATGACACATTTGTGGTGGAAAGAGAATATGAACGCGACTTCGTCGCGCTGGTTGATTTATAAAAACTTGTGGATGGGGTTTTGCCAGGGTTAAAACATCGGCCTACCAGCCCGTACCCTTCAAATCTATTTGCCGCTTTTGTGGCACGGTTGAAACCGTGCCCTAAAAAGAAATAAGCGTGGACCGGGAGGTCCACGCTACAGCCGGCCGGGAGGCCGGCGCTACATTCATGCCATTAAAAATTCAATCATTCACGGCACTAATTCTCCAACTTCATTCAATCATCAACTTCTTTAGCTTTCCAGCTTTTTGATGTAGAGCCAGAGGCCGACGAGCATGAAGGCGATGGCGAGGAGGCAGAGGCCGAGGCCGATGCGGCGGTGGTTGCGTTCGACCATGGCGTCGCGGCCGGCTTTGAGGTTGGCGGCGGCGATCTTCATTCCGGCCTGAATGTCCGCGTCCACCAGAGCGGTCTGGAAGGTGTGGATGGTGACGCGGGCCTTGGTGAGCGAATCCTGGGCCTGATCCTGGGTGAGGCGGGCCTCGCTGACCTCCATGCCGGCGGACTCGGCGAGGCGCAGAGATTGATCGGCGTCCTTGATGGAGGCATCTAATTGGGTCAGGTTGCCGAGGATGGAGGCGCGCGCCTTATCGCAACGGTCGCCGGGAGCATGGCACTTCATGCAGACGCCGGTGGGGCCTGTGCCGAGCATGGCGTCGGAGGGCATGTGGATGGCGTGATTGCTGTGGCAGACGACGCAGCCGGGCAGGCCCTTATCCTGAAATGCCTTGAAGTGCGAGCTCTTGCCGTACATCTGCGCCTGGAAGACGTGGCAGTTGGAGCAGACGTTCTGCACCTTGTCCACGCCGGGCGGCAGAGCGCCGTGGTTTCCGTGGCAGGTGGTGCAGGTGGGCGCGCTCAGGTCGCCGCGCACCGCCATGGCCTCGTGGTGAACGCTGGTGGAGTAGTTGGCGAACTGATCGGTGGGAATGCCGTAGGGCTTCATGAGCGCCGCGTCAGAGTGGCAGCGCGAACAGGTTTTGGCCACGTTGACGGGGTTGACCGGAGAGCGGGGATCGCTGGGCGGGCGGAGATCGTGGACGCTGTGGCAATCGACGCAGACGGCGACCTTGGTGTCGCCCGCGGTGAGGCGCTTGCCGTGCATGCTGGTGTGGTACTGGTCGAGCTGATCGGTGCGCAGGCTGGGATTGTATTGGCGCATGAAGGCGGGGTTGGAGTGGCAACTGCCGCACAACTGCGGAATTTGCTTGCGATCGATCTTGCCCTTCCAGCCGGCCTTGCGGCTCATGGCCTGATCGGGATCGTAGCTGGATGCGTCGCCGCCGTGGCAACTGACGCAGGTGAGGCCCTTTTGCGTGTGGATGTCCTGGCTGAATTTTTCCGGGGTGACTTGCAGGGGGCCGTCCAGGGCGGAGTGACAATCCAGGCAGGAGTTCACCGCCTGCGCGGAAAGGGATGGCGCGAGCAGGAGGGACGCGGCCAGCGCGGCGGAGCGGGCGGCGAGCAGCGAATTATTGCGCAAGAAAGCCATAGACAGTCATACCTATCACGTACACCAAAACAAAGATGGAGATGCCGGTAACCCACGCCTTGGCGCGGGAGGATTTTTCGTTTTCAAAGAAGGGCAGCAGCAGCCAAAGCAATCCGGCCAGGCTGCAACCCAGCACGCCCAGCACCTCGCCGTCGATGATCCAGATCTTGGAGGGGATAAGCTTGAGGGTCTGGAACATGAAGAGGAAGTACCACTCGGGCTTGATGCCGGCGGGCGCGGAGATGAAGGGGTCGGCCTTGACGCCCAGGTTCCAGGGGAAGAGCGCGGCCAGAGCGGCGAGCACGCCCATGGCCACGTACCAGGCCATCAGCTCGCGCAGCGCGAAGTTGGGAAAGAACTTCATCTCGCGGCGGGCGGAGGGGTTCGCGATCCATTCGGCTTCGACTTTGGGAGGAACGCTCATGCCCTGACGCTGGACGAAAAACAAGTGAATGGCGATGAGCACGACGACAATGCCCGGCAGCACGGCGACGTGGAATCCGAAGAAGCGGGTGAGCGTGGCGCCCGTCACCTCTTCGCCGCCGCGCAAGAAGATCATCAGCGGCCTGCCGATGAGCGGAACCTGGCCGGCAATCTCCGTGCCCACCTTGGTGGCGAAAAAGGCCAGCGTGTTCCACGGCAGCAGGTAGCCGCTGAAGCCGAAGCCCATCACCAGAGCGAGAAGAATCACGCCGGTGACCCAGGTCAGCTCGCGCGGCTTGCGATAGGCCTTGAGAAAGACCACGCTGAACATGTGCACGAAGGCGGTGAAGATCATCAGGTTGGCCGACCAGGAGTGAATGGAGCGAATCAGCCAGCCAAACTGCACGCGCGTCATGATGTACTGCACGCTCTCAGAGGCCTCGTTGGCGCCGGGGCGGTAGTAGAGCAGCAGCAGAATGCCGGTGAGCACCTGAATCATGAAGAGGAAGAGCGTGATGCCGCCGAAGAAATACCAGTAGGAGAGCTTATGCCGTGGGACGGTCTTGTGCTTGAAGGGCGCGATCAGCTCGTCCAGATGAAGGCGTTCGTCGAGCCAGCGAATCAGGGCGGCGATCACGTCAGGCCTCCCGCTTGCGGCTGACGACGATCTCGTCGCCGCGCTGGTGAACATCGAAGACGGTGAGCGGCCGGGGCGGCGGGCCGGAGACGTTGCGGCCATTCAGATCGTAGGTGCCGTTGTGGCAGGCGCACCAGATCTCGCGCAGGTCGGGGCGATACTGCACGATGCAGCCCAGGTGCGTGCAAGTGGCCGAAAGCGCGTGGAAGGTACCGTCGCTGTTCAGAATCAGAAGGCCCGGCTTGCTGCCGAAGCGGAAGATCTTGCCGGAGTTGGGCTTCAACTCGGCAACCTTGGCGGCCACCACCTCGTCGCCGCCCAGGTCCGTCACCGCCGGGGGAACAAAGTAGCGCAGCACGGGATAGAGGAACGAGGCCAGCGAGGCCAGCAACCCGCCGCCCAGAAAGATTTCAATGGCGCGGCGGCGCGAGGGGTCGGGAGCATGGTTAGCGCACATGGCCTGCGCACCCTGCCGCAACTGCCCCGTCAAAGACTCTGAAAGTATTGATCTTGCTCGACAAACGCCTGGACCTCCCGCGCTGAACAGCAACCTGCAAACCCGCTCCGAGCTTTCCGTGGGGAAAACGCTCCGGCCGTACGGGCTGAGTGAACGGTAGGGATTATCGGAGCTTCGGGTCTGTGATCTGCGTCACATTATCCGGAAATCGAGAGGGGAAATTCCGTTTCCGGAGGGGAGAATCGGGTGGGATAAGAAGCAGAAACGTATGGCGAAAAGTGACGGCGGACGCGCTGTCGCACGTCCGCCTGATGGGTGGGGCGCAATCGGGAAACCGGAGCGTCCCGCGCTACTTCTGCAACGTGCGGATGTAGGCCACGAGCAACGTGATCTGGTCGTCGGTAATCTTGCCGGCATACGGCTTCATATTATTGCCCTTACCGGTCTTAATGATGGCAAAGATTTGAGCGTCCGTGGATTTGATGACCGTTGGATCCTTGAAGGAGGGAATCTTCATCGCCTTGCCGACATTGGAGGCGGCCAGGCCGTCCATGCCGTGGCACATGGCGCACTTCGATGATTTGTAGAGGTCCGCGCCGCTCTGGGCAAACGCCGGAATAGCGATGGCGGCGGCGAGGAAGAAGGCGGCCACGTTGTTGCGTGTCATTGTCACGGAAGAGCTCCTTTGCGCCGGGAGTTCGATTCTGGTTCTCCCAACTCCAAAACCAGTATACCCGTGGGCGGGGCAGGACTGTGTTCCAGGTTTCAAAGGCGAGCCCTGGAAACTTGCTGAAATTCACCGCGCTGGAGCGGATTTCCTGTTGATTTGCGTTTTTGCCAGGTGAAAATTTGTTCGCTGTGTGTGTGCCGTATCAGGTTGTGCGCCGCGGGATGACTAGAGCGGAACCAGAGTAACTGTGTCCTTTTCAGTCTCGTGCAGGGTCGCCGTTCTCACCACCCCAACGAGTAAAAATCACTCGCCGGGGACCCCGCTCCCTGATGGTCGCGTCGACTTGAACGCTGTGGTTTCTGGATACATCGACTCTGGTTCCGCTGTAGCGGCGAGGATGGAGCAGGGAGCGGGATGGCGGCGCTCGAAAAAAACGCCGGGACAACGTGTGCCCCGGCGTTTGCGCGTGCAACGTAAAACAGTGAACAGTCAACAGTGGTCTGTGGGCAGTACATCAGGTTGAGGTTTATGGATTCCCAACTCCTAGAGCGGTTCCACAATTCACGTGACCTTTTTAACATCGTGCAAGGTGGCATTTACTTCCACCCCAGCGACGAAGACCTGTCGCTGGGGACCCCGGAAGGAAAATGCCACTTGAGGGTAGTGGTTTCGGGGTACAGCAATCGTGGAACCGCTATAAAATCAGGAGCCGGTAACCTACTTCCAGCACATGTAACCACGAACCCAAGGCGCGCCAGCGCCGTCTGCCTGGACGGCCAGTTTGTCTTGACGGCCTGCCACCAGTTAGTTCCACAAATCCCGTGGCGCGCAAGCGCCGTCTGCCTGGACGGCAAGTCCCCTGGACGGCAAGTCCTTTAGGCGGCGGTGTCGGCGCGGACCTGCGGAGCGTTCAACTGCTGGCGGAGGCTGCCGGCCAGATCGGCCACCACGCGCATTCTTTCAGCGGAGGGAGCGGAGATATCGCTGCCGGTCAGAGCCAGCTGGGAGTGGAGCAGCAGGCCAGCGACCGTGGACTTGAGCTCGGTTTCGATGGCCGCGGTGGCGGCGCGGCGGGCCAGCGTCTGCTCGCGCTCGCGGCGGTGCAGGGCGGAGCGAATCTCGCGAATCAGCCGCGCGGCACCGCTCAGTGCAAAATTGATCTGCAGGGGAATGGCCAGGCCGGCGTGCTCCCAGACGGCCTCGGCGGCGGCCGGGTCGCACTCCGCCATGGTCTCGTCCACGGCCACGGCGGCAAACTCGCGGCGGCGCATCGCGGTCAGCGCGGCCTTGCGCCCGTCGGCCACCTCCACTTCCATGCCCAGTTGCGCGGCCACCACGGCGGCGCAATTGCGGGCGCCTTCAATTCCGGTCACGATCAGAATGCTCATATCCAGCTCCTTGTTTGGCTTGCCCGGCCACGGTGTGGCCGAAACTCTTTTGTGCTCCGCGCAGCTCAACTCTCTTCTGCAGCCTCAGTTGCTTTCCGTCTATGAAAATCTCCGTCTGGGGCAGGTGAAGTTTCCCGCATGGGGCTGGTGAAATTCCCGTCTGGGGCCGGTAACGTTCCGTAAGTGTCCTATCGGCGCAATCGGTTCCGGCTTTAGTCCTGGCCGGCTACTCTTCCCGAAGCGGGTCGGCGATGCCGTACTCCTTCAGCTTGCGATAGAGGGTGGTTTTGCCGATGCCCAGCAGCTTGGCGGCCTGCAGCTTGTCGCCGTTGAGGGTGCGGATGGCTCCGAGGATGGCCTGGCGTTCCATATCCGCCAGAGTGGTCAGCTGCGGCTGGTTTCCTTCCGCGGGGAGCTCGCCGGCCATGGCGGCTGAGCGCCGCGCCTCCAGGCCTTGTTGCTGAAGCTGCGTAGGCAGGTCGCCCAGGTGCAATACCGGGCCGGAGGAAAGGGCGCAGGCCCGCTCGATGGAATTTTCGAGCTCCCGCACATTGCCCGGCCAGTCGTGGCGCATCATGGTGCGCAGGGCCTCGTCGCTCAGCGTGAACTTGGTGCCATGCTCGCGGCTGATGCGGTCCAGAAAATGCGCCGCCAGCAGCGGAATGTCCTCGCGCCGGTCGCGCAGCGGGGGAAGGCGCAGGTTGACCACATTGAGCCGGTAGAAAAGGTCCTTGCGGAAGGCGCCTTTTTCCACCATCACCGCCAGATCGCGGTTGGTGGCGGCCACGATGCGCGCCTTGATGGGGACGCGATGGGTGGCGCCGACCGGGCGAACCTCCTTTTCCTGCAAGGCGCGCAGCAGCTTGGCCTGCAAATCCAGCGAGAGCTCGCCAATCTCGTCGAGAAAGACTGTGCCTCCCTCGGCCGAAACCAGCAAGCCGTCCTTGGAGCGGTTGGCCCCGGTAAAGGCTCCCTTGACGTAACCGAAGAGCTCGCTCTCAATCAGCGTGGGAACCAGCGAGCCGCAGTCGACCGGAAGGAAGGGTTTTTGCGAGTTGGGGCCGTAGGCGTGGATGGTGCGCGCCACCAGCTCCTTGCCCGTGCCGCTCTCGCCGAGGATGAGGACGGGGTGGGAGCTCTGGGCTACTTTCGACAAGATGCGGTAGAGCTTTTCCATCTCGCCGGAGCGGCCGATCATGGCGCCCAGCCCCTGCGAGAGCCTGAGCCGCTCGCGCAACTGGCGGGTGGCGGTATCGGTGACCAGCGAGGCCGCGGCGCGGTCCAGCACCGTGGAAAGCTCGTCCATGGCGAAGGGCTTGGCCAGGTAATCCGAGGCTCCGCAGCGCATGGCCTCCACAGCGGCGTTCACCGAGCCGGAGGCGGTCATGGCGATCACCGCCATCTGGGGATAGAGGAGTTTGACCTCGCTGACCAGCTCCAGGCCCTGGCTGGAACCCGCCGGCAGGTTGACCAGCAGGATGTCGGCGGCGCTGCCGCGCAGCAGACTGCGCGCCTGCGTCAGATCTCCCGTGCTTTCCACCGCGTAACCCAGACTGGATGCAATCTCGGCGCAGGCCGAGCGCATCGCAATGTCGGCATCGACCACCAGCAGGTGCAACCGCACCGGCGCTTCCGCGAATTGAGGGATAAATTCCATGGTCCTGGTGTGCACAACTGTCTCGAGCATTGTATTCGCCTCACGCGCAAATGGTTAACTGTTTTTTTTGGTGCCGCCGCGCCGGGAGTCTTGCCGGCTCCTTACGCAACGGTGATTCGTCCACGCGTTCCTAGGGTTTCTTTCGCCCATCGCCCGGTTTTTCCTTCACCCATTGCTGGTTTTTCTTTCGCCCATCGTCCGGTTTTTCCTCCAGCCATTGCCGTTTTTTCTTTCGCCCATCGCCCGGTTTCTGTTTCCCTGCCGGAGATTTCAGTAAGCGCGGATGGGCAGCTCGATTCTGAAGCATGCTCCTGCCGGGGTGCGGTTGGCGGCATGAATGCTGCCGCCTGCAGCCTCCACGATGGCGCGGGTGATGGACAACCCCAGCCCGCGATGGGAGGCCGACCCTCCGCCGGGGCCGGAAGCTCCGCTGGCGCTGGTGGTGTAGCCGGAGTCGAAGATCTTGTTCAGCGCCTCATCGGGGATGCCGGGCCCGTTGTCCTCCACGGTCAGCACCAGCCAGGGATCGCGCTTCGCTCCGGCATGAAACTCATGCAGGCTGAGCGTAATTCTTCCTTTTGCCTGCATCGCCTCGGCGGCGTTCTTGACCAGGTTGACCAGAATCCGGGTCAGATCCTCGCCGGTCAGCCGCACCGGCAGGGCGCCGCCCTCGACGTCCGTGGTAAGAGCGATAGAGGGCCCGGCCAGGGCGGAGAGCAGATTACGGTTGGCCAGCAGCTCCTCAGCCAAGTTCTGAACGGGCTCGGGGGGCAGCAGATCCCAGCGGCGGGCCCGCTCCAGCCGTCCTTCGGCGGGCGTTTCAGCTCCCTTCAGGGCCGCGCCGGGAGTGCCGGAGAGGCCGGTGCCTGTGCTGGCCAAATCTGGGGCAATATGGGAATCGAGGCGGGCATCCAGGGTCAGCAGCTTCTCCACCAGGCGGCGGCTGGCCGTGGCGACCAGCCGCAGTTCGCTGGCATAGTGATGGAATGTGGGGTTGAGCACCCCCGGCTCCTCCAGCAGGTCGCAGTAGAGCCCCAGCGCCGTAACCATGTTCCGGACGTCGTGCGCCACCTCCGCCAGGCTCTCGCCCTGGCTGCGCAGGCTGGCCAGAGTCTCCACCACCGCTTCCACCCGCTTGCGCTCCACCGCTTCTACCCGTTTTTGTCCGGCCGCCGCGACTCCCGCCAGACCCGCTGCCGCCAGGCCGTCCTCTGCCTGCCCTTTGTTTTTGAAATCTCCTGTCTGCCCTGCCTGTTGCATAACCAGCTCCTTCTCTTCAGTGATCAGTGGTCAGTTTCAGATTCCCCGTAACTCTGTACTGGCCCCCTGTTACCTAATCCCTAGTCCCTATTCCCTGTTCCCTTGTTCTTCCCATTCCTGGCTTGCGGGATGAGAAACTGTCCACTTCTAGTACACGTGGCGTGCCAAACCAGAACAACCACATTAAGTTCCTGATAAGGGAGGGGTTTAGCCTCCAATTCCCGGAAGGCGATGGCAGAACCACTCTGGGTAGAATCTCCCAAAATGGGAGTGAAGCCGTGGAGTGATTGGCGTAAGATTTGTGGTTTCAATGGTTTACGAAGTGATTCCTGTTCCGGGAGGGGGTATCGGCACTTTCCCATCATGGAACAACCGCATCGAAGCGGTTACCCCCGTTCTTCACAGGCCACTTCCCGTACAATCTCTCCATGCCCAACCCCGCCCCCTTTTATCGTCCTGGCGGCCGAAGCCCGCTTGAGCTTCGCCCGCTTGTCCTCACGCCCGGCTATGTCCAGACCGCCGAGGGATCTGTTTTAGTCTCGCTGGGCAACACGCGGGTGCTGGCCTGCGCCACCGTGGAGCAGGGCGTTCCCGGCTGGCTGCGCAACACCGGCCGCGGATGGGTCACGGCGGAGTACGCCATGCTGCCCCGCTCCACCGTCACACGGACGCCGCGGGAGAGCGAGCGGGGCAAGATCGGCGGCCGGACCCACGAGATTCAGCGGCTGATCGGCCGCAGCCTGCGCGCGGTGGTGGACATGAAAGCTCTGGGCGAGCGGACCGTGATTCTGGACTGCGACGTGATCCAGGCCGACGGCGGCACGCGCACGGCGGCAATTACCGGCGCGGCGGTGGCCATGGCTCTGGCCCTCAATGCATTGGTCGCTGCCGGGACGCTTAAAGCGTCGCCGCTCATGCAACTGGCCGCCGCCACCTCGGTGGGCATCGTCGGCGGAAGCGCGCTGCTGGATCTCTGCTACGAGGAGGATGCGCAGGCCGAGGTGGATATGAACGTGGTGATGAGAGCCGATGGCGGGCTGATCGAGACCCAGGCCACGGCCGAGAAGGGTTCTTTTTCCCGCGCGCAGCTCGATGAGCTGGTCGATCTGGCCGAGGCGGGCTTGAAGGAAATCTTTGCCGCGCAGCGCAAGGCGCTGGGGATTTAGGGTATCCTCGATAAAGAAATAGGAACCCTTCTATCTACCAATTCCAGTCATTGGTGCCTTTGTTTCCGAAGTTGGACTCTCAATCAGCGCAATTTCATTAGCCGTCAAACTGTACAGGTCGTATACCAAACGGTCAATCTCCCTGTCTGTTGCATCAATCTGTCGCTTTATAATGGCCCTTTGCGTGGACGACTTTCCAACGGAATGCCGCTTTCGTAAGTCCAGCATCGAATCGACCAGGGTCACTATCCGATCATGCTGTGATTTCTCTACACGGACCGAAAAGTCAATACGACGGATTGGGAGCTGTTCCAAATAGGTCTTCGAGATATTCACCGTGAGATGAGAACGATTCGTATAACTGAGGATGTAGTACCAGTTAAGAAGGCGCGAGTTCAAGAGCCCAAGAATGTATTTAAGCGAATACTGATTATCCAAGTATCCAAGAATGGTATTGGTGGAATTGAAAGTATAGTATTGCTGATCGTCATACCCAATTACAAGCGCACGATCACCACCGGCAATTCGTTGCGTTACTAGCTTTTCCTGTGCCAAGAAAATATCTTCATCCCGTGCACGATACAACTTATTTCGGTCATACAGAATGAACCGATTTCTAAACGTAACGAGATATCTACCTATATCTTTCCCTTCTATCAAAGGCTTATAAATACCAGAGAGTTTCCGATCACTGATATATTTGCTCTTACCGGGACCAGTTGCGATTCCACCTGCATGAATAGTACAGATCAGTCCGAGTCTTAGACTTTTCGCTGTCATTTTCGCAGTCACTACGCCCGACAATGCATCACCGTAAAGACTGAACGCGAAACTCGTATTGTCAAAGAAGCTCGCCTGTGAAAGTCTAGCTATAGCGGAAGGCGAAGTGTCCTTAATTCCTTTCGCCACTTGAACGAAATGCTTTGGACGAGCCTTCCCTTTTTCGAGAATAAGGATGACAGTCGAAGCTGTCACGTGCTCAAATACTCCACTCCCAAGATCGGCAATAATCCTCATCCGTGTTGAATCAAGAATATATTTACGTATCACATCGTAAACAGTTGCGCGAAGCAGTGTGTTAGGTACGATGTAACCAAATTGCCCACGTTCCTTAAGTAGTTCGACTGATCTCAGAATAAAGATAGCAAAGAGATTTATTTTCCCAGACTGCTTTGCCCTTCCAGTTTGAGAACCTACTAGTCCTTTCAAATACAAGTGATCTACATAGTTCTTCATTCCTTCTGCAAAATCGCCTTCACGTGTGAAGACCCAAGGTGGATTGCCGATGATGCAGTCAAAGCCCCCGGCCTTCATCGCGTCGGGGAAACATTGCTTCCAGTCGAACGGGTTAACGTTTTTTAATTCCTCGGGATCGATTATTAGTTTGTCGGTGAAATACTCCGGGTCGATCAAAGAATTACCGCGCTGAATGTTGTCTGACAGGTTAGGAAGGGCGCGATCACCAAAAGCTAGCTGACTCAACGAAAGGCTCTGGTCGGTCTCACCTTCCAACACCTTGAGTAGTAGAGAGAGTTTGGTTACTTCAACAGCCTGAGGGTCAATGTCCACGCCGAAGATGTGCGTCGTCAGGAGTCGCTTCTTCTCGTCGATAGTCAATCGCCAGTGACCGTTGCGCGGGTCCTTGTATACGGCCCTCTTAAAGTTTTCTGGCTTGTGTTCAATGTACCAGTTTAGGCTATAGTCCAGTAGGCTATGATATGCACCCAGCAGAAATGATCCACTCCCACAAGCCATGTCAAGAATACGGAAAGTTGATTTGTCTTTCGAGCCAGCCAATTGAACTGGGCTTCGTCCCGCGACTTGTGGGACGACAGTTTGCCGAACAATATATTCAACAATGTCGACCGGGGTATAGTAGATACCTCTGACCTTGCGGAATTCAGGTTTCTCATCAATCTTGGCCTGATGTCCTGCCGTAAATCGAATCTTTTTGCCCAGGAACCGCTCGTATACGGTTCCAAGGATTTCGACCGGCATAACACCAAAATGATAAGGGGAGCCGTGAGAGAAGTAGAGACTTTGCAGAATAGGCTTAAAAATCTTGTCGTCTACCGCCAGTTTTGGGGTTATCCGGTCAGGTTCCTCAGATACACCGCTCTCATTACGGAAATGAAAAAGCCCGGAGTTGTATTTTTCGTCTGCCCGTCGGGATAGATCACGCATGAAGCGGGAATAAATGTCGGCCCGTTCGCATAGCTTCAGAAGTTGCTCGTAAGGCTCTAAGCCCCGGTCTTCCGCCATGCGAAGGAACACCACGCGGTCAATCGTCAGCTGGACGGCCGCGTTTAAGTCATCCAAAGATAAGTCTTTATTTCGAAGAGCGATGTTCCCGGCAAGCGCTAGCCGCCACCCCTCCATTTCTTTCAAAAACTCTGCGTCAACTTCGGACGTGCCGCGCTTTCGCTTTGACTCAGCGTATTGGTCAAACGCACCCGACCAAACAGCTTCGCGCGAAAACACGTCCCATAACTCACGCCAACGGTCGGGGTATTCCTCGACGTGGAAATATTGAATACGTGCACGACTCGCCTTCTCGCCCAGGCGGGGCCGCATGGTGCAATCATAAACGCCAAGTTCCTCAAAATCGGTGAGAATGGACAATGCAAGTTTGCCACTAAATCCGTACCGACGAAGCTGAAAGGCGGGGGTAGGGTCCGCGCCGATGTTTATCCCACATTTCTTGGCCTCAGCATAAAACTTTGGAACGGAGCCGACGCGAAAGGTGTAATCAGGGGCTTTCTGATGGCCTTCAACATCTAGACTATCTTCAGGTACGACCTCCCTATACTGGGGTGCAGTCATTGCCTTGTTGCTTACATCCCAGCCGAGGGCTTCAAAAAATGGGTCTATGAGCGATTGGCGGACATGGGCTTCCTTGACGCCGGGTGCTAGAAACGCTTGTCGATTCGTAGAGAAATATCGGCAGAGCCTTGATACTTCTTCTTTGCCTTGGTCAAATGTCTTAGCCGGAAGTGTGCTCATATGATGATGATTCTACTCGGTATCGCTCCAATATGGATATAATTAGAAGTTGGAATGTATACATTCCGTTAAGGTTAATAGTTCTGGAAAATTGGCATTTTCTTTTACCACAGCACTGCCGCCAGCGCCAGCGTAATCCCCAGCCCGGTTACCGATACCACAGCCATTGCGTATATTGAATAGAAGGGCTGTTTTGCCGAAGTCTCTGCCTGGCAGCAAGCGGAGACTTTGCAAGCCCTGTCTGCGAACGGGTGCACAGCACATGAAGGAATCCAGAAAAGTCGAAATCTTCGACACCAGCCTGCGCGACGGGATGCAGCAGCCGAATATCGACATCTCCGTGCCCAATGCCGTCAACCTGCTCGAGCACATGGCGGCCTTTGGCGTGCACTATGCGGAGATCGGTTTTGCCGGCGCCAACCAGTTTGTCGCCGATCTGACTGCCGCGCTTGAGCCGCTCGATACCCGCGCGATGAAGCTGGCCTTGTTCGGCAGAACCCGCGGCAGCGGCGCAAGGGTGAGCGAATGGCCCGACGTGCAATTCATGATCGCCCACAAAAAGCGCATTCCCGCGGCCGTGCTGGTGGTCAAATCCCGCCTGCTCGATGTGCAGATGTCTCTGGAAACCACGCCGCAGGAAAACCTGCTCATGGCCAGTGAAACCATCGCCTGCCTCGAAGACAGCGGCCTGGAAGTGATTGTGGACCTGGAGCACGCCATGGACGCCTGTTGCGGACGGCGCGAAAACGGCAACCCCTGCGACGCCGCCTTCCGCGAGCAGAGCCGGGAGTATTTTTATCAAATGATCGAGCAGTGCGTCCGCCAGCGGGTCAGCCGCATCGTGATCTGCGACACCAACGGCGGAGCGAGCCCCGAAGAAGTCACTCAGGTCTTCGACACCCTGACGCGCAAGTATCCTCACGCCCGCTTCGGATTTCACGGCCACACCGATCGCGGCCTGGGCGTGGCCAACTCCCGCGCCGCCATCCTTGCCGGAGCGGGTCACATCCAGGGCACGCTCATCGGAAGCGGCGAGCGCTGCGGCAACGTCAACCTGACCACGGTCATCGGCTCGATGCAACTGCGCGGCGAAGCAGAGTTCGTCGCTCCCGAATCACTCTCCGGGCTTACCGCGCTGGCACATTCGGCTTACGCGGCCTTTTCGCTGGAGCCTCCGCACGGCGCTCCCATCGTCGGCCCCGGAGCCTTTGGCACCTGGGCCGGCATGCACGGCAGCAGCGAACGCAAGAATCCCGGCGCTTATCTGTGGTGCGATCCCGCACGGGTCGGCGCCGCTTCTTCCATCGGCGTCAACGCGCAGTCGGGAAGAGCCAACATCATCCTGCTCTCGCAATCGCTCGGCGTTCCTCTCAACTCCGCGCAGGCCCAGGCCCTCATCGACGACAACCAGGCGATGATGGAAGGCGGCGGCTTCACGGTCAGCGAGGTTTCCTTCAAGCTGGCCTGCATGAGGGTTCTCAATACCCTGCGCCATTGCTTCGCCGTAAAAAGCTGGAGGGTGATCGACGAATCCGACCTCATCGGCAGCCGCTACGTGCAGGCCTCCATGCTGTTGTCCATTGGCGACTCTACCGTAGTAACCACCCGCGCCGAGGGCGCCGGCCCGGTGGATGCGCTCACCAAGGCCATGCGCCACGAACTGGAAAAATGGTACCCGGCAATCGCGCGCATGCATCTGGGCACCTTCTGCGTCACCGCGCTGGACGTGACCGCCCATGACACCGCGGCCCACGTCCGCGTCACCGTCAGCTTCCGCGCCGAAGGCCACGAGCCGTGGACCACCGCGGGCGTCAGCAGCGATTTGAACCAGGCGGCGCTGATGGCCATTGTGGACGGATTCCATTATTGGCTGCAGATCAACCCATAGCGAAACCAGAGTAGCTGTACCCCGAAAGCAACTCCGCCGAGTGGCTTTTTCCTTAAGAAAAAGCCACCTTAAACACTCTACGTAAGGACACGTTTACTCTGGTTTCACTCTAGCTGACAACAAGGGCGCCAGCCGGAATCCGGCAGCGCCCTTTGCTCTATAAATTTTGCGTGTATCAAACGCTTCCGTCGAAGCCCTGCGCCTTCAGCTCTTCCATCTGCCGCTTCAACTGCTCCATCTGCTAACGGAGTTCATCCATCAGCTTCGGGTCGAGCTTGAACTCCTCCGGCTTGAAGTTCTTGCGGAACTCTTCCATCTGCTGCTTCAATTGATCCATTTCTTTAAGATCGATCTTGAATTTCTCGTCCTTGAGACTCTCGCGCAGCTTTTCGGCCTGCTGATGCATTTCCTCGGCCTGCTTGCGCATCTCCTCAGCCTGCTGCGAGCTGATCTTCGCGCTCAGCTCTCTGGCTTGATCCTTCAAAGCCCGGGCCTGATCGCGCAAAGCCTGTGCCTCGCCGGCTGCATTCTGCGCTATCTCCGGGTCGATCTCCGCCAACACCATTTCATCGCCGGACGGGAAGATCTCCTCCAGCTCCAGCAAGCCGTGGCGCTTTGAATCCACCTGCAGCGTCAGCGTCTGCTGCTTCTTCTCGCGCAGCACGGTCACCTGCACCGTCTTGCCCTGGTTGGAGCGCAATGCGCGCTCCCAGTCGGCCAGCGTGACGATGGCATCCGGTCCCACCTTGAGAATCACGTCGAAGGCCTTCAGCCCTGCCGTGTCGGCCTCGCTCTTGTGCGCCACCTGCCTGACCATCAACCCGCCGGTTATGCCCAGGTACTCGGCCATCTGCGAGGTCAGCGGTTCCACCATCGCGCCCACGTTCAGGCTGCTGCCGAAGAACGGCATGTGGAAGCCGCCGGGCAGAGGCGAGTCGCCCTCGCCCATCATCGACATCCCCGGCACCGCCGCGAAGAGATCGCCGCCCGTGCCGATCCGGTTCCAGACCTCGTGCTCCATCACCTTGCGGTTGGCCAGCTCCACGGCCAGCGTTTGCACGCTGCCGTCGCGGCTGATCTCCAGGCTGACCTTGCGCCCCGCCGGAATCTCCCGCAACATGCGCCGCAACTGTTCCGCGCCTTCCACGGTCTGTCCGTTCAACTGCAATACCACATCGTTGACCTTCAGGCCGATCTTCCCCGCTGGCGCGTCGTGATCGATCAGCGTGATAACCGCCCCGCGAACCTCCTTCAGCTTTAGCGCCTGCGCCTTCTCCTGATCCACATCCGCCACGTCCACGCCCAGATAGCCCTGCGAGCTGGTGTGCATCAGCTTGCTGGGCTCCTGAAGCAGATTGATAATGCCCCGTCCCTGTGCTGCTGATTCTGGCGGCGTCATCGCGGCCCACGCCCCCAGCAACAGCACCAATCCAAAACGTCCGTACGGCCTCAAAAAGTGTTTCATCTCTTCTTCTCCCGCGGGTACACCATAAATGCTCCGTGCCCCATCCACTTCCGCGCTCTTTGCGGAAATGGGTGGGATACCACGAATCCCATCCGGCCCCGCACGCTTCTCTGACGATGCGCCTGCCGAAAGGTCATGCGGCTACTGAATCTCCGGAACGCTGTTCAGCACCTGTCGCGAAACATTCCGGATATGAGGATTGCTGTCGGTATTGGAGACCGAATAGAGCACCTGCCGCACGCTGGTATCGGCTTCCACCGGCGTCAGAATGTTGATGGCCGCGGTACGAATCCGCGGGTCGCCGTCGTTCATCAGCGCCTCGAGCACCGCGTCCCGCACCCGCACATCCTCGGAGACATAAGGCTCCAGTCCCTCCAGCGCCTTCTCGCGCACGCCCTCGTTTTTGTCGTAGCGCAGCGCCACCATCAGCGCATCCAGAATCCCTGACGCCTTCAGGCATCCGTGCCCGGCTTTGCATTCGGCCGCCATCAGCCCCACCGAGTCGCCCCGCACTCCGGTCGAATCCACGTTCTGACTGGCCAGCATCAGCAACTGCCGAATTGCCGGATCGTCCAGCGAGCCCTCGAGCCGCTGCGGCACCAGCTGGTTGTAGCGCACTTCCACCCTGTGGCTGTTCGGCTCCCGCACAATGCTGGAGATGTTGGCAATCTCCGTGGGCGCGCCGGATTCTGTTGTCAAGACCGGCTGGGCCTGGGCCCGCGCCGCCTCGGCCGCAGCTGTCTGCCTGGCGCGATTCACGGCCATCTCGTTGCCGCCCACCAGGCCCGCGCCCGCACCCACCATCAGCAGCAGACAGGCCGTCACCGGCGCCGCCATCAAGCTGGCAAGATTGTTCCTTATCTGCTGGCCCAGGCGCTCATACCAGCGGCGCGGCGGCAGAGCATCCAGCGCTTCAGCGAGCCTGAGCCGCGCGCGCGCCGCCAGGTTGGCCTCCGGCTCCGCGACCGCATAGGCTCCGGCCAGCGCCTTCAGCGCCAATACCTGCTCCCGCTCCTTGCCGCACTCCGGGCAACCGGCCAGGTGCTGCTCCAGTTCCCGCGCCTGCTCATCGGCCAATTCCCCATAGGTCGCAGTGACAATTCGCTCATGTGCAACTTTGCATTTCATGGTTACGTCCTTCCAGCCTCAAAAACTTCAACGCAGACCCGGCAAAAATCCGCATCCCCTGGGGGGATTGCCACCGGTGCTTACCGCAACCCCGCCAACTGTGTTCTCAGCTTTTTGGTCGCCCGGAAGAGCGTATTCTTGGCGGTCTCTTCCGTGGTGTTCAGCATCTCTCCAATCACCCGCAGCCGCAGTCCCTGATAGTGCTTCAGTTCAAAAACCATCCGCTCCCGCGGCGTCAGCTTCTCCAGCGCTGTTTGAATCCGCTCTCCCAGCACCTTGCGATCCAGCTCTTTGGCCGGGTTCGAAAATGACCGGTCGTCGGAAACCGAGGCCAGCAGGTCAATCTCGCCCCCGGAGTAATCCACTAGCACCGAGCGGTCCTCGCGGCGAGTCTTGCGCCGCCGCATCTGGTCCAGGCACAGATTGGTCACAATCCGGTAAATCCACGTATAAAACGAGCACTCGAACCGGAAATTTCCCAGATACCGGAAGGCCTTAAGAAACGCTTCCTGGTAAATGTCCTCGGCGTCGTGCTCGCTCCCGGTCAGGTGCAGAGCCAGACGCAGAACCTGTTGCTCATACTGCCGAATCAGAGAGTCAAAGGCCGCGCGCGACCCTGCCTGCGCCTCGCGGATCAGTTCCATCTCCGACGCGCGCGCCTGCATCCGCTCCTCGGCGCTCTTCTGTCCGTTCATTGAGCTGGTCGCGTTCATGCCTAGGGAGGATTGTATCCTCCCGGCAACCGGCCATGCCAAACCCGCCGGTCTTTGCACCGAAGAAGTGGGGTAGATCGCCGCATCCGTTGCCATCGAAGCTGCTCCGGGGATGGAGAACTCTCCGCATTTCGATAGACGAAGGTGGCCTTCATTGGTAAGCCACTGCCGCATTCTTTTCGCGGTATTGCAAAAGTGCGGGAAATTATGAACCAAAATCGTCCATCATCGTTCAGGCTCGATACACTAATAATCGATGAGCAGCACCCTATTTCCCGATCCCGCGGCCGATGCCCCCGGCCGGGCCTTCATCGCCCACTGCGACGGCGGCTCCCGGGGCAATCCCGGCCCCTCCGGCTACGGCGCAGTCATCGAGGACGTCAACGGCCGCGTGGTGGCCGAAGTGAGCGAGTTCCTCGGCATCCAAACCAACAACTTCGCCGAATACTCCGGCCTGCTGGCAGTCCTGCGCTGGGCCGTCGAGAACAAGGCGAAGCGCCTGCGCGTGGTCTCCGACTCCGAGCTGATGGTCAAGCAGATGCAGCTCCGGTATAAGGTGAAGAGCCCCGGCCTCCGCCCCCTTTTTGACGAGGCCCTGCGCCTTTCGCGCCACCTCGAGCACTTCGAAATCCGCCACACTCTCCGGGGCGGAAACAAGCAGGCCGACCGCCTGGCAAATGAGGCCATGGACAAAGGTATGGGACGATAGTTAAATGTCCGCGATTTCGAGACGTAAAACAATACCTACTAAGATTCCACAATTTTCATGGCAATTTCAATTGTTCCTTCAACCACGCAGATGCAATGGCCACAAGTAATCCAGCACTAAATCCAAGGACAAATGACCACATTCGATCCCAAAACTTTTGCTTTAATTCGTCAAGATATAGTGACCCTTTAGCCTTTAAGAAGACTCGCTCTTTCTCCAGATCGATACTTCCCGACGATTTGATTCCAAGATAGTTAACTATACCTTTATCGTCTTTCGGAAGGGCAAACATGTAAAGCGTTATTGCCAAAGAGAACTCTCTCATCTCTTCAGCTCCAGCGGGTGGCGTGTGATTGATCGTGGCTCCAAGATAACCGGCTTCAAGAAGAAGCGCGAGTGGATACTGATCAAGATGGTTTCTATGGCGCGGTTTAGCCATTCGAAGGACTGCCGCAAGAGAAACCTCACCGCTCATCGAAACCTTCTTCAAAATTTTCAACGCAATCCCGTTCATTGTTATGTACCTAAATCCAGTTTATCGTATTGATTCTCATCAGGTTCAAAATATGTGAATTATATACTTCATTTCCTTTTCTGATATTATGACTGACAGGAGGATTCGTTAAATGTCAGTCAATCAAGAAAATGTGCTTTGTTTGCGCTGCAAATCTGAGATGGAACACTCAAACATTGTTTATGCTATACCGGAGAGCAGAAACTCAAGCCAAAGCGACAACAAAGTAAACTTAACAAAGGCTATCCCAATTCAAATACTACGTTGCTCAAATCCTGAATGCGATTTCATTGAATTGAAAGCTCCAAAGCATTGGCCCTCATCTATTCCGAGCAAGACATAAACAAAGGAGGAAACTATGCGAATTGTGTCTGGAATTGTTGCTTTGGTTGTGGCTGTAATCCTTTTTATCAATGCTGGGTCGGATTACAATCAGCGTGAGCAGGATCGAGGTCGGCTGAGTCTACATAGTTCGGATTCGGAATATCAGCAACTTGATCGGGAGCAGACTCAATATATGATCGAAAGCACAGCCGGCGCAGCTTTTTTGGTAGCTGGATTGGCTTTATGTGTAAACAGGAAGAAAACACTTCCTCCTGACTGAACACCAATTCAAGCCACTTCACCTCGGCATATTAGCTCTGCGAATTATCCCACACCAAAACACATGCCGGATGTCCCGTTCTTGCGCCTTTTTTCCGGCAGCAGGTGGCCCATTCACCAGCCCCGAAGAATCACTCTTACATTGAAAGCTGTACCCCGTTCATCGCGGTTTATGCGATAAGCAGGCGGATGGTCCAGGCTTCGCGCTGCGCCTCAAATCATAAACACACTGGCGCTCGTTTGAAACGCGGTAGCAGGCGACAAATTCCTCTATGCAGGGAATCTTAACGTTGTTTTAGATTTGTGCAAGTGGGAAACACGGGGGAAATTGCTTATAACTTATAGAATAACATAGACTTATCATTCTTGACAAGGCAACATATTAGGCGTACTCTTTGAATGAGTACAAACAAGGAGGGCTGGCGATGCCACGTGTTGCGGTTGACGACAATAAACGTCTGAATCTGCGGGTTACGACGGTAGCCAAGTCGAAACTTGTGCGGGCGGCGGCGCTGCGCCACACCAACATGACGGACTTTGTGACCCAGACAGCCCTCCGTGAAGCGGAAGCCGTGATTGCGGCGTCCGAGGTCGTGACGCTGTCAGAGCGCGATAGCCTGTGCGTGCTCAATCTCCTCGAATACCCACCCGCGCCCAATGCCAAGCTGCGGGCAGCCATCGCGGCGATGCCGCAGCCGGTAGCATGACACTCCCGCGCTGGCACGAAGAGGCGATCACCAAGACGCATGACCGCAAGGCATTCGATTGCGGCAATGCCGAGATGAACGACTTTCTCCGGCGCTATGCACGACAGAGCCATGAACTGGGGAGCGCGAAAACTTTTCTGGCGGTTGATGACAGCAATCCCACAAAAATCCTTGGTTTCTACAGTCTGGCTCCGGCGGCGCTCGCCCATGAGCGCGTACCGGAAATTTTACGGCGCGGCCTTGCCCGTCATGATGTGCCGGGCTTTAGGTTGGCTCGTCTCGCCACGCATGTCAGCCTACAGGGGCAGGGGCTTGGCGGACAACTTCTCTGCGCAGCGGCCAGACGTTGCATAAGAGCCGCAACCGAAGTCGGCGGCGTGGTCCTCATCATCGACGCCAAGAATGAACGGGCGGCCAAGTGGTATGCCGGTTATGGAGCCGTGTCCTTGCAGGACAAGCCGGACACTCTGGTTATGGCGCTGTCCACTTTTGCAGCTGATTTGAAAGCGGCGGGGCAGCTATAGAGCACCCACCGTACTTCACCGTTTTAAAAGACGCGGCTAAGCGGGGACTGCGTTATCTTGTTTGGGAGTAATTTGAATGGTTGCGCCTACTGCGTTGGCGTAACGCACCATGAAAGACAGACTCATCGGTTTGCTGCCACGTTCAATCTGAGCGATGTAGGGTTGGGAGACACGAAGCGTTTTTGCGAGATTTTGCTGCGTCAGATTTGACCTTTGACGCGCGCGAACAAGCGCAAGCAGGGCCGCTTCTTCTTCGTAAGCGGCCTTGAATTTTGGGTCTTTGGCCGAACGTTTCTCAGCGTATTGTTTGATCCATGCCATGTCTACCTCCTTTTGTTATCCCAAGTCCCTGCTTATCACGCTTTCCTGCCCAGATCGTTGCGCCACGCATGTCCCCCGCTCGCAATCAAATGGTCTCCGCATTCCGGTCCCCACGACCCCGCCGCGTAGTTAGGAAATTTCTCCGGCTTCTTGGCCGCCCACGCCTCCAGAATCGGTGTGTATAGCGCCCATGTGGTTTCCACGCCGTCGCGATGCGCAAAGAGCGTCTGGTCGCCATGCATCGCGTCCAGCAGCAGCCGCTCATAACCGTTGGCGCTCGATTTGCCGAAGGCCGCCGCGTAGTCGAAGTCCATATTCACCGGGCAAACGTCCATCTCCAGCGTTGTAGGAACCTTGGCCCCGAAGCGCAGCGCAATCCCTTCATCCGGCTGAATGCGAATCGTCAGCAGGTTGGGCTTGATCGCCTGGCAGGCCTGGCGCGATGACAGCCGGTCGAAGATTAAAAGCGGCGGCTGCTTGAACTGAATGCTGATCTCCGTGGCCCGCTTCTGCATCCGCTTGCCCGCGCGCAGATAAAACGGAACCCCTGCCCAGCGCCAGTTTTCAACGCTCAGCTTCACCGCCGCATACGTCTCCGTGCCCGACTTCGGATTCACCCGCTCCTCGTCCCTGTAACCCGGCACGCGCTGGCCGTCCACCACTCCCGGCCCGTACTGTCCGCGCACCACGTTCAAAATCGGAATCGACGGAATCGCCCGCCACACCTTCAGTTTCTCGCGCCGCACGCTCTCCGCCTCAAAGCTCGACGGTGGCTCCAGCGCCACCAGGCTGAGCAGTTCCATCACGTGATTCTGCATCACGTCGCGCAGCGCGCCTGCCTTTTCGTAGAACGGCCCGCGCCCCTCCACGCCCAGCGTTTCAGCCACCGTTATCTGCACGTGGTCGACGTAATTGCGATTCCAGATCGGCTCAAAGATTCCGTTGGCAAAGCGGAAGACCATAATATTCTGCACCGTCTCCTTGCCCAGGTAGTGGTCGATGCGGAAGACCTGCTCCTCGCGGAAAACGGCGTTCACCTCGCGGTTGAGCGCGCGCGCCGAATCCAGATCGTTGCCGAAGGGTTTCTCAATCACCACCGCGACCTTGCCCTGCTCCGGCTGCGCCATTCCTTGAGAGCCCAGATTCTCAATAATGGATGCAAAGTGCTCCGGCGCCGTGGCCAGATAGAAGAGCCGTGTGCCGCCGATACCCTTCTCCTGCGCAATGCGCTCTAACTCCGCTCTAAGTCCTAAATAATCTCCCGGATGGTCGAAGCGCAGAGAAAAGTAACTTATCTTATTTACAAAGTTATCCAGTTTGGCGTCGTTTGCCTCCGCGCCGCCAAACTCGACAATGCCCGCGCGCATATCTTCCGCAAACTTATCGCCCAGCTCGCGCCGCGATACACCTACAATGGCAAACTTATCCGGCAGCAGCCCCGCCTGCTCCAGGTGGAAAAGCGCCGGAAGCAGCTTGCGCCTGGTCAGGTCGCCGGAGGCGCCAAAGATCACCAGAATCCCCGGCTCGGGTAGCCTCTCGTTGCCCTGCGGGAGTTGGGAAAGATCCTCCGGGCTTACGCTCATCTGAATCGTCGCCATCTCCGCTTAACCTCCCATCACTCTTCCGCCGCTAACGCGCGCGAAGCGCGGCTAATGACCCCTGCAAAAGAAATGTCCTTGCGCAGTCCCTTGTATGTTGCATTCAGAGGCGTGAGGATTAATTCACGTTTCGGCGGTAAGGCCGTCCGTCCCTTAGGCCAACGCGAGTTGAGCCTGTCCCGTAGATCGGCCACCGCCCCTCTGTTTG
>Ga0181524_10000920_pt1 | contig 34890 bp, 36 predicted proteins | sample PEATcosm2014_Bin_34_FD_119761 | JGI IMG/M metagenome (GOLD analysis project Ga0181524, IMG submission 119761) | Peatland microbial communities from MTU Mesocosm Facility, Houghton, MI, USA - PEATcosm2014_Bin05_60_metaG | ecosystem: Environmental > Terrestrial > Soil > Wetlands > Peat | place... | reverse complement strand
TTCGATTCATCGCATCAGTCCGGAAAACCGCGACGGCGACTTAAGTCCGATCCTCGTGAATGACGCATAGCGGTCCACCCGCCGTTTCGCCTTGACCTGGGTCAACCTCGCCGCCGCGGCCTTCGCAACGACCCTTCCTCGAGCGAGGCCGACGGCGACTTCACTATAGTTTGAATGCGAAGCCCGCTTGAGGCGCGTCAAGGCCGGCGTTGCGATTTCGTCGATGGTGTCCAGCGTCAGATTGCGATTTCATCGAGGCCAAGACGACGTGGCGGCGCGCGGACGAACGGCGACATTCGCCATCCTCATCGTCATCGGAATGGGCGGCTTCGCCGCCTACCGGTTCGCGGCGCCGATTCGCGAATGGATCGGCCCGTCGGCCGGCGCGCAAGCGCTCGTCGTGTCCGGAAACATCGAGGCGCACGAAAGCGTCGTCAGCTTCAAGACGGTGCAGTCGCGGATCGTCGAGCTCCCCTTCGACGAGGGGCAATGGGTGAAGACCGGGACCGTGCTCGCACGGGTGGATTCGTCCGACTACGCCCAGCAGGCGGCCATCGCCCGCGCCGCGCTGACCGTGCAGCGGCGTCAGCTCGCCGTGGCCGAAGACAACGTGGAGGCGGCGAAGAAGACGATTCTCAGCGACGACGCCGATCTCGAACTCAAGCAGCTCGAATTCGATCGCGCGCAGGCGTTGTTGACGCGAGGCGCGGGGACGGCGGAAGCGCGCGATCAGACGAGCGCCGCGCTCAAGCAATCGTCTGCGGCGCTCGCTCGCGACAAGGCGCTCGAAGCGACCGCGGAAGCCAACGTGGCGCTCGCCGAGGCCAACGCGCAGAGCGCCGAGGCCTCGCTCGGGATGGCCGAAATCGTCTTGGGATACACGACGCTCACCGCGCCCTTCGACGGCGTGATCCTGGTGCGGCAAGCCGAACTGGGCGAAGTCGCCGTCCCCGGCGCGCCGATCGTCACCATGGCGGACATCGATCACGTCTGGCTGCGCGCCTACGTCAACGAGCCCGACATCGGCAAGGTGCGGTTCGGCGAGGCCGCCACGGTGACCACCGACACCTATCCGGGCAAGAAATACCAAGGCCGCATCGCGTTCATCTCCTCGAGCGCGGAGTTCACGCCCAAGAGCGTGGAAACGCACGCCGAGCGGGTGACGCTGGTCTATCGCATCCGCATCGACGTCGACAATCCCTCGCATGAACTGGTTCCCGGCATGCCCGCGGACGCCGAAATCCCCCTGCTTCCGGCCGGCCCGTCATGACCGCCTCTGCGCCGGCGATCATCGTCGTCGAGGCCCTGGCTAAGCGCTTCGGGGGCGGCTTCGGCATCGACGGATTGAGCTTCGCATGCGCGAGGGGCGAAATATTCGGCTTCGTCGGCCCGGACGGCGCGGGGAAGACGACGATCATGCGCCTGCTCGGCGGGGTCATGACGCCCGACGGCGGGTCGATCCTGATCGACGGCGTCGACGTCGTGGCGGACCCGGAAACGGCCAAGCGGCACATCAGCTACATGCCGCAGCGGTTCGGTCTCTACGAGGATTTGACCGTCGACGAGAACATCGAATTCTTCGCCGATCTGTTCGAGATCGATCCGACGAGCCGGGACGAGCGCGCGGCGCGATTGCTGGCGGCCTCGGGGATGACGCCGTTCCGCAAGCGCCGGGCGGGCCAGCTGTCGGGCGGCATGAAGCAGAAGCTCGGCCTGACCTGCTCGCTCATCCACACGCCCAAGGTGCTGCTGCTCGACGAGCCGACGGCCGGGGTCGATCCGGTGTCGCGGCGCGACTTCTGGCGCATCCTCTACTCGCTGCGCGAGGAGGGCGTCACCATCGTCATCGCGACGTCCTATCTCGACGAAGCCGAGCGCTGCACGCGGCTCGCGCTGCTCCACGCAGGACGCATGCTGCATTGCGACACGCCGAGCGCGCTGAAGAGGCTGATGCCGGGAGAGTTGATCACGTTGACTTCGCCGCGAGCGCGGGCGGCGCGCGACGCGCTGGCGGGGCTCGACGGGGTTCACGCGGCGCTTTTGGTGGGCGACAGCGTCCACGTCGTCGTCGACGACGTCAAGCGCAGAATTGGCGAACTCGAACGCGCGCTCGCCGCCGCCGGGATTCCCCATGAGCAACTGGAGCCGCTGCTTCCCTCGATCGAGGATCTGTTCGTTTCGTTGCTCGATTTGGGCGTCGCCTCGTGAGCCCCGAGGCCGCAAACGGCGAACTCAGAATCGTGACGGATCGTCTCGTCAAGCGCTTCGGCGCGTTCACGGCGGTCGACGACGTGAGCTTTTCCGTGCGGCGCGGCGAAATCATGGGGTTCCTCGGCCCCAACGGCGCGGGCAAATCGACCCTGATCCGGATGCTGTGCGGCCTCTTGCGTCCGACCGCCGGCCGTGCCGAGGTGGCGGGCGTCGACGTCGCGCGCAACCCCGCGACCGTGCGCGCGAACATCGGCTACATGTCGCAGAAATTTTCCCTCTACAGCGACCTTTCGGTCGTCGAGAACCTGCGCTTCTTCGGCGGAATCTATGGGGTGAAAGGGCAAAGGCTGACACAGCGCGTCGAATTCGCCATCGAGATGGCCGGGCTCGCGGGCCGGGCCGACGCGCTGGTCGCCAACCTCTCGGGAGGCTGGAAGCAGCGCCTGGCGCTCGGCTGCGCGGTTCTGCACCAGCCGCCGATCCTCTTCCTCGATGAGCCGACGACGGGCGTCGATCCGACTTCGCGACGCCGATTCTGGGACCTTATCTATTCGCTCGCCGAGGAAGGGGTGACCATTCTCGTCACCACCCACTACATGGACGAGGCGGAATACTGCAACCGCATCGCCTTGATCAACCAGGGGCGGCTGGTGGCGATGGGCAGCCCGAGCGAATTGAAGGGCGGCGCGATCCAGGGACGGCTGCTGCTCGTCGAATGCGACGACGCCGGGCCGCTCCTCGAGGCGCTGGAGACTGCGCCGGGCGTGCGCGACGCAGCGCCCTTCGGCTCGTCGCTCCATCTCCTGGTCGACGACCCCGCCGCCGACGTTCCCCGCATCGAGCAATTCCTCGCCGCGCGCGGCCTCGCCTGGAGGCGCGTCGAGCCGATCAAGCCGACGCTCGAGGACGTCTTCGTGCAACTGGTCGGCGCCCGCCGCCCCGGCGAGGCGACGCCATGAAAGCGCGACGAGTCAAGGCGATCGCCAAGAAGGAACTCATCCAGGTGTGGCGCGACCCGCGCAGCCTGATGATCGCGCTGCTGATGCCGCTGATGCAGATGACGCTGCTCGGCTACGGCGTGAGCCTCGACATCAAGCACATCCCGGTGTGCGCGTTCGACCGGGAGGCGAGCGAGCGTAGCGAATCCTTGCTGAAGCGCTTTCAGGCGTCGATCTATTTCCGCGTCGTCGAGTCGAGCCGCTCGTATGGCGCCCTGACGGACGCGCTGGATTACGGGCGCTGCAAGATGGGGGTGGTGATTCCCCCCGACTTTTCCGAGCGGCTCGCCAACCTCGGAACGGCTCCCGTGCAGGTCGTACTCGACGCGACGGACGACAATACCGCCAATATCGGGCTCGGCTATGCGCAAGAGGTCGTCGACGGCTTTTCCAGCGACGTCCAAGTCGTGGCGGCGCAACGGCAGGGAGCGGTTGCGCAGAACGAACCCGTCTCGCTGCAATCCCGGGTGTGGTTCAACGAAGATCTGAACAGCCGCAACTTCGTCATCCCCGGCGTCGTCGCGATGGTGCTCGCGTTGGTCGGCGCCCAGCTCACGTCGCTGACGATATCGCGCGAGTGGGAACGCGGCACCATGGAGGTGCTGATTTCCACCCCGGTGACGCGCTTCGAGTTGATGGTTGGAAAGATCCTGCCTTACTTCGCCATCGGCATGCTCGATGCGGCGCTTTGCCTGACGCTAGCCGTGTTCTGGTTCGAGGTGCCGTTCCGCGGCGCGCTGGCGACCCTGTTCTTCACCACGTCCTTGTTTCTCGTCGTCGTGCTCTCCGTCGGCTATTTTATCTCGGTGGCGATTCGCAGCCAGATCGGCGCCAGCCAGATCGCCTTGCTGGTCACGATGATGCCGACGGTCCTGTTGTCGGGGTTCACCTTCCCGATCGATCAGATGCCCTGGCCGATCCAGGCGGTCACCTATCTCGTGCATTCCCGCTATTACGTGACGATCCTCAAGGCCATCTTCCTCAAGGGCGCCGGGCTCATCGAACTCGGCATGCCCATTTTGCTGCTCGCGCTCTACGCCATGGCGGTCGCCTTTCTGGCCGCGCGGGCGTTCCGCAAGACTTTGGATTAGCTGCGATGTGGGGCCGCATCCTCTCCCTGCTGATCAAGGAGTTCCTCGAGCTCAGGCGCGACACCTGGGCCCGCTTCCGGCTCGTCGTGCCGCCGCTCATCCAGGTCATCGTATTCGGCTACGCCGCGACCTTCGAGGTTTACGGCGTTTCGACGGCGATGCTCGACCTCGACCACAGCCAGGAAAGCCGGGAGCTGATTTCGCGCTTCACCTACAGCGGCCGCTTTCACATCGTCGACGTCGCGCAATCTCAACCCGAGATCGACGCGGCGATCGAGAGCAGCCGAGCGACGGTGGCGATCGTCGTGCACCCCGGCTTCGCCGAGTTGCTGCGCAAGGGCCAGTCCGCGCCGTTGCAAGTGATCGTCGACGGCACCAACTCCAACACCGCGCTGATCGCGCTCGGCTACGTCGGCGACGTCGCGGCGAAATTCTCGCAAGACTACGCGACCGATCTCGCGCAGCGGCTTCATGGCGCCCAGGCGCGCGCCGTGCAGGTCACGCTCGAACAAAGGCCCTGGTACAATCCCGATCTCAACAGCCGGTGGTTTTTCGTTCCCGGCGTCATCGCCACGCTGACCCTGGTGATGGTGGTCAATCTGACGTCGTTCGCCGTCGTCCGCGAACGCGAGGTCGGAACCCTCGAGCAGATCATGGTGACGCCGATCCGGCCGCTCGAATTCATCCTCGGCAAGACGATCCCGTTCTTTCTGGTCGGTTTCGCTCTGGTCGGGCTGATCACCACCGTGGGAACGCTTTGGTTCCGCATTCCCTTCGTCGGCAATCCGCTGGTGCTGCTGCTCGGCACCTCGCTCTATCTGTTGAGCGTCCTCGGCATCGGCCTGCTCATCTCGACGCTGTGCTCGACGCAGCAGCAGGCGTTCGCGACCAACTTCTTCGTCGTCAACCCGATGTTCACGCTCTCCGGATTCAGCTTCCCGATCGCCAGCATGCCGGACGCCTTGCAGTGGCTGACCTATCTCGATCCGGTGCGCTACTACCTGGTGATCATCCGCGGGGTCTTCCTCAAGGGAGTCGGCCTGGCGGTGTTGTGGCCGCAAATGTTCGCCTTGGCCGTTCTCGGCGCCGCGCTGCTGACGGCGAGCATCTGGCGCTTCCGCAAGTCGCTCGATTGAGGCGGACGAATCGGCGAGAACGTCAGGAATTCTGCGCAAGATTGCGCTGCACGAACGCGGCGATCGCGTCCTTGCTCATGAGGCCGACGTGGCGCGCGATCTCCCGCCCCTGGGAGAACAGGATCACCGTCGGAATCCTCCGGACATGGAAGCGCTGCGCCGTTTCGGCGCGGCCTCGGCGCCGAGCTTGGCGAAGCGCAGCCGCGGCTCGAGCGCCTGCGCCGCCGCGGCGAAATGCGGCGCCATGGCGTTGCACGAGCGGCGCCAGTCAGCCCAGAAGTCGACGAGCACGGGGATTTGCGTGCGCCCGACGAGCCGCTCGAAGTCCGCCGCGCTGGCGATCGGGGCCGGGCGGCCGTCGAACAGCGGCCGATGGCATTGGCCGCAGTCGGGCTTCTCGCCGGCGGCGAGCCGCGCCCGCGGAACCCGATTGACCGCGCCGCAATGCGGGCGGGCGATCGTGGGATTGGCTTCCGTTGTCCTCCCTCCCGAAATCGCTCGGGTTTCGCGGCTATCTCACGACAGGGCCGCCGCGGGCGCGCCAATCGTTCATGCCCCTGGGGTAGTGGCGAACCTCGGTCGCGCCCGCGCCGTGGGCGAAGCGCACCGCCGAGCCGGAACGCGCGCCCGAGAGGCAAATCAGAACCGCGCGCTTGCCGGCCGGCAAATGCTCCAGCCGGAAGCGCGACAACGGCAGATTGATCGCGCCGGGGATATGGCCGCCGGCGAATTCGTGCGGCTCGCGAATGTCGACGACGACGACCGACTTGTCGCGCATCGCCTCAACGAACTCGTCGTGGTCGATGTCGCGCGGCGGCGCGTTCGGGTCGGGCTTGGCGAAAAATCTCGAAAACATCGTGGGTCCTATGCCTTGTTGGCCGCGTCGGCCTTGGCCGCCGCGAACTGGGTGAACGCGCCGAGGGCGTGGCTCGCGTACATCGCCGACGGGCCGGCGCCCATGTAGATCGCCATCCCCAGCGTCTCGAGCACCTCGTCACGCGTGGCGCCGCGATCGACGGCGGCCTTGGTGTGAAAGGCGATGCAGTCGTCGCAGCGCACCGCGATCGAGATGGCCAGCGCTATGAGCTCCTTGGTCTTGGCGTCGAGCGCCTTGGGGGCGGTCGCCGCCTGGGCGATGGCGGAGAAGGCCTTCATCACCTCGTCGGCGCCGCCGCCGCGCAGGTTCCTCAGCTCGGCGCCGAGTTCCTTCGTCCATGAAGGCCAATCGGTTTGCGTCATGACGTCTCCTTGTCGTTCGCTTGCTTGGGGATGGGGGTCTTGGCGGGGCGTTCGTCGTCTCTCAGCCATATGTAGATCGCCGGGATCGCCAACAAGGTGAGCGCGGTCGAAGAGGCCAAGCCGAAGACCAGCGATATGGCGAGGCCCTGGAAGATCGGGTCGGCCAGAATGAACGCCGATCCGATCATCGCCGCGGCGGCGGTCAGCACGATCGGCTTGACGCGCGTCGCGCCCGCTTCGATCAGCGCTTGGCGCAACGGCGCGCCTTCCTCCTGCCGGCGACGGATGAAGTCGACCAGCAGAATCGAATTGCGCACGATGATGCCGGCGAGCGCGATGAAGCCGATCATCGAGGTCGCGGTGAACGGCGCGCCGAGCATCCAATGACCGAGCATGATGCCGATGAGCGTCAGCGGCACCGGCGTCAGGATGACCAGCGGCAGTTTGAACGAGCCGAATTGGCCGACGACGAGAAGATAGATGCCGAGGATGGCGATCATGAAAGCCGCGCCCATGTCGCGAAAGGTGACGTAGGTGACCTCCCACTCGCCGTCCCACAGCAGGGCGCGCGCCGCGTCGTTTTCCGGCTGGCCGTGGTAGTTAATCGCAGGCGGGCCGTCGGCGCCCCAGTCCATATGGGCGATCTTGTCCTCGATCGCGAGCATGGCGTAGATCGGCGCCTCGAAGCGCCCGGCGACCTCCGCGCTCACCATTTCGGCGAAGCGGCCGTTGTGGCGGTAGATCGGATAGGAGCCGGGCTCCCGCGTCAGCTTGACCACGTCGCCGAGCTCCACGTTGGCGCCCTGGCGCAACGTGCCGCCCGCCGGCAGCGGCGTCGACAATAGGCGCTCGTCGAGCGTACGGGCGGAGCGCGGCAACGCGAGCGAGATGCCGATCGGTTTGAGGCCGTCGCCGCGTTGGGAATAACCGATCGGCGTCCCGCCGAGCAGCGCGCCGATGGTGTCGTAGACCGCTTGCTCGTCGACGCCGTGGAATTCCAGCGCCTCCTGGTCGATCGAGATGCGCAGCCTTTCGGCGGGCTTGGGGAACGTGTCGTCGACGTCGACCACGAAGTCGACCGCCTCGAACGCCTTGCGCACCTTGGCGGCGAGATCGCGCCGGCTTGCCGCGTCGGGGCCGTAAACTTCCGCGAGGACGGTGGCGAGCACCGGCGGGCCGGGAGGAACCTCCACCACCTCGAGCGCCGACCCCTGGGGAAGCGGCAGGTCGGCGAGGCGCTGGCGGATGTCGAGCGCGATCGCGTGGCTGGCGCGCGAGCGTTTCTCCTTGTCGACGAGATTGACCGCGAGGTCGCCCTGCTGCGGTTCGTCGCGCAAATAATAGTGGCGCACCAGGCCGTTGAAATTGAACGGCGCCGCCGCGCCGGCATAGGCCTGGATCGAGGTCAGCTCGGGAAGGTCCTTCAGTCGCTCAGCCGCCGCCATCAGCGTGCGGTCGGTTTCCTCCAGGCTCGTTCCCCTGGGCAAATCGAGGACGACCTGGATTTCCGACTTGTTGTCGAAGGGCAGCAGCTTGACGCGCACGTCCTTGGTCGCGAACAGCAGACAAACCGCCGCCGTCGCCAGCCCGACCGTCACGAGGAAGATTTGCGAGCGCCGGCGCCCTTGCAGCAGCGGGCGCGCCAAAGCCGTGTAGAGCCGGCCCAGCGCGCCGATGTCGTGGGAATGATCGGCGCCTTCGGGGCCCCGAGCGTGGCGCCGACCCGCCAAGCGCAGCAGCAGCCAAGGCGTCACCGTCACCGCGACGACGAAGGAAAACAGCATCGCAATCGAGGCGTTGGCCGGAATCGGGCTCATGTAGGGGCCCATCATGCCGCTCACGAACATCATCGGCAGCAGCGCCGCGATGATCGTCAGCGTCGCGACGACCGTCGGGTTGCCGACCTCGGCGACCGCCTCGACAGCGGTGTCGACGAGGCTGCGCCCCGCGCGCCCCGACCAGTGCCGGGCGATGTTCTCGACGATGACGATCGCATCGTCGACGAGAATGCCGATCGAGAAAATCAGCGCGAACAGGCTGACCCGGTTGATCGTGTACCCCATGAGCCAGGACGCGAACAGCGTCAGCAGGATCGTGGTGGGAATTATGATGAGGACCACCACGCCTTCGCGCCAGCCGATGGCGAAGGTGATGAGCACGACGATCGACACCGTCGCCAGGGCGAGGTGGAACAAGAGTTCGTTGGCCTTTTCGGTCGCCGTCGCGCCGTAGTTGCGGGTCACCGCGACGTCGATCCCCGTGGGCACGATCCGCCCTCTGACGATCTCCAGACGGCGCAGCACGTCGTCGGCGACCGAGACAGCGTTGGCGCCCTTGCGCTTGGCGATGGCGATGGTGAGCGCCGGCCGGCGCTGCAAATCGCCGCCCGCGAGCCGCGTCATCGTCCAGGCGCGATGTTCGGGCTCGGCGGCGCCGACGACGACGCTGGCGACATCCTTGACGTAGACCGGGCGACCGTCGCGCGAGGTCAGCAACAGCAGGCCGATGTCCGGCACGCCTTGCAGCGTCTGGCCCGCCACGACGGGCAGGGAGCGGCCGTTCTCGCGCAACGCGCCGACCACAAACGACCGGTTGGCGTTGGTCAGCTTGTCGATGAGCTGGCTCAGCGTGATTCCATAGAGCGCGAGGCGCTCCGGATCGGGTTCGACCCTGATCTGGTTCGGGCTCCCGCCGACGATATAGGCGCCGCCGACGTTGTCGACCTTGAGGAGTTCGTGCTGCAGCTCCGCGCCGACCTGGAAGAGGCCGTTGTCGCTCCACCGGCCGGCGTGCGCGGGGTCGGCCGAAAGCGTGAGGTCGACGATCGCGACGTCGTTGATGCCGCGGCCGATGATCACCGGCTCCGGGATGCCCTTGGGCAGGTTTATGATGTTGGCGCGGATCTTCTCGTGGACGCGCAGAATCGCCGTGTCCTGGTCGGTGCCGACGAGGAAGCGCGCCGTGACGAGAACGCTGTCGTCCTGCGTCTGCGAATAGACGTGCTCGACGCCGTCGATGCCCTTGACGATGTCCTCGAGCGGGCGCGTGACCAGCTCCACCGCGTCGGCGGCCTTGTAGCCGTTGGTCGTGACCATGATGTCGACCATCGGCACGCTGATCTGCGGCTCTTCCTCGCGCGGCAGCGAGACGAGCGCGATCGCGCCCGCCGCCAGCGCCGCCAAGAGAAGAAGCGGCGTCAGCGGCGACTTGATGAAGGCGCGGGTCAGCGCCCCGGAAAGGCCGAGCTTCACGGCGCCACCAACACGTCGCCGTCCCTGAGGCCGGACAGGATTTCGACACCGTCGTCGCGCTCGGCGCCCGGCTGCACCACCACTTCCACGCCGTCCGCCGTCTTCACGTAATTGACGCCGGCGCGGCGAAAGACATACGCGCTGGGAATGACGATGGCGCGGCGCGCCCCCGTGTTGACGTAGACGCGCGTGCGCTCGCCGACGAAGTAGTCGCCGAGCCCTTCGACGTCGACGTCGGCGATGACGCGCCCGCCCTGGATTTCGGGATAGACGATGCGCACGCGGCCCTCGCGCCGCTTCTCGTCGGGCCCATCGCCGAGGCCGCGCGATCCGATGAGGACCTTGTCGCCGGCGCGCATGAACTGGGCGTGCCGTTCGGGCAATTGCAGGCGCAGGATGTAGCGGTCTTCGGCGAGCGTGGCGATCGTTTCGCCCGGCATCATGACGCGCCCTTCCGAGACGGGAACGGCAAGGACGCGCCCCGCGGCCGGCGCGAGAACGGCGCCTTCGCTCATTTGCTGGGCGACGACGCCGCGGTCGCTGCGCATCGCCTCGAGCGTGCGCTGGGAGACGTCGAACGCGGTGCGGGCCGCGTCGACCTGAACTTGCGTGCTGACGCCGCGGCGCTGCAATTCCTCGACGCGATCGAGATCGGTCTTGGCCTTGTCGGCCTGCGAGGTCTGGGACTCGATGCGCGAATCGAGCGCCTGCATCTGAATCAGCAGCTTCGGGTCGGCGACCGTCGCCAACTCCTCTCCCGCGACCGCGCTCTCGCCCTCCTTCGCCTTCAGCGCAACGATCGTGCCGCCGATGCGCGCGCGCGCCACGAGCTGATGGACCGGCTCGACCGTGGCGACGACCGCCTTTTGATTCTGGATCTCGGCGGTTTGGACGACGAAACGCTCCGCGGCGGCGCCGGCTTGCGGCGGCCACAAGGCCACCGCGGCGAGGAAGTACAGACGGCGCATCGCATGGTCCCTGATTGGAGGCTTGACACATATATGAGCAACAGCTAATTTAGCAAGTATGAATTTAGCAGCGCTTGAATTGCAGGCGGGCGCAGCGGAGACGTTGCTCAAGACGGTCGCCAACAAGCGCCGGCTGGTGATCCTGTGCGAGCTGCTCGGCGGCGAGAAATCGGTTTCGGCGCTTCGCGGCGCGATCGGTTTGAGCCAGTCGGCGCTGTCGCAACACCTGGCGCGATTGCGCGCGGACGGCATCGTGACGACGCGCCGGGAGTCGCAGACGATCTACTATTCGCTGGCGAGCGATCGCGTGACGAGGCTGATCGCGCTTCTCTACGAACTTTATTGCGCGCCGGACTGCGGCGGGAAACGACGGGCCAATTTGCGAGGCGAGACGTGACGATCGATTGGGTCGGGCTTTGGCCGTGACAATGAAAGAGGAGCGTTCGAATGAATTACTATATCGCGCGGGTCGTCGAAGCGGGTTTTGAGGAAACCGTCGCCAAGGTCGTCGAGGCGCTCAAACAAGAGGGCTTCGGCGTTCTGACCGACATCGACGTCTGCGCCACGATGAAGCAGAAGCTGGGCGTCGATTTCCGCAAGTACCGCATCCTCGGCGCGTGCAACCCGCCGCTCGCCCACAAGGCTCTGAGCGCGGAAGACAAGATCGGCGTGATGCTTCCCTGCAACGTGATCGTCCAGCAGGCCGGAGCGGGGAAGACGGAGGTCGCCGCGATCGACCCGCGCGCGGCGATGGAGCGGGTCGGCAATCCGGCCCTGGCGGAACTCGCCCGCGAGGTCGCGCAAAGGCTGGGGCGGGTCCTGGGCGCCCTTTGACGCGGGGAGGCCACGGCCTGCGGCGAAGTGTCGCGGTTCGTCCGGTCGAACCGGCGCCGACGGCGCCAGGCGCACGGCGCCGTAATCCCGCATCGCGCCGTCGCGACGAAGAACGCAGTCCGCGCCGGCCTTTACAGGTCCGGCGGTTTGCGGCGCTTTCCGCTGCGTCGTCCCCGCCGGCGCCTCGCACGGTCGTTTGCACGGCGGTCGAGCGGAGTCCGGTTATAAAACAAGCTAGTTACGTAGCTATGCGGCCGACGTGGCTTCGGCCTGTATATCACAATTATCTAATTGACGTTCTCCTCATCTGCGATGAACATGCGCTCGGTGAGCGCGCGAGCCGCGGAGCTACGCCGCCATATATCGGGGAGGAGAAATGCAGGGCTTGTTTATCGTTTGCCTGAGTGGGACTCGGGAGAAGCTGCAGTTCGCGGCGATGACCGCGTCCGTGGCGGCCGTGTGCGGCCGTCCGGTCACGGTCTTCCTGTCGATGAACGCATTCTCCCTGTTCGTCGAGGGCGCGCCGGCGGCGCCGGTCGAAGGGCCGTTCGGCGAGCTCATGGAAAGCAAGAATCTGTCTCCCTTCAAGCATATTTTTCAACAGGCGGTCGAACTCGGCGACGCCAAAATCTACGCCTGCTCGATGGCGATGGATGTTTCGGGGGTGCGCCAAGACCAACTGCCCGGGGATATCGCCGGCGCCATGGGTCTCACCAAATTCCTCAGCGAAGCCGAGGCCGGGCAACTTGTCGTTTTCTGAATCAACTAGAGAGGGAATCTTCGCATGAGTGCGGACAGAATCGTCGACGCTCGGGGCAGCTTTTGTCCAGGGCCGCTGATGGAGCTCATTGCAGCAATGAAGATGTCGAAGGTCGGCGAGACCGTCGAGCTTTTGTCGTCCGACAAGGGATCGGCGAACGACGTTCCGGAGTGGATCAACAAGGTCGGCCACAAGATGCTCGGCACCCATCAGGACGGCGAGGTCTGGCACATCCAAGTGCGCAAGATGAAATAGGCGCACGTCAAGTTTATTTTTAGAAAACCTGAAAAATCGGGAGGAGTGGTCATGAGAGTTCTCGTCGTCGGCGGCGGTATGGGCGGCACGATTTTCGCCAACAATCTCGCACGGAGAATCCACAGCGAGCTGAAATCGGGCAAGGCGTCGATTACGATGCTCTCGGCTTCGGACAAGCACATGTACCAACCGGGGCTTCTCTACGTCTCGCTCGGGCGCATGACCCCCGACGAGCTCTATCGCGAACAGGCGAGCCTGCTGGAGCCCTCCATCACGCTGCACGTCGATCCGGTCGAAACCTTCAACCTCAAGGAGAATCACGTCGTCACCAAGGGCGGCAGGACGCACGAATACGACGTGCTCGTCATCGCCACCGGGTCGCGTGCGATGCCGGAGCTGATCCCCGGTTTGGCCGAGAATTCCGTCAATTGCTACACCGAGGCCAACTCGCTCGACTTCTTCGAAAAGCTCAGCGCGTTCAAGGGCGGGCGGATTCTCATCACTGTCGGGCTGCCGCACAAGTGCCCGATGATCCCGCTCGAGATCACCTTGACGATGCACGACTTCATCGCCGATCGCGGACTGCTGGCCAAGACCGAGTTCTATTACACCTATCCGATCGGCCGTCTGCACAGCCTGGAGAACGTCGGCAAATGGGCGGCCGGCGAATTCGCGCGGCTGGGCATCAAGACCGAGACCCTCTTCAACCTGAAGGAAGTCGACGGCAAGAACGCCAAGGTGCGCAGCGAGGAAGGGTCGGACCTCCCTTATGACCTTCTGGTCGCCGTGCCGCCGCACAAGGGCATGGAAGTGATCGAGAAGAACGGGCTCGGGCAGAACGGCTGGATCCCGACCAATCGCCACTCGCTTCACATGGAAGGCGAATTCGGCAAGAACGTCCTCGTGCTCGGCGACACCACCAACATCCCGATCAGCAAGGCGGGGTCGACGGCGCATTTCGAGGCCGACGCGGCGGCCGAGAACATCGCGGCGGTCATCAAGATCGGGCGCCCGGTGCGCTCATACGACGGCAAGGTGTTCTGCTTCATCGAGGCGGGCAAGGACCGCGCCACCTACGCGATGTTCAATTACCAGGATCCGCCGCAGCCCAAGGCGCCGAACGGCGCGGTGCACGGCTTCAAGATGGCGTATAACAAGCTGTACTGGGCGTCGGCCCGCGGAATCCTGTGACGGAGGTTCCCATCATGGAGCAGACCCAGCAGGCGCCTCCGCCGCTCGAAAGCGCGCTCGCCGCCTTGGTGGAGAACGGCGATCTCGACCGGATCGTCGCTCTGGCGCGCGTCGTCGGCGGCGCCGAGGACGCCATGAACGACGAAATGGTCGGCCGGGTCGCCGGCCTTGCCTCGGACGGGCTCGATCTGCTCGACCGCGTCAACCGCAGCGGCGTCGGCCGCGCCCTGCCGGCGTTCGCCAAACTGGTGGAGAACGGCGATCTCGATCGGATCGTCGCTCTGGCGCGCGTCGTCGGCGGCGCGCAGGACGCCATGAACGACGAAATGGTCGGGCGGCTCGCCGGGATGGCGACGAGCGGGCTCGAACTGCTCGACCGCGCCAACTCCAGCGGCATCGGCAAAGCCCTGCCGGCGATCGCCAAGCTGGTGGAGAACGGCGACCTCGATCGGGTCGTCGCGCTGGCGCGCGTCGTCGGCGGCGCGCAGGACGCCATGAACGACGAAATGGTCGGGCGGCTCGCCGGGCTGGCGACGGACGGGCTCGAGCTGCTCGACCGCGTCAACTCGAGCCACGTCGGCCGCGCCTTGCCGGCGCTCTCCGCCCTGGTGGAGAACGGCGATCTCGACCGGATCGTCGCGCTGGCGCGCGTCGTCGGCAGCGCGCAGGACGCGCTGAACGACGAAATGGTGACCCGGCTCGCCGGGCTGGCGACGGACGGGCTCGAGCTGCTCGACCGCGTCAATCGCAGCGGCGTCGGTCGCGCCTTGCCGGCGATCACCGCGCTCGTCGACAACGGCGACCTCGATCGCATCGTCGCGTTGGCGCGCATGGTCGGCAGCGCGCAGGACGCCCTCAACGACGAGATGGTGACCCGGCTCGCCGGGCTCGCGGCGGACGCGGTGTCGATCCTCGATCGCGTGACGCGCAACGGGTTCATCGACCGGTGGCTGGCGCTGGCCGATCGCGCCGAAAAGTCCGGCCTGGTGCCCGATTTCATGACCGCGGTCGATGTGGCCGTCAAGGACATGGAGACGACGCCGCGGCCGCAAGGCGGGATCGGCGGGCTGTGGACCCTGATGCGGCAGCAGTCGACGCAGCAGGCCTATCAGTTCGCCATCACCCTGATGAACGCGCTGTTTAAGGCGCGCGAGAAATCAACGAAATGAAGACTTAAGAGCGCGTTGCTTTGAGACGAAACCGGCGAGGTTCGCTCCTGTGTCATTCCCGCATTCGCGCCAGGGGATGCGCACATCGGGGCGAAGCCCGCGGCCAATCACCCGGGCCCCTCACCCTGCCTCTCCCCGCTAGCGGGGAGAGGAGCGCGCGGCGCCGTTCTTCCCCTCTCCCCGCTTGCGGGGAGAGGCAGGGTGAGGGGCTGGGCGAGTTTCCGCGCTGCCGCGGAGATGCGTGCATCCCCTGGCGCGAAAGCGGGAATCCAGCGGGGGAAGGGCGCATCGGCCGCCAAGTCTGGATTCCCGCTTTCGCGGGAAAGACACGGCGGGCGATCCCGTCAATTCGCGTCACGCTCTAGCGGCGCGACTCGCCGCCGAAAAATGAAAACGCCGCGCTTTCGGGCGCGGCGTTTTCGTTTCTTGATGCGGCCCGATCCGCCGGCTTTCGCCGGCGGCGCGCTACGTCTCGTCAATACCGCGCAGTGACCGGCGCGGCCGAGGCCGTCGAGTCGAACTTGTAGGTCCAGCCGAGCGTCGCTTCGAACTCGGAAAGGTGGATATTGACGTTCGACGTGCCATACGGTCCCGCTCCAACACCGCTGACGCTGTTCTCCGGTGCATAGACGGCGGCGAAGTCGATCGAATTGTTCTTGTTCACCGCATAACTCGCGCCCGCCGAAATATGGTTGGTGATGACTCCGGGCACGAGAACGTTCAACAGCACGTCGGCCGGCTGGATCGGATCGGTGTTGTACGAATAACCGGCGCGCAGGGTCAGATTCTTGGTCGTGCGCCACTCGACGCCGAGCGAGATCACGTCGACGTCATGCCAGCCGAAGCCCGGCCCATTCGAGGCGCCGAACATCGTCTGCGCCAACGACGAATTGGCGACCGAGGCGACGCCACTGTAGAAGATATGCTTGTAGTCGGCCAGCAGAGTAATCGTCGGCGCGACGTCGTAGGCCAGGCCCGCCGCGATCGTCGCGGGAATGTTGAAGCTGCCGCCGCCGGCGAACAGGCCGGAGTACTTGGTGAAGTCGCTCATCCACATCGGCGTGGTCCCCGAAACGCCGAGCCGCAACGTATCCGTTGCGTGCCATTCGGCGCCCGCCCGCAGGCCGCCGCCGACCGAGGTGTCGACGCCTCTGTCGGTGAAATTGTTTGGGCTCGACGAGTAGATTTCGAACGGGCTCAGCCCATATGCCTTGAACATCTGGACGGCGAGGATTGGCGCGACGCCGACCGAGACCGAGCCGAACCGGTGAGCATAGCCGACGGCGAGGAACGCCTGTTCGAGATTGACGCCCGTCTTGCCGCCGCAGAATGGGCCCGGGCAGGGGGAGGTGAACTTGTAATCGGTGTTCATGCCGCCGGCGCCGTACATCGCGACGCCCCACGACGAATCGGCGTCAATCGGCTGCGAATAGGCCATCGCCGGCATGCCGAAGAGAGGATAAGAGCTGTCGTGCGATCCCGGCGCGACCGCTCCGAAAACGCCCGACGTGGTCGTCGCGTCGTAGCCGCGCGTGGGCGAGAACAGCGTCAGATCGAGGTTGAACTGCTGGCCGACGTCCATCAGGCCGGCCGGGTTGTTGCCGAGCGTCAGCGCGTCGCGCCCTTCGGCGACGCCGGCGCCGCCCGTCGCCTTGTCCGCCGGGCTGACGCCTTCCAAGAGATAGCCGTCGGTGGCGTGCGCCACGCCCACGCTCAGCGCCGCCAGAGCGACCGCGCTCGCGGCGGCCAGCAGCACGCTTCTCGTCGAAACCGCCATGTGGTGTCCCCCAGTTCTTCGCGCCGCCCGAAACGCATCGGCGCAGCGCCGACTTTCGTTCGAACTTCGCCGTGCCACCGCCCCGACGGCGCGATCCCCTGAATCGCCCTAATTTTTTATCATCACATACGAATGTCATCGTCGGCAAGTCGCAATAACATTCCTTACGCGACTTTCGGCGAGCGATGCGAAATTGTCACACTTGGCTCACGACAGCGGACCGGAGGCGAGAACCGCGCCGATTCCCGCCTGGTTCAGGCGCCGTTCAAATAAAGAGGTTCACGTCCGATTTCAGCGCCTGCTCCATATATGTGGCGGCGCCGCCGATCTTGATTCCCGGGATCATGTCCTTCACGTCGTATTCGAACAAGTCCATCGTCATCTGGCAGCCGATCAGATGGACGTCGGACTCGACCGCCGCCTCGCGAAGCTCCTCGATGGAGGCGACGCCCTTCTTCTTGATCAGGTTCTTCATCATCATGCTCGCCGCCGCGTCGACGCCGGGGATCACGCCGACGATGTTCGGCATCGTCATGTGCATGCCCATCATCGGCATCTTCATCGCCGCGTTGCCGAGCGGCGTCACCTGCAGGTCGAGCTTCTTGAGCAGCAGCGGCAGGCCGTAAAAGGTGAAGAACATGGTGACGTCGACGCCCATCGCCGCCGCGGTCGTGGCGAGGATGAAGGGCGGATAGGCCCAATCCAGCGATCCCTTGGTCACGATGATCGTCATCGACTTGGCGTTCGCCGCCTGCGCCGCGCCTGGTTCGCTCATGGCCGCGATTCCCTAGTTTGCGTTTCCGCCCGTTTGCTTTTTTTCACTGTTATTAGACTTTCTTCATATGCACAAGTGCGAAAGTGTGGGGGTTTCGTTCGATCCACGAGATTCCACGAGATTGTTGCTCCTTCCGATCGTTCCGCTTAGACTTACCGCGTTTATCGCAGAGGGCCTGCCTGTCGTGTTCGATCGAACCTCGCTTGAGGATACGTGGCGCCGAGGAAGCGGTCGCGCGCGCGCCGCGAATGCGGCGAGCGGCGCGGCGAGGCGGGCGCGTTGATGCTCGATCGGCCCGAGATCGAACCGACCGAACTCGAAGTCCACGCGGACCAGGCGGCGGCGATGCTGCGCTCGATGGGCAGCAAGTGGCGCTTGCTCGTCTTGTGCAACCTCATTCACGGCGAGAAGTCGGTGGGCGATCTGCAACGCATCATCGGCCTCAGCCAGTCCGCGCTGTCGCAGCACCTGGCCGTCTTGCGTCGCATGAAGCTGGTGCAGATCCGTCGCTCGGCGCAGACCATCTACTACCGGCTCGCCGGGCGCGAGGTCACGGCGATCCTGACCACGCTCTACGGCCTCTACTGCGCGCCGGACGGCGACGCCTGCGGCATCGACGCGGCCGGCATCTGACTGCGCCGGCCGCGCGAGGCCGAAGGCGCCGCGCCTCAATAGCCGGCCTTGCGCTTGCTCTCCGGCAAGCCGGCGATGCGCCCGCCTTGCTTGGACGGGTCGAGCGGAAAGAGCTCGTAAAGCATCCTCTGGTCGACCTTCGCGTTCCAGCGTTCGCTCATCGCCTTGAGGATGGCGCGCGTGTTGGGCGTGTTCTGATTGTCGTTGAAATACTCGTCGCGCAGATAGTCGATCACGTCCCAATGCCGGTCGGTGAGGGTGACGCCTTCGTGACCGGCGATGTGCTCGGCGAGGGCCTTGCTCCACTCGTCGGCGTTGACGAGATAGCCCGTCGCGGTGGTTTCGATCGATTTGCCCTCGAATTCATACGCCATGGCGTCCCTCCGTTTCTTAGCCTGCGCCCCCGTCAGACGCGTACCAGTTCAGCTTGTCGCGCAGCGCGACGACCGTGCCCAAGATGATGATCGTCGGGCCGCGCAGCGCCGCGGCGCGCGCCTGGTCCGCGATCGTGCGCAGCGTGCCGGTGACGACGCGCTGATTGGCGCGCGCGCCGTTGTCGATGACCGCGGCGGGAAGATCGGGATCGGCGCCGTGCGCGACGAACGCTTTGGCGAGTTCGTCGAGATGGCCCAGCCCCATGTAGATCGCGACGGTCTGGTTGGGGCGGATGAGCGCGCTCCAATCGAGGTCGATCGGCCCGTTCTTGCCGTGGCCGGTGACGAAGACGCAGGCCTGCGCGTGATCGCGATGGGTCAAGGGGATGCCGGAATAGGCGGAGCACGCCGCCGCGGCGGTTATTCCCGGGCAGACCTGGAACGGGATGCCGTGGTCGGCCAGCGTCTCGATCTCCTCGCCGCCGCGCCCGAAAATGAAGGGGTCGCCGCCCTTCAGCCGCAGCACGCGTTTGCCTTGGCTCGCGAGGCGCACCAGCAATTCGCCGATCTCCTCCTGCGGCAGGGTGTGATCGTTGCGGCGCTTGCCGACATAGATGCGCTCCGCCTCGCGGCGCACCAGATCGACGATTTTCTGGTCGACCAGACGATCGTAGAGCACGACGTCCGCCTTCTGCATCAGGCGCAACGCGCGGAAGGTGAGGAGGTCCGGATCGCCCGGCCCGGCGCCGACGAGGTAGACTTCGCCGCTCGGCGCGGCCCCGCCGCCGGCCTCGCGCTCGATCTCGCGCGCCAGCGCCGCATCGGCCGCCGGCTCGTTGTTCGCCAGAACCATTTCGGCGATCGGGCCTTCGAGCACGCGCTCCCAGAATCGGCGGCGCGCCCGCGCGTCGGGCAGGCTTGCGCCGAGGCGCGCGCGCGACTTGCCCATGAAGGCCGCCAGCCGTCCGTAGGCGGCGGGGATCGCGCTCTCCAGGCGCGCCTTGAGCATGCGGCCGAGCATCGGCGACGCGCCGCCGGTGGAAATGGCGATGACGAGCGGGGCGCGGTCGACGAGGGACGGCGCGATGAAGTCGCACAGGTCCGGGCGGTCGGCGACGTTGATCAGCGCGCGAGCGCCGCGTATCGCCGCGGCGACGCGCTCGTCGTCGGCCTCCTCGCCGGTCGCGACGTAGCACACGACGAACCCGTCGACATCGGCACGCGTCGGTTCGCGCGCGACGCGCTCGAACTTCGCCTTGTCGCGCAAGGCGTCGAACTCATGGTCGAGCCGCGCCGCGAACACGGTGACCAGCGCGCCGGCGCGCCCGAGCGTTTCGGTTCTTCGCGCCGCCGCGGAGCCGCCGCCGACGACGGCCGCCCGCTTGCCCCTGACGCGCAGAAAGACTGGAAGAGTCTCCATCGGTTCCCTGATCCCGGCCTGCGAGCTCTCGAGGCTCTTCGCGTTCACCCCGCCGACCTCAGCCGCGAACGCGCGCCGGCGCTCAGCGTCGCGGGCCGCAGGCCGGGGTCGACGACGAGGCGCTCCGCCGTCGGCTTCGCGTCGCGGCGCTCGCGCGTCTGGCGGACGAAGGCGACGAAGCGCCGCGCCCAGTGATGCCGGGAGGTATCGCGCAAATGGCTGAAGCTCGCCAGCAAATTGCCGATCACGACGCCGTCACGGCCGCCGTCGACCCCGTAGCCGCGCCGCATGCGGTAGGCGAAGCGGCAGCCCGGGGCGACGTTGGTGAGCGCGGCGTAATGGAATTCGTGCGCCGGAATCGCGTTTTGTTCGGCCCGACGCGGCCAAGGCGCGTCCTGCGTCTCCTCGAGCAGGACCAGGCCTCGACCTTGCGGTCGATCGCCGACCACGGTGTCGGCGGGAACCACGCCGACCATTTCGTAACTCCGGCCTCGCCAAGCGATCGAGCGGGTCAGGTACATCAGCCCGCCGCATTCGGCGTAGGTCGGCAGGCCGCCAGCGATCGCGCACCTGATCTCGGCGCGCAACGGCGCGTTGGCGGCGAGCGCCGCGGCCTGGGTTTCGGGGAAGCCGCCGCCGATGAAGAGGGCGTCGGCGTCGGGCAGCTTTTGATCGCGCAAGGCGTCGAAGAAGACGAGGCTGGCGCCGGCGCGCCGCAACGCCTCGAAATCGTCCTGGTAATAGAATCCGAACGCGGCGTCGCGCGCCACCGCGATGCGCAGGTCGGGGGCCAGCGAAGGCTCGATCGGCGCCGGCCCGACCCGGCGCTCCGCGGCGCCCGCCAGCGCGATCAGACGATCGATGTCGATGCCGCGCGCGACGACGTCGCGGGTGCGCTCGATGCAGCGCGACCAGCCGTCGATTTCGCCCGGCGTCGTCAGCCCGAGGTGGCGCTCCTCGACCCGCAAGCCCTCGTCGCGGCCGATCGCGCCGAGCACCGGAATGTCGGTGTAGCGCTCCAGCGCCTGACGAAGCTTGCCCTCCTGCCGCGCGAGGCCGACCTTGTTGAGGATCACGCCGCGGATTTGGACGCGCGGATCGAACGCCGCATAGCCGAGCACCAACGGCGCGATTCCCCGCGTCATCCCCTCGGTGTCGACGACCAGCGCGACGGGCGCCTCGAGCAGGGCGGCGAGCGCGGCGCTCGAATCGCTCCCCCCGGGATCGAGCCCGTCGTGCAGGCCTTTGTTGCCTTCGATCAAGGCGATGTCGGCGCCTCGCGCGGCGCGGTTGAAGGTCGCGAGAATCTCACTCTCGCTCTGCGTGTTGAAGTCGAGATTGTAGCACGGGCGGCCGCTGGCGCGCGCCAGCCACATCGGATCGATGTAGTCGGGCCCCTTCTTGAACGCCTGAACGGCGAGGCCGCGCGCCGCGAGCGCCGCCGCCAGGCCGAGCGAGATCGTCGTCTTGCCCGAAGACTTGTGGGTCGCGGATATGAACAGCCGGCGCATGCGCTCTGGCGCCCTCAATGAGCTTGCGCGCGCGGCAGGAACGGCAGCAGCCGCAGCGCCAGCGCGACGACCAGCATCGACAGGGAAATGCCGCTCAGGCCGAGCAGAATCTCGGGCAGGGAGGGGTGATAGACGGTGACGACGCCATCGTAGAACGAGCTCGAGACCGCCATGCCCGGGAAGAGATCGAGCGGATACGCCTCGCCCCCGACGATGACGACGAACATCTGCGCCAGGCCGCCGACGATGAACAGCACCGAGGCGATCGTCAGGGATCTGCGCCCCGCCGCGCCTTCGCCGCCGAAGTAGAGCAGGGCGATGGGCGCCAGCGTGCCGATGGCGATCTGGCCGACCCAGAACGTCAGGGTGTAGACGCCGCCGTCGAGCAAAATGAACGCCTCGATGCCCTGATGCGCGCTGGCGTAGAGCTTGCTCAGATGAAGGAGGATGGTGAAATAGAGCACGCTGAAGGCGAAGATGTAGAAGAGGCCGCGGAACTTGCCGACCATCTCCTCGTTCACCAGGTCTTCGCGCGTCTGCGACGACGTCACCGCCAGAACGAGAACCGTGAAGGCGAGCCCGTAGAGGAAGGAGGCGGCGATGAACAGCGGCGCCTCCAGCGCGGCGTCGTAGGCTTCGCGGGCGACGAGAAAGCCGAAGATCGAACCGGTGCCGGTGGTCAGCACGAGGCGCAAGACGAAGGCGATCAAGCCCATGACCTTGACGAAACCGGCCGATTTCGAGGCCTGGCGGTCCATCATCGAGAACAGGTAGATGGCGACGACGGCGACGAACCCCGTGTAGAGATACATGTTCCAGGCGAAGATCGACTTGAAGTTGTACGTCGTCATCGCGATGATCAGTCGCTCCGGGCGGCCGAGGTCGAGCACGAGGACCGCGAGGCCGCCGACGAGCAGCGAGATCGCGAGAACGCCGGAGAGGCGGGCGTAGGGCTTGTAGGCGAGCCGGCCGAAGACCGAGGACATCGAGGCGACGTTGAGCGCCCCCGAGGCGGCGACGATCAGGAAGACGGCGAAGACGTGCGGCATGCCCCATACGATCTGATCGTTCATGCCGGTGACGACGTGGCCGTTGGTCTCCATGTAGAGGGCGGACCCCAGCCCCAGCGCCACGACGACGGCGTTCAGCGCCAGCAGGCCGAGGAACTTAGGGCTGGGCGCGTCGAGCGTGCGGAATTTCAAGGTCGCCATCGACCGTCCTCTAGAGGTTGCGATACCGAACGCCGGGGTCCATCCCGAGGTCCGAACGGATCTGCGTCGTCGGCAGCGCCGCGATCGCCTTGGCGATATCGCTGTCGGGATCGTTCAAGTCGCCGAACGTCATCGCGCCGCTTGCCTCGGCCGCGCAAGCCTCGACGCAGGCGGGCTTCTTGCCGGCGTCGACGCGATCGACGCACAGCGTGCAGCCCTCGACCGTGCCCTTGCCGCGCGGCGCGACCGTCTTCTGCTCCTCGATCGGCTCGTGAACGAACGAGCGCGCCTTGTAAGGGCAAGCCATCATGCAGTAGCGGCAGCCGATGCAGATGTGCCTGTCCACCAGGACGATGCCGTCGGCGCGCTTGAAGGAGGCGCCGGTCGGGCAGACGTCGACGCAGGCGGGGTTGGCGCAATGCTGGCACATCACCGGCAAGGAGCGCTCGAGGCCCGACTTGGGATCGCGCAACGCGACCTTGCGGATCCACTGCGGGTCGGAATCGGGGTGGCCGGTGCTCCCCCAGCCGTTTTCGTCGCGGCAGGCGCTGACGCAGCGGTCGCAATCGGCGGCGCATTTGCTCGAATCGATGAGCATCCCCCAGCGCACCTTCGCCGAAGCCGGCTCGCCGGCTGGCCGCTTCTCGGCGCCGAAGGCGGTGAGCGTGACGCCCGGCGCGATCAGCGTCGCCAAGCCGGCGCCGGCGCACTTGAGCAGCGTGCGGCGATCGGCCAGCAGACGAGTCGGTTCGGAGCCGGCGCTCATGGCTTCGTCCCCTTGAGGTAATCGTTCAGCACGGCGAAGTCGGCGTCGCGCCCGTCGATCGCCGTCGTCTTGTCCGCGTCGCCCGGGCGCGAGGCGTGGCACTCGAAGCAGTCGATGGAAACCGCGGCGTAGTCGTGGCAGGAGCGGCAGAAGTGCTTGGGATTCGCGTAGGTGACGGGGACGCCGTCGGCGCCGGGCGCCGCGTGGCAGTCGACGCAGGCCGCCAGGCTGTATTTCATGCCGCGCTCGCCCAGATGAACGGTCTCGCCGCGCTGATGAAGCAGCATCGCCATGTGGTTGCGCCGCATGAACTCGGTGTCCGCGACGCAGTGATCGCCCCGTCCCTTGGGCGGGTGCGGAACCGGCGTTCGCCCGGCCGCGCCGCTCGCGTCGGCGGCCCAGGCGGCGCCGGCCGCCGCTCCCAGGAGCGCCGCCGCCAGGGCGAGCGATAGCAGCCCGGCTCGCCGCATGTCGCTACTCCCCCAGGCCCATTTGGATGTAGCCGGTCGGGCACACGTCCATGCAGATGTGGCAGCCGACGCACTTGGCGTAATCGGTGACGACGTAGCGTCCGAGCGCGCGCTCCTTCTTGGGCGTGCGCGCCACCGCCGTCTGCGGGCAGTAAACGACGCAATTGTCGCATTCGAAGCACATGCCGCAGCTCATGCAGCGCTCGCCCTCGGCCCTCGCCTCCTTGTCGCTCAGGGGCTGGAGGCGCGATTCGAAATTTCCCAGGACGTTGCCGGCGTCGATCGTCTTCTCGACGCGGCGGGCGCGCACGGAATATGCGAAGTGCCCGAGGAACAGCTCGTCGGCCTTGACGATCTGCGATCGCGAGCGATCCTCGAAATTGTGCACCGCATAGGCGGCGCGATCGGTGCCGACGGCTTGCCGGTGGTCGTACGGGGCGGGCTCCAGCCCCGCCTCCTTCAGCCGCTCGAGCAGGTTGAATTGATGCGCATTGACCTTGGGCAGGTTCGGCTGCTCTTCGCCCTTGAGATAACGGTCGATGCTCTCGGCCGCGTTCCAGGCGTGGCCGATCGCCGTCGTCAGAAGATGCGGGCGAATCACGTCGCCGCCGACGAAGACGCCCGGTCGCTTGGGCGAGCGCTGCCAGGCGTCGGCGGCGGCCGCGCCCTTGCCGTTATCGAGCATCTCCATGCCCGCGAAATCGGCGCCCTGGCCGACCGCGGCGACGATCAAGTCGCATTCGATGTCGCGCTCGGTCCCTTGCTTGACCACCATCTTGCCGGTCGACCAATCCGTCTCGACGACGCGCAGCGCTTTGGCGCGGCCGTCCGCGCCGAGTGCCACCGCGACTGGCGCGAGCGACGGCATGATCTTCACGCCTTCGCGCGTGACCTGTTCGATTTCCGCCTTCGAAGCGGGCATTTTCGAGATCGGGCGCCGGTAGACGATGGTCACGTCCGCGCCCTGCCGCTGCGCCGTCGTCGCCACGTCGTGGGTCGTCTGGCCGAGGACGACGTGCTCGGGGCGGTCCTTTTCGTGGATCTGCGAGACGTGCCCGATCCGGCGCGCCACGGCGGCGACGTCCATCGCGGTGTCGCCGCCGCCGATGACCAGCACGCGGTCGGCGCCGACCTTGAGCCGGCCGTCGTTGAAGGCTTCCAGGAAGGCGATGCCGCTGATGCAGTTGGGCGCTTCCTTCGCGCCGGGCACGGTGAGCGGCGTCCCCGATTGCGCGCCGAGCCCGACGAACACCGCGTCGTAATCGCTCGCCAATTCGTCGAGCGTGACGTCGACGCCGACCTTGACGCCGGTTTTCACCTCGACGCCCATATCGAGGATGCGTTGGATTTCATGGTGGAGCACGTCGCGCGGCGTGCGATAGCCAGGAATGCCGTAGCGCACCATGCCGCCGAGCTCGGCGCGCATTTCGAAAATCGTGCAGGCGTGGCCCTTGCGGCGCAATTGGTAGGCGCAGGCGAGGCTGGCGACGCCGCCGCCGACCAGAGCGATGCGCTTGCCCGTCGGCGCGCCGGCCGCCGGCAGCTCCAATCCGTGCTCGAGCGCGTAGTGGCCGACGTGGTGCTCGACCGAGTTGATGCCGACGAAGTCGTCGACCTCGTTGCGATTGCAGCCGTCCTCGCACGGCGCCGGGCAGACGAGGCCCATGAGCATGGGAAACGGGTTGGCCTCGACCATGCGCTGGAACGCGTATTCCTGCCACGCCATGCCGGCCACCGGCGGCTTGTCCATGCCGCGCGCGATCGCCAGCCAGCCGCGAATGTCGTGCCCCGAGGGGCAGGCGGCCTGACACGGCGCGGTGCGCTGGACGTAGGTCGGGCACTTGTGGGTGCGGTCGCCCTGGAAAATCTTCTTCGTCAGGTCTTGCTGATCCCACGGCGACTCGCCGCTCTTGAAACGACGGAAGGTGTGCGCCTTGTTTCGAACCGTCTCGTTCATCGTCGTTTCTCCTCACGCTTCTTGCAAAGCGGATTTCTGTTTGGCTTCGAATTCCTCGGCCTGCGTCGAGCCCGTCAAAATGATGGCGTTCGACACCATCTGATGGACGCTGACGATCGCTTCCCGATCGAAGCCGAACATCGGCAACACCTTCGAGAATTGCGCCTTGCAGATCGCGCAGATCGCGGCCATGTGCGTGACGCCGTGTTCGTCGGCGACTTCGCGTAAGGCCCGCATGCGCGGCTGCGCCCCTTTGACGCGCAGGTCCATCAGCTCGTCGCTCAAGAGCCCGCCGCCGCCGCCGCAGCACAGCGTCGCTTCATGGATCGTGTCCGGCGCCATGTCGAAGAAATGGTTGCAGGCAGCGCGCAGGATGTCGCGGGGAATGGTGAACTGTCCGCCCGGCTTGTCGCCCATGCGCGAGGCGCGCGCGACGTTGCAGGAATCGTGGTAGGTCAGGCGGAACTCGTCGTTCTTCGATTTGTCGAAGCGCAGCTTTCCCTTCTGAATCAGGTCGTAGGTGAATTCGCAGATGTGCTGCGGGAAGGGATAGTTCGGGTCGAGGAAATCGAACGGGCCGGCCAGCGTGTTGAGAAAACTGTAGGCGACGCGCCAGGCGTGGCCGCACTCGCCGAAGACGACGCGCTTGACGCCGAGCTCTTCGGCCGCCTTGCGGATGCGCTGCGACACCTTCTGCATGTTGGGGTAGGAGCCGACGAACATGCCGAAGTTCGCCGCCTCGGAGGCGATCGAGCTGAGCGTCCAATTCGCGCCGGCTTCGTGGAAGACCTTGGCGTAGCCGATCAGGCCTTCCATGTGCGGCGAGGCGAAGAAGTCGGCGCTCGGCGTGACCAACAGGATGTCCGCGCCCTTCTGGTCCAGCGGCAGCCGCACCGGCAGGCCGGTGTCCTCCTCGATCTCCTCCTCGAGGCCGGCGAGCGTCGCCTTCAGCGCCTTCGGCGGCAGGCCGAGGTTGTTGCCGACGGTGAAGACCTTGCCGATGATCTCGTTGCAGTACTTCTGGCCGAGGCCGATCGTGTCCATGATGTCGCGGGCGGCCATGGAGATTTCGGCGGTGTCGATGCCGTAGGGGCAGTAGACGGAGCAGCGCCGGCACTGCGAGCACTGGTGGAAATAGCTGAACCAATCGTCGAGCACGTCCTTGGTGAGGTCCTCCGCGCCGACCAGCCAGGGCACGATTTTCCCCGCCCAGGTGAAATGGCGCCGATAGACCTTGCGCAGCAGGTTCTGGCGCGCCACCGGCATGTTCTTGGGATCGCCGGTGCCGAGAAAATAGTGGCACTTGTCGGTGCAGGCGCCGCATTTGACGCAGGAATCGAGAAAGACGCGCAACGATCGCGAACCGTTCACCAGTTCGCCGAGCCGTGCGATCGCCTTGTCGTGCCAATCGTCGACGAGGGCGCCGGGAAAGCCGAGCGGCTTTTGAAGCGCGGGCGAGGCGACGTAGGGCTTGGAGCCCGCCATCGCGCCACGGGCGAGTTGCGGAACCTCGAGAGGGTCGCCGACCACGCATTCCTTCGGATCATAATCGGTGGGCGCCGCTGCCATCGTCGCTCTCCCTAGGCTTGGCTCGCGGCGGAACGCCGCGGCGCGGTCGGGGCGTAGCGGCGCTCGCGGCTGTCGTCCGCCTGGTTCCGGCTCGGGCTGAAGAACACGCCGGGGGCGTGCAGCAGCTTCGAGAACGGGAAGACCGCCATCAGCGCGATGACCAGCGTCAGGTGGACGAGCAGCGCCGGATCGCCGGGAAGCGGTCGCCAATCGAAATACATCAGCCCGAGGATGAAGGCCTTGACGCCGACGACGTCGGTGTGCGTGACGAACTTCATCGTCAGGCCGCTGGCGGCGATCGCGACGAGCAGGAAGAGCATAAGGTGGTCGGAGGGGCCGCTGATGTAGCGGATGCGCGGCACGATCAGCCGCCGTCCCCACAGCGCGAGAAGCGCGGCCGCCATCGCCAGGCCGGCGAGGACGCCGAACGGCTGGACCAGCGCGACCAGGCTCGGAACCGGGATGACGAAATAGCGCAGGTGGCGCAGCAGCACGACCGCGAGCGCGACGTGAAAGACCCAGCCGAACGCCCAGATCCATTTGTTCGACTTGAACAGGCTTTGAAACAGGACGACTTCGCCGGCGACGCGCAAGGCGACGCCGCCACGGGTGAGCGGCGCGGGGGTGGTCGGAATCTTCAACGGCGCCGGCGTCGCGGCGTAGCGCCAGACCCGGTAGCCGAGCCCGCCGATAAGGACGAGCGCGGCGCCGTAGAACGCTAGCGCGAAGATCGCCGTCAGCATCGAACCCTCCCTTGCGCGCCGCTCGACCGCGCCGATTCTCGGCTCACGCCGCGGTCAGATGCAGCCGGTCGGCTTCGGCAGGCCGGCGATCTTGCAGGCTTGCTTGGCCGGGCCGTAGGGAAAGAGCGTGTAGAGCGCCTTTTGATCGCCCTTGTCCTTGCCGAACTTCTTCGTCATCTCCTTGACGAGAATGCGCACGGCCGGGGCGATCTGATATTCCTCGTAGTATTCGCGCAGGAAATTGACCACCTCCCAATGGGCGTCGGTCATTTCGATGCCCTCGGCCTTGGCGATCAGATTGCCCAGCTCGGGGGTCCAGACGCCGATGTCGGTGAGATAACCTTCTTCGTCATGTTCGGCGACTGCGCCGTTGACCACGTATCCGTCCATGTTGTTTTTCTCCTGATTGGAAAATGTCCGCTGAAACCGTCACAACCACGCGCAAACGCGGGCGGCGCCCGCAACCAGATCGACGAAGCCGCCGTAGTCCACGACGCCGACGCCCTCGGCGATGTCCTCGCTCTTCACGCCGCGAGCGGCGAGATCGGCCCCGAGAATGTAAATCGCGCACGAAGTCTGTTTCGCGCGCAGCGCTTCGGCGAAGGCGCAGCCCTTGCGCGCGCCGACCACCCCGTCCTCGAAGATGAGCACGGCGTCGCCCTCGGCGAGGTGTTCGAGGCAACTCGTCAACGACGAGCGTTCGAACGGCGACTTGTTGATCGTGTGCAGCGTGGACATGCAGGCGCCTCAAAAACTCAGGATCACGTCTTGCTCGGAAATGATCCGGACCATTTCGGAACGGTCGACGAGGCGGATCGACGGTTTTTCCGCGTAATCCTCATCCTCGTCTTCGTAAGTGATCGGCATCAAATCCTCGAGGGTGAGGCCGCGCTCGGCCAGCGACTCGCGCTCGACGTAGAGCTTGCGGACCTCGTAGTCTCCGAGCGCCCTGTAGGTCTTGGAGAAATTCTTCATGCCGACGCCGGACGTGTCCTGGCCGTTCATCAACTGAAAGACGCCGTCGTCGAGAAAGGCGGCGCTGACGTCCTGCTCGAAGGCCGCTCCGATGAGGATGACTTCGAGAGATTCCAGGGCGTAGATCGTTCCGTAAGGGGCTCGGCGATTGATGTAGAGAAACTTCTTCTTGCTCGTCGCTTGCGACATCGAATGCTCCTCAATCGCCGAAAACGACGAGACGGTCGGATTGAATGCCCGCCTCGATCAATTGGCCGAGACCGGAAATGCGGAAGCCCGGAGCGATGTTGTCGCCGTCCTTGCCTTGCCGCTTGGCTTCGTTGGCGTCGAGAACGCCGCGCCGTTGCGCGGCGGCGATGCAGACGACGAGATCGAGCTTGTGCGCCTCGGCCAATTCGCTCCACAGGCGCTGCAGGTTGCGGTCGTCCTGCGGCGGCACGGTGAAGCGCGTGCCGTTGTTGACGCCGTCGTGGTAGAAGAACACGCGAAAGATTTCGTGTCCCCTGGCCAACGCCGCCTTGGCGAACTGATAGGCCGAGTCCGACGCCTGGTGCGTGTAGGGCCCTTCGTTGACGACAATCCCGAAACGCAAACCCGCTCCTCCTCAGTGATTGACGGCGCTCCGCTGCGCGAATGCGTAGGGTTGCGATTTCGCGCGACCCGGCGTCCCAGTCGGCAGGCTTTAGAAATGCACGTGCGCCGACATGTTCATGGTCTTGCGGGAGCCGGTCCACGTGTCGAGGTGATGCTTGGTGAACGCGAACTTGGTGAGTTCGAAGAACCTCGGCCAGCCGATGCGCTCGATCCATTCGCCCACCCGCTCGTAAGGACGGCCGTGCTCCTTGTAGGCGTAGAGGATCGTTCGCACGACCTCCTCGACCTCGGGCCAGCGCGGCGGGTTGTTGGGCAGGTTGGCGACGACCAGCTTGTGGAAAGCGGGCTTGGAGCGCGCATTGGAGTGCTTGCCGCCGACCCACACCGCGATCCTGGTCGAGTCTGCGCCGTTGATCTGCATCGGCGGGCAGGGCGGGTAACAGGCGCCGCAGCACACGCACTTCTTCTCGTCGACCTCGAGCGAGGGTTTGCCGTTGACCAGCGCCGGCCGGATCGCGGCGACCGGGCAACGCGCGACGACCGCCGGCCGTTCGCACACTTTCGAGACCAGATCGTGATTGATCTTCGGCGGCTTGGTGTACTGCACGTTGATCGAGATGTCGCCTTGTCCGCCGCAATTGATCTGGCAGCACGACGTGGTGATCTTCACCCGGCTCGGCATCTCCTCATGGGTGAACTCGTGGTGCATCATGTCCATCAGGCTCTTGACGACGCCGGAGGCGTCGGTGCCGGGAATGTCGCAATGCAGCCAGCCCTGGGTGTGCGAGATCATCGACACCGAATTGCCGGTGCCGCCGATCGGAAAGCCCGCCGCGGTCAGCGCGTCGATCAGCGGCTGAACCTTGTCCTTCGAACTCACCATGAACTCGATGTTGCTGCGCGTGGTGAACCGGACGTGGCCCTCGGCGAACTGATCGCCGATGTCGCAGAGCTTGCGGATGATGAAGACGTCCATCTGGCGCGGCGTGCCGGCGCGCACCGTCCACACCTCGTCGCCGCTCTTGGAGACGTGATGCAGCACTCCCGGGCGCGGACGGTCGTGCCAGGCCCACGCGCCGTAATTCTTGACCAGCAGGGGATGCATATACGGAAACGGATCCGGCACCCCGGTTTCGTCGGGACGGCGCATCTGGACAGCGGCACTCATCGATCAAGACCTCCCAGAAATGTTGTCATCGGCTGCGGCCGGGGCGGCTCGCCCGGCCGGAGCGCACAAGCGGACCCGCGCCGCGTCATTCCGCGGCGGCCTCCAGACCGGCTTCGCGCGCTTTGCGTTCGAAATATTTCTCCGCTTCCACGGTGAAGTCGTCGGTGCGCACGTAACTCGAGGTGCGGGGGTGATTGACCATGTTCGGATCGGGAGGAATGTCGAGCGCCTCGAGGAAGGCGGGAAGCCCGATGCGGTCCATGCACTCGCCGAGCCGCTCGTGCTCGAGCGCGTTCTCGGCGAAGAAGTCGATCAGACGTCGCCCGAGATCGACCAGCTTCTGGTAGTCCTCGTCGGTTTCGAGCTTGATGAAGGGAATGATCATCGTGCCCATGAGGTCGCCGATCTTCAGCGAGCGCTTGCCGCCGATGCAGATGGAGGCGCCGCGATCGGCGCCGGGCGACAGCGCCTTGTTCATCACGTTGATGCAATGCATGCAGCGCACGCACGACTTGTTGTCGACGTCGAGCGTATCGTCGTCGTTGAGGCTCAGCGCGCGCGTCGGGCACATCGCGATGACGCTGTCGATCGTGAATTTGCGGCCGACTCGGCCGACATAGGCCTTCACCTCTTCCTGGTTGACGCGCATGTCGTCGCGCCAGGTTCCGATCACCGCGAAGTCGGAGCGATGGATCGCGTTGACGCAATCGTTGCCGCATCCGGAGAACTTGAACTTGAACTTGTAGGGCAGCGCCGGGCGATGCATTTCGTCGAGGAATTCGTTGATGACCGTGCGGTGCGCCTTGATTTCGTCGTAGCAGGACATTTCGCAACGCGCATGCCCGACGCAGCTCATCGAGGTGCGCAGAGCGGGCCCGGCGCCGCCGAGGTCGAAGCCGGCCTCGTTGAGCTCGTCGAACGCCTTCTGCACGTTCTCCGAGGTGCAGCCCTGGAACATGATGTCGCCGCTCTGGCCGTGCAGCGCGATCAGGCCGGAGCCGTGCTTCTCCCAGATGTCGCACAGCTTGCGCAGCAGGTCGGTCGTGTAGTGGAAGCCGGCGGGCGGCTGCACGCGCAGCGTATGGAATTCCTTCGAAGCGGGAAACTTGGACGCGACTTCGGAGAAACGCGGGATGACGCCGCCGCCGTAGCCGACCACCGATACGGTGCCGCCCTTCCAGAAGCCGAGACGTTCCTCATAGGAGTGCTCGAGCTGACCGAGCAGGTCGTTCATCATCGCCGCGTAGGGTTTGTCGGTGGCGTCGCGCAGACGCTTCAGACCGGTGACGAAGCTCGGCCACGGCCCCGTTTCGAGTTCGTCCAGTTTCGGCGTCGGATGATGCCTCGCCGCTTGGACGCCCCCGTGATCGCGCGTGGTCTCCTGATCCGACATACGTCGCCTCCCTGTGGCAATTTGCCGCGACCCGCTGACCGGTCCGCGGCCTTATCCGACGCCCCCGCTGTTGGCCGATGCGCCGCTGGAACGGCAAATCCGAGCTTTGCAATTCAAGCTATTTATCATAATAGCAGGAAATACGAATATGTGAATAGGAAAAATGACTAAGCGCCGGCGACGGCGCCCGCGGGGCGCGTCCGGCGCGCTTGAGGAGGCGGTCGGATGGCAATCGCTCGAGTTGGCGCCGTATCGTCGGGTGGAGGCGCGCGCGGCGGCCCCTTCGATCTCGACGACGAGGCGTTGCGCCGCATCTGGCGCGACGCCAAGTTGGAGCGTTATCCGGCGCGCGCCGAGGATTTCGTCGTCGACATTCGCGACCCCTCGCGCCTGCACGCGTCGGAGCGCGCGGCCGTCGCTGAGCGGTGCGGGCGAGCCAACGCGGCGCTCGGTGATATCCTCGAGACCGACCCGTTGGTGTTGCGCGTGCGCATGCGGCCCGGCCAGGGATTGATCTGCAACAACGTCCTGCACGATCGAACCGGCTTCGTTTCCGCCGCGACGGCCGGGCGGCTGCTTTTCCGCATCCGCTACGACAATCGCATCGACCCCGACGCCCGATGAAGGGAACTCGCATGGTGCAAATCAGCGAACTCATGATCCGACACCCCGAAGCGACCTCGTTCGCCGACCTCGAGCGGTTGGTGGTCGAAGCGGCGCGCGCCGGCGAAATCCATTTGTATTTCGACATCAAGCCGGAATATCCGGATACGCCGCGCAAATGGGAGGCGCGGCTCGAACTCGCCTTCTACAATGCGGAGAGGGTCGACAAGTGAGCGAGACGGCCAAGCGCAACCGGGATACGATCCAGGCCCCCTACGGGCGCGTGATTCGCCTCGACGAGGTCGACTTCGAAAGCGGCATGCGCCTCCTGCGGGTGACGATACGCGAAGGCGCGCGCTTCACCATCCTCGACCTCGACGCCCCGACGGCGGCGCAATGGGGACGCGCGATGTGCGACTGGGCGCAAGGCGCGAACGCGGCGCCGACGGCGGGCGCCGGCTGATCGCGGCCCCGTGAGTGGACAAATCTGAATACGCGAATACAATGATAAGAAATCGGACCAATAAGGACGCGTTCGGCAATAACGCGTTCGGATGCGTCGAGGAAACGCAGGAGAGTGGAGCCGAGCGGCGCCGGGCCTCGGCTGGGGCGGCGCTCGCCGAGGCGGCGGGACGGTCGGCTCCATTTTGCGCGCTTCGAGTCGCGTTCGGCTAGAGCGGAAGTCTTCGAAAGCGCATGTCCCATCCCCACCATTCGCCAGCACGCCGATCGCCGCTGGTCGGCTTGTTTCCGTTTCTCGACTGGCTGCCGAAGGCCAACCGCGAAACCCTGATCGCGGATTTCCTGGCGGGGCTCACCGGCGCCATCGTCGTGCTTCCGCAAGGCGTCGCCTTCGCGACGATCGCCGGCATGCCGCCGCAATACGGCCTCTACGCCGGCATCGTCCCGACGATCGTCGCCGCGCTGTTCGGTTCGTCTTGGCATCTCGTGGCCGGGCCCAGCACGACGGCTTCGCTCATCTTGTTCGCGTCCCTGTCCGCTTTCGCCGAACCGGGCTCGGCCCGCTACGTGGAGTTGGCGCTGACCCTGGCGGCCATGGTCGGGCTGCTCGAATTGTCGCTCGGCGTGTTCAAGCTCGGCATGATCGTCAATTTCATTTCGCACTCGGTCGTGGTGGGGTACACGGCCGGCGTCGGCATTCTCATCATCGTCTCGCAGGCGCGGAACTTCTTCGGCGTGCCGATCCCGCGCAGCGCCGAATTCTTCAACGTGATCGTGAACACGTTCGTCCACCTGCCGGCGCTTTCCTGGCCGACGACGACGGTCGCGGTCGCCACCCTGGCGAGCGGCATCGCGGCGAGGCGCTTTCTGCCGCGCGTTCCCTTCATGATTCTCGCGATCGTCGTCGGCGGGCTGGTCGCCGCGGCGTTCAACGTCTGGAGGCCGGGCTCGGTCAGCACGGTCGGGGCGCTGCCGTCGCAACTGCCGCCGCTGTCGGCGCCGAGCTTCGATCCCGACACCTGGCGCATGCTCATCCCGACCGCGCTCGCCGTGGCTATTTCCGCGCTGAACGAAGTCGTGTCGATCTCTCGCGCGCTCGCCATTCGCTCGGAGCAGCACCTCAACATCAATCAGGAATTCATCGGGCAGGGGCTCGCCAACGCGATCGGCTGCTTCTTTTCCGGCTACGTGGTGTCCGGCTCGTTCAACCGCAGCGCGCTCAATTACGAAGCGGGCGGGCGAACGCCGATGTCGGCGCTGTTCGCCGCCGCCCTGCTCGCGGTCTTTCTCGTCACCGCCGCGTCGCTCGCCGCCTATCTGCCGCACGCCGCGATGGCCGCCTCGCTGGTGCTCGTCGGCTGGGGCCTGATCGATCGCAAGAGCATC